>NPIE01007023.1_pt1 | contig 62920 bp, 46 predicted proteins | sample 8637661 | NCBI WGS metagenome assembly NPIE01 (sample SAMN07420842, study PRJNA396082) | bioreactor metagenome | isolation source: sample BA12 brine-fed electro-methanogenic bioreactor BA | place: Japan: Kochi | collected 2016-12-09 | reverse complement strand
CGAAACACAGCACTGGCAGGTGTACGACGACATCAAACCGGGCGACATCGAAAAAGTGAGTTTTACCTTTGGTATCAGCGAAGAAAAGAACCAGTCGCTGATGTTTCTCAACCCGCCGGAACGCGACATGTTCTGGCCCGAATACCTGGGCGGTGGATATCACTATATGAAACTCAACGGAAAATGGGAAGAGCCCGATGGAGATATCACACCTTTTGATTTCCATATGGGGATTGGACAAATTTACCATTCCTATCCCGACAGCATCATTGGTTTTATTCACAACGATTTCAGGGTATCGCTGCCGGAATCCTCCTTTTTGATCAAAGAAAACCAGCAATTGGATTTCAACATCATCATGAACATCGAGCAGTGGTTCAAAGACCCGCATGTATACGATCACAATACCTGGAAGGGATACATCATGCAAAACCAGGAGGCCATGAACCTGGCCCGGGAAAACGGACACAATGTTTTTAGCCTGGAGGCAGTAAAATGAGATTTAACCACAAAGTACGCAAAGAGAGTTTAAATTTAAAGTTCGCAAAGACTTCTTTGCGCCCTTTGCGTTTTTCCTTTGCGAACTTTGCAGTTAAGCTTTTTACCCTCTTTGCTTTGCTCATCATTATTTTCCTTTACTCCTGTGAAAAGAAAGAAAGTCCGGAACCCCAGAAACACAAGCCCACACCGTACGAGATTGAAATTCCTTTTGGTTTTCCTACCAAAATGAACATCCCGGCTGACAATCCCATGACCGTTGAAGGCGTAGAACTGGGAAGATTTCTTTTCTATGACGGCCGTATGTCAGGGCGCACCCATCCTGACTCTCTGATGAGCTGTGCCACCTGCCACAACCAGGCCAACTCATTTGAGTGTGGCATTAACCACCCTGTTTATGAAGGAGGATTTACCCATGGCATCACAGGCAAACCTACACCCCATGTCATGTTGCCCCTGGTGAACCTGGTCTGGAACAGCAGCGGATATTTGTGGAATGGGTTTATTTCTGAAGAGAACCCCGAACCACAATACAGAAACATCGAATCCCTGGTTTGGATGGGCATTATGGCAGAACACGAAATGAACAGCGACACCAATCGTGCTAAGGAAGTCATTCAAAACACCGCAGGTTATCCGGAACTTTTTGAAAAGGCGTTCGGAAGCAGAACAGTCACAGTTCAGAATATGAGTCGGGCCATCGCCCAATTTGTCAGAACACTGATCTCGGCCAATTCCAAATTCGACAAATACTTGCGGGGAGAAATACAGCTCAGCCCCTCGGAACTGAACGGTTTTGTTCTATTCACAACAGAAGAAGGGGCCGATTGCTTTCACTGCCATGGTGGCTCAGGGAATCCATTATTTACTACCAATCTGTTTTACAACAATGGTAAAGACACGATATTTGATGATAGCCGCGACCGTTATGCTATCAGCGGGGATCCACAAGACCATGGAGCATACAAGGCCACTACCCTCAGAAACATTGAGTTAACCGGACCCTACATGCACGATGGCCGCTTTGCAACTCTTGAAGAAGTAATCGATTTTTATGATCACGGACTGATGTGGTCTCCTTATATCGACCCGCTCATGCATCACATCAATGATGGCGGAGTACAGCTAACAGCGCAGGAGAAACAGGATTTAATTGCATTTATAAAAACCTTGCGTGATGAAGAATTCCTGAACAAGCCTGCTTTCGGCCCCCCGGAGAAATTTCCCGATGAATAATAAACTTTATCTTTTAAGTTTTGAGATCACCATTTCTGCTGCCTTGATAAGTACAGCTTTGGTTGGCGCAGCCGTAAGTAAAGGATGGGTTCCGATCTGATAGGAAATCAATTCATATACCGTAACACCTTTTTGTATTGCAAGGCTGATGATATTGATGATTTCTCCGGCAGAACAGCCACCCCATGTTTCCCCACCAAGAATGTGGCCATCTGAGGGCGATACATAAAGCTTGACGCTCAGGGGACTGGTATCTTTAAAGGTTCCCGGATGCCGGTCCACATCGGTGAATTTAGCACTGACAAAATCAACATTTGCTTCAGCAGCATTGGTTTCATTTAATCCGGAAGCAGCCATTGCCATGCCATTGATCTTGGTAGAAAACACAGCCAGGGTACCGATAAAACACTTCTTGATACGGATACCAAAAAGATTATAACCAAGCACACGAGCTTCGGCTGTGGCCGTAGATGCCAGCATGATATTATCCAGATTGCCTGTCAGAAAACCAATGGTTTGTGAGCAATCGCCAACAGCGCATATATCTTTAATATTCGTTCGTTCATAATTATCTACGACAATAGCTCCCATCCGGTTGAGGTTCAGACCGGTATCCCTGGTAAGCTCTGTATTTGGTTTGTAGCCAATGGCCATGATGACTGCATCAGCCTCCAGGGACTCTCCACTGCTAAGCCTGACTGACTTAACTTTCCCATTTTCACCTTCAACACTTTCCACTTTTGTTGAAGTATAAATGTTCACATGGTTCCTGGCAAGCTCTGTAGTGGCAATTTCACTCAGTTCCGGTGAGAAAGCCCTCATAAAACAATACTTTTCCATTTCTACCAGGGACACGTTTTTCCCTTTCTCCTGCGCCAGCTGTTCGGCTACTTCCGCACCGATGAATCCCCCTCCGATCACAACAATGTTCTTGCTTTGTTTGAGCACATCAAACAATTGCCTGATATACTGATAACTTTTCCGGATATAAAAAACATTCTCCAGCTCGTGGCCGGGGATGAATTCAGGAACCGTGGGTACTGAACCGGTTGCCATTACCAGCTTACCATACTCAATTGTTTTTCCCGATTTTAAAGAAAGGGTATTATCTTCCGCCTGAATGGATACAACAGGATCGGTAATAACCTCACCTCCTGCGTCGATAAAAGGCCTGGGACCCATTTTATTTTTATCAACATCTCCCAAACTATGGAAAATGTACGGAATGCCACAGGGCACCAGTCCGTTTTCTTCTTCCCTGATCATTAACATGCTTTTTTCAGGATGGTTCATTTTTGCGGTGGTGCCTGTAATGATCCCGGCAGGACCCGCTCCGATAATAATTACGTCATATTTTTTCATCTTATAATAAATTAATTTGGTACAAACTTTACATTCATATGTTCATTATACAAATCCCTTATTTCTTATTCTTTTTACAAGCATAGGACCATAAAACCTTTGTTTTATCAATTATAATCAAGGCGAACCTGCGGTTTGTCAATGCTATCCTTTATGGCCTCCTGCCATTCATCCGATTTATGGCTTCCAAGCTTAACATGCATGGTGTAATATTTTTCAGGAATCGGGTGTGTTCCAAGTACCACCTTCATTTCATATTTCTCTTCTATAAACTTCTTAAAATGACTCACATAAGGACAGGGAGGATACCCAACCAGGAAGCCTGTTGCCAGGTGAATTACATCGGCTCCGTTCTTTTTCATTTCTGCGGGGGCATATTCGATATTGCCGCCCGGGCATCCTCCACAGGAAGTGTAGCCAACAATTTCTACTGGCTGGTCTTTTCCATAGATTTTAAAAGCGCCATCCTTGTTTTTCATGGCTTTGAAACATTTACCACCAGCACATCCGCTGTAGCGCTCACAAATAATGATTCCGATTTTTATAGATTTTTCCATTTTGTTCAATTCTTTAAGCTATTCCGATAAAACAATCCTCTTTCCAGCCTGACAGATTCAATCTTATTCTCAGATTCCAGTACATCCAGGTATTTATTTATCTCGTTTACATGCAAACCCAAAATCTCTGCCAGGTCGTCCAGCGTACAGGGCCTCCTCGCAATGGTTCCCAGAATAGCTGATTCGGAATCTTTGCGATAGGATTGTATATCTTTTCTTTTGGCAGCTAATGCAATGATTTCAATATTCTTAAGGTCCCACAGATCCATGATCTTTTTCAATTCCTGATGAGTGGCAATCCGGAGAGATTCCTGGCTTCCCGGTCTGTCAAGGGTGTTCAGTTGTATCCTGTCGGGCTGAATTTCCTGAAAGCTTTTCTTCATTGCTTTCAATTCTTTTTGATCATCATTAAACCCGGGAATAATAAAAACCTCCAACCAGATCTCACCCTTGAACTCCCTGCGAAAGCTGATCAACCCTTCAATCATTTTATTCACCATCAATTTAGGATCGGGGCGGTTCACCTTTTTAAAAACAAGATCACTGACTGCATCAAGGTTTGGCAGGATTATATCAGCATCCATAAGCTCCTTCTGCAGTTCTTCATCGTAAAGTAAAGTGCCGTTGGTAAGCACAGCTAGCGGGATGCCTGGCATGTTCTTTTTGATGAACTTCAGAAGGTCTCCAATCCTGCTGTTCAGGGTGGGTTCACCATAACCCGAGAATGTAATATAATCCGGAACGGGATTGTTGCTGAAATAATCCTTTAGCTCTACAACAACTTTGTCATAAGGTATGTACTCCATCCTCCGGGTGGTCAGCTTTGTTGTTGGACCTACCTCGCAATAAATACAATCCAATGAACAAACTTTCCTGGGAACAAGATCCACTCCCAGCGACATCCCAAGTCGCCTGGAGGGTACCGGTCCGAATAAGTACTTATACATTTGAATAACTCCCTTTACTAATTAAGTTAAAGAACAGAGATACCATGCGCGTGACCAATACAATTAAATCATAATTTTTCCAGGGAATTTGATTTATACGCACTATAGGCTTGTTTTACGTTCAGGTCGCCGGCACTCACATATATCTCAATACCGCCCTTTTCAAGGACTTTTGCAGCATTGCCTCCTGGTCCGTTCCCTGTGATCAGCACCCTGGCACCCAGTTCAATTAGTTTCTGTGCCGTTTTGGGTCCCGCGCCGTGTGTTTCCTGCTCTATAGCCCCGTTATCAAAAAATTTAAACACATCCTTTTCTTCATCATAGATCAATAAATAACGGGATCTGCCGAATCTTGGATCCATAACGTCATTCCAATCTGTTCCTTTCGTGGTTAACGCAATTTTCATTTCATTTCTCCTTTTTTAATAAATTTTCCTGTATTCTTTCCCATGCCTTCCTCACCAAAGTGGCAATTCCGGACGGATTGTATTCAATGATCGTTTTACCCAGAGTAATCGCTTCTGTAAAGCTTTCATGGTAGGGTAAAAGTGCAATCAGTTCAATCTTCTGATCCAGTAAAAAAATCTTTATCTCTTCCGTAAGGCTCTGATTCAAATCATATTTATTGATGATGCAGGCGCTTCTTAACCGGAATTTCTTTAGCAATTCATTGACTCTTTTCAGGTCATGCAAACCCGAGACTGAAGGTTCTGTAACCATGACTACGTAGTCCGCGCCTGAAAGCGAGGATACCACCGGGCAACCAATGCCCGGGGAACCATCAACGATAATATTGGAAACACCATTCTCCAGGGCAATTGACCTGGCATCATTTTTCACTCTGGCAACCAACTTACCGGAGTTATCAGCCCCAATTTTCAGGCTGGCATGAACCATCATAGCGCCTGTTTTAATCTTTGAAATAAATTCCTGCCCTACATGCCGCTGAACATTTTTTATGGCTCCCACAGGACAAACTTTTGAACAATACCCACATCCTTCGCAGTCCAGGGGATCGATGGCATACTGCTTCTTTGAAAGGCCGATTGCATCAAACCTGCAAACTTCGCCACAAATCCCGCAGGAAGCACACTTCTCCGAATCGATCACAGCCAGTTCACCACTGTAAAAATCTTTCTGCTGCCTGTAATCAGGATCCATCAAAAGGTGCATATCAGCCGCATCAACGTCGCAATCAGCAAGCACACAATCCTTCCCGGCCAGACTGGCCAGAGAAGCAGCCAATGAGGTTTTTCCAGTTCCACCCTTACCCGATACAATGACGATTTCATTCACTGTGGCACCTCCGCCGGTTTTTTCAAGATAAAATCAAGGATGCTTTGCAGAGGCTTTCTTACTACCGCCAGTTTATCAAACAGCAAATCTCCCCTTGAATAAAACTCTGCTATCATTTTATGATTGGGTATCTCAGCGATCAGAGGAATTTTACGATTATTGCAATATACCCTGATGTCCCGGTCGTTCCCTATTCCCTGCCGGTTGATTACAACCCCATAAACTTTACCCATTTCCTGCATGGTTTCGGCTGCCAGTTTCAGATCGTGAAAACCGAATGGTGTGGGTTCAGTAACAAGGATGACAAAGTCCGCACCTTTGGTTGATTCAATGACGGGGCAAGACGTTCCCGGAGGCGCATCAATTAGCTTGATGGTATTCTCGCCAAAATGCTCATCCAGATAGCGCAAAGTACTTGCAATCATTGGCACGGCCTGTTCCTGGCCGATATCAAGTTTTCCTTCAACAAAATCTGTATCCCGGACCTTATAATGTGAGATCTTTCCGATCCTGTATGGGATCATTGGCAAGGATCCGGTAGGGCACAGTTCCGAACAGGCATAGCAACTATGACACAATTCAGGAAATACCATGATGGCTGGGCCCAACTGTATCACTGCGTTGAAATTACAGTTTTTCTGGCATTCGCCACATAAAATGCAACTACTATTCTCCCATTCGGGTACGTGTTTGTATACCGTTTCTGTTTTTATTTCATCTTTTTCCAGGAATAATCCTGCATTCGGTTCTTCTACATCCAGGTCAGCCAAAACGACCTTATGCTCCCTGGCCAACATACCAAACAAATTCACCGAAAGAGTGGTTTTCCCGGTTCCCCCTTTACCGCTTGCTATTGCTACTTTCATCGACACAACAAACTTTCATTCACACAAAAATTAAACTACCCTGAAGCACAGCTTTCTGGGATTAAGGCAAAATATTTCTTTGATCCCCCCAAAGAGAGAGAGAAACTGATTTAAACGAATGACCGGATACCTGGCAAAGTGAATCAACCAAGCACAAAAAGAAAGCCAGGTATACCGGTCATTTCTCCTATCCAAAATTTCGGGAATCCCCACCTCTGTTTTTATTTTTTACTTTCCAGTAATTCTTCCCTGATCATGGGTTTATTGCAATCAGGACATTTCAGCCGTGTACACTTCTCTCCTTGTTGATGAGGCACTTTTCTTCCGCAGCTGGCACAAACACAAAAACCACCGGTACCAAAACCACCACCACGCATTCTGCCTTTTCCGCCTCCCAAACCAAGACCTTTTCCAGGCTGAGAACTTGACTCTGATCCCATCAGCTGTCCTCCTTCCTGTCCTTTCCATGCAACAATTTTTCAAGCCATGATAAACGCTTTTTCAGGAAACCGATCTCACTGTTGAGGGCCTCCTGGTCATTTTCGTATCTGCCGGACCGGTTCCGACCAGAGCCGGCAGATCCGCCATAACCGAAGCGTCTTCTCCGCCCGAAACCAAAGCCACCCAAAAAGGTAGCATTTCCCCTTTCACCTGCGCAGTCGCCCATGCCTCTTCCTGACATAGCCCCTTCACTGCGCGGGCCTGTTTTGTCTCTTCCTGGCATTTTTACCTCCTTTTTTTTTCTTTAATGCAAATATAATGAACATATGTTCATTTAAAAAGAAATAGTGCTATGATATGCATCACACTTCGGAGATTCAGAATAATCAGATATTAAGGCATCAGGCTTTCAGACAGGAAAGTGATTATAGTTCAATCAAGGATTTCCCTTCTTCTTTATAGATGTGGCATTCATCAGCACCGATCACATAGGTTTCATTAAAAAGCAAGGTATCCTCATGGATCACGATGAAAACGAATTCTTCCAGTTTGTTTTCGAGTTCCGGCTGATAATCATCTGTCAGGACCACATAAGTATTCTCGAGCGGCAGGTTTTCATCGTACCTGATGGTATCTCCAGAAAAGAGATTCACCGTAAAATAATCAAAAACAAGTGGTGGCATGCTTTCAAATTCCACCCGGACGCTAACCATTTTGTATTCATCAGTACAGAATATCTCCTGGTCGGCATTGTCTTTACAAGAAACAAATACACCAAAAAACAATAGTAATGTAAATAAATTCAAAAATGCTCTCATGTTGATCTCTCTCTCTTTCTTCTTTTATCATTAATCTGAAACAAGATAATCATTTTAGAGGACAAACAAAAAGCAATTTGTACATTTGGATTGAAAATGAGTTTACACTGAATGATGAAGATCCTCCTGATTGTTGGAACGGGAAGTTTTACCGGCGGGGTACTTCGATACCTTACGGGTATTGCCTTGCAAAGGATGACACAAAGTGTTTATCCATACGGAACCCTTGTAGCCAATATTCTGGGATGTTTCCTGATCGGCATTTTCTTCGGTCTGGCAGAAAAAGGCAATTTTTTAAGCCCTGAATGGCGGATATTTCTGACCACCGGATTGTGTGGGGGCTTCACAACCTTCAGCACATTCTCGCTCGACGCCCTCAACCTGATGAATGACAGAGGAATATACACAGCCCTGACCTATATCGGTATCAGCCTTTTCATTGGCATATTGTTTACCTTTATAGGAATTCATATCACCAGAATGATCTGATCATGAAAAAGGAAGAAGAAAAAAAATTAATGCGCATTTTCATCGGGGAAGCTGATAAATACAAGTCACGACCCTTGTATGAGGCTATTGTTTATGCGGCCAAAAAGTCAGGACTGGCTGGCGCAACGGTTACCCGTGGACTAATGTCATACGGAGCCAACAGCCGTATCCATAGCATAAAAATACTAGCTCTTTCCAATGACCTGCCTGTGATTGTAGAAATTGTGGACGAGACGAGTAAAATTAACCCATTTCTTGAAGTTCTGGATAAAATGTTTGAAAAATGCAATGCGGGCGGCCTCATAACCTTGGAAAAAATCAACGTCATCATGTACAGGAGGAAAGGGTAAGTATGTAGTATCAACCTGCTCAATCCGGGCGATCCTATTCATTTTCCCAAAGTAAGACTGTGGCCTGATATTAAAACTCAATTCCTTTTCGGGCTTCAGTGCCCTGATTGTAATAGTGTTTTACTTCCTTCATTTCTGTAACCAGGTCTGCCAGTTCAATGAGTTCATTCGATGCATATCTCCCGGTCATAACAATTTCAAGATTCCCGGGTTTGTTTTCGAGCAAGTGGATGATCTCCTTCAGGGAAAACAGATCATAATACAATGCGATAAAGACCTCATCGAGTACCAGTACATCATATTTCCCGCTTGATATAATCTGTTTAACTTTATCCAGGCCTTTTTGAGCAGCTTCAACATCTTCCTTCTCCGGCTTATTTACAATAAAACATCCTCTGCCAAACTGCTCAATTTCGATGGAAGGTATTTGATTTCTCAATAAGCCAATCTCAGCATAATCCGATCCTTTCACAAACTGCCCGATAAAAACCTTTTTTTCTGCACCGGCAGCCCGCAAGGCCAGGCCAAATGCAGCAGTGGTTTTGCCTTTCCCATTACCGGTATAAATTTGAATATAACCCTTCATTAAAGATCAAATCATTTTATGATCAGTTTTTTGCTTGTAAACCTTCCATCTTCAGTGAATACCTGAACGATATAAACGCCACCTTCCAAATCAGAAGTTTCAAAAAACATAGTATTCGATTTCACTAGTTTCTGCAATAGCTCTTTACCGTTTTGATCCATAATTAAAACTCTGCTAAAGTCTTTAGCCTCTGTATCAATACGAAGCTTTTCACCTTGACTCAGTGGATTGGGACTTATCGTAAAACTTTCTAAAGCTGAAGGCTTTTTACCCACATCCAGGTTGATCAACCAATTATCAAATAGAAACTGCAAAGAATCAATAGGTTCAACACCGTAAGGGGTTTCGGGGACTACAAGATCACAAAAATAAGTACCCATGGTATCCGAAGATTGCGCCACCCTAACAAAAGCGGAAAGAGAAGAAACACCTTCGCCCATGCAACGGGTATCGGCACCCGGAACATTGGCTCCTTGTAAAGCCGCCATGAGTTTCTCAGCAAGCATACCCTCGGTTTCCAGAAATCGCATTTCCATGGAATCCAGGATCTCCTGGCCCAGCAATATATTACCCTGTATGGCATAATTGGGCCCAGTAATGTGACTCTTATAGTCATCACAGTTTTCACCTGTAAAAGCGGCCGAACGGGGATGGCCCGCACTGTCAAAATCAACGATGCCATATTGCCTTTTTGCAGGATCGTTCCAGTGATCGTTTTCCACAAGCCAGTCGATGATCTCCTGCGGGCTCATACCTTCCATCATCCTGTCATGAGCGTTTTGCTGGTTCGAGGGCAGGTAGTGGGCCTGGGTATGTATCCCTCCCCTGCCAGGAATAATATCATTGATGATCAACACACCATTAACACAAGATGCACCGGCACCACCAATCTCCCCGGTAATTGTATCAACCGCGATTATTGAAAAGGTGTCCTGTGAAAAGCTTAGCTGGCTCACAAAAAGCAATACCAGTATCAGCAGAAATGAATTTTTCATAATGTAAAGATTTATGATGATAAAATACCTGTTTGTTTTTCAATATATTAAACCTGAATTTTGTTTTTGTAAAGTTAGGAATTGGAATTAGGAAATGCAAGGATGGGGATTGTCGATTTACGATTTACGAAATTCTCATATACTTTGATATTCTTCCGATACTTCGATATTCATTATTGGGTGTTCGATATTCGATATTTAAACCACTTGGCATCAACCACTACCAATCGCTACATTCCATTAAATATCGAATATCGAACACCGAACCTGACGACCATCAGGCAAGTTATCGAATCATAAAGTTTTTTGAATTCAAAATTCAAAACTAGTACTCCACCTCCATCTCCGTATTAAACATAATAAAACTAAAAATATCAGTGTATTCCTCAATGATCTTGGAAGTAGGTTTGCCTGCACCATGACCTGCCTTGGTCTCAATTCTTACCAGGTAAGGTTCATCACCACCGCCTTTTTCCTGTAAAGTGGCCATAAATTTAAAGGTATGCGCGGGAACCACCCGGTCGTCATGATCGGCTGTTACCGCCATGGTTGCCGGGTATTCAACACCTGCTTTGATGTTATGCAGAGGAGAGTACGCGTAGAGATACTCAAACATTTCTTTGCTTTCTTCGCTGGTGCCATAATCGCTGGCCCAGGCCCAGCCAATGGTGAAATGCTGGTAGCGCAGCATGTCCATTACCCCCACAATCGGAATGGCAACTTCAAAGAGATCGGGGCGCTGGGTCATCACAGCTCCAACCAGCAATCCTCCATTGGAACCGCCCATGATGGCGATCTTTTCGGGATTTGTATATTTTTTATCGATGAGATATTCAGCGGCAGCGATAAAATCATCAAACACATTTTGTTTGTTCATTTTCATACCGGCTTTATGCCATGCTTCCCCATACTCACCACCTCCCCGGAGGTTCACCATCGCATAAATACCACCCTGCTCAAGGTAAGTAAGACGGGTTACACTAAAACTTGGAGTCAGGGAAACATTAAACCCACCATAACCATAGAGCAATACCGGGTTTTTGGCATTCTTTTCAATTCCTTTCTTATGTACCAGGAACATGGGCACTTTTGCACTGTCCTTGCTTTTGAAGAAAATCTGTTCAGTTTCGTAATCATCCGCATTAAAATCGATCTCGGATTCTTTATAAACTTCCGAAACATTTTTCTCCATATCGTAAGTATAGATCGTTGAAGGAAAGGTAAAAGAGGTAAATCCGTAGAAAGCGAGATTTTCATCTTTTTTCCCATTGAAGCTGAACATTGTCCCGATGCCCGGCAGATCCATTTCAGCAACATATTCACCATTGTTTTCATAAATATATGCCTTGCTTGCAGCATCTTTCATATACTGCGCAAACAGCTTGCCACCCGCCAAGGCAACACCCTGAAGGACCTCATCTTTTTCCGGTATGATGGTCTTCCAGTTTTCCCTTTCCAGATTTCCCGGATCCACCAGCACAACCTTCCATTTGGGAGCTTCGTGGTTGGTTTGCATAAGTAGTTTTTCACCGAGATTGTCGACAATGCGATACTCGTTATCAAAACCTTCAGCCAGCTGCACAAAGTCAGCATTCTTTTTGCTGAGGTCCCGGATAAAAAGGGCATTGCCACTCGTACTTTCCGATTCATAAACCACCAGGTACCGCTGATCATCTGTTACCTGTGCTGCAAAAGTCCTCAGGGGATAACCCCTGTTCTCAAAGACCAGCCGGTCGGCTGACTGCGGTGTTCCGATCTCGTGATAATAGACTTTGTGGTATTCATTCTTATCCGAATATTCATCCCCTTTTTCGGGTGCTTCGTAAGCGGAGTAATAAAATCCATTCCCTTTCCAGGCAATCCCTGAGAATTTCACCCAGCGAACGGTGTCCTGCAAAACTTCACGTGTTTCCACATCCAATACACAGATCTCATTCCAGTCGGAACCGCTGCGTGAAATCCCGTAAGCGAGCATTTTACCATCCTTGGATATCCCCATGCTGGCAAGGGCAATGGTTCCATCATCTGAGAATTTATTGGGATCCAGCAGAACCTCCGGGCTTGCATCCAGGTTATCCTGCATATACAATACACTCTGATTCTGCAATCCATCATTCTTGAAATAAAAATAACGATCCCCTTCTTTGAAAGGCACCTGGTACTTGGGATAATTCCACAATCCGGTCATTCTTTTTTCCAGGGCATCCCTGAAGGGAATTCCGGCCAGGTAGGCAGTAGTGATGCTGTCCTGGACATGAACCCACTCGGCCGTTTCAGCCGAATTATCATCTTCCAGCCAGCGGTATGGGTCAGGTACTTCCATTCCAAAATATACATCTACCGTATCCACCTTCTTGGCTTCAGGATAAGTAATCTTCTTCTTATCATCGCAACTGTATAACATAATCAAGGCAATTAATGGCAATAAATAATGGCTTCTTTTCATTTTATATCTGCTTAAGTTTATAATCTTTACTAACATTGCAGGCAGAAAGTAAAATTAATCATTCCGCTTAAATAAAACATTGCATGGGCAAGAAAATTAAATCAACGAGCATTTACCGTTACAATTACATTATTCAGAACATCAATGCAGATGAAGTTGATCTGGAAGAATACCTTTTCCAGTATTTTGAATATGACACAAAGGGCAATGAAACCCTGGAGGTGAACTATACTCCGGACGGGGTCGTTCAGGACAAAACCGAAAAACAATATGATGATGCCGGCCGGTTCACTGAGCAAAAGTATTATGATGGAGAAGACCTGCTGGCAGAGCATCTCAGCTTTGAAAGGGATGAGCAAGGAAAGATCCTTAAAGAATACCTGCATTACCTGGATGGTTCCAAAGACACCACCACATACGAATATGACCAGGATGGAAAGCTGGTTTCAAAAATCCTGCGGGATGATGAAGCCCAGGTAGAGCAAGAGGAAGTCTTTGCCTATGAGGGTGGGCAACGGGTATTGTATGAAAACTATGAAGGCGGAGAACTGGTCAAGAAAGAGGAAAGTGGATTTGACGAAGCGGGAAACCTGGTTTCTACCCATGTCACAGATCATGAGCTTGAAGACTTTTACAGGCTGGAACATGAATACGAGGACGGGAAACGTATCCGGAGCTTTCGCTATGATGAGGGCAACAAACTGATCGAAAAACTGGAGTTCCGGTATGAGCAGGAGAATGTCAAACTTGTGGTACAGCAAAGTCCGGTCGGCAAAGTGGTTCAACAGTTCGAACACGACGAAAAAGGCAACGTCCTGAAACAGGAGGAATTCAATAAAGACAATCAATTGAACAATTCGATCGAACGCACTTATGATGAGGATGGAAACCTGCTGGAAGAAAAGGTTTATATAAATTTGCATGGCCAGGGCATCGACAGGAACTACATCCTGAGTTACAAATATGATTTCATGGATGTCTGATTTTGTTCCTTTTGCTGATTAAAAGATACCGTTTGCTGGTTGAAATTGGTTCAATATATTTCTCATCTTTATATTTGTAATAGCCAAATAATGAGAAATGAAGAAACTCTGTTACACACTGTTTATTTCATTCGTTGTTTTTACGAATGGCCTTTCAGCACAGTGCATTACTAAGCTGGACTTCCGCTCCTGGCATGCGATGGGAAATCCGGATGCATACTGGCTAATTGAAAGCGACAGTGTTTTGCGGGAGAACGGCGATGCCCATCCGCCCACATTCTTTGTAACCGATATGAACCTGATCAATGTGCAGATCAGTGGAATCATGCGGATTGAACCCAGCTTTGATGATGATTTCATTGGTTTTGTTTTTGGTTACCAGAAACCCAGTTCAGGCTCACATGAAAATGATTATGAATTTATCCTCTTTGACTGGAAAGGGGCGGAAGGAGAACACTTCGGATACCATGCCTATGAAGGATTTCATCTCACGGACGTGGACAAATTCATGCCTCCGAATGAGCAATGGCGCTATTTCTGGGGTCACACGGATGAAGAAGGTTTTGATATACTAAAACGGGACATTGGGGAGAATAAAGGCTGGGAGTTCAACAAGGATTATCATTTCAAGCTCACCTACACCTCCACCCGTATAATCATCAGCATCAATGGAAAAGAGATCTTTGATGTAAGTGGTTGCTTTAAGGCGGGGGGATTCGGTTTTTATGCTTTTTCACAGCAAAATCTGCTTTTCAAGAATTTCGATTACCGGCTGGATGTCGACTTCAAGACCGAGGGGCAACCGAGGTGCCCCGGTGAAACGATTGATTTTATTGCCATCGATGAAGATTGTTCATACATCCCGCCCAACATCGTTTCCTGGGAATGGGATTTTGGAGATGGTAATGGCAGCAATCTGATCCAGCCTTCACATGCCTACGAGGAAGCAGGGACCTATGAACTGAGCCTGATTGTAAAAGACAACAATAATTGCCTGGATACCAGCATACGCGACATCACCATCTTCCCTTACCCAGAGATCAGTCTGTTCGAAGATACTGCTGTACATTACGGGGACAGCCTGATCATTGATGCTGGCAACCCAGGGGCAGAATACATTTGGTCGAACGGGGGCTTTAACCAGACTGTAGAGATCAATAATATTACAGCTCCTTTCCCTCTTGACCTCAGCGTAAACTATGAAGGATGTATCTCAACCCATCATATATACGTTGATTTGATCCCCCCTCCCACCGCAAAGCTATTTATGCCCAGTGCATTCACCCCGAATGGCGATGGGATCAATGACATCTTCCTGCCATCAACAAGGAACATCGATTCCTTTGAGTTGACCATTTTCGATCGCTGGGGGAAAAGACTCTTTGAATCAGATCATCCAGAACGCGGCTGGGATGGCCAGAAAAATGGTATCGATTGCCCGGTAGGGACTTATGTATACACACTTACCTATAGCGGAATGGGTGATGAAATTGAAGTTTTCTCAGAAACGCTAAGCGGCACTGTAACGCTCCTCCGCTAAACCAAAATTTCTTTCCTGTGCTTTTATTTTTGGATGCAAATTTGATATACTTTTGCAAACTTAAATTTTTATAGCCATGGAATTATTCAATACTGATTCTGAGATATTTGCATGGGTCATCCTGCCCATACTCATATTTCTTTCCAGGATAGCCGACCAGTCGATCGGCACCCTCAGACTTATTTTCCTTTCTAAAGGATATAAATTCTATGCCCCCATGCTGGGATTCTTCGAAGTGATCATCTGGTTACTCGCGGTAACCCAGATCATCAAGCATGTGGATAATGCCATTAGTTATGTCGCTTACGGAGCAGGCTTTGCTGCCGGGAATTATATCGGTATGATCCTGGAGGAAAAGATTTCCATCGGGAAGGTGATCATCAGGATCATACCCAAAACCGATACAACACAATTGCTTGAATACATGAAATCAAAATACCTTGGAGTAACCAAAGTGGATGCCACGGGCAGCATGGGCAAAGTCAAGATCATTTTTTCGGTGATCAACCGCAAAGACCTGAAACACCTCATTCCCGCCATCAACCAGTATAATCCGCATGCTTTTTATTCGATCGAAGATGTTCGCTCGGTAAAAGAGGGGGTTTTCAGTCAGAAAAAGAAAAGGGGGATATTCTCACTCCAGCGGGATACTAAAAAGATCAAGTGATCAGGATTCGTGTTTGACGATGGCTTTCTTTTTCCACTTCCCTGTCAGATAATAGAGATAGGAAAGCACCAGCCCGACGAACCAGGCAATGGGAATCCCCATCCAAATTCCTGTTACACCGTATTCAAGGGAAAGATAATAACAGAGTGGTATCCTGACCACCCAGAGAGCGATGAAGGTAATGATCATGGGGATGAAGGTATCTCCGGCCCCACGCATCACGCCACCCACAACAAACATGGTGGAGAATACCACAAAGAACCAGCCAACGATCATCAGGTATTCTTCTCCAATGCGGATCACCTCAGCATCGTCTGTGAATAAATTCATCAATTCGCTGCGGAAGATCAGGGATAAAATGGTTACGACCACAACAATGGAAGAAACCATTTTGAATGTAGCAAACAGACCGTTCTTCACCCGGTAGGGTTTATTTGCTCCCAGGTTTTGCCCTACAAAAGTGGAGAGGGCAGCCGTAAAGTTCATGGCCGGCATAGAGACAAAAGAACTGATGGTAAATACAACGGTGTATGCAGCTACAGCACTGGTGCCAAATGGATTGACCAGCCAGAACATCGCCATCATACCCAGGGAAACAAACATATGCTGCAAACCGATTGGAGCACCGATCCTGAAACTCTTTTTAAAGATATCCCTGTCGAAGATCATTTTCCGCCAGCTCAGGTTGATCACTTCATGGGTGCGGTTCAGGTAGATGATAGCACTGAAAAAAGCGCCACCCTGCGCAATTATGGTAGCAATTGCCACACCATCAACGCCCATATTGAATACCAGCACAAACAACAGGTCCAATATCACATTTACCAGGGTGGCCACGATCATAAAATACAATGGGGTTTTGGAATCTCCCAGGCCCCTGAGAATGGCACTGGTAGCATTGAAACCGAATACCAGGATAATCCCGGCCATATAGATCCTGAAATAGGTATTTGCTTCGGGTCTCACTTCCACAGGCAGATCGATCAAACTAAATATCTCCTCACTGAAGCTGATGGCCAGTACACTCAATGCAATAGATGCAAAAAACATAAGGATAAAGAGGGTGTCAATGGATCGCTTTACCTGCTCCAGGTTTTTGGAGCCGAAATACTGGGATATGGCAATGGTGAATCCCATGGCAATTCCGATCAAAAAAGAGATCATCACAAAAATGATGGGGAATGATGCTCCCACGGCAGCAAGGGCTTCCTTGCCGATGTAATTACCTACAACCCATCTGTCTACCACATTGTACAGCAACTGGAACACATTTCCCAGTAACATGGGTAATGCGAAGTAGAAGATCAGCCTTGTTTCGTTTCCTTTACTTAAGTCTTTCATCGGGTAATCTGCAAAAGTACGCTTTTTGTTCGGCGAGACTATTTTTTCAGAAATGAAGTTTAAATATATTAACGAGGCTGTCCAAAAAGGGTGCTTTTTTGTCAGGCTTAGCAGAGTCGAAGCCTAAAATCATTGATTATCAGCGCATCTCGACTACCTGCCTGCAGACAGGCGCTCGATGTGACCCAGGGTGTATTTCGTGGCTTTTTGGACAGCCTCTTAGGATTGGCATTGGAAAATCAATTTATAAAATCTTACTGCCTCGGATCCTCGTCTATGGATGGGCTATTGCATTGATCGTTGAAAAAGAAGCAGGGATCTATTATTTCTTAAATGGCTTGCGAAGGGTTTTTGCTGCATCATTCACATCATTCACGCCCTTGCCTGCATCGCTGACTTCCTTCTTCACATCGTCAAATTCCTTTTTCATGTCGCTTCCGCTTGTAGCATCCTTAAAATCACGGATGCCTTTGCCAAGGCCCCGCATGAGTTCGGGAAGCTTTTTCCCGCCAAATAACAGGAGGATCACCACTGCAATGATAATGATCTCGGGACCGCCAAACATGCCTAGTATCTTCATATTTACCAGCTTATTGATACAAAACAAAATTACGCAAATCAAACGGAACTTAATTCCGGCTATTGCGTATATTTATCATATAATTAAAGATTTATATCAAAATTATAAAGGATAAAGTAGAATTGAATTTCTATTTTTGCGTTCTTATAACAAGCCGGGCTGTCGCAGTCCTTAAGGGCTGAGGAAAGTCGGGACAACGCAGGGCGCCATGCTTCCTAACGGGAAGGGTCCCGCCGTAGGGTGGGATACAGCAAGTGCCACAGAAAACAGACTGCCCGCCTTCATCCCGTTATTTAACGGGATTTCGGCGGGTAAAGGTGAAAACGCGGTGTAAGAGACCACGGCTTGGCCCGGTGACGGGTCATGCAGGTAAACCTCATGGGTTGAAAGACCAAATATACCAGGGTTCCGAAAGGATAAGGGCGGCCCGCCCGATCCTGGGGGGTTGGTTGCTAGATCTCCGCAGCAATGCGGGGGCCAGATAAATGACAGTTTAGAACAGAATCCCGCTTACGGGCTTGTTAAAAAATCCTCCCTTATTCATGAGGGGGGATTTTATTCTTATCAGCCATAAGATTTAAAATAAAAACCCGTAGCCATGATCAGTTGTTTTCTAATCCGGGTAACGATTTACTTTAATATAATATACTTTTTTGCCGGCATAGGCTGCTCCCATTCCTATCATTAAGAAAACACCGCTGCCAATAGGCGCTGCCTGACCCTGTTGATCATCCGTTTCACCATGACCGGGTGGCAAAGGTGCACCGGTCTGGGTAAAAGCTCCAGTACTCATGAGCAAAATGGCAAATACAAATAACATTTTCAATATTTTTTTTCTCATATCTATCTGCAATTGAGGATTACTTCACAAATACTTTTGTTGTCTTCGCTTCTCCATTGTTATATATGCGCACAAGATAAATACCACCCGGCAATTGAACATCAAATACAGCATGACCATTGCTCCTAAATTCTTCGGATTGCATGATGCATCCCTGAATGTTGATTATATCCATTCTGATTTCACCTTTCACATTATCGATGGTAAGGATATCGCCATCGCAGTATATGTGCGCTCCGGCCAGGGGCTGCATAACTTCAATACCAGCAGCAACAAACAAAATTTCAAATCGATATGGATCATCCCCTTCTGCCGAGGTGAAGGCATAGGTCCCATATGCGCTAAGATTAATGCTTGTATTGGTTTTGAGATCTTTCAGATAAACATCCATCCCTTCGATGCTTTCGGCCAGTTCGATCATGAAATTGGAGGAAGCATTTTTCTCGAAGTTGAATGGGATGATCAGATCCTGGTTCCATGCCATTGCATTTACTGAAGTACTCACTTCATCAGCAAGGCTGTAAAATGCAGGTGCATAACCATAGAGGAATTTGGAATCCCGGTATGCATCGAATCCAGGACTTGCATTATCTTCGAAAAGAATAATACTTTCCTGGTAAACATCCTGCTCCAGGTCATGAGCAAGCAATTTAATCTGCTGTGATTCATTTTTATACCAAACCTGAGCATCATGAGTACGATCCGAGGCAGAAATAGTAACAGATTGCGTTGCTACGTTCGAATATACCATAAAGCCATTCAATGCTGGTATTACTTCACCATTGGCAATATCAACGTATGAAGCACTTGACTCCTGCCAGATTTTGGCCCAATCTCCTACATCACCAATTGAATTGTCCCAGGTTAAAGCGCTTGGATATGGATTACCTAGAAGGTTAAATCCCTGAGGATCTAAACCACTATTTGTAAGCGTAATACCACTAACATTGTCAGTGTTGAATCCATTTGCATCTGCAGTAAAAACCCCACTCAAATTATTTTGGTAAGCAACCAAATATCCTTTACCTACCTCAAAATTTGTAAAGCCAGGGTGGGGAGGTGTATTTTCAAAATTTTGCCATTCACCACTCATTTCATTCCATCTGTAAAAATCAAAAGGATCCTGAACAAATGCAGGATTGATATCCTGACCAGCTACAGGCGAAGACAGGAAGTGCCATCCATCCAGGTCACTACCGCCACCATATCCTTCGATCCGGCATTCCATCGTTGTTTGACCTCCCACCATCAGGGTTCCGTAATTAATAAAAGAGGCCGTCCTATTTGCATCAGATTCAAGTTTAAAATCCTGCGCAACACTGATGGCATTACCAGCATCCACGGTAAATTGTGCTTCAGGCCTGACAACGAAGTCTCCGGCACAATCTAAGTTGCTCACCAGGATAACTTCATTTCCCGGCTTGTTTATAACAAAATTCACCATGTCAGCTCCATCCACAATACTCACATTTGCATCATAGTGAGTGGCTGCATCACCATGACAAATCTCAAAGATGGCATCAAAAGATAAATCAAAATCGCTTGATTGAATATCAACCGTGTTATAGCCAGGTTCAGTTTTACCGCACACCTTAATTGTTGCATTCATGATGTTTCCCAGTGCGCCATCTTCAACGTAGAATGTGGCAGGATTATCAGAACTGTAGGCAGAACCTCCTCCTCCTTTTCCCGCAAAAATTATTGCCTGGCTTCCCGTGATAACAGTAGCATTATCATGCAGATAAATCTGGTCAGCGACATATAATTCACCTCCTGTATTTATCAATGTTCCTCCCGTCCAATAGTCATGGCCAATAATCAGATCTGCTTCTCCATTAATACTGTTTCCAATATTTACAATACCTGTGGTTGAAATAGATAGTTCACCTCCGGTATTGATCTTATGCGAATTGGATGAATTATTTGTTGATGTATAAGTTCCGGCAACATCCATATCTCCAAAACAATCCAGTCTTCCTGTATTTGTTACCGTAACAGCCTGCTGTATTTCGAGCGAATAACAGTTATAATCGCCACCGTAGCCATGAATTACTAAATCTCCGTTAAGCTGAAGGCTGTTTGAGGTTCCGTAAGGAATCACTATAGGGATAAAGGTATCCGGTGGTCCCGGCGGGTCCCAGTTCCCGGTATTATCCCAATTGTTGCTAATAGCACCTGTCCAGGCCATATCTGCATGAATCTCAGAATTTCCGGAAGGTGCAGTTATCGATGGGACATAAACAGCCTTTGATGCTGTTGTAATCTGTAAACATTCCGCATCAATGGTTTCTCCCAGAGCGGCATATGGTTCAACATTCACTGCCAGCCAGAAATAATTGGTGCCTTCAGTCAGGATTTGTGATCCGTTGATATCATAATCTAATCCTTGGCCTGTTGGATCTACGGTTTCATCATTGAAAAGATTCCGTTCATCAAATACACTCGAAGTTCCTGTATAATAAATGCTAAAATCATTAATACTTTGCCAATCAACCGACCCTCCGTTCGTATTCACTCTGAAACTGGTAATTTCAATTGGAGAAGCCATATACTGAGTTTCTATTTCAATACCAATAATTTGCTGAAAATTGGCTCTGTAGGAATAGCCGGTGTTCTGTGTACATGTGCTTGAAACCCATTGCATGGGTGTATTATCCATTATTCTTACATCATCTACACAAACCCCTGTTCCTCCGCCATCAGTAGCCTTAAAGGCAATTTGATAGGTTGTAGAGGGAGAGGGCAAGTCAAGTACTTCCGAGGTCCATACATCAACCTCGGTTGTATAATTTCCTCCGGGAACCATAGTCCAGGGGTCACTTTCCGATATTCTGTAATATACTGTTAAAGTACTTAGTCCACCCATAAATTCGTGTTGTGTATGCCAGAAATCCAGTATTGGATCTCCCATAGCTGTAAGATCAAATACAGGAGTTATCAGCATTGTGGCATCGCCGGTATTAAAGCTAAACTCGGCATTGTAAGAGCCATCATAGGCATTGGCCGGAATTCCGCCATCACCACCATCTCTGTATTCCCAATCAATGGTGCCGCTTACATATTCTTCTGTCCAGCCATCGGGTCTGTCTCCGCCATTCTCAAAACCTTCTGTCCAGGGAAAAATATTAATTAAAGCACAAAATGTTGCCGGGCCTGTCCATGTGCTTTGGGAACCACCACAGTCATCCTGCACATAAAAATCATATGCCGTATTGGCTGATAAACCACTTAAACTGTAAGGGTTATCTGTAGTACCTGAAATCATTGTGCCATTTCCCTGAACAAAACCAGCCGGCCCCCATTCAATATTCCATGTAGTTGCGCCTCCAGTAGTCCAGTTCAGATCAACAGAAGTACTTCCGATATTGTTGGCAAATAAATTGGTGGAAGGCAAGCAAGAAATATTACCATCCACTTCCACATCATCAATACAAACGCCCTGACCGTCTCCATCTGTTCCTTCAAAAGCAATATAATAATCAGCGCTCGGATTTGGCAGACTTAAAATAACTTCAGTCCAGTCAGCCACCTGTGAAGTATACTCTGCCCCCGGAATCAAAGTCCATGAACCTGCTGAACTGGTTTTATAATAAACCCTTAATTCATCCTGATAGATTGTACCAGAAAAATTGTCTTCAACCTGGGCATGCCAAAAGGAAACCTGGGGATTAGTCAATGCGCTTAGATCCAGTGGCGGAGTAATAAGTTTTGTTGAAGAGCTTGTGTTCTCATGGATGAATGCGGCATTGTATGACCCACTATGTGCATTTAAAGGATATATATATCCCCCATCCTGAAACACCCAGTCATGGGAACCCACATTGTATTCTTCAGTCCAGCAATCGGGTCTGCTTCCGCCGTTTTCAAAATCCTCGGTCCAGGGGAATGTATTAACAGCAACACAAATTGTGGTAAAAGAAGAAGGGCCGGACCATGAGCTTTGTGAACCCCCGCCACAATCATCCTGCACATAGAAATCATAGGCAGTACCTGCTGAAAGCCCACTCAATGAATATGGATTTGATGTTGTTCCGGTGATCATGGTTCCGGCACCTTGTGTAAAACCTTCGGGGCCATATTCAATATTCCATGTTGAGGCCCCTCCTGTAGTCCAGTTTAAATTAGCCGATGTTTGGGTAATATTATCTGCATACAAAGATGAGGGCGCAGGACAGGAAGAAACAGCAACTTCAACATCATCTACACAAACTCCATAGCCAAAATCGTCATAGCCTTCAAAAGCTATGTAATAAGTTGAAGAAGTATTGGGCAGATTAATTATTTCCTGTGTCCAGCTTGTTATGCTTGAGGTGTATTCAGCGATCATTGTCCAGCTCCCTCCGGCAGATGTTTTATAATAAACCCTTAGTTCATCCTGATCTCCCTCATATACAGCTTGTGTATGCCAAAATCTTAACTGAGGATTTGATTGTCCGTCAAGGTCAAGCTGTGGCGTGATAAGCTTGGTTTTTGTACCACTGCTGCTATATGTAAAAGCTGCATTATATGTTCCGGTATGAGCACTTGAGGGATTTGAATTGCTGTACCCGCCTGTTTGAAAAACCCAATTGTGGATCCCTGACACATACTCCTGTGTCCAGCCATCAGGGATAAAACCCCCGTTTTCAAAACCCTCAGTCCAGGGAAAAGAGTTGATNNGTTGATGGTAGTGCTAAAGGTGTGTGGCCCTGTCCAGTTGCTGGAACTTCCACCACCGCAGTCGGAACGTACATACCAATCATAAGCCGTGCTGGCCGATAAGCCGGACAAATTATAAGGATTGGATGTTGTTCCGGAAATCATTGTGCCTGTGCCCTGGGTAAACCCCGGCGCGCCCCATTCGATGTCCCAGGAAGTTGAAGTGCCGTTTTCTGTCCACCCCAAATCAACAGATGTATTGCTATTATTGCTAACCGATTGGTCTGACGGTGCCGGACAGGTAAACTCACTCACCGAAATATCATCCAGATAAAGATAATCGTCATCATATTTTCCGTTGTGGAAAAAGCGGATATCAACTGTTCCACCGGTATATGAGCTTAAATCAAAGGTTTTTCTTTCATAAGGGATTGGATCACCATCGGGTTGCGTAGCAAACAAATCAGTCCACCCGGATCCATCATCAATTTGCACCCAGAAGAAATTGTAATTATCGTTATAACTGCGTCCTAAAGCATACCAAAAAGAAAACTCCGGGGCCGTTGCAGCAGAAAGATCAAGGCTGAAAAAATTCCAGCTGGTATGCGAAGCATTCACACCACCCGGTTGTGCTTTTGTATAAGCATCAGCCAGGCCTGAAGGTGTAGTATAACTTCCGTCATCCGCGTATTGTTCCAAACCATAACTACCATTATGTTTTGAAGCTGCATTCACCTGCATAACTGCATATCCGGCAGTATAGGTATTCCAGGCACTTCCTATGCTACCGCTTTCCCAATTTTCAGTAAAGGGCAGCGTTTGAACTGCTGCAAGTGTTGTAAAATTCCCGGGGCCGGTCCAAGAGCTAGCATCCCCTCCGCCACAATCGGACCTGACATACCAATCATATTCCGTATTAGCCGTGAGGCCGGAAAGCGAGTAAGGATTTGAAGCAATACCTGTTACCTGTGTACCCGTTCCCAAAGAGAAACCAGCAGCGCCATATTCGATATCCCAGCTAGTTGCGCTGCCATTTTCTGTCCAGCCCAGATCAACTGTTGTTTGGGCAATGTTGGTTTCTGTTAAATCAGACGGGGCCGGACAGGTAGAACTACCCATCACAATCTTTATATTGGCTATGTATTGTTTTCTTGATCCCGCAGGAGGAGATGCCGGGTCAATATTTGAACTGGAATATTCTACCAATCCGCGGTATGTAGAAACTGAAGTATTATGAAAGTAATCTGAGTATTCATTGTCATCGGGTTTATTTTCATCAACCGCAACCACCAGATTATCAGAATTATTATAGTAAAAATCCGTAATATCAAAAGTTATCCAACCTGAACTTCCCGGATCGGGAAATGTTCCGCTCCACACCTGGGTTAATGAGGAAACAGCTATCCAGTCAGATCCTGACAAAAACTCAGTTTTCGAAGTATGCCCGATATAGATGGTCCAATCATTGGAATTACTTAAGGAGGCTCCATCAAAATACCATTGCAGTTCGGTAATATCTCCTGATGCATTGATCTCTGTTTGTAAATATATTACCTGCGAATAACTATAATCCCACCAGGGACGAATTGGCAAATACTCATTAGCTGTCCCGGTACCGATCTGTAACTGTCCCATGAGGCCAGAGAGTGAAAAAACCAAGAAAAGAGTTAAAATTAATTTTCGGGAAACATCATTTTTTGTATCCATAACGCGATCATTGTTTGGGGTTCACACTTCAAATTTATCAGCTTAAAATCCTCAAATGCAAGCGTTTTGGAGAAGTCGTCCGATTTGTGCTATATTTTGTCCGAATTGAATGTATAAGAATTAAAATCAGGAAATCTTTTTGCCCAACTGATCATTTGGAGTTAAACTAAACATCTTTCTGAACATTTTAGAAAAGTAATGTGGGTTGTTAAAACCCACGGCTGCCGATACTTCAGCAATGCTAAAATAAACTTTGTTTTCTAACAATTCTTTTGCTTTTAAAAGCCGGATTTGCCGTATGAATTCAACCGGGCTTGCACCGGAGATTTCATTTAATTTCCTGCGCAATTGTCTTTCACTCAGAAATGCCTTTGCAGCAAAGTCCTTCATTTCAAAGCCGGTATTTGCAATATTTTCAATTACGATAGCTTTCATCCGGTTTAAAAATTCCTTATCTGCAGGAATCAGATTTTTGTCTTCAAAATCAATGTTAATTACTTTCCTGCTGTATTTTTCTTCCAGGTGTTTTCTGGTATAAAGCAAGTTGCTGACCCTTAAAATAAGCTCTTCCGAACCGAATGGCTTGGTAATATATTCATCTGCTTTGGCTTTGTATCCGCTAAGCCGGTCTTCCTCATCAGCCCTGGCAGTGAGCATGATAAAAGCTACATCATGAAGCAATTTGTTTTCGCGCACTTTTTGAAGAAATTGCAAACCATCCATCACCGGCATCATCAAATCGGAAATGATTAAATCGGGCATTTCGTTTAATGCTTTCTCCAATCCCTCTTTCCCGTTTTCTGCTTCAAGAACTTCGAAATTTCCTTTCAGGTGGCCCAGAATATAATTTCTCATCTCGGTGTTGTCTTCTACCAGCAAGATTTTCTGTCTTGCTCCTTCAAATTCCTGAGGTATTGCAGCATTTTTTTGAGAACCGAATTTTTCCACTTTCGCCGACATGTAGGTTTGCGCAAGCATCTCATTTTCTGCTTCAATCACGATTTCATCATTCGAAAGATGATCTTTCCCTTCAGGAAGATCAATGATAAATGTTGTGCCCTTTCCGTATTCGCTTTCCACACAGATTTCACCTCCATGCAATGCAACCAGCTCTTTGGTCAGCTCAAGACCAATTCCGGTTCCTTCCAAATTTGAATTTGAAGCTGATTGTGAACGATAAAAACGACTAAAAATATGCTTAAGCTCTTCGGGCTTGATTCCGATGCCGTCATCAGATATCTTTATCCTGATAAAATTACCGGTTGGTTTTGTGTGATCCCTGCCATTTTCAACGGATATCTTTAATTCTCCTTTCCCTGCTGAATATTTTACGGCGTTGGAGAGAATATTGATAAAAATGGTTTCCAGTTTATTTTCATCAAAGTAAAGGAAAAGGTTTTGATCAGCATGATGAAAACTCAGGTTTAATGAGGGTTTACGGACCAATGCAGATTGAAAGGAGTTTATTTGCCTGTTAAGAAAAGCGATCAGATCCTGCCGATGCGCACGGAGTTTTAATTTTCCTGATTGCAATTTGGCAAGGTCAAGAATCTGATCTATCAACTTCCTGAGCTTATTGATATTTTCCAAAGAAACCTCAAGGTTGTGTCTTCTTTCATCGATCAGTTTATTTTCGCGGCTACGCAAAACGTCCTCTACCGGACCTTTGATGAGGGTTAAGGGTGTTCTGAATTCATGGGAAATATTGGCAAAGAACTTTGCTTTTGTTTCATCCAACTCTTTCAACCTTTCAATTTGTTCTTCTATCTGCCTGTTTTGATTTTGTATTTGTTGGCTTTTTTTCGCGAGTTCTTCATTTTTTAATCGTAAAAGCTTGTTGGCTTTTTGCTTTTCAAAAAACCGCCATATTAAAAACACAGTAAATAATATAATCACAAGTGCTCCGACAATCAATGTATTTTGGTATTGCTTCTGCTTTTGCAACTGAATATCATTAATTTGCTTTTCTTTGGTGAGCAAAGCTATCTTGTTTTCCTGTTTTTCCGAATCATATAACAATTCAGCTTCAGTGATCCTTTTGGAAGATTCTACCCTTAAAAGGCTGTCATGAAGATCAGAGTACTTTTTATAATACGCCAAGGAAGAATCATATTTGCCGACAAGCTCATAATAATCAGTTAGTGCACGATAAGGATATTGAAGCATATTCCTATCACCGGTTTCTTCAAAAAATCTCTTACTCAGCAACAAATAATCAAAGGCTTCATCATAGTTTCCTAAATTGATATGGCAAAAGCCAAGGTTAAGACTTGCATGAGCAATATTATTCTCACTTTTAATTTCCTTTCCGATTTGTAAGACCTTGTCGTAATAAATCAGCGCACTATCGTAATCGCCATTTCTTATAAAATAATACCCAAACAACAAATAGGTAGCTGCAACATTGTTGATGTCTTTTTTGTTCTGAAATATACGTAAAGCCTTTCTGTAACAATTCAGGGCCGTATCGCTTTTGCCCAGTGATATATAAACATTCCCCATATTAGTATAACATGAAGCAATACCAAAATCATCTTTTATTTCCAACCTTATGTTTAATGATCTCCCATAAAACTCCATTGCTTTATCTAGATTACCAAGATTAAAGTAAACGATTCCAATATTGGCCAGGGTTAGGGCAATTCCTTCTTTATGGTTTTCCTGTTCATGTATTTTCAAGGCCTCAAAATAATAATCCAAAGCCTGGTTATAATCAGCTAGCTCGCTAAGAGCCAAACCAATATTATTCAGCAGGGTCGCAGCGTGTGATGCCATTTCCATGCTTTTATAAATTTCGAGAGATCTCTCATACCAATTAATAGCAAGCCGGTATTTGGACTGATAATAGCAAATGGTTCCTTTGGTGTTAAAGGCCTGTGCTTTGATTTCACTATTGTTTATGAAACTTGAGTATTTAAGAGCAGAATCGCATGCAGCAATGCCTTTCTCATATTTTCCTGTGTTTTTAAAAACAATAGCCATTTTGGAATATGCAGATGCTATTCCCGAAGCATATGACAATTCTTTGGAACGAATTAGGGCATTTTCAGCCAAATTCAGGGCTTGCTCAGGATCAGAATAATTCAGCGCATATGCTTTATTTATTACACTATCAATTTGTTCTTTGTTTTGAAGAGAAAATAAACTCTCCTCCAACTCTGAATATTGAGTTGAGTCCTTATTTATGGGAGCCCCTGCCGAAAGCAGCATTAAAAAATTCAAGGCAAGCAAGATATTAAAAAAGTTAACCCCCATTTAAGAAATACTTTACAAGTCAAATTTAATTAAAATACAAATTGAAGTGGAAAATATTTTAACTGATCCGTTTGTTCCAAATATCCTTATTATTTGTAGTAGAATCCGGATACCCAATGAAAGGACAGAAATCATTGTTGCTTATCCTGATTTTAAGGCGTGGGCTGAATCTGGAGGGACAGTTAATCAGTGATGGTATAAAAACCCCAGCCAAAACAATAGTCATTTGCCGCAATGAAAAGAACTTATTTTTCTTTCTTTTCAGGTAAAGTGAAACGAAACATACTTCCTTTTCCTTCCGCACTTTCTACCCAAATCGCCCCATTGTTCTTTTCAACAAATTCCTTGCAAAGAATGAGTCCCAGGCCTGTTCCCTCTTCTTTGGCCGTTCCCTGCAAAGAAAAATCCACATCGATTTTGAAAAGCTTCTCTATGTTGTCCTGAGAAATACCCACCCCATTGTCCTGAACACAAATACTGCTCATACCTTCTTCACTCTTACCAATGATCAATATCTCCCCGCCTTCATATGTATATTTGATGGCATTGGAAAGCAGATTGCGAAGAATGGTTCTCACCATATTTTCATCGGCAAAGGCATTCAATACCTTGGGCAAATCGGTTTTGATGCTGATGTTCTTGTTATCTGCAGCTTTCTTCAAAAGGCCTATATTCTCCGAAATAATGGATTCCAGAAAAATGTTCTCAGGATCCCAGGAGAGCCTGCCTGTTTGCGAGCGGGACCATTCAAGGAGGTTCTGCAATAGTTTGTACCCATTTTCAGCGGCATCATTCATAACCTGCAAGAGTTCAATCATTTCCTCCCTGGGTGTATTATCATATTCTTCTACAAGATGACTCGAAAAACCAAGCAGTGCATTGAATGGATTTTTCAGGTCATGTGCAATGATGGAAAAGAATTTGTCTTTGGTGTTGTTTAACTCCTGCAACTGGCTGGTACGTTCTTCCACTTTTCTTTCCAGGGTTTTGTTCATTTCTGAAAGCTCCCGGTTTTGCTGTATGATGGTCTTTTGCTGAAAATAACTTTTTACCGCTTCCTTGATGGTCAGCACCAGGTCATCAATATCCCAGGGCTTGGAAATAAAGCGATATAAATCAGCATGGTTCACAGCATTGGTCACACCTTCAAGGTTTGCCTGTCCTGTAAGCAGAATAGTACGGGTGATTTCATCCTTTCTGTGTATTCGGATCAGCAGTTCATCGCCTTTCAAACCGGGCATGATATAATCCGCGATCACAACAGGTACATCCCTGTTTTCCTCTTTCAGTTCCTGATAGAACTCCAGGGCATCATCGCCACTGTCGGTTGTTTCAATGGCGTATTCATTGCCGAACCTGTTTTGCAACTGATCCCTGAGCGCTTCGGTGATGATGGATTCATCATCAACACATAATATTACCGGTCTGTCCATAATATTTTACTTTTTGTTCTTGATCTTTCCAAGGCCACTGCTAATGATCAGCCGCAGGTCGTTTTCTGTCCAGGGTTTGTAAATGCATGCATGCAAGCCGGCATGATTCCGGGCATTCTCAATTGAATCCTGGTTTGCCTGTCCGGTAAGCAAGACTTTTACTATACCGGGATATTTCTCATGCACCCGGATGAGGAATTCATCTCCTTTCACCCCGGGCATCAACCAGTCGGAAACAATGGCCATGACCTCGGTGCCCTCACTGCTAAGCTCTTCCAAAAGCTCCATACCTTCATCAGCATTTTCTGCTGTTTCATACTGGTACTGGTCACCAAACAGTTTCTGAAGTTGTTCGATCAGGCTGTTCAGGATCATGGGTTCATCATCTACACACACAATTGCTTTGCGTTTCATAATTCCATTATTTGATTGGCAGTGAAACAATAAAACTGCTTCCCTTTCCAGTTTGGCTTTCAACTACTATTTTCCCCTCATGGCGTTCAATAATTTTCCGGACGATATCAAGGCCCAGGCCGCTGCCTTCACCCTGTGGCTTGGTTGTGAACAGGGGCTCAAATATGCGGTCTTTGATCTCTTCAGGTATACCTTGCCCTGAATCCTTGATCATAACATTAACAAGCTGGTCTTCCCGCCATGTCTTCACAACCAGGGTCCCAGTGTCACCCATGGCCTGCACAGCGTTCTGGATAATGTTCGACCACACCTGGTTGATCTCATCGGTGATGCAGGAAACAGCAGGCAGATCTCCGAAATCCTTTTTCAGTTCGATGCCTTTTTTTAGCTTATTTGCAAAAAGGGTAAAGATCACTTCAAGGTTTTCGTTAATATCCGTAGGTGTCTTCTCACCCGATGCTTCTTTATGAATGAATCTTTTCAAGGCATTCACCACACTGGAGGCCTTTTCAACTGCGAGGCCGATATTCTTTGAATTTTTCTGAACAGATATGATATTCCGGGTGTACTGAACAATGAATGAGGCATTGGGTGTCGCAGCCAGCATAGGCATCAGCTTTTCTACATTCCTTTCAAGTTTCATATAAATAATTGATTCGGCAATGAAATCTGCATTTCCAATCTTTTCTTCCTCAAGTTTCTTAATGATTTCTTTTTTAAGCTGGCGCTTTTCGCGTGAAGAAAGCTCCGGGGTATCCCATTCAACATTACGCAACAATTTAATAAAAAGGTTGATCCCGTCGCGTGCCATGTTCCTGATCAACATGGGCAGATTTTCCACAGCCGTACCCAGCGAATCGGCGAGATTACCCGAAGAAGCATTGATAGCTCCGAGCGGGGTGTTGATCTCATGGGCGATGCCAGCGATCAGCTGACCCAGTGCAGCCATTTTCTCAGATTGTATCAATTGTGTCTGGGCTTCTTCCAGCTCTTTGAGTGCTTTTTGAAGTTCTTCTTTTTGCTGAGTAAGCTCGGTATTGGTCTCCCGGATCTTTTCTTCAGCCTCCTTGCGTTCGGTGATATCCTCAAAGCTCTCAATCCCTCCGATTACTTTACCATTTAGATCTTTGAGCAAATCAGCATTTTTGATTACCGTCCTGATTTCCCCTGATTTTGTCCGGATAGTACATTCTTTTTTGTTGATGGGCTTTCTGACTTTTTCATCAAATAATCCGCAATGCTCATTGCAGGGCGCTTCGGCAAAAACCTTGCATGCTTTATTCAAAACATCTTCAGCAGCAAAACCTGTAAGTTCACTTGCTTTCTTATTCCAGGATGTGATCACCGCATCTTTATTAACTGTAAATACCGCACTCGGTACGACTTTCAGAATAAGCTCTGCAAAATCTTTTTCATTTTGAATAATTTTCTGATTTTCAATATACTGGGTAATATCCTTGGCGATTCCCTCCAGGGCGATCATTTTACCATCTTTGTCGAAAACAGGCGTTTCGGTTGCTTCAAGCACCCTTTTTTTCCCGCTCATGTCATAAAGTTCCAGGGCAAACACCTCCTGCCTTTTTCCCTGCAAACTTTGACTCACTTTTTTCAATGCAACTTCATTCATCTCTGAGTCAGTAGCATAACGCGTAAGTCCTTTGATGGCTTCTTCAACAGGGTAACCCAGGACATTTTCAACGGATGGGCTGATGTACTGATAGCTGCCATCAGGGCTTTGAGAATAGAAAATATATTCCTCTCGAAGATTCTCTACCAATCGTCTGAATTTTAATTCACTATCTACCAGGGCTTCATTCAGGCTCTGTAACTCCTCATTGGTGGCCATCACCTCCTCATTAGATGCTTCAACTTCTTCTTTTTGTTTGAGCAACTGCCGGTTGATCTCACTGATCTTTTCTGTCCGCTCCCTGACCTTGTCCTCCAGATCCGTATACAGGGTCTTAAGCTGCCCTGCCATTTTATTGAAGGTTTTTGCCATAAGGCCGATCTCATCATCCGATTCAATTTGTACGCGCGCATCAAAATCCTTCTTTGAGAAGGCTTCAATCCCATCTGTAAGCAATTTGAGTTGTCTGGTAAACACCCTGCCCAGCAATATCGCTGCGATCATAACAAGAATAAATATCCCAAAAGAAACAAGGACCGTAATGATGATCTGCCTGTAGAGCGGGGCATAGATCAACTTTTTATCAATGCCTACGGTGATCACCCATTGCATCTGTGGAAAATATTTAAAGTATATCAGTCGGGTAACAGGCTCACCACTGTTTTCGTGTTGCCATTCATAAGAAATGTTGCCGGCGTAATTTTTGTTCCTGAGGATATCTTCCATCATTTCACGAATAAAAAAGCTGCCCTGAAGGTCCTTTGCACTCATGATATTCCCTTCTTCAATAAAGGGATGGATCACGATATCCCCTTCGGTGGTGAGGATATAAGGGAAATAGGTTTTTCCCAGCTTGAAACTCCTGATCAACTGGTTAAGCATCCCCAGCTTGCTTTGTTTCACTCCCACATAATAAGCGCCGATCAGGATCCCGTTTTCATAAAGGGGACGATAGGCTGTGATGTAATAATCATTAACCACATAGGCCCTGCCCTGGTATGACTCCCCTTTGAGGATGGTCTGGCAGACAGGAGAGTTTTTGGGGATAAAGGTGCCGGTTGCATAAGAAGAATCTGCACGCTGCACGGAAGTGGAAATCCTCAGCAAACCCTCATCAATAAGCTGAAAGATAGTCACAGTGCCTCCGATCTGCCGGGTGATATACCTCACCAGTTCGTTGCTCTCACTTACCGGCTCATCAAATCCAAGGCTGTTTTCAATAAACATCAGTGGGACTTTCTTTTCAAACCGATGAGCATTTACCTGGTTTTCGATCATCATTGGAATTTGCCGGCTGGAATCAAGCGAAGCCTTGTCTTCAACAAAGTACCCAAGCACATTGATGTGGTCATTCACCATATCCTGTGTACTCACATAGGAGGCATTGGCTACCTGATAGATTGATTCGGTCATATTCACCAGCTCCCGCTCATAAACACTCTCAAATGACTTCCGCAGGGTGAAAATACTAACAAGTAATACGGCAATTACATAGATCATCAGTGATAATCCAAAACCAATGTTGATTTTATCCTTGAAGCGCAGCTTGAGCATAGAGCGGTTTAATTATTTAAAATTAAAGATAAACATAAAAACCGAAAAGCCCATCAGGGAAGTAAAATAAGAACTGCGGTCTGCCGTTTACAAACTATTATTAACTGTTGAAAACTCGGAAACATTAACATCTGACAAAATGAGTTAATATTTACCTTTATTTTTCAAATAATCTAAACATGAAGATCAAAGCCTCATTCAACTTAAAAGGATGTTTGTCAGCACTTTTTATCTTGATCACACTCAACATTTACGCACAGGAAACAGCTGTTTATGATGATCCTGCTGCCAAATACCGCACCGGGCTCGAGTTATTCAACAAAGAAAAATATGCCGCAGCCCAGCAGATTTTTGACCAGATCATTGTATCGGTCAAGGATGATGCTTCGGAAATGAAGACCAATGCGGAGTATTACAGTGCCATCTGTGCCCTTGAACTTTTCAACGAAAATGCAGAATACAAACTGGAGGGTTTTATTGCCGCTCATCCAACCTCTGCCCGGATTGGCAGGGCGAATTTCCAGCTCGGAAGGTTGCAGTTCAGAAACCGTGATTACCGTTCAGCCCTCCGTTCATTCCAGCAGGTGAACCGCTTTGATCTGAGCAGGGAGGAAATGATCGAATACAATTTCAAGACCGGTTTTTGTTTTCTGCAGAATGATGATCTTTCCAATGCAAAAAAACGCCTCCAGAGCGTTAAAGACGGAAGGAACAAATATACCGAACCTGCCACCTATTACTACGCCCACATTGCCTATGAAGAAGGCAATTACGAAGAAGCATTACAAGAATTTGAAAAACTCAAAAACGAGCGCTCCTTCAAACGGGTGATCCCTTATTACATCCTTCACATATATTACTACCAGGAAAAGTATGATCGCATACTGGAACTGGGGCCAGAATTGTATGAAGATGCCGACCACCGGAAGAAAGCGGAAATTTCCCGCATCATCGGGGATGCATTTTATCGCAACAGGAACTACGAAAAAGCACTGCAATACCTGGAAGAGTATAAAAGAAGTGCCCGTCATTCGTTAAGCAGGGAAGACAATTACCAGATCGCATATGCATATTTCAAAACAGCACAATTCGAAAATGCCATTGATCATTTCCAGGATGTGATCTCGATAGAGGACTCTCTTTCTCAAAACGCCTATTACCACCTGGCCGATGCTTATATCAAAACAGAACAAAAAAAGTATGCGGCCAATGCTTTTCTTTCTGCTTACAAAATGGATTTTGATCAGGATATAAAAGAGGATGCCCTCTTCAATTACGCAAAGCTGAGTGTGGAGGTAGCCCATGATCCTTACGGAGAATCCATACGCTATCTGGATAAATACATCAAAGATTACCCCTCATCTGACCGCCTCCCGGAAGCCTATAATTTGCTTGCGCAACTTTATTTGTCAACAAAGAACTTCAAGGCTGCGCTGGCATCAATCGAAAAGATCCCAAACAAAAATACAAACCTTAAAAGAGCCTATCAGAAAATTGCCTATTACCGGGCTGTTGAGCTTTTTAACTCCCGGCAGTATGATGAGGCCATTGAACTTTTCAAAACGGCCAGCAATTATGATTATGAACCTGAAATCACTGCCCGGGCAAATTACTGGATGGGAGATGCCTTCTACCGCCAGAAAAACTGGTGGGGTGCCATGAAATATTATAATGCCTTTCTGAAGATGCCTGTTGCCAGGAAACTGCCTGAATACGCAAAAGCCTACTACAATCTCGGGTATACATATTTCAAAAGAAAAGATTATTCGGATGCAGTCGATTATTTCAGAGAATTCCTGAAAAGGGCCAGCAATGAGAATGCTTCACTGAGAAGCGATGCCTACCTTCGACTGGGAGATTGCTATTTTATCAACAAACGCTATCAAACAGCCATTGAATATTATAATGAGGCACTGGCGCTGAACAAAAGCGACCTGGATTATGCTTATTACCAGAAGGCCATGTCGTACGGGGCCCTGGGGAAATTCAAAGAAAAGATCAACAGCCTCGACAGGCTGGTCCGCTACCAGAAGAATTCCCCTTATTTTGATGACGCTATTTATGAGATCGCTACCTCTTACCTGATCATGAACGACAACCGCAGCGCGCTCGTCAATTTCGATAAACTGGTAAAAGAGGCGCCAAACAGTCCGTATGCACGCAAGAGCTTGCTGAAGTCGGGACTGATCTATTATAATAACGACCAGAACAAGAATGCCATCGACCTGCTCAAACAGGTGGCAGAAAAATATCCCAACACTTCCGAGGCGCGGGAGGCTCTCGCCAGTTTGAAAAATATTTATATCGACCTGAACCAGGTGGATGAGTATTTTGAATACTCCAAAGACCTTCCCTATGCAAGGGTGAGCACTTCCGAGCAAGACTCGCTTACCTATATTGCAGCGGAAAATCAGTACATGTCCGGCAATTGTGAGCAGGCCCTGCCCTCTTTCATCAATTATTTTGAGAAATTCCCGGATGGCGCATTCCTGGTAAATGCTCACTATTACAAAGCAGATTGTGAATTGCGCAAGGGCCAACAGGTAAAGGCACTGGAAGATCTGGAATACGTTATCGGGCAACCGACCGGTACTTTTACGGAGAATGCCCTTCTGAAAGCCTCCAACATCAGTTACAGGCTAAAAATGTATGAAAATGCCTACCAGCATTACCAGGCCCTTGAGGCAGCTGCCACCAGCAATATCAATGTCAACATCGCCATTGAAGGAATGATGAACAGCAGTTTCTTTGCCGGGAATTACCGCCAGGCCATTGATGCTGCCAACAAATTGCTCAAGAACGATAAGGTTTCAGCCGACCAGAGCCTGCAGGCACATTACATCCTCGGAAAATCATATTTCGCCAATGAAAGATATGACGAGGCGGCAAAGGAATTTGCCATTGTTGACAAACTAACGACCAACGAAATGGGCGCCGAGTCAAAATACTATCTTGCTTATGTACAATACACGAATAAAGACATGGCTGCGGCCGAAGAAAGCATTTTCCAGCTCGTTGATGAATATGCCTCTCAGGATTTCTGGGTAGCCAAATCATTCATTTTGCTGGCGGATATCTACGTTAGCCAGGACAACCTCTTCCAGGCGAAGCAAACCCTGCAGAGCATCATCGACAATTACCGGGGTGAAGACCTGAAGGAGGTTGCCAGGCAAAGATTAAAACAAGTCATGGAAAAGGAAAATGCGGCAAAGAAAAGTATGGACGAAAACGAAGGGGAGGATTTTTAAGATGAATAGAAAGACAATGAATATACAGCAAAGCAATACATCTTTCATGAACAGGTCCCGCAGCAGCATCATCGCGATTTCAGTGACCCTTCTTTTTGTTTCCGGCCTTTATGCCCAGGACCCGCAATCGGGTTACCAGGAAGAAGTCACCATCATTGGCTCCTACACCCCAACCATTACAGATGCCTATAAGATAAACTTCAACCCGCAGATCCAGGACGAAGAATTCGAACTTCCTGAGCTAACATACAGCATCAGTCCGGTGCAACTGAATACCAGCATTGAACTGGAGGAGATCCGCCCGGCCCGTATAACCGGCGAACCCCTGAGCAAGCTGTATCACAATTATATCAAAGCAGGTTTTGGAAATTACGGAACACCCTATGCTGAGTTTTTTGTAAACTCACTCCGGAACGAAGAAACCCAGTTCGGCCTGCATCTCGGACATCATTCCTCCAATTCCGAAATCAAAGATTACAAATACTCAACCTTCAGCAACAACCTGGGTGAGGTCTGGTTTAAAAAGTTTTTCCGCAGGCACACACTCAGCACCAGGGCCTTTTATAAAAGAAATGTTGTGCATTATTACGGTATGCCGCCAGTGCTGATGGACTCACTGAATTTCGAAAAGGATGATCTGAAACAACGCTTCCAGACATTCGGACTGGATGCCAGCTTTAAAAGCAATTACACCGACCCCGATAAACTGGGTCACAACATCGGATTAAAATATTACAACATATCCGATCTCTATGAAACCACCGAACACGGTTTCAATTTCAATGGAGGCCTCTATAAAGGAGCTGAACTTTTTGATGACTACAGCAGCACCTTTGGTCTGGATCTGGACCTGGATTATTACAGCCTGAGTGATTCAATCAACAGCAATGCTGATGGAGTTTTCAGAGTCAACCCCTATGCCAATTTAAATTTCGGCATGTATCAGTTAAAGCTGGGTTTCACTGCTGCCTTCGGACTTGACTCCAACAATAAAGTGGATTTCTTCCCCGATATCCGTGGTGTAGTGAACATCGTTCCGGATTACCTGAGAGCATTCGTGGGATTCACAGGCGGGATAGAGAAATCGAGTTTCAGGAAATTTGCCGAAGAAAATCCCTTCATCATCAGCACCATTCCTGTGGCATATACCAAAAATAAGATGGAATTATATGGCGGGCTTACCGGAAATATCATGCAAGTGGTAGATTATACAGTGCGTATTGGTAGCGCCACTTATGAGAACATGCCTTTTTTCGTCGCAGCGAACGCGGGAAGTACAGATACACTCAACAATGCTTTCACAGCTATTTATGATGATGCAAGCATGATGAATGCCCGTTTTGAGATCGCTTACCGGCACGCAGAAAAGCTAAGGCTTCACCTGACAGCAGATTATTATAATTATTCAACAGATTCCATCAGCGAAGCCTATTATAAACCCCAGTATAAGATCAAGCTGGGAGCGGACTACAACATCGGCAACAAAATATTGCTCAGCGGAGAACTGATCGCCAATGGCAAAATGCAGGCCCATATACTGGATACCCAGCAGGGAGATTATGTTGACGAAGAAGTAGACGGCTGGCTCGACATGAACCTGGGTGTGGAATTCCGCTATACAAAGAACCTTTCATTCTTTGGAAACTTCAACAATGTGGGGAATACTGAATACCTGCGCTGGTATAATTACCCTGTGCAGAAATTCAACTTTTTGATCGGCTTGACGTATTCCTTTTAAACACCCCATCAATAGTTATTTCAAGCTCATGCCTGGTTTATGGCATGGGGATAATCTGGCTGACGGTTTTGAAAAGATAAAATTGATGTTTTTCTTACCACGCCCTCCTCAATGTTTATTGCATTACGCAGACTTGCATTCATTTCCCAACTTTCGCGTCCCTCAATTAATGAAGGCAGGTGCATGATGAGAGAAGCTGAGATCGACCTTGAAGCACTTTCCCACAAATAACTTGGCGTATGATCAACACCATAATAGTCAACATTGTCGAAGGTGAGCATGGGATTTTTAAAAGTAGTGGGTTTAGCAAAGTAAAAGCCCATTCCTTCATCACAGCTAACGTCAATAATCAAGGAGCCCGGTTTTAATATGTGTTTTTCATTTTCATTAACAAAGTTGATGGGTTTATCGGGATTCTGGAATATTCCGTTAATGATTATATCGGATTCACTGATCAGCTCTGCCAGGGGTCGCTCGGTTCCATCATGCTCTACAATAATATGGCGTGACTCACCTTTATCGCCCATTCTTAGACGAATATAGTGAACATCCAGAACTTCTTCTCGCACCTCATAATCCGGTCGTTGAATAATAATGGTAATATCCCTAAAACCTCTTGCCTTGAGGGCATAAATTGCCCCGCGGCTAACCGTGCCAAAGCTAAAAATAATGCATTTGCGTTGATCGCCATAGTGCCCGTCAATGCCTTTAAGCTGGAGTGCGTGCAAAACTGCACAATAACCTGCCAGCTCATTATTTTTATAAAAAGTATGGCGTCCTGCATTTCCATTTGGATCCCATGCGAACATATCCTCAAAGGCAATGAGTGTTTGTTTTCGGTCAATTGCCGTTTGGGTAATGTCTTCCTGTTGCACACAGTGGGGCCAGCCCCATAAAATTCCGCCTTCACGCAACTCCTGTAGATCGGCCACAAGGGGTTTGGGTATGATAACATTTCCAAGTTCCGCCAGCAACTCATGACGGGAGGCCACCCCACCGGTCCTTGACGCGATCTCAGAGTCGGAAACGCCCAGGGGAGCCCCGTAGCCCTTTTCAAATACCAACTGTCGGAGGATGGCTGCCGGCAGGCGCAATAAATGGTCTGTGTGGATTGGCAAGCGTCTTTCATCGGCTTTTCTGGATGTGCCTATAACACCAAATTTTAGTTTTTGCATAATGTTTTCTTATAATTATTTGTTCAGATCCGCAGATTTATCGGATAGAACTGTTTCTTGTATGGTATGCCGGAAACCTTCTTTCTAAAGGAAATAATTCAGGAATGCAGATCAATAGCATATGTATGACTTAAAGATACACAATTTAATTGTAAAACCCAATTATTATTGGTTATTGAACCGGTTTAACTGAATTAACCCAAGGATTAATTTATTTGTACTTTTAACAAAAAGATACAAGTGTCATGTCAACAGTAGTTTTTCCGGTGCAATTCACCCGGTGACATTAGAAAAGCGGGCATAGCTCAGAGTAACCGGGTGAATAATCCGTCAAATTAAGCTTGAAATAACACCAGTCAAATGCTTCATAAAGTAGAAAGCAACACACTAATTATTTCAAAATGAAACAAGCTCCTGATAAAAAACATTGGATTATCATCATTGCCGTCCTGCTAACTGCTCTGCTGAAGTTTATTCTGGCCGGTTATCCGGATTTTACAGTTTTTTATATTGCTGCTGCTTTTATTTTCTGGCTCTGTTTCATTTCCCGCAGGTATAAAAAAGATCCTTTGTTACTCAGGCATTGGGAGTTTAATCTTCAAAACTTCCAAAGATCAATGCTGTATCTTTTGCCATTCGGAATAACAGGCATTGTGGGCTCGGTATTGTATGCTTTTTTCCAAAACACATCCACCTTTAACTGGCACATATTGCCAATTCTTGTTCTTTACCCCATCTGGGGTCTCACACAGCAGTTTATTGTTGCAGGACTTGTGGCAGGGAATCTAAAAAACCTCAGCAAAGGCAAACTTACGGATTTTCAGGTGAATCTTTCGGTAAGCATCTTATTTGCACTTATTCATTTTCCCAGCATCGCATTAATGGTTTATGTCTTGCTGATGGAATTAACTTTTATCCAGGCCTATTTCAAATACAATAACTTATGGTCACTTGGTCTTTATCATGGTTGGGTTTCCGCGTTCTTTTTATTTTTTGTATTGCAAAGGGACCTGTGGAATGAGTTGCTGCAAATTTTTCAATGAACCAAATTCAGATATGAAAGAATCTTTTCAGTTCAAAGCCTCTCTTTAGTCTGTTCTGTATAAAAAGCAGCAATGAAGCAAGCGGTAACACACAAATGATCACGATAAGGCTCCAGCTAAGTTCCAGGCCTTTATTATTGTAAAGCGAGATCATGGCCTCAACACAAACACTGAGCAGGCCCGAAGCGATCAATGAATAGGTGATCAGGTTCAGCTCCTTTTCCCGCGATCTTCTGATCATCAGGATAAGTCCCAAAATAATCAGGTAAGCGACAAAAAGCAAAGGAATACCAAAGTTCTTCCCCCATCCGGCATTTTTGTTAAACACATCAAGGAGAATTAAGAGAAGGGAGGAAGATAAAAAACTGCCCAGGAATAACAGATAAAGCTTTTTATATAAAAAGGAAAACAAGGATATATTAACGAAAACAATGGCACATATTGTAACCGTATATTTAGACCACGAAAGAATGTCATCCTCAAGCAGGTCGATGATCAGGGTGATCAGAATACCTGAAAAAAGCAATATTCCCGATATTTCCCAAAAGAGTTTTCTTTTCTGGAAGCCGCTCAGTTTCTGGAAAGCATTCAATGCCTTTTCTCTGTGCTCTTTCTTTCTCAGCTTCAGGTATTCGGGGTTTTCTGTTTTTTCATCAATCATAGCTTCGCCACACAAGGGACAGAAATTTTCGTTCCCTTCAAGTTCAACACCACAATTTGGACAAATCTTCATTGTTTACTTTTTTTCATTCATTAAAAACAAGCGCACACCCTGGTCTTTCAGGAACTGAAAATATTTATCTTCCAGTATTTTCGATTTACTGATATTGCCAAAGCTTATTAGCAGTTTGTCATCAAATCCAATGATCCCGCAACTTACCTTCAGCAACTTATTGGGTGGGGGTGGCGTAAAAATAAAATGATCGATCAGGCTTTCAGTCTCAGGTGGAAGCTTTACCATTCCCAGGTTCGTGAGCACACCACTGTATTGATTGGCTCCCAGGGAGTAGTATTTAAGCCTGAGGATAAGACTTTTAAGAAACAAAGGCATGCTTTTGACATATATTTTCTTCTCCCCTCCAACATTTCTTGAAATGGTTTTATTGATAAGCTTTTCATCTGTTTCGAGCCTTATCTGATGATAAACAAGTTTCAGAATTTCATCGAAAGTGTACTGCCCCAGCCTGAGATCAATTTCAGGCATCACAAACAAAGAAAAGTTGCGCATGGTTTTGGAAGGAAAGATCTTTCTCATATCAGCGGGAACCTGAATGCGGATACATTTTTTCCCATTCGTCTTTTTTGTCTCTTTCTGTTCCAAAAAAATCTCCTGAAGAACAAACAAATAAACAGAAACAAGATAATCTGTTATGCTAACTTTTTTATCATTTGTCTTTGATTTCAGATCCTTAACAGAAACCAGGGCATTCATGATTTCAAAACGAGGTTTGGGCTTCAAGGGGAAGGGCAGGTGAAATGCCTTTGATTTTTTCACCATGGGAGGGATCTGCTCTTTGAAATACCGTTTGTATGAATCTTCGTATTCTTCTGCTGACACGGAATCAGCCGGTTTTAAATATTCAACTGAAGAAGGGATTTCATGACCGGTTTCTTTGGAATACATGAGAAGAAGGGTCTTTAAGAACTCAAATGCACCGCTTCCATCCGTTAAAATATGAGAAAACTCAAGGCTTATTTGGTTCCCCGAAACCAGGATTCGCAACATCAATGAGTTTTTGGAAAATCCCTGGCAGGGTCTCTTATTGTTGACATCAATACTGAAGTTAAGGGGGATATGTTCAAGGTAGTACCAGAAAAACCCTTTTTTCAGCTGTACTTTGTAATAGGGGAAGCGTTTTTCGATGCATGAGACTGCTTTGAAAAGGGCGTGGATCCTAACCGGATCTTTTAATACTGCGGTTAGCCGGAACACAGCAGTAAACTCCCGGTTTAAAAGTGCGGGGAATATTTTAGCTGCATTATCGAGTCCAAGCCAAAATTTCTCAGATACTGTTGCTTTTTGTTTATTGTTTTTCAAATTTTTTGAGCGTATAAACATTCGCAGCTATTTTCAAAAATAAGAATATTCAATAAAAAGGGAAGACAAAGGGCTGTTAATTTTCGGAGATTGGGTTGATCATTTACTTGCTTAAACCGTATTCCTCAAGAATATCCTGAAAGGTTTCCTTAACAGAAATGATCTTGCTTGCCAGGTAAGCATTGGTGCCTGCAAATGCATAACCATGATCAAACTTTCCTTTGAAGGCGCTGAAAAGCGCTTTGATGATGCAGTATGGACTGGAGGAAATGTCGCAGGTGCTGATGCATTTGAAAGGACAGCGTATCGGATGCTTGTAGCCCATTTTAACCTTTTCGATAAAACTATTGCTGATGGCCCTGCCCGGCATCCCGACCGGGCTTCTGATGATCTCGACATCCCCGGCCTTTGCATTGATATAAACAGCCTTGAAAGCATCAGAAGCATCACATTCGGTTGTTGTCACAAAGCGTGTTCCCAGTTGAACACCTGAGGAACCGAGTTTGAGCATATCGTAAATATTCTGTCCGGTATAAACCCCGCCGGCAGCAATAACCGGGATCTTCACATCGTAAAGGTCTTCATAAACTTTAACCACGCCAACAACTTTGGGAACAAGCTCTTCCAGCGAAAAATTCACATCCTCGATTTGGGCATCTTTAAAACCAAGATGGCCACCTGCCTTGGGTCCCTCAACCACAATGGCATCCGGCAGATAATTATAATTCTTTTTCCATTTCTCACAAATGATACGGGTAGCCCTCTCGGATGAGACGATCGGCACCAGCTTTGTTGTGCTTTCTTTGGTGAGAAATGATGGCAAATCCAAAGGCAAGCCTGCTCCGCTGAAGATGATGTCAGCTTTCTCGGCGATGGCGGTCTTCACCATATCCGCAAAATTCGTCATGGCCACCATAACATTGACCCCGATAACACCCAGTGTTTTTTCGCGGGCGATCTTCAGTTCCTCTTTCAGGCCCTGAATGCTTGATTCTAAATAATCTCTGCCAGTCTTTTTATAAAGTAAACCGAGTCCGGCGCTGGAAATAACGCCAACTCCTCCCTCATTGGCAACCGCAGCAGCCAGTCCGGAAAGAGAAATGCCAACCCCCATGCCTCCCTGTATGATGGGAAGAGGAATCGTTAAATTCCCCATTTTTAATGATTTCATCATTTTCTATGATTCTCCTAAATTTTCTCATACTAGCTCCTGAATTCGTGTAAAAAAAAAGAAATTAGTATTCCTGGCAAAGGTAGTCTAAATTACTGGTAAAAAACATTTTAAAAAATATTTAACGAATCTCAGGACAGTAATTGTTCACAACCCAAAATCCCATCTCTCCTGAGGCGAGACAAGGATCCTAGAATAACTAGGAAATGATAGATTTCTGGTTTTCGGGACTCAAAATTAAGCCCTCAGCTTTTCCACACCCAAATTGTTAATAAAAAGCCTTTATTCACAGCACTTTTCAGCAATTTTATTCATTAAATTTAGTTATATTTGTGCATATATTTAATTTTACCTAAGTAATTGATTATGACGGACGAAGAAAAGAGTTTAGCATCTAATTCCTATAACGAAAATAACATACAGGTACTGGAAGGTTTGGAGGCGGTTCGCAAGCGCCCCGCCATGTATATCGGCGATGTGAGCAGCAGGGGATTGCACCACCTGGTGCATGAAGTAGTCGACAACAGCATCGATGAAGCCCTCGGAGGCTATTGCGACGAAATAGAAGTTATTATTCATGAAGATAATTCCATCACGGTCAGGGATAATGGCCGTGGCATTCCAACAGGATTACATGAAAAAGAACAACGTTCAGCTTTGGAAGTGGTCATGACCGTTTTGCATGCCGGAGGTAAATTCGATAAGGGTTCCTATAAGGTTTCCGGAGGTTTACATGGGGTGGGAGTTAGCTGTGTGAATGCCCTCTCGAAAAAGCTTACAGCCAGAGTTTTCCGGGAAGGTAAGATCTGGTTGCAGGAATACGAGATTGGTATTCCATTGGAACCGGTCAGGATCATTGGTGAAACCAGTAAATCCGGCACAGAAATTACTTTTAAAGCGGACGAAAGCATCTTTAATGTAAAAGAGTATGATTACAGCATTCTTTCCTCCCGTTTGCATGAGCTTGCCTTTCTGAATAAAGGGATCAGGCTTTCCATTACGGATGAGAGAGAAACGGATGAAGAAGGAAATAAAAAAAGCGATTCTTTCTTTTCGGAAAACGGACTGAAAGATTTCATCGAATATCTGGATGCCACCCGCGAAAAACTGATGCCTGAACCAATCGCCATCGAAGGTGAAAAGAATGGCATTCCGGTGGAGATATCCCTGCAATACAACACCTCATTTTCGGAGAACCTGCATTCTTATGTGAACAATATCAACACCATTGAAGGCGGAACACATCTTTCAGGTTTCAGAAGGGGACTCACCAGGACCCTGAAAAGTTATGCTGACAAATCCGGCTTGCTTTCAAAACTGAAATTCGATATCAACGGGGATGATTTCCGTGAAGGGCTGACGGCCATTATTTCTGTAAAAGTAATGGAACCACAGTTCGAAGGACAAACAAAAACAAAACTGGGGAACTCTGAAGTGATGGGTGCCGTTGACCAGATCGTGAGCGAGCATCTTTCATACTACCTCGAGGAAAACCCCAAGGAAGCCAAGACCATCGTCAACAAGGTTGTACTGGCAGCTACTGCACGCCATGCAGCCCGCAAAGCCCGCGAACTGGTTCAACGTAAAAATGTGCTGAGCGGATCCGGTCTTCCCGGCAAGCTTTCCGATTGCACGGAAAGAGATCCTGCCAAAGCTGAGATTTTCCTGGTTGAGGGAGATTCGGCCGGTGGAACTGCCAAACAGGGCCGCGATAGAAAATTCCAGGCCATCCTACCTCTCAGGGGTAAGATCCTGAATGTAGAAAAAGCCATGCCTCATAAGATCTTCGATAATGAAGAGATCAAAAACATTTTCACGGCATTTGGTGTTTCCGTGGGTACGGAAGAAGATACCAAAGCCCTGAACCATGAAAAGCTCCGTTACCACAAAATTGTGATCATGACGGATGCCGATGTGGATGGAAGCCATATTGCAACCCTTATCCTTACCTTTTTCTTCAGGCATATGCTGGAACTGATCGAACATGGTTATGTTTACATTGCTACGCCGCCGCTTTACCTCATCCGCAAAGGAAAAACTGAGAAATATTGCTGGTCGGAAGATGAAAGAAAAGAAGTGGTGGCAGAACTGACCAAAAATGGTTCAGAGTCGGGCATTCACATCCAGCGTTATAAAGGTCTTGGTGAGATGAATGCCGAACAGCTCTGGGACACAACCATGAATCCTGAGACCAGGAAACTGCGGCAGGTGGCCATCGACAGTGGAACTGAAGCCGACCGTGTGTTCTCTATGCTCATGGGAGATGAAGTACCGCCCAGGCGTGAGTTTATTGAGCAGAATGCCAAGTATGCCAATATTGATGCTTAGGAGAAGATACAGGTTGAGAATTTAGCTTTTCAAGTGTTGCTAACTTATTTGTTTATAGTCATCGGCGGATATAAAGTATATCCTCATCCCGTTTATAAAAATTTACCACGTCATCCGGTGATCTGCTGAAAAAGAAATACTCTGAGGCTGTCCAAAAAGTCACATATTACACCTTGGGTCACATCGAGCGCCTGTCTGCCGACAGGCAGGTAGTCGAGATGCGCTGATAATCAACCTTCTTTAGGCTTCGACTCCGCTCAGCCTGACGAAATAGCACACTTTTTGGACAGCCCCTTTTGGTGAACCGGGAATAAAAATACCCCGCACTAGAATGCGGGGCAATTCATTTGATATTCTCAATGGCTGCCAATGAGAGGCTCATCAAGCATTTCGCAAACCATCAATCCAGCGACTTGGCCTTTCGCACCAGGCTGTAAAACTCCTTCCGGCATTCATCATCTTCCTTCTCTATGGATGCTTTGATGCGCTTTAAAAGATCCCTGTATGAAGCATCTCCTTTGAATCTGGAATCACGGATCAGCATACCAAATTCTGCAACGCAAGCGGCAAATTTCAAGTTCCTGCCTGCATCCATGCTCATCAGTTCATCCTCGGTAAACACCTCCTCGATCAGCTTGCTCTTTTTACCATCAGGCTCTTTGTATCGCAGCTTTATGCTCAGGTATTCAGGACTTTCCCTCAAAACAAGCTCCTGGTATTTTAAAGGATCCACTGCAGGATTTTCTTCTTTGGCATCTTTTGTTGAGATCTCATACAAAGCAGTTACGGAGTGGCCTGCCCCGATCTCTCCTGCATCTTTGGTATCATCATTGAAATCCTCATCTCTTAACAGGCGGTTCTCGTAACCAATCAGGCGGTAAGAACTGATATGCTGTGGATTGAATTCGATCTGAATCTTTACATCCTTGGCAATGGTGAAAAGTGTTCCGAAGAATTCTTTGCCAAATACCTTTTTGGCCTCTGCCAGGTTGTCGATATAGGCATAATTGCCATTCCCGGCATTTGAAAGTTTTTCCATCTTTGCATCTTTATAATTTCCCATTCCAAAACCGAGCACACTCAGGAAAACACCATCCTCCCGCTTCTCTTCGATCAATTTTACCAGCTCCGAGTTATTGCTCACCCCAACGTTGAAATCTCCGTCTGTTGCCAGGATCACACGGTTATTACCTTCAGGGAGAAAATTTTCATTGGCCAGTTTATAAGCCAGTTTTATCCCGGCTCCCCCTGCCGTTGATCCACCTGCCTGCAAACGATCTATGGCATCCAGGATCTTTTCCTTATGCCTGCCGCTCGTAGGTTCCAGCACCATGCCTGCAGCACCTGCGTAAACGGCAATAGACACTATATCATCCTTACCCAGATTGTTTACCAGTATCTTCATTGATTCTTTCACCATGGGGAGTTTATTTTCCCAGTCCATGGAACCTGAAACATCGATCAGAAAAACAAGGTTGCTCTGCTTTACATCTTTCTTCCGGATCGTTTTTCCCTGCAGTCCGACAAGCAGTAACTGGTTCTCAGAATTCCACGGACAGGGTGTCATTTCCAGATTGACGGAAAACGGATGCTCTCCGCCGGGTTCAGGATAATCATAACTGAAATAATTGATCAACTCCTCTATGCGCACGGCCCCGGGTGGTGGCATATGTCCGCTGTTCAAAAAACGCCGGGTATTGGAATATGACGCCCGGTCTACATCAATCGAGAATGTTGATAAGGGATTATTCAATACATCCAGGAATTCATTCTCAACGATGGGATCATAGGATTCGGTATTATAATCCCGGTCGTTGAAAAATGCTTCCTTTTTTGAGATTTTAACGCCGTCAACATAAACGACTTCATCATACGTGCGTGCGCTGCGAATATTGCCCTTATTGGATGTATAAACGCCTCCAACGGTAGATGCTCTACTTGCAGAATTGCTGGGCATTTTTCGAATTTCCTCAGAAGTAATCACTGAGCCAGAGGCAGTCTGATCTTTTGAGATCAAGGGTACCTTGTAGTCAACACAGTTGACCTCCTCCAGGCTTACCGCGCTTTGCTTAAGTTTTAACTCCTGGAAAGTAACCTGGTCTGCACTGACAATCACTCCTTCTACTTTTTGTGTAATGTAACCCACGAAAGTAGCTTCAAGATCTAATTTCCCGGGATCCAGGTCTTTGATGATGTAATTGCCGTCAAAATCAGTGGAAGCACCACCGATCATCTGCCCATCTCGTTCTGCAACGACATTGGCAAATGGGATGGGTTCTCCGGTATCAGCATCTATAACTTTACCCTTTACGCTTCCCGTTTGTGCTGAGACAATAATTGAAAAGAATACAAATGAAACGATTAGTAGAACGCACTTTTTAATCATGGCTGATCCTCCTTTAATTTGGTTTATAATCAGGTTTACAAACCGAAGATATACTTGAATTAGCGGTGTTATAAAGGCTGGATCAGTTAACGGCACCGACCCTTAAGAATGAGGTTGGATTAAATCAGTTAACGGAAAATGAGGACAATTGCGTGTAGTACAATTAACAGCTAAATGAGATTTATTCATTTTCCATCAGATCGATCCCGCGATTCAGGAAATCACTGAAAGGTTTCATGGCCTTGAAAGTCTGTATCACATGTTGCGGGAATTTGCCGGAATGTACCAGATCATCTTCCTCCCGCTGCATGGCCAGGTAATCTTTGAATTTCAATTCAAACAATTGTTTTAAATTCGTGGGTGAAAATACTAAAAAATCAAACGGGATAAAAAATATTACATTAAGGCCACCCTCCTGCTTGCCAGCACCATGACCATCATGGCGGGTGCTACCATTGCCCCCTCCCTGCCGCAAATGGAAAAGGTATTCAGTGGTGCAGATCATGCAGCATTCCTGAGCAGGCTCATCCTGACCATACCAGCCCTTTTCATTGCCTTCCTGTCGCCACTTGCAGGCTATATCATCGACAATTACGGCAGGCGGCAAACACTTATTTATTCGCTTGTACTTTATGCACTTTCGGGAACATCAGGTCTCTACCTTACGAATATCTATGCCATCCTGGCCGGGCGGGCTTTGCTGGGTGTGGCTGTTGCAGGAACCATGACCACTACCATCACCCTGGCCGGAGATTTCTTTGAAGGTATGGAAAGGCGAAGGTTTATGGGTTACCTGGGTTCATTCATGGGGATTGGCGGTGTGGTTTTTATTTTCCTGGGTGGCGTTTTGGCTGATGTGCAATGGCGTCTTCCTTTTGCCCTTTACCTTTTCTCAATCCTGATCCTGTTTATGGTGATCCGCTTCATCGAAGAACCACACAGCCGCCAGAACAGGGCCCCTTCCTTTAATTTCAAATACCTGAAACAAACCCCTGCCCTGGTGCTTTTGATCTATTTTGTGGCTTTCGCCGGATTTCTTTTCTTTTATATCACACCGATGGAAATCCCTTTTATTCTGAATTCAAGAACATCTGTAAGCAATACCACAGTTGGGATATCTCTCAGCATCTCCATATTGATGGGTTCCATCATTTCATACCAATATGCCCTTATCCGGAAGTTTGTTTCTTACCGAGGCATCTATGCCCTTACATTTTTCCTGATGGCCGTGGGATATGCCATCATCAGTTTTGCAGAAGTATATGCCGTCTTCCTGATTGGCCTCATTTTGCAGGGACTCGGCACTGGTTTGCTGATGCCCAACAGCAACCTCTGGCTGATAAATATAAGTCCGGCCGGAATACGCGGGAGAATGATCGGAAACCTTTCATTCTTTGTTTACATGGGGCAGTTTCTCTCACCGGTATTTTTCAATCCAATCGCAGAATACGCCGGACCACAGGGCGGTTTCGGCATCATTGGTATTTTCATGATGCTAATCGCAGCAATATTTTTTATCAGTCAGGTAAAAAAAGCATCTAAAGGCGAGACTTTTTAAGCACAAAAGGTATCAATAAGAAATACCTTTTACTTTGAAAACAAAAACTATCTTCTGTATTGCGAGTCTTTTTGCTACCTGCAATATCCTGAATGCCCAGCATTTCTCTTCTTCCGGTGGTGCCAGGTCAGCTGGCATGGCGGAAGCCTCCATTGCACTGGCCGGTTTCTGGTCGCTGCAGAATAACCAGGCCGGACTGGGATTTGAAGAAAATACATCGCTTGCCTGTTCTTATGAAAACCGCTTCCTGCTGAAAGAAATTGCAAACAAATTTGCCGGACTAATCTTCTCAACACGGAGCGGAACTTTCGGATTCAGCTATCAGCAATATGGATACAGGCTTTATTCAGAAAGCATTACCGGACTTTCCTTTGGTAAAAAACTTGCCGAAAATTTCGCTGCAGGTATCCGTATAGATTATTTGAACTGCCGCTTTGCCGAAGATTATGGCAGCAAGGGCTGGATAAGCTTCCAGGCTGGAATACTTTACAAACTGAATGAAAAGCTCAGCCTTGGCACACACCTGGCCCATCCACTGCAGCAAAAAATGGGATCTATCCCGGATGAGCGACTGCCGGCTGAATTAAGTTTCGGACTTTCCTATTCATTTTCAAATGCACTGGTATTTAACCTGGATACACGAAAGAGCAGCCTGCATCCTCTCAGCTTCCGCTCGGGTTTGGAATATGAGATCAGGGATGAGCTTTTTGGCCGCATTGGTTTTAACAGCAATCCTGCAAGTTTTGCATTTGGTTGTGGAATTGGCTGGGGACGAATACAAATAGATATTGCAAGCACCTACCAGCAATTGCTGGGTTTTTCACCAGCTGTATCCATCCTTTATCATTTCAAACAATGAAAAGAATTTGTTTGCTCAGTGGAGTTTTATTGCTCCTGAACATCAATCAGCTTTGCAGCCAGAATGATGATCAGCAGGACCGGATCAGTTACCTGCTGGAGATCGTGGCGGAAGAGAACGATACCGAATATGATTATTCCTATTTGCAGGAGGCATTTGAAGAACTGCTTGATTATCCTGCAAACATCAATCAGCCGGAGGATCAGCAAAAACTGGCCGAACTGCTGTTGCTGGATGATATCCGCCTGGCATTCCTGAGAGAGTACATTCGCACTTACGGTGAGATACGCAGCATTTATGAATTGCAGTATGTGGATGGTTTCGACCGGAGGCTTGCATACGCAATGGAGCCGCTGATCCATTTCAAGGAAAGCAAAGAAAAGGCCATCCTCACGCCTTCAAAAATGTTAAAGTATGGCAATCATGTGTTGATCATGCGCTACGGACGGGTACTTCAAAAAGCTGCAGGATATAAGCCCTTGCCCGATTCCGAATGGATCGAAAAGCCAAACAGCCGCTACCTGGGTAGCCCTGATAAATTATACCTGCGTTACCAGTACAAACTGCCTCAGAAAATAAAACTTTCATTGCTTGCAGAAAAAGATGCCGGTGAAAGACTCTTCGGGCAGGACCTTCCAGATACTTTACAAAAACTTCTCATTGGGAAGAATCCCAATGGATTTGATTTCTACTCAGGAAGCCTCTATTATGAAGGCAGGTCCTGGCTGAGGAAAGTCGTGCTGGGCGATTATCATGTTTCTTTTGGCCAGGGCTTATGCATGTGGAGTGGCTTTTCCATGGGGCGATCATCCAGTCCCAATAAGATTAAAAAATATGCAAGCCACCTGCGGCCTAGTAGCTCTGCCAATGAATATGCTTTTCTACGAGGTGGCGGCCTGGAAATGGCTTATAAAAACTTAGGGCTCACATTATTCTATTCTGCATCCAGGATCGATGGGAATATTACGATCCTTGACAGCAGCCGGAATATGGCATCTGAAGTTAGCTCCCTGCAAAAAACAGGATATCACAGAACCATCGGCGAATTACAGGATCGAAGGAGCTTGCAGAAACAGCTCATGGGCGCTCATCTCGGCTTCAGCTCCTACACCTTCCGCCTTGGAATAAGTGCGGTGAATACATGGCTTTCGGCAGAGCTAAAACCGGATGATGCAGCCTACCGGAAATTTGAATTCAGGGGAAAGGATTTGTTCAACCTGAGTGCTGACTTTGACATTCTACTCGGCCGTAGCATTGTATTCGGAGAGCTTGCACGGAGCGAAAACGGAGGTATGGCAGGATTGCTGGGCGTAAGTGGATCCATTGAATCCATTTTTGATGTTTCATTCCTTTACCGGAATTATGCAAGGAATTACCAGAATCTTTCATCGGCCGCTTTTGGCGAGAACAGTGGCAACCGAAACGAAGAAGGCATCTACCTGGGTGCTTCCACGCGCATCAACCGCAACTTATCACTGGCAGCCTATGTAGATCTTTTTCGTTTCCGCTGGTTGCGTTTCAGGACAGATGCACCTTCAAAAGGCAAAGTTTATTTCTTCGAACTTCTGTGGGAGGAAGAAAAGTACAGGATCTCTTTCCGGTACCGCCTCAAACAGAAGGAGAACAATTTTACCGGTCAGGAATTCTATATCCCTGCAATCAGTGCATATACGAGGGAAAACATCCGTCTTCAAATCAAATATGAAATAGGAGAACAATGGCAGTTTGCCAGCCGGATAGACGTAGTAAATTATCAAGATTGCTCAGGTACAAAGCCAGGATATTTGATTTACCAGGATATTGCCTGGTTTACCCGTAGCCGGAATTTCGATCTACATTTCAGGTATGCCCTCTTTGATGCGAGGGATTATCAGGCAAGATTGTATGCTTATGAGCATAATGTACTGTACGCATTCAGCATCCCGGCTTATTATGGAAAAGGCTGCAGACTCTACTTGCTCCTGGATTACAAAATAAACCAGCATTTCGAATGCTGGGCTCGCTTTGCAATCACCCGCTTCGATGACCGGGATGTAATCTCAAGCGGGTTGGATGAAATTGAAGGATACGTTAAATCAGATTTGAAGATTCAAGTAGTATTGAAATTTTAAAATAATTATTTGATATGCCATTAAGACACCAAAACACAAAGGATCACAAAGTAGCTTTTACAAAAGTTTCTTCTGAAACCGAAAGGATAGCAAGGTATATTGTACATTCTGCATACAATGTGCATAAAAAACTAGGACCCGGGTTGCTTGAAAAAGTCTATGAAATTTGCTTCTGTTATGAATTAGAGAAAAGTGGTTTGCAATATCAAAGGTAAATTGATATTCCTGTATTTTATGATGGATTGGAATTTAAAGAAGGATTAAGATTAGATGTTCTGGTAGAAGATTGCATAGTCTGCGAATTAAAAGCATTGGAAAATGTAAACCCTGTCTGGGAGGCCCAAATCCTAAGTCACTTAAAATTAACAGATAAACGGCTTGGCTTCCTGATAAATTTCACAGTGCCAAAAATAAAGGATGGGATCAGAAGGTTTATTGTATAATCCTTGTTCTTCCTTAAGCTGGGATTCTTTGTGAATCCTTCGTGCCTTAGAGCCTTTGTGGCAATAAAATACTATAAGCTCTGAATTTGCATTGCAAAAGCACAAAGTGGTATTTACTTACTATTCAATAAGTAACTTCTTAAAAATCAACTCGTGAGGGTTTCCATAAATCCTGATAAAATAAATACCAGCTTGTAAATCAGCACTGGAGATGTTGACTGAAGCATGACTATTGTCGAGAAAAACCCTGCGCAAAATGATACCCCGGCTATCCATGATTTCCAATTCACTATACTTCATCTGATCATCAATAAATTGCACAGTAAAAGAATTAGCAGCTGGATTGGGGAAAACCACAACATCCTTTCTGGATTCGTGAGCCTCAATATTCACGGGCAATCCCGGGTCCAGAATGGTCTTACGCAACACCCACTTTTCGGGGTCAACGAAAGCTGAACTGACTGTTTTATCAAAATTAAAATAAAACTCCTGCAATTGCTGATTATTGAAGACCTCCACAATGGTATCCGATCCATCCATAAAAATGAACTTTAATTGCAGGGGCATGGTGAAAACATCCCTGTATCCGTAAACCACATCCTGGTTCTGTAATATGCTCATGGCAACTGTTTCTCCTTCCTGTTTCCAGTTAAACCGGTAAAGCGGAAAACCCTCATCATAGATCCACTGATCGAAAAAATAGTTAAGATCTTCCCCCGAAGTATTTTCACAAACTATCATAAGATCTTCAGTACTTGCAGTGCCATACATCAGGTTGGGGTCAGTCGCATAATTCTTCACGGCATCGAAAAACACTTCATCCCCGAGAACCCCACGAAGCATATGCAGGGCCCATGCGCCTTTATTGTATATAATGGGCTGAAAAACCTGGAAAGTATCCAGCTCGTATAAATACAGACTACCCCCCAGGAAATACTGTATGCCCTCCATATGATCCTGGTATTCCTCGAAACCTGATAAATATTCAGTATACAGCGCTTCTGAGTAAGTAGCAAATCCTTCATTCAGCCAGCCGTGATGCCAGTTGGAGCATGTGATCATATCTCCGAACCACATATGACCAAGCTCATGCACAAAAACCATGAACCATGGAGTGGAAATGCTGTTGATAATGGTATTGGTCTGGTTTTCGATGGCACCATAAAAGCCCAGTTCTGTCATTCCATATTTCTCGGTATGAAAGGGATAAACACCGAAAACATCATTGAAGAAATCAAAAACCTGCGGAAAGTCTTCTACTGCTGCCATAGCTCCGTTATAGTTCTGGTCAAAGACGTAATATTCCAGCGGGAACGAAAGGCTGTCGCTGGCATATTCATCGGTGATCAGGCGGTAATTAGAAACCGCCGCCATCACATAATAAGTAACAACAGGACATCGATGGCGCCAGCTAAATTTGCGTTTATCACCCACTACCTCTTCTTGCTCAAGGAGACCATTAGAGATCCCTTTTAAAGTGATCCCATTGATCAGGGTATCCGGTACGCTAATGTCAACATATACAGAATCAGGTTTATCCTGGGGACCATCCTTACACGGATACCAGTAATGGGCCACAAAAGGCGTAGAAAGCGTTGCAACAACAACTTCGCCATTTCCATGGGTTTCGTACCTCAGTCCTTTGTATCCTCCTGCCAATTCCGGAACTCCACGGTAATAGATCCTGATCTCAAAGGTCTCATCCGTATCATATGGCCTGTCGAGCTGAACAGAAATCCTGTCCTCATTGAAAAGCCAGCTGGCTGCATTCATGCTAATGGAATCGATCCACAGGGAACGGTTCAGGTCCAGGCGTATACTGTCGATCCCATCCTCCAGTGAACGGGCTTTCATCAGAACATTTCCACTGATGTAGGCCGAGTCAATAGCGATATCAATATCCAGGTGGTAAAACAAAACATCATAGCTTGTATCAACAGATCGCTGTTTATTCTGAGAAATAAAGTGTACAAGCGATTCCCATTCCTGCTGGTAAAAGGACTGCATGTTGATTCCTTGCTGTCCAAATGAACTGAGTAATGGAAAAATCAATAAAAATACCAGGTAGACCTTTTTCATTGGATAGATTTATAGTAGTTTCTGCCTTTTCAGCAAATAAGGTGTCAGTATCTGTTCAAATCCTTTATTGATATCGGCCTCAACAAAATCAATACGATAATAACCACAACGCAGCTTCAATTCATGGATAAACTCCCCGATCCTCTTGCGGTATTGTTCTTTAACATCCGTGGGATTCAGTTTCAGTTCGTCGCCGCTTTCCATATCAATAAAGCGGTACGGACGACTTTTGTAATTAAATTCTTCTTCCTTTTGCTTGTCGGTAATGTGAAATAGCACCACTTCGTGTTTATTGTGCTTCAGATGTTGCAGGGCAGAAAACAATTCTTCCGTATTGCTCTGGCTCTCGAACATGTCAGTAAAAAGGATCACCAGCGACCTTTTATGAATTTTTTCAGCGATGAGGTGGAGGGATTCTGTGGCAAAAGTCTTGCGATGCACTTTATTCCCGATGGGTTCCAGCATCTTTTCCAGTTCGGTATAAATATATTTGTGATGCACCGTATTGGATTTGACAGGCGTACTCAGTTCGATTGTGTCTGAGAAGACATTCAGGCCTACTGCATCCCGCTGTCTTTTCATCATTTGCATGATGGCTGCAGCAGCATAAATACTGAAGGTGATCTTGTTGGGATTGTCAATAGATACATTGTTTTTCAGCGGGAAATACATGGAGGAAGAATTGTCAATCACCATGTAGCAGCGCAGGTTGGTCTCCTCTTCATATCGCTTAACAAACAATTTGTCGGTGCGGCCATACAATTTCCAGTCGATGTGCTTGGTGCTTTCTCCGGTATTGTAAAGCCGGTGTTCTGCAAATTCCACCGAAAAACCATGAAAGGGGCTTTTATGCAGGCCCGTGATAAAGCCCTCCACCACCTGCCGGGCGATGAATTCGATGGAGCCAAATTGCTGCAAACGGTTCTGATCGATGGAATATTTCATTCCTGTTTGAACGATTTTATTTATAAGATATTACAAAACAAGGCCCGGGATGAGCTGCAATTCATCCCGGACCTTGCAAAATATGATCATGTCGTTTTTGTTACAGCTGTGCTTCGAGTTTGTTCACCAGCACCTGTTTGGGCACGGCACCAACCTGTTTATCAACAACCTCGCCATTCTTGAAGAAAAGAATGGTTGGGATATTGCGAATACCAAACTTGGCTGCCACACCGGGGTTGCTGTCAACATCGACCTTGCCCACCATCGCTTTTCCTTCATACTCAGCACCGATTTCTTCAACGATGGGACCTACCATGCGGCATGGACCACACCATTCTGCCCAAAAATCCACGATTACGGGCTTATCCGATTTCAATACAGTTTCATCAAAATTTGCGTCTGTTAATTCTTTTGCCATGACTTATATATATTCAATTAATAATTAATAGTTAACAATGAATAATTTCAATGTTTTTCCAATGCTTCAAAATTACAAAATAATTTACGTCCCATTCTCAAAAATATTGCCACAATATGTTTCAGACATATTGTCACTAATTGAGTTTGAAGCCCAGTTTGTTCATACCACTCACTTCCTTAACCAGGCTGGAAGGAGTCACCCGCGATTTGGTGGCTTTCAGTTCCAGGCTCACGTTTTCGTCTTTGTCGTAAACTTTCATTTTCAAAGCTTTGTTTCCCTTATGGGTTTTGATCAGACTTGAGATCTGTTCAATAAACTCCTCTGTAACGGATTCCTGGTCCAGTTTCAAAATAACTTCATGGGTCATTTGATCGATGGCTTCAGCCAGCAGGCTCATACCGGAGACTCTTACCTCAAGCTGGGCTTCGTTGTTAAACCTGGGGGCAACCCGTGCTTTTACCAGCAGGTAGGAGCCTTCCACCAGGAAGTGTTTCATTTTCAGGTAATCTTCTCCGAAAAGTACCAGGCTTATGCTGTCGTTAAAATCTTCTATGGAAAAACGTCCGAAGGGTTTGTTGTTCTTGGTGGTCCGGTGCTCGGCCATGGTAATCATGCCTGCAAAAGTCACCACTTTGTTTCTCAGCCTGCGAAGATCCTGGCTCAGATCGCCAATGGTATGGGTACAGAAGCTGTCTATCTCAATCCGGTAGTCATCCAGTGGATGGCCCGAAATATAAAATCCGGTCACCTCCCTTTCGTTTTTCAGTTGTTGAACCTTCGACCAGGGCTCACATTGCGGCAGGTCGATATCGGGTTCCTCAAAATCTGTATCCTCTCCAAAAAGAGATACCTGGCTGGAATTTTGTTTCTCCTGCCAGGTAGCAGCATGCTTGATGATCTTCTCCAGGAAAATGCTGTCATCGCTGTTTTCCCTGTGAAAATACTGGGCCCGATGTGAATTCTCGAAGCAATCGAAGGCACCTGCCATGGCAAGGGCCTCAAAGCATTTGCGATTTACCGACTTCAGGTTGATCCGTTTGGCAAAATCCAGCACATCTTTGTATAAGCCGTTTTCTTCCCTTTCTTCAACAATGGCCTTTACCGCATTGCTGCCCACACCTTTTATGGCTGCCATTCCAAAGCGGATCTCGCCGTTCTGGTTGACCGTGAATTTCTCTTCACTTTCATTCACATCCGGACCCAGAACCGGGATGCCCAGCCGCCGGCTCTCATCGATGAAGAAGGTGATCTTCTTGATGTCATTGAGGTTGTGGGTAAGCACCGAGGCCATGTACTCAGCAGGGTAATTGGCTTTAAGGTATGCCGTGTGATAGGCGATCACCGAATATGCTGCGGAGTGAGAACGGTTGAATCCATACTCGGCAAACTTCTCCATGATGCCATATATCTCCTCGGCCTTTTCCTTTTCAATCTCTTTCTTGCCTGCTCCTTCCACGAACACCACCTTTTGCTTTTCCATGATGTCGCGCTTCTTCTTTCCCATGGCACGTCTCAGCAGGTCGGCTTGTCCGAGAGAAAAGCCCCCGATGATCTGGGCTGTCTGCATGATCTGCTCCTGGTACACCATGATGCCATGAGTGGGTTTGAGAATTTCCTCCAGTTTGGGATGGGGGTATTCTACCTTTTCCTTACCATGTTTACGGTTGATGAACATGGGAATATAAGCCATGGGGCCCGGCCGGTAGAGGGCGTTCATGGCGATAAGGTCTTCGATGTTGGTTGGTTTGAGCTCACGCAGATAAGTACGCATGCCCTCCGACTCAAACTGGAATGTACCCACTGTGTCGCCCCGCTGATAAAGTTCAAAAGTTTTTTCATTATCCAGGGGGATATCGTCCGGGGTGATTGTATCGCCCTTGCTTTGCTTGATATTTTCGATGGCATCCTTAATGATGGAGAGGGTCTTCAGTCCGAGGAAATCCATTTTCAGCATACCCACCGACTCCACGAGCTTTCCCTCATACTGTGTTACCATGAGTTTGGAATCCTTGGCAATGCTGAGAGGTACATGATCGATGAGGTCATCAGGACCGATGATCACCCCACAGGCATGTGTACCGGTATGGCGTGCCGAGCCTTCGAGAGTTTCGGCAAATTGCAGGGTTTTTGATTCCAGGGGCTGGCCGTTTTTCTTGATGTCGTTCAGTTCAGGGACTTCCTTGTACGCAGCCTTCAGGGTGGTACCCGGCCGTTCGGGCACCATTTTGGCAATGCGGTCGGCATCCGGAAGTGGAAGTTTAAGCACACGGGCTACATCGCGTATGGCCAGGCGGGCCGCCATGGTCCCGAAGGTTACAATCTGGGCCACGCGTTCCTTGCCATATTTGTCAACCACATAGTCCAGTACTTTCTCCCGGCCTTCATCATCGAAATCAATGTCGATATCAGGCATGGAAACACGCTCGGGGTTGAGGAACCGCTCGAAAAGTAAATTGTATTTGATGGGATCGATGTTGGTGATGCCAGTGCAATAGGCCACAGCAGATCCTGCAGCAGATCCCCTGCCCGGTCCCACGATCACATCCATTTCCCTGGCTTTGCGGATAAAGTCCTGCACAATGAGAAAATAACCGGGAAAGCCCATGTCGTTGATCACCTTCAATTCAAAATCCAGTCGCTCTTTGATTTCATCGGTCAACTCGGGGTAAAATTCTTTTGCTCCCTCATAGGTAAGATGTCGCAGGTATTCCGACTCTTTATCAAAACCATCCGGTAGAGGAAAAACAGGAAGGATGATCTTTGATTTGATGTCAAAATCCTCGATCTTGTCCACGATCTCCTGGGTATTGGCAAGGGCTTCAGGCCAGTCGGGAAACAGTGCCTTCATTTCGTCCGGGCTCTTCAGGTATTCCTGTCCGGTGTACATAAGGGAAGTATCATCATCCAGGTCTTTGCCTGTATTCAGGCAGATCAGGATGCGGTGAGCTTCGAAATCCTCTTTGTGGATGTAATGCACATCGTTGGTGGCGATCAGCTTGCGATTGTACTTTTCCGCCAGCTTAGCCAGGATGGGATTGACCTTGTGCTGTTCGGGCAGGTTGTGATTTTGCAACTCAAGGTAAAAATCATCCCCAAAAATATCAATGTACTCCTGAAGCACCTTCTCCCCTTCTTCCTCCCCTTTATTGAGGATGGTGGAAGGAACTTCCCCGCCAATACAGGCGGAACAGGCAATCAATCCTTCGCTGTGTTCTCTCAAAATTTCTTTATCGATCCGGGGCGTATAATAAAACCCCTCCAGAAATCCTTTGGAAGTCAGGCGGGAGAGATTCCTGTATCCTTCCAGATTTTTGGCCAGGAGGATGAGGTGGTTGCCGCTGCGATCCTGTTTTCCTCTTTTGAGATTGCGGTCATCGGTGATATAGATCTCGCAGCCAATGATGGGTTTGATGCCCTGTTTTACGGCCTCATTGCAAAACTGCAGCACCCCGTACATATTCCCATGATCGGTAATGGCCAGGGCCTTCATTCCACTTTGCTTTGCCCTGTTGATCAGGTCCGGGATACGGGCGGCTCCATCCAGGATGGAGTATTGTGTATGCACATGTAAATGCGTGAATTCTGACATCTAAATAGCTGATTATGTTTTATCTAGAAAATGATACTCGGTTCAATAAAAATAAATAAAATCAGGGAATGAAAGGATGGTGTTAATAAGTTTTGAAAAGAAGGAATATTCATTTTGGCCTTAAAGAACTGTCAGGTTTTGAAAATCTGACTGGTCTTGGATCCCTGCTCAATAAAACTAATCCAAATAAAATCACAACATTAGCCAATCTTTTTCTTTCATATTAAAAAAAATAATCCGATATTTGCACCCCAATTTGGGAAAGGGCAGCTCGACTGCCGAAGAAGAAAAATTAGTAGACGGACAAAAATTAATTACAATGGCAACAAGAATCAGATTACAAAGAAGGGGTAAAAAAGGAAAAGCATTTTACCACATCGTTATTGCAGATCAACGTTCTCCCCGTGACGGAAGGTACATCGAAAGGATCGGTACCTACAACCCCATCCCCAATCCTGCAGAGATCATCCTGGATTTTGACAGAGCCCTCGAATGGCTTCAAAAAGGAGCACAACCTTCAGAAACCGTCAGGTCAATCCTGAGCTTTAAAGGCGTTCTTTACAAAAACCACCTTTTAAGAGGTGTTCAAAAAGGCGCTCTCAGTGAACAGGAAGCAGAAGCTAAATTCCAGGCATGGTTGACTGATAAGGAAGAAAAGGTGAAGAGCGAAAGCAGTTCTGTTGAACAGAAAGAAAGGGATGAACGCAAGAAAAAACTTGAGGCCGAGAAGAAGATCAATGAAGATAGAGCTGCAGAATTAGCCAAAAAACGTGCTGTCGAAATGGAAGCACAGGTGAAAGCTGCACAGGAAGAAGAAGGCAAAAAGGAAGAAGCAGCTGCTGAAGAAGCGAAGGAAGAAACTCCGGTTGAAGAGAAAAAAGAAGAAGTGAAAGAAGAAGCAGCGGAAGAGAAGAAAGAAGAAAAGGCAGTAGAGGAAAAGAAGGAAGAGAAGAAAGAAGAAGCTGCTAAAGAAAAGAAAGAAGAAGAGCCAAAGGCTGAAGAGAAAAAAGAAGAAAAGAAAGAAGAGCCCAAGGAAGAAGATGCCGGAGCTACAGCAGAAGAAGCCAAGGAAGAAGCTACTGACAAAGCCCAGGAACAAAAGCCTGAGGAAGTGAAAGCCGAAGCGAAGAAAGAAGAAGAAAAGGCAAAAGAGGAAGTAAAGGAAGAAAAGAAGGAAGAAGAGCCTAAAGCTGAAGAAAAGAAAGAAGAGAAGAAGGAAGAGCCGAAAAAAGAGGAGGCAGCGGGAGAAGCAGCAGCAGATGAAGAGGCCAAAGAAGAAAAAAAGGAAGAGAAAAAAGAGGATAAGAAAGAGGAGTAGTTTTTCTTTACAACAAAAAGCGAAGAAGGCCGGGGCATTATACTCCGGCCTTTTTTGTGCTGAAACGCAAAGGACGCAAAGAAAGCGCAAGGATCGCAGCGCATTAATTGCAATCCATTTCGAGTTCACCGGGTTAAATCAGTCACACTGCGTTTGGGGTGAATCAAACTAACATTCCACTTTGTTATCCCCCCAGGCCTGCCTCAGGGTAGATCATAGTAACTTTCACCTTTCCTGTAATTGATAAAAAATCTTTGCGTACATACCGCATTCTTTGCGACCTTTGTGGTTAAATCATCAAAATGGAAAAAGAAGAATTCTTTTACCTTGGCAGGATCAACAAGGCCATTGGCTCAGGGGAGCGGTTCCGGGCCAGCCTGGATACGGACGAACCGGAAAAATATAATGCGCTGGATGTGGTGTTCCTTGACATCAATCACACTTACATCCCTTTTTTTATCAAGGAGATGGAACTGAAGGGAACCTCTGCCATCATCGAATTCGAGGAAGATACCACCGAAGGGATCGAGGAATTACTGACAGGGTGCAAAATGTATCTCCCAGGAGAAGCCTTGCCCGAACTTAAAGGCAATAAATTCTATTACCACGAGGTGAAAGGATTTACAGTGATTGACAGTAAACTGGGCAAACTGGGTGTGATCGAGGAAGTGCTGGATCTTCAGAAACAGGCCCTTTTCAAAATCTGGGGAATAACTGGCAAAGAAATACTTATCCCAATCGCTGACGATATTATCAAAAAAGTGGACCGGGAAAAGCGGGAGATCCTGGTGGAAACACCGGAAGGGCTTGTGGAGGTTTTTGTTGGTGAATAGGGAATAGATGGTCGGGAGACGGAAGACGGAAGACCGGAGACGGGAGATGGGGTAGTCAGTAAAACCAGTCAATCCCGCCTGAGGCCAAGGATCTTCCACTGAAAGTCAGGACAAATAAACTAATATACTAATTAACTAATTAACTACACTAGTGTCCGATTAAATCCAAC
>NPIE01001248.1_pt1 | contig 62995 bp, 54 predicted proteins | sample 8637661 | NCBI WGS metagenome assembly NPIE01 (sample SAMN07420842, study PRJNA396082) | bioreactor metagenome | isolation source: sample BA12 brine-fed electro-methanogenic bioreactor BA | place: Japan: Kochi | collected 2016-12-09 | reverse complement strand
GCGAACTGGTCTCAACACGCCTTGAGCCCGGTGAGTTGACCGACCTGATCTATCACAAGAGCGAGCAGCGTTGGGATATCCCCGGCTCCGATCGCACCCGGATCTCCGCCGCCACCATCCGGCGCTGGCTGCACCTCTATGAGCGCAGCGGCCGGGATCTTGCTTCATTGGCGCCGGCTCCGCGCTGCGATAAGGGGTGCAGCCGGCGCGTCGACGAAGAAACTTGCGCCGCCCTGATCCGCTTGCGCAAGGAACATCCCTCGCTGCCGGTTTACCGGTTGCTCGAGGAGCTCAGCGACAAGCAGTTACTGGCCCCGGGCGAGCAACTCAGTCTGTCCACCGCCTACCGAATCCTCAAGCGGGAGTCGCTCAATAGCGCGGCACTCCGAGCCGGTACTCCGGTCGATCGGCGCCGCTACGAGGCCGAGTTCCCCAACGACATCTGGCAATCCGATGTGATGCACGGCCCTTCGGTGATAGTTGCCAACAAACGGCGCAAGGCCTATCTGATCGCCGTGCTTGACGATCATTCCCGGCTCATACCGCACGGTGAGTTCTTCCTCTCCGAGTGGCTCGACTCCTGGCTGCAGGCCTTCCGCCAGGCCTTGCTCACCAGAAGGCTGCCGCGCAAGCTCTACGTCTATTATGTGGCACGCCACATAATAGACGTTATGTGCCCACTTTCGTTATGTGGCCATATTGCAATTTCACCTTTATTTCAGCGGTAGCCCTCTAATTCCGGGAACATAATCTTCACAGATTTCCTAACCATTTTAGCAGAGCTTGGTCATTCTTCTATACAGGTCTTCCGAGATATGCCGCAGAAACTGATATCGGCGGCTCACAAGCCTGCAATGCCGTATAATTGTCGTTCAACACTACGCATCGCCGGTCTGAAAAACTCATCCTTTACCGAGCAGGCCGTCACCGCCGTGTATCAAGGTTCCGGCGGTTTGTTCCGCAAGGCCAACCACCTTGCCCGCGGCGCATTGATCGCCGCTGCGGCAGAAAAATCACAAGAGGTCAGCGCCGAGCATGTGCGCCTGGCCGACTCGGAACTCTTCTAATCACCTCTCACCAAAGGAGTCCTTACATAAAAGCCGAACACACCATTCACTTCCTCTCCGAACTACTTGAGCTGACCGAATACCTGCGTGAACTCGTCAGAGATCAGTGCCGGCTCATGGCCTCCGACCAGGATGGCCATCTGCTCGAAGATCCTGAGCAAGAACGGGACGTGCCGTTCTGATCTGATAAACGAACTGCCCACCCGTACGCAGCTTGCCCCTTGGCCGGCGCTTCAGCGAAGCCGGCCCGGGGGCAGCAGCAAAATAATCAGACAACGCTGTTAAAATAACTAGGAAAATGATACTCATTTATTGTGAGAAGCAACAACGCCGGACAACAATCTGGCTGAAAATGCTATCCGGCCGTTCGTCGTGGGAAAAACTGGATGTTTGCCGGAACCCCAAAGGGCGCTCGAGCCAGTGCCGATCTTTACAGCCTGATCGAGACGGCCAAGGCAAACGGGTTGGAACCGTATCGGTATCTCCGTTATCTGATCGAAAAACTGCCGTTTGCGATGAGTACAGATGATTACCAGGCGCTACTGCCGATGCGGCTTCGCCCGGAAGATGTGGAACTGAGGAATATTGCCAGAGGGGTTTAATTGACGGTTACGGTGAAACCGCCTAAAGTGAGACAAGGAGGAATCACCGATGAAGAGATCGAAATTCACCGAGGAACAGATCTGTTTTGCGCTGCGCCAGGCAGACACCGGTACCAGGGTTGCTGAAGTCTGCCGCAAGATGGGCATTTCTGAGGCCACGTTTTACAATTGGAAGAAGAAGTATGGCGGTTTAGGCGTATCGGAACTGCAGAGGCTGAAACAGCTCGAAGAGGAGAATCGTCAGCTCAAGCAGATGGTAGCCGATCTCAGCCTCGATAAGCAGATGCTGCAGGATGTCATCAAAAAAAAGGTTCATCCGACTGATATGGTTGCACTATGTCAAGAGACAAAAGGAGTACACCCCCTTGTGAACGTGGGTTGTGGTTGCTGTTTTTTTCACCCCATGGATAGAGGCGGGATCCTTTAGCGACGGTTGATCATACTGATATTCGCGGGTTGGTTACCGCCTGACTTCAGTTCGTCGCGGAGCTGCCTCTCTCTAAAGTCGAGAATTCAGGCAAAAGCCCTATCCCATAGTCGGAACGAGGGTACTCCTAACCGAGATCGCGCCTCTATCCTTGGGGTGAAGTGTTATTGACGCGGTGTGTAAATAGTTAATATTTTTATACCTTAATGATGCACGTTCGGGTATAATTCTGGGCATGGAAAAGATAGATGCCCGAACACATAACCAGCAGACACAGTATGAGTTGCGCAAGCAGGTTGTCCGCTTTCGCAAACGTGGTTTGTCTACCAAAGAAACTGCCGAATTGGTCGGTATCTCCGCCTCCCATGCCAGTACGATCTGGCAGAAGTATCTGCGAGGAGGCATAGAAGCGATCAAACCGGGCAAGCGAGGCCGCCGGCATGGAGCGCAACGAGTCCTCGATGCCGAGCAGGAAAAAAGCGTGCAAACCATGCTGGTGGACAAAGCTCCCAATCAACTCAAACTGCCGTTTGCGCTGTGGACCCGCGATGCCGTTCGCCTGGCGATCAAGGAGAAGTTCGGCATTGAACTGCCGTTGCGGACGATCACCGACTATTTGAAACGCTGGGGCTTCACCCCGCGCAAGCCGGCCAAAAGGGCCTGCGAGCAAGACCCGAAGAAGCTGAAGCAGTGGCTTGAGCATGGTTACCCGGAGATCGCCAGCCGAGCGAAGAAGGAAAAGGCAGAGATTCACTGGGGCGACGAGACCGGCGTGAACAATGAAGCGTACAATGCCCGTGGCTTTGCCCCGAAGGGACAAACATCTATTGTGCGGCTCAATGCGAAAAGAAGCAGCATCAACATGATCTTGTCGATCACCAACCAGGGCAAAGTCCGCTTCATGCTCTATCGAGAAACGATGACCAGCCCGGTATTGATCAGATTCCTGTCCCGATTGATCAAGGATGTGGACCGAAAAGTCTTTCTGATTCTGGACAACCTTCGGGTTCATCACAGCAAGGATGTACGGAAATGGCTTTCTGAACATCAGGGCCGGATCGAGGTTTTCTATTTGCCGCCGTATACGCCGGAACACAACCCGGACGAATACTTGAACGTGAATCTCAAGCAGCGAATACGGTCCGGTTTGCCGGCCAGAAATAGTGACGATCTGGCGAAGAAAACGAGGGCGTTTATGAAGACACAGCAATGACGAACGGATCATGTCAGAAGCTGCTTCAAACATCCACTTGTCCGTTATGCGGCATGACTTCGATATTTAGACACCGGAGCAATAGATTTTTTTCTGCTTGATGCACAAAAGAAGAGTATGCGACTTGGATGGGGCTTTCACAGCTGCTTTGACGGGAGTTTTTGGAGTCTTGTACACCATGCTCTGCTGATTACGATCGTCCTCCCTCTCGGTCTCGACGTTATTTTCCCGGCATCCATACACAGCGAGAGTCAACAGGCGAATACACCTCCTGCTACTCTTCTCCGTTGCTTCTTTACTGTCGATTGTGTTTATGTTGAAGTTTCAGCCGTCGCACTTTGGCCGGACCGACTCTCAGAATCTGATGTTGCTCCACTTTTTGCCGATCTTTCCGGTTCTCGGTCCTTTTTACAGTCAGGACTCGGTGCTTCTGGAAGGCAAACGAGAGTGTGACTGCCGTTGGAGAGATTGGGGTGCGTCGAGTTGTTGAAGGTTAACAGGAAATGAAAATGTCTAGAGAGGAATGTTGTTGATGACTATGATTGTACCCAAAAGAATCGCCGTGACCGGCGGGGCCGGCTTTCTCGGTTCACATCTGTGTGAGAAGCTCCTTGGGCAGGGGCATGAGGTGTTGTGTGTTGACAACTTCTTCACCGGCAGTAAACAGAATATCCTGCATCTGATTGGCAACCCGTTGTTTGATCTGGTCCGCCACGATGTAACTTTTCCGCTCTACATCGAAGTTGACGAGATCTACAACCTTGCCTGCCCGGCTTCACCGATCCATTACCAGTTCGATCCGGTGCAGACCACCAAGACTTCGGTGCACGGCGCCATCAATATGCTCGGGCTCGCCAAACGGATCAAAGCCAAGATTTTTCAGGCTTCCACCTCTGAGGTCTATGGCGATCCGCAGATTCACCCGCAACCGGAGTCCTATTGGGGCCATGTCAATCCCAATGGCGTCCGGGCCTGCTACGATGAGGGAAAGCGCTGCGCCGAGACGCTGTTCTTCGACTACCATCGGCAGCACCGGTTGAGAATCAAGATCGCCCGTATTTTCAATACGTACGGTCCACGAATGAATCTTAACGACGGCCGGGTGGTATCCAATTTCATCGTTCAGGCCCTGCAGGGCGCGCCGATCACCATTTACGGGGACGGCAACCAAAGCCGTTCGTTCTGTTACGTTGATGATCTGATCGACGTGTTCATCCGGTTGATGGACAGCGATGACGATTTCACCGGACCGGTCAACGTCGGCAACCCCGGGGAGTTCACCATCAGGGAATTGGCTGAAACGATCCTGGAGTTGACTGGTTCCTCGTCAAAAATCATCCATAAACCGCTGCCGGCCGATGACCCGCGGCAGCGTCGCCCCGATATCGCGCTGGCGAAAGAAAAACTCGGTTGGGAGCCGGCGGTTGCTTTAAAAGACGGCCTGATTCCGACCATCGCCTATTTTCAGCAGATGCTGCAAACCAGGGACAGCAGATGATCGGAGCCGGACTGGTCCGTCTGGGCCGCGATCTCATCCATTACAACCAGATGCTGCGCGCCCTGGCCCGTCGGGAGGTGGCGAGCATGTATGTCGGCTCGCTGCTCGGCTTTGTCTGGAGCTTTATCCATCCGGCGGTGATGATTCTGGTCTTCTGGTTCGTCTTCAGCGTCGGTTTCAAGGCCCGGCCGATGAATGACGTGCCATTTGTTGTCTGGCTGACATCGGGCATGGCGCCGTGGTTTCTCTTCGCCGGCATCGTTTCGTCTTGCGCCGGTGTGGTCATCCAATATGCGCATCTGATCAAAAAGACGGTCTTTCCGTCGCAGATCCTGGTCGTTGTGAAAATTCTGTCCAATATGGTCGGGCATGGCGCTTTTGTCTGCGTGCTGATTTTTCTGATTCTCTGCAATGACCTGCCGTTCAGCCTCTATTACCTGCAGGCTTTCTACTACTTATTCTGTCTGTTGGTCTTTGCCAGCGGCATCGGCTGGCTGCTCTCATCGCTGAACGTTTATGCCCGCGACGTCGGCCAACTGGTACCGGTTATCATTCAGGTCGGTTTCTGGGCGACGCCGATTTTTTGGGATATCAATATCATGCCGGAAAAAGTCCAGTTCTGGCTGAAACTGAACCCGTTTTATTATATCGTTCAGGGATACCGGGATTCGTTTATCTACTTCGTCCCGTTTTGGGAGCATGGCGTATATACCGCTTATTTCTGGGTGGTGGCGATCCTGGCGCTGCTCACCGGTGGCTGGGTATTCCGGCGGCTCAAACCGCAATTTGCCGATGTACTGTAATGGGAAGAATCCATGCCTTCTGATTATGCCATCCAGGTTAACGACGTTTCCAAATCCTATCGGCTCTACAACAGGAACTCCGATCGGATCAAGGAAACCTTTCATCCGCTGCGGAAACGCTACCACCGCTTATTTCCGGCTCTGAAAAACATCTCCTTTTCGGTAAGTCGCTCCGAGTCCATCGGCATAATCGGCAAGAACGGCAGCGGTAAGTCCACGCTGCTGCAAATTCTCTGCGGCGTGCTGCAACCGTCTGAAGGGCATATTGCGGTATCCGGCAGGATTTCAGCCCTGCTTGAGCTTGGTGCCGGCTTTAACCCGGAGTTCACCGGCCGCGAGAATGTGTATCTCAGCGCCACCATCATGGGACTGTCGCGCGATTACATCGAAGCGAACCTGGCGCGTATTTTTGCTTTTGCCGATATCGGCGAGTATATCGACCAGCCGGTCAAGCTCTATTCGAGCGGCATGTTTGTCAGACTGGCCTTTGCCACCGCAATCAGCATCGATCCCGACATCCTCGTTGTCGACGAGGCGCTGGCCGTGGGCGACATCTTCTTTCAGCAGAAATGCATGAAGCACATGAAACGGGTGATGGAAACGAAGACTATCGTGCTCGTTTCCCACGATATGCATGCGGTGTCGACGCTCTGCGACCGTGTCCTGGTCCTCGACGAGGGCACCATCATCTTTGACGGAACGACGTCGGAAGGAATTGCGTTGTATACAAGATTACTGCATACGGAAATGTTCGGCGGGGATCAGCCGAAGAAGCCTGGAGAAGCCTCGATTCCGCCGGAAGTTGGTGTCGTTGCCAAACGACAGGCGCCGGATTTTGATCAATGGATTCCGGTCAGTAGTGAAAGCAAAGGCGGGGCCGGTGATGTCACGATCCACGCGGTATCGATCACTAAAGACGGTGAGGTGTTCAAGCTGGTCGAGCCGGGTGAACAGGTGACGGTCCGCATGCTGATTTCCTCGCAACGTTCTCTGGATGAGATTATTTTCGGATATACGATCAAAGACCGGATGGGCATTGGTGTGTTCGGTGAAAACAGCGTCTCCCTGCTCACCCAGCCCCCGTCGCTCCAACAGGGCTATTCACTGGTCCGTTTCGCCTTTTCCTGGCCAGAAGTGAGTCCGCAAGAGTACACCCTGACGATCGGCATCGGCGAAGGATCGCACCCCTTTGATCATGCAATCCAATGCTGGGCCCACAATATCGCCTCATTGACCGCACTGACCCCGGGAAGATACGTTCACGGCTTGTTCAACAACGAACTGGACCTGCTCAAATTGACGTTCCTCCAGTAGAGCAGCAGGCAGAATTCATGGATCATTGGCAGACGAATCAAGACAGTCCTGAAACATTGGTTCAGTCGATCGTCGATCGAACGAAGCGTTTCGATCGGTCACTGGTGATCTGCGTCGACTTCTTCGATACCATCGTCACTCGCCGGGTCGAGCCGGAATACACCAAAGTCATGGCCGCGCACCAACTCTCCCGGCTTCTCGGCGGGCGGGTGGACGGTGATCAGATCTATCGCTATCGCCAACAGATAGAAAAAGAACTCTGTGAACAAAATTTTCGAGCAACCGACGAGTTGGAGTTTCGTTTTGGCGACCTGGCGCAGCAGCTCAGGCAGGTATTGACCGGTGCTGATCGGGAAAGCGTGGTGGCCGAGCTACCGCAATTCACCGGCGATATGCTTTCCATCGAGGTGGCCATTGAAAAAGCGGTCCAGTCGGTCTGCCCCCGGATGGTAACCGTACTCGAGAACCTGCACCACCTGTCGTATCCGCTTCTGCTGCTCTCCGATTTTTATCTTCCCGAGCCCCAGTTCAGGGAACTGGTTGCTTTTCACCGCCTGAGCCACCTGTTTTCCGGCGTCTATGTTTCCTGCGACTGCGGCGCAAGCAAAGGGTCCGGAAAAATTTACCACATGCTGTGCAAAAAACTGCAGGTGACCCCTGACCAATTGGTAATGATCGGTGACAATGGCCATGCCGACATCACGATGGCCCGCAACCGTGGGTTGCATGCCGTTCACGTACAGCGGCAGCCAGACAGTGGCCGACCAGCAACCAGTGACCGCGGCGGCAACCAAACCAGCGAATTTGACCGCATCGCCGGCGCACTGCCGGATGACACGCCGTTCCCAGAACTCGCCTTCAGCCTATGGCGCTTCACCCACCTGCTTGTTGACAGGCTGCTCCGGGAAAAGGTGCGAGACGTGTTTTTTCTCTCCAAGGAAGGGCAGTTCCTCAAACAGCTCTTCGACCGCTATCAAGGCGACATCTTCGGTTCCCCGAAGATCACTTCCCACTATCTGCTCGCTTCCCGGAAGTCAACGTTTATCGGTTCACTCCGCTCACTTGATCAGGAAGACTTTTCCCGGCTATTGGCCCATTATCGCGATCTGTCGATTAGGGAATTCCTGCAGAGTCTCAACTTTCCTGAGGAAACGGTTGCGCACCTGATTGCGGAACTGGGCGGCGACTGTGAAAAGCGGCTGCCAAATCTAAAAGAGCAGCCGCTTTTTGCCGATTTGCTGGCGCATGCTTCTTTTCAAACGGCCTATGAAGACCTGCGGTTCCGACAGCGGAGAAATTTCCTCCATTACCTCGACTCGTTCAGTGTAGATTACCGGAAAAACGGATTGCATCTGGTGGACGTGGGATGGAAAGGTTCAATTCAGGACAATATATTCCACCTTTTACAGGAGAAAAGCGGTGTCCACGGATACTATATCGGCTCATTAAACGGCACCGATCGCTCCAGCCGCAATGTTAAGACAGGCTTGCTGTTCGATGACCACCCGGAGCTCAGCCCCTATCTGGCGGTCTACAACAATAATCGCTCGTTGTTTGAAATGATGCTCGGCGCCAACCACGGCAGTGCCGATTGGTACCGGGACCCTGAAGCGGAGAGCGACGCACAAAGATCGCACACGGTTCACCGGCTGGTCGAGTTATGCCATGTTGATCAAGAACAACAGCTTTACGAGATGCAGATCAAACCGTTGCAAGACAAGATGCTCGCAGTGGCCTCGGACTTGAATCGGTCCTCGATGGTTGCCTGCTCCATTCCCGATGATACCTGGTTTGCCCGACACCATGCCCGTATGGTCTATCGGCCGACCCGTCTCGAGGTTGACTGGTTTGAGGCACTTTATCACCTTGAGAATTTCGGTATATTCGAATTCACGAGCTTTGACACCGCGCATCGCTTCAATCCGATCCAGCGCCTGATCAACCTGAAAAATATCATCCGGCACCCCGGTGTCCTCGAAAGCGGCATCTGGCCACCGATCATTCTGCGCCGGTTCGGCGTTGGTTTCTGGCAACACATCGATGGCCGGAGGCGCTATGCCCGGATCTTTGAGAGGCGACGGAGCAAACGAGGTATCAGCCGTTGAGTAGCGAGCGTCATGCCTCCCCACGTCTCCTCTTGTCTTGGGGGCGCATCGCAGGTCGTGCGGTGATCTATCCGCCGGTCCTGTTCTGCCTGCTTCTTGGGTGGCTCTATTTCGGTTCCCCCTGGTATCCGGCTTCGACGCTACTGGTCAGCGGAACCACTATCGATACCGAAACCACTCTGAGCATATGGTTTGATTCCGGGCGTGGCCTCAACGGTTATGAGCGTGAGAAATTCGACTTCCAGCCGCTGCCGGCATACGAGGGCGAAAACGGCTTGCCCCTGGTGATTACCCGCACCGGGACGCGCAACGGAGCATCAAACGGGAAGAAGGTGGTCTTGCGCAGTATCCATGTCGACGGTCGGCAGCTCGATCTTGAAGGCCGCGCCTTGCCCAAAGGCATCAAAGAGCAAGACGGCAAGCTGATTTTTACCAAAGATGGTGCTTCCCTCCGGCTGACTATCAGACCACAGACGTCTCTGCGGCTTGAGTTTCCCAAGTTCAACGAAGCGGGTGAAGTCGACATTCGTTTCGATCAGCAGACGAGCAGACGTGACCTCTATAGCGCAAACAACGAAACGCAGTGGGGTGGCCGGCATGCCGCCATCATGCAATCCTGGTTTGTCACCGAGCAGGGCACTTTTTCGATCAGCATGCCATTGCCCCGTTATCAGATAAACGTGCTACGGGTTGCGCCAAGCGATTCGTTTTCCCTGTCCTCAACAGTGATGAAAACCGAAGACGGGCAGGAGTTTTCCCTGTCCGGCGGCGAATACAAAGGTGGCTACATCTTCACTGTGCGCGGTATCGACGAGCAACGGCAACGTCTCTTTCATCCAGACCGATTCCTTTTTCAATTGATATGCGCCGCTCTTTCAGCACTGGTGCTGTCGCTGCTGTTTCGTTTTGCCCGGCGTTTCAACGGGGTGAAAGATATCTTTGTCAATGAGCGGCGCTATCTGTTCTGGCTGATGCTCGCGGGCGCCTCAGTCGTCTTTGCCTTCTGGCATATTGCCTTCTGGCCGGGGGTGACCTCGAATGATTCTCTGGAAGTCTGGCGGGCGGCGCAAATTCCCGGTACCTATCTCGGCGACCATCCGCCGCTCAACGTTATCTTTTATCTTTTTCTCAGTCTGTTCTGGAACCATGTTGCCGTTGTCCCGCTGTTTCAGAACCTGTGTACTGCCCTGCTGACCGCCTATATCCTGTTTTCATTGTTTCGCCGAGGCTTGCCACTCGGCTGGCTGATGGTCTGCTATCTGGCCGTTGTTACGTCTATTCCGGTAGGCCTGTATACGATCGTTTTGTGGAAGGACGTGCCGTACGCGCTGATCAGTGTGCTGCTCGGATTCGAGTTGGCCCGGCTCTATGATGACAAACGAAGGGGCGGGGTATCCGTTACTTGGAAAAAATGGCTCTATCTATCCAGTCTGACCGTGGCGCTGATCGGTTTTCGCCATAACGGTATCCTCTATCTGCTCATCGTTCCCACCGTCCTGCTGCTCTTCGGCATTGTCCGCATCCGTTTTCGCACAGTGGCTATCCTCGGAGGGGCGGCGCTGCTCTTTGGCCTCGTCTTTTTTCTTTATCCCGGTAATGCGGCAACCTCGGGTTATCTCATTTCCCAGACCAAGCGATACCTGGGCCAGGCGATGGATGGACCGGTGGTCGAGCGGGTTGTTGATAGCACCAAAAAATACCTGGGAATCTTTGACGTCAATCAGCGAAACATGCAATGGGATCTGATCCATCTGTGCATGTACGGCCGCTATGAAAACGATTTTCTGAGAAGCCTTCGTTGGAATGATGTGTATGCTTATCAAGCCATGCCCAAAAGCCCGGTCGTCGAAACGATGAGAAAAGCCGCCTGGGCGCTTTATTGGCAGAGTTACCAAGCCCCTTGGGTATATTTGTCATGGAATCCTGTGTACATGCTTTTCGTGTTGCCGATGCTACCGCTACTGTTCCGAGTGCTGCCGATGTCCGCGTTGTTCAGTCTCTTTATTCTCATTCCTGTGGCAGCTCTGGTTTTTTTAAATATCTTAAACTGGCGCTACTACTATTTTGCCTACCTGGGCATCTATTTTTTATTGCCTGTTGTAATCACCGATATTTCTGTCAGAAAGAGGGTCTCGTGACAGCCCGTTCATCAAATATAACCATCGGGACTTTTTCATTTCGCAATATATGTCTCGTGCTGCTCTGTGCACTGTTGAGCCTGCCGGTTTTATCTGCTGAAGTGCAAGCGGCGGAGCCGAAGCATACTCCTGCTGCCATTATCCTCGATACCGATCTCTCTTCGGACGTCGATGACGCCGGTGCTGTTGCTGTTCTCCACGCCCTGGCCGACCAGGGAGAGGCCCGTATCCTGGCGATGATGATTTCTTCCGGCGACCCGTGGAGCGGACCGTGCCTTGCTGCCCTGAACACCAGCTTTGGGCGGGCAGATATCCCGATCGGCGTGATTGCAGACGCAACCGTGTCCCACGTTTCAAAATACACGGCTTTTATTGCCAAGAACTACTCAGGCGGTTCTGCAACGCAAGGCAATTTCTCCGAAGCCACTGAGTTGTATCGGAACATTCTCGCCAAACAGCCGGATAACTCGGTTACCCTCGTCACCATCGGTTATCTGAGCAATCTGGCACGATTGCTCGTCTCTGGACCGGATGAGCACAGCGTACTGGACGGTGCCGCTCTGGTGGCCCGGAAAGTCAAGCACTTGGTCTGTATGGGCGGGCAGTTCCCATCAGGCAAAGAGTGGAATTTCTACCAGGATGTCAAATCAACACGGCAAGTTTTGCAGAACTGGCCGACTCCAATTGATTTTGTTGGCTTTGAGATCGGCAGAAGAATAATGACCGGGCAGATACTCCGCCAAGCGACGGTAAACCACCCGCTTCGTGTGTCATATCAGCACTTTAATAATAGTACCGACAGGGAAAGCTGGGATCAGGTTGCGGTACTCATCGCCACAAACCCTTCAGGCATAGCAGAGGAACCTTTGTGGTACTGGTCTTCTCCGGGGTATGTTCAGATTGAAAAAGACGGCAGCAATTTTTGGCGTATGAAGCTGGATGCTTCACAGCGTTATGCAATGTGGAGTGAAAGAAGCTGGAAAATGAAGTTGTTGATAGATGATCTGATGTTGAAAGCGGTTTACCAAAGCAAACCTAGCCCGTAGCCATTGAACATGATGCGCTTCAGCGTTATTACACCAAATTACAACGGCGCCGCTTTCCTGGAAGAGGCGATCCGCAGCGTTGTCGACCAGAGAACCGCGTCGGTTGATCTGGAATATATTGTAGTGGATGGCCAAAGCACAGACGATAGTCATGATATCATCGATCGTTATCGAGATCGGATTGACACCGTTATCATTGAAGCAGATCACGGTCCAGCGAGTGCCATCAATAAAGGTTTGACGATTGCCACAGGAGATATGCTCGCCTGGTTGAATGCTGACGATATTTATTATCCCGGAACCTTGCAAAGGATTACCGATGCTGTGAGCGGTTCTGCTTTACCTTCTTTCGTATTTGGTCGATGTCCGATTCTCGATACCAGAGGAAAAGAGATACGTCGAGGCATTACTCGGTTCAAAGAAGCGTTTTTCCCAATTCACTCACGATTTGTCTACCAGTGCATAAACTATATTTCTCAGCCGGCCCTGTTTTTCAGTCGAACGGCGTACCAGGCGACCAGTTCGCTTCGAGAGGACATGGTGGCTGCCTGGGACTATGAGTTTATTCTGAGAATCTGGCGCCAGGGTAAAGGCATTTATCTTCCCGGTGATCCTCTGGCTGCCTTCCGTTGGCACAATGCTTCCATCAGTGGCAGGAACTTTGCCGTCCAGTTCAAAGAGGAACTCGCCGCGGTCGCTCACGATGCCGGCCGTTTTGCCCCCCAGACCTTGATTCATCATGGCGTGCGATGGGGGATTGTCGGCGCATATCAGGCGATGCTGCTGGCAAATGCCAGGAGGCAACAGAAAAAATCTGCCGATTAAGCCCACCAAGAGAACACAAAGAGTAGCAAATCGCGTGGTTGCGAGAGAAGTGACGGGACAAAGGTTTCAGACCCTTATCCGAAGACGTCTGATCGACAGGTTCCGGCAACTCGATGTAATTGTTGAGGCCCGAAGTCATAGCCACAAAATATCGCGATAAAAAGGCCCGCACGAAGTATCGCCGTGCCGCTGCGTCGATAGCTCAGGTTCTGCAGCAGCAGCAAGACGAAAACAGACGGCTGCCTCCTGTCAATCGCCCACAGGTCACCGAGGCTCCCGCTCATCGCCCTCATCGAGCTCGAGTTTGTCTATTTTGACGTCAATATCATGCAGGGCATCGCGGCGCGTCAACTCGGATATATTCTGCTCAATTTTCTCAATCGCTGAAAGCAGTTTGAATATCATCAGAAATATCAAGAGGAAACCGATCATGACTGCAGCATTGATATTGTCGACGATACCGAGAGCACGGGCCACCACCCAGGTGATGTCCGGGTAAATCGCAATGGCAGCCATGCCACCCCAGACGAGAAGGCGAATACCCAGCTTAAGAAACGTCTGCCCTGTTTCGCGTTTAACGAAATTTTTGATGCCCTGAAACACCATGACGGACGAAATGACGAGTAAGGCAATCTGATATGGCTGTATTTTCATTCTGCTCCTGACGTAGTCAAACAATCATATCCCAGATCATACGGATCAGCGTTTTGATGCCGTTTACAAAGCCTTGTTTTTGCGGCTTGCCCATCGAGTGTTCAGTATACCGAACTTTGATGGGAACTTCGGTAAATTTCAGCCTGTTGTTTTTAATCTCCCGTATTACCTTGCTGTCATATTCGTATTTTTCCGCCCGTGTATCGATCTTCGTTGCGGAAAAATAAGAGTAGGCTCGAAACCCTGACTGGCTGTCCGATACGTAGATTCCGTATAGTAAAAGAGTTATAATATTGCCGATTAAATTGGCGACCTTCTTGTGGAACGGCATTCCGGCCGATTCCCTCATCCTTGTTCCCAGGACCACGTCATACCCGTCACAGATGATAGGCTGTATCAAGCACTCAATATCTCCTGGATCATGCTGCCCGTCGCCATCCATGGTTACGATGATATCGGCCATCAGTCTTTTTGCCGCCACGATGCCTGTTTTGGTCGCCGCTCCTTTTCCTCTGTTTATTTTCTGGCGGACAGGAATGACCCTGTCTAGATTTTGTATTCTTGCGTAGGTGTCATCAGAGCTGCCGTCATCGACCACGATAACCAAATAGTTGCCTGCGGCTTTGATTTCAGCAACCACCTCTTCAATTACCGCTCCCTCGTTGAAGGCCGGAACAACAACACAAACAATATGCTTCATTTGAAAAAAACAGAAACGGGTTTGAATTCGATACAGCCGAACGCCGGGCTGCCATGCCGCTGAGTCGCGTATATCATCTCTACTACATGGGAATATTATTGCAACACTTCAGGGGTCCAGACTGTGATGACAAGGCTCCATGATACGGACGATTTCGAAGCGTCGGATACTGCCGATGAATGCCCTTTGGCAGCGGTTGGCTGGCTGATCTTCAGAGGCGCTTTCGCTCCTTGATCAAACCGTGCAGGACACCGCAATGATATACCATGCGGCTGATAACCATGAAGGGAAAATAGAGCACGATGCGCTTCTCGCCGCCCCAGAAATTGATGAATTGCGCCGTACATACGATAAGCGAAAGAGGTGCAATGTTAAGCCAGTACAGCCACGGGGAGCCGAAACGCAACGAGATGCGCGCCAATATCGACATCTGTCCCTTGTGACGCTCCTGCACTGCCAGGCGACTTCTTTGACCGTAGCGGTAGGCCTTCTGTAAAATCTTGCCAAAGGTGTCACATCCATGATTATGGGCAACCTCGACCCTGGGGTCAAACCAGCATGTCCAGCCTCGAGCCAGTAATTTCAGGCTGAAGTCCCAATCTTCTGAGGCCAGCAGGTTTTCATCAAAGCCGCCAACCTGTTTGAATGCGTGCGTCCTGACTGCGATTGCCGCCGATCCAAGCGGCGTTTTTATGCGCTTATGCTGCTGGTAGGCCCAAAAAAGTGAATAATCGGCACAACGCACCCAAAAGCTTTCGTCTCGCCCCGTGAGCCGGCACCCCACCATGCCGCACTGTTCGTCATCTCTCAGAACCTGCAGCTGTGTGTGCAGCCATTGTGACGGAGGTAGGCAATCGTCATCGATAAACGCAAGATACATTCCCGATGCTGCGGCAGCTCCTATATTGCGCATTTTCCCCGGAGCGTGCAACCGTTCCACCTCGACAACAACGACCTGGGGCCCGAGATCCTTCTCGAGACTGCTCGCTTCGGCACTGACCACTATAACTTGGACAGCAGTACCCGCCAACTCCTGCTTTTCCAGAGCCTCGACCGTCTCGAGCACCAAGTTGGGCCGGCCAGAAGGAATGATGACGCTAATACTTGGGGTCACTCTTTCCTCACATTTTTTGTCACCATCCGCAACGCTCTTTTCCATGCCATCCCTAACGGGGCTTCCAGACCAAGCGGCAGGGGCGGTGAGAGGGCCGGTTAGTGCCCACCGGCTTCCGCGCATGCACAAAATGACACGTTTGCACGTCGTTCGTGCCGTCGTCGCCCTGACTATATCCAATCGAGATGGACATTGGCAAGACCTTCGTGTCTCAGCCGCGCTTCGATGTCACGCATGGCAGTTCGCAATTCGGCGATCTTATGGTCATGCCTTTCAACAAACAGGTGTTCGATTTTTCGGATGACTCCGGTATCAAGGAGGTGGCCCAATACCTCACACTCGGCTCCCTCGATATCCATTTTCAACAATTTCACACTCGTACCAAGATCGTTGATAAAGGCAGCCAGATCGACCACCTTCACGTCGATATAATCGTTCTTGTTAATATTCGATTTGAAAGGCAAGATCGATGAGCCACTGGACCACAACACCTGATCCATCCGGGCGTGCTCATGCAAAAACAGTTTGGCATTCCCCTCCCGGACAAACACGCCTGCCTGGATGCATGTCACCCTGTCATGCCGCGCCATTCGCCTCTGAAGCACCTGAAAGGCATGTGGGTTTGGCTCGAAGGCATATACCCTTGATTGGTTTCTTGCCAGAATGCTGGTTATAACGCCCACGTTAGCACCGCAGTCGAGGGTAATGTCGTGTCTGCCTATTTTGATATCGAGTAGCTTTTGCAGGTGACGGTGCTGCCTGCCCCGATATCTGATTTTCCAGAACAGATTACTGATCATGGCTTGCCATTGCTCCTCGTTAAAGGGTGGAAGACGCTGCTTCCTGGTACCAACTTCAGGCCTCGCAAACACCACCAGCTCTTTCACCGGTCCAGTCTTCCGGTGGGAGCCCTGTTCAGCCTCAATAGAGAATTTACCAACAAATACGAGATTTCCTGACGACCAGGGAGATAGCCGCTTCTAAACGGGGAGCGCAGGTAGCGGTACAACACCCCCGGTCCCAAGCCGGACGAATTCAAGCATACTCTGAACCAGACAAAGGAGCTTGCCGCTTTGAGCCCGGCTCGTGGAAAAATCCTCCTCTGGCAATTGGCATGCAGCAACTGCGACAGCCACGAAGCCACCCGATCGAGTTCCTCAAAAGAGCGAACCCCGCTGCCGTTGCCTACCTCACGGTGGAAGAGCAAGTCGCTCTCGTCGAGCCGCAGGCCAAGTTTGTTCAGCCATCCTCGTTGAACACGCAGGGTGACATCATTGGACAAGTCGAACTGCGAGGAGGTGACACCCATCGGGTTTACCCGCCATTTTACCAGTGGCTCGGGAATATTGTCCAACTCACACAAATGACTGCATCGACTCCACAGCTCATAGTCCTGGGCGGCAGGACAATCCGGGGCATAGCTTAACCCCTCGGCCTCAAGGAATTGACGGCGAATCATCGTGCTCGGATGGGCAAGCGGGTTACCGAACAACAGAAATGATCGAACACATGAGCTGCCTACCGGATAGCGTAAAACAAAATTCCGCTTGCCGCCAAAGCGATAGACCCACGAGCCAGACACGCCAACTTCCGGCCGTTTTTCCATAAAGGAGACCTGCCGGCCAAGCCGGGAAGGGAAGCTGACATCGTCGGCGTCCATTCTGGCGAGATAGCGGCCCCGTGCAAGCGATATAGCCCTGTTCAAAGTGCGCGCAATACCGATATTCCGTTCATTCTCGATCAACTGTATGCGAGGATCGGAAACGTTATGGATTATTCTGCAGCTTTCATCTTGCGACCCGTCATCGATGATAAGGAACTCAAAATCAGATAACGACTGGGTTAAAATACTCTCAATAGCCAGATGCACATGCTCTTGATTATTGTGCATCGGCATGATTACGCTGATCAGCGGATTGTTTGAATCTATTGCCATTGCGTGGTTCCATTCCTGCGGGTCTGACCAGAAGGAAATGCTTCTTCTTGACGGGTCGGCTAATCGCCTCGAGGTCGGGCCATCACCCGGATATCGACCATCACCCATTTCCGGATTCAAGCAGGAGATTCCCCGCCCGCCTGTCCGCTTCCGTCTCGACAGGAGGTTGTTGCCTCTCAAAAAGTGTCTTCACATCGCACCAACGCATTATCGGCCATGATGCCCGCCGCAATGTGGAGCCACCCGTTCAAAGACCGCTCAACAAGTCGGCTATCTCACCTTGTCCCGAGAGGCGAAGAAAGCGGACCGCGTTCTTGTGGACCGTTCCTCTCTGCATCAAGCCGCTCCAGAACATCGGGTACGGTCCGTTCAGGTAGTCGGTGTACACCCGCGCGCGACGGTCAACCCTGTCCAGCAGCCCCGTGCCCCCGGCAAAACGTGCCGACAAACGGATCCCATGCAGCAGATTTAAAATGACCGTTCTCATGAATGGGCGTTCAAACCACCGGTCACCGGCAGCAAAACGATTGCCGCATAAGCGATAGGAACTGTTTCGATATTGATCGGGGATCGGGGTGGAGGGAGCACAGACGACGCCCTCAAATGTTCTGGCGCTATGGTCCACGGGGTCCGTGCCGATGACGATTTGCAAAATATGGTGAAGATTCGTTAGATTCCAGCATGCTGGGTGCAAGTTGAAAAGCCACCGGTATGTGCTATCGTTCTTGAGCCAACTGTCCTTGTCAGGTGGCAATCTGACCCCCTCATAAGTTCTTATCTGGTCCCAGCCGACCATGCTGACCACCGTCGCGCCCAGTTCCCGGGCTTGCAGCGGCAGGCCTCGTTCCAGATAACCCCCGTTGCAGGTCGCCATCGGTGGATGATCATCGAGCACCAGGTAACAATAGTCATATCCGCGATCGAGCAGATAACCGGTGGCCTCGCGGGCGATCCCCATCCAATCCTTCGGGTCCGACGAAAAAGGAATCAGCGCATGTCCAGGGACGGTTTCGGAAAGACCGGCCATGAAGAGAGTTGGATGATTTGTCCAAAAACGTTCGAGCAGCCTGATGGAGAGTAAGGCGACGTTACGGTACCTGTCGCACGATAAGACGAGTATCGCCACCGAAGGGGATTCATTCATGCTCGCTCCTGTCCATCCCTACGCGGTGGGTCACTGGATATCTCCGAGGGGGCCACAGCCGTGATATAAAAAAACAGCCCGGGCACGTGTCCGAGCCGGCCGCACGCTCATGACGACAAGTGCTCTCCGTCGAGAGACGTCTCAGTCGCGCAGGATTGAATCAATACTTTCGTTTCTTCATCCCAGGTAAATCCCTCTCCCAACATTTCCCGCAAGCGGACATTGTAGGGAGAAAAGAACTGATCCAGCAGCTGCACCGTTTCTCGTTTGACCGGCACCGATAGCCTGGCCTTTCTGTGGTGTGGAATGTTTTTTACAGTAACGCATGGGATGCAAAGAAACTCAAATGCTTCGTCAAGTACTTTCTGGGGTTCGAGGAAAAAGCGTTCACTTTTGATGATCTTTATCTGCTCCCGTGGAAAGCGTTCGAACCAGGGTGCGATCGTGTCGGCATAGCAGCCTTTGGTCAGGTATCGCAGCGGCGCTTCATCGACACCGGCAGCAACGGTGACCAGCCGTCTGAGGGAAGGGTCGCCGAGCCAGCGGACCGCTTTCTTGACCACTGAGTCAAAATCCTCCGGCTCTGTGCCCGACTCCTTCATCATCAGATAGTCTGACAACGCTCTCGTTACCGGATTCCGCAGCAAAATGAGGAGTTTCACGTCCGGCAGCAAGGAATGAATGGCTTCCGGCGTATGTCGCTTGCTCAGATATTCGACACTCGCCTCTCCGGTTATCAGCAGGGGATTAAAAAGCTTACGGATTGTCAGGGGATAATGCATCCGGCAAAAAATGGATGTACCACCGTACCGGATAAAGTTATTCGGTTCCTTCACATCCGGAGAAACGATCAGCGGATGTTGCTCGAGGCAGCGAAAAAACGTGGTGGTTCCACATTTGGTCTCACCCGGGATTATGAAACTCGGCGACATTCGAAAAGGACTGGTAAGCAGTCTCAAACGTTCTTTCCAGACTCTATTCATAACGAAAACGGCAGCTGAACCTTTGAGTCAATAAAAGCGGAGTGGAGGCGGTAAAGTTCATTGCCCGAGCCCTCGCATGTCTCCATCCTCCAAGGCATACGGGCGGTTATTATAGACTACTCCGGCACGGTACACCTCCTCCCCCCTCGCTTCAGACTTCATAGCCGAATACCTTGAGGAGCCGCTCAGCGCCAGGTACCGCGAGGAAAGCATCGACCCTCTCGGCATATGCTGGCTGTTTCCACCTGCCTATTCCCTTGCTGGACAGACCTTTTACCTCACTCGGCCAGGCGACATGTCGTCTGACTTTCGCATGCTGCCAATAGGAGGAGATACTCTCGGGCAGCTCCATTTCCAAGGTTGCATATATGTTCGCCATCGTATCCTCGAAATCGGCGATCAGGTCTTCATAGCGTACCACCGTGGTGTCATCATCATTTCGGCAGGATTCGGTAATTCCAGCGTCATACACCCACCGTTCCGGATGAATGTGGAACCGGTCAGGGCTGCTCGGATGCAGGGAAGTGACGACATCTCTGCCGTCGCGGACAATGTGGATAAACCGGATCCTGCCACCATATGCCTTGCGAATACAATTCACCGTTCGTATATGGATCGGTGTTTTCTCGACAATGCGGCAGTGATGGAAGGCGGGTGCCGTTTGCCTGACGATTGCCAAGAGAAGTCGAAATTTGGCAATTGCCGTTTGCCATTCTGAGCAGCTGTCAACAGCCTTGTACATGATTCCGGAAGGTCCCGGATGAGCAAGGAACCCATGTTTAAACGCCTCTGTCTCGTTGTTGATGCAATAGAGCCTTGTGTCGGATGAAAGAACCGAAAGCAACAGCGTGGTGCCGGAGCGACCACACCCCACAATGAAAATGGGCGGTTCCCTGAAAATATATCTCGCTCCTGCCATGTTTCGGATAATGCCTATCAGTGCCGATGCACGTCTACGTATCATATCCTCGCCTACCCATCCGGGGCTCCCTGCCGATTGCCCCCTTCATCAATTCCTGGCTTCTCTCGCCTGGTAGGTGCCACCTTTTGCGAAAACGGCGTGCTGTTCCTGGGCGATCCGCAGATATTTGCTCAACTCCTCCCCAAGCGATTGTACCAGCGGCTCCTCCAGCATGCTGAGGTGGTTTCCCGGAATCCAAACCTCCTTGAACCCGCCCCCTGCCACTCTCTTCCAGGGTCGCCTGCGATCGAGCACCTGTCTCCGGTAGGGCGATTCCCTCACCTTGAAAAGGGTGACCCTCCCTGGAAACCAGCCTGGTTTGTAGGCCTTTCTGGCAGCGCGCAGGGTCTTTTTAAGTTCCAGGTTCGGCTGTGCTTTGCTGCCAGGTCGCATGTCCTTCAATTCGGCAGCATGGGCCAGTTTCGCCTTCCTCTGACGCGCCGGCCGGTTCACCTCGGCTGAAATGCATCGAGACCGCATGTGCCCGTAGAAGCGCTCAAGTCGTTCAAGCAGGATCATGCTGCTGGGAATGAGCCGATCGGGAGCCCGGGTCTCGACGAGTACGAGGAGGGCCACGGTGTCTCCGGAACGGGACAGCTGGACCGCCATCTCGTAGGCCACAACGCCGCCGAAACAGGTGCCGACCAGATAATATGGACCTTCACCTTGAATCGACTTTATTTCAGATAGATAGCGGAAGGCGATTGCTTCTATTTGAGCGAAGCGGTCCAGGCCATTTTCGTATCCGGTTGCCTGGATGCCATAGAATGGTTGATCGTCCTCCAGATAAGCGGGCAACACCATATGCCGCATGAGATGACCGCCTATTCCGGGAATACAGAACAGAGGCGGTTTGGCGCCGCCCTTTTTCAAAACCGCGATGGGCGACAGGTCATCCGCCTTGGCATCGGTTCGTTTTTTGAGCAGGTCTGCCAGTTGTCTGACAGTGCTCACGCCGACAAGATCGGTGATCTCAATCCGGGAATTGAACTCATGCTCAATTCGATCAGCCATCTCCACCGCCAGCAGTGAATGGCCGCCCAAGTCGTAGAAATCGTCGTCGAGCTGGACTTCTGGAACATCGAGAATATCTTCCCAAAGGCGGCACAGACTCTCGGCCAGATTCTGCGACCCGGCAATTTGCGCCTTTTGTCCTCCTCTTTCCAGCGTAGGGTTGAGTTTCGATTTGTCGATTTTTCCGTTGGGGCTCAACGGCATGGCCTCGATGATCTCAATGGCCGCGGGCACCATGTGCGGTGGTAATTTTCCTCTCAAAAAATCCCTGATTCCGGCGGAATCAAGCAAGCTACCTGCCTCAAGGACGACAAAACCATATAGCTTGTAGTCACTTTTCTCATCCCTCCGGGCGATGACTGTCCCTTGCTCAATGCCCGTCATAGCGCTCAGGGCCCTTTCGATATCGCTGAGTTCCACCCCCATGCCGCGCACCTTGATTCTGTCATCGAGCCGTCCGTGATGCTCGATGACAGAATCCGCCCGCTGAACACCGAGATCACCGGTTCGAAAAACGAGAGTATCAGGGTCAAGGATTTGAGGAATCGTAACGTAGCGCTGGCGCGTCAATTCCGGGTGATTGAGATAACAGGTCGATATCCTGTCGCCGGCAACGACGATCTCTCCCCTCGTTCCCGGTTCTGCCCGGTGTCCTTTTTCATCGACAAGAATAACCTGCGTATCAGCAAGGGGCTTGCCGATCGGCACGGTTCCCTTCACCATTGCCTTATTGCGCGGAACCGCATAGGCACATACCGTACCTGCCGTTTCGGTCTGGGAATAGAGGTTGACGATTGTCGCCTGCTGGGCGAGATCCTCGTACCACATTTTGGGTATCGTCCAGTCCATGGCCTGTCCTGTTGAACAGACATAACGAAGCGTATCGGGGAGTAATCTGCCCCGGGCCTCCCCCGGTATTGCCAGCAACGATCGCAGATAATAGTGCAGAATCGATGGCACGCTGTCCCAGACGGTGACTCCCCGCTCTCTCATGAGCGCGAAGAGTTTCAAGGGGTCTTTCCGCTGGGCATCACTGGCGACGACCAGGGTATTGCCCGTACACAACGGTAAGAAAGTCTGTCGTGTTGATGCTGAAAAGGCCATGGTGGCGGTATGGAGAAAGACCTGCCGGCCGTCGCCGGGAAAGAGAGCATTTTGCAGCGCGTCGATGTAGCTCAGCAGGCTTGCGTGCGGAACCATAACACTTTTCGGATGCCCGACGGAGCCTGAGGTAAACATGATATAGGCCGAGTCCGAAGCGTTCACCGAAAGGCCAGGAGCCGTCATGTCGTAATCATTCCTGTTGCAAACGAACGACTCTACGATCAAGATCTGCAGGTCGGGAAGGGAAAACAGCGGCTCGTGGCGCTCGTGAGTAATAATGGCGGCAAGCGGGGTATCGGTCAGCATAGCCTGCAGGCGGTCGACCGAGTAATCCGGATCAAATGGTACATAGGCGCAACCGGCCTTTAAGACGGCCAGGATCGCGGCCACGTTCGCGTGGCCGCGATCAAGGTGAATTCCGACAAAACAGCCAGCCTCGATATTGTTCTCGAGCAGCCAGTGTGCCATCCGGTTAACCAGGCGGTCGAGCTGCAGAAAACTCAGTTCGGTGTGTTCGTCGACCAGCGCTGTTTTGTCGGGATGAACCACCACGTGTCTTTCGAATAACTGGTACGCATTCTGAATTTTCCCGCCCTGTTCTGCACCCCGGCGCGCCGGCGCTCTGACCTGATAATAGGCTGTTTCCGTTTCAGTTGCCGGGATGAGCAGATCGGCAGATCCCATTGTCGTTATCGTGCCGAGCTGGTTTTTACCAACAACTCTCACTCGCACCAGGTGAGGCTCACCGGACCTGTCTATTTCGCCGATATGTAAAGAGTAAAAGGTCGTATCACCATAAAGATTGGGCCCCAGAATTTGGGTTTTCAGGCGATGGAGCAGGCAGTTATCGCCGAAGGCGTTGGTCAACACCGATGCAACCTGGGCAAATCGCATGACGCCATTGTCGAATGGTGCGGGCATACCCCGGTCAGCTGCCATGAGGGCATCCTCATGCTGGTGAGAGTACTTCACCGGCCAGCCGATCGCCGGGTTGAAAACCCTGGTGTGTGGGGCTGCTGTGACATCGAGATACCCCAGAATTCCGCCTCGATATGAGGGGCCTGCGCCGGCCTGCCAGGCCACCATGTCACCAATGGTCAAGGGCCCTCTTGCGAAAGTCCCCACGTTCATACCGGTTTCGAGCCTCTTGCTGCTACGCAGCTTGCGACTCAACCGGTCTCTTTCATCCCGGATGAGAATCTCGATTTCGCTCAGCCCTTCCGGGGAGTAACGACGAGGGGTTCTGTCGGTCAACAACTCGTTGTCTGCCCGATATGCCCGGATCATGGTGCCTTTTGCTACACCGGAAAGCGTGCCTTGCTGGTTCCAGTACCGTACGTCGGAAACGATGCTGATCCTTCGTTTGTCTTCTTTGTCGCGAAAATCATAGACGCTCGACTGGATCGAGCGGGCGGTCAAACGATCTCCTTCATATATTGGTCGATGCCAGGTGTAGTCGATTTCCCCTATCAAATTTGTCAGCGGCACTTCTACCGGTGCCCCGTGCAGGATGGGATAGAGAACCGAAGTCAGATAGGCTGGGGGGGCCAATCTGGAGCCATATGTGGAGTTTTTTGCATATTGCTTGTCAAGCCACAACGGATTATCGTCTCCAATTCCATAAGCGAAATGGGCGATGGATTCGGGTGTGACCGTGCTGTTCCATGCTGCACGCTCCTTGACGACCTGCCCGTTTAGCTTTTTCGTCTCTGCGACAAAATGGTCGATGATCTGATCGGCTGCCTGGTCGTGATCGATGTGATCTCTCATGATAACCCTGAAGAATGAGAAACCATTTGGCGATGCATCACATTGTGCCAATTGGGGATACCGCTTTCGACAGCGTCCACTCAAGGGCCGGACGAAAGTAGGTATCACTTTTGACCTCACGGCCCAATATCTTGTCTTCGAATTGCACTTGGAACTGGATGATGCGGCTGACGGTGTGAAATTCTTGTGTCCTGTTTGAAAATCCGACGGTGACCGAAAAGGTATTGGTGGCGAAAAGATTTTCAGGGAACGAGCATTCGGCAACATGCCTGCCCGGTTCCACACCGCTGCGAAAGTCATCCATATCAGGTAATTGCGAAATCAACAGTCGCTGCAGATCTTTTCCGAGAAGAGTTACCACTATCCTGAACTCATGAACTTTTTTATTGATAGTGAAATCACACTGGAGGCGGATGGGTTCATGTGAGGAAAACGAACTGCGGTATTTCCCGTCACGATCCAGCAATGCAATGGAATGTACCGTAATGAACGGGTCAACGCGATTGACCCTGCCACTGGTCTTTTCCCATATTTTCTCCTGCTCGACAACGGCCGGCAAATCACTGAAATCCCTGTCCAGAGCTTTGAGGTAATAATCCACCGCTTCATTGGCCGTATCTTCATAGGATACTTTGCCTTTTTCCAAAACCAGCCCGTTTCTGCAGAGCCGCCGCACCGCTGGCATATCGTGGCTGACGAACAATACTGTTCTTCCACCTCTGCTCACTTGCTCCATCTTGCCTATACACCGTTTCTGAAACTCGGCATCCCCCACCGCGAGAACCTCGTCGACGATAAGAATTTCCGATTCGAGGTGAGCGGCGACAGCAAAGGCCAGCCGGACATTCATCCCGGACGAGTAACGCTTAACAGGGGTGTCTATATGGTGTTCAATGCCTGAAAAATCAATGATCTCATCTATTTTTGCCAGCACTTCATGCTTGGTCATGCCAAGTATGGAACCGTTGAGAAAGATATTTTCCCGCCCAGTCAGTTCGGGATGAAATCCCGTCCCCACCTCGAGCAGGCTGGCAACCCTTCCTTTGATCTTCACCTTGCCACGCGTCGGCGCGGTGATGCGGGAGAGGATTTTAAGTATGGTCGACTTGCCGGCTCCATTTTTTCCTATAATACCGAGAACCTCTCCCTGGGGTATCTCCAGGTTGATGTCTCTCAACGCCCAGAAACTATCTCCCTCAACGTTGTTTGTTTCCCTGGTATCGCAAAAGAGTTTTGCATTGGGGTCATCTTTACCCCTGACCCGGGCCCACCAGCTCTGCAGATCGTGAGTCAGCGTTCCATGCCCGATCACGCCGAGACGGTATTGTTTACTGAGATTTTCTATCTTTATGGCAGTAGTCATAGGCATCATGCCGCGGTGTACGTGAGGAGTGTGTTGCCGGGCGCCAAATCTATATGGTGTCCATGAACGTTTTTTCCTGGCGACTGAAAATGATAATGCCCAGAAAGAGAATAATGACTGTCATCCCCCAACTCAGCACGATATGTCCCCACTGAAGGGAGCTGGTGCCGAAAAAGGCATAACGAAAGGACTCGACCAGAGCCACCATCGGGTTCATGACGTAGTAAGGACGCAGCCAATCCGGTACCTGCGTCAGTGGGTAGACAATCGGGGTAGCGTACATCCAGAGCTGGATGCCGAACCCCATGGCGAAGCGGAGATCCTTGTACTTCGTCGTCATGGAAGAGATCAGAATCCCGAGACCCAGGCTGAGCAAGGCCATCTGCAGGACAAGGATCGGCAGCGCAAAGACAGCAGTGGTCGGAGCGATGGGCGATCCTTTCAGGTAGAAGTAGAGATAAAATCCCAAGAAGAGGAATAATTGAATCATAAATTGAACCAGATTGGATATGACCACCGAGATCGGCACCGTTATTCGAGGGAAATAGATCTTCCCGAACATTTTATAGTTGGCCACGAAGGTATTGGAAGTCTGGGTCAGGGTGGTGGAGAAATATCCCCACATGACATTGCCGGCCATGTAAAAGAGAAAGGGGGGTAACTCATCCGTGGGAATCTTGGCGACCCTGCCGAAGATGATCGTAAATACGATGGTGGTGAAGAGTGGTTGGATAATATACCAGAGCGGTCCGAGAATCGTCTGTTTGTAAAAGGTGACGAAGTCACGCTTGACAAATTGAACGACAAGGTCTCGATAGCGCCAGATTTCCGCCAGATCGATGTCGAACCATCCGGTTCTGGGGAGCAGGATCATGTCCCACTGGTCATCTGCTTTCGTCTTGTTTCTGTAGTTCATGGGCAAGGTGTTTTGTTTCGTTGTCGTGCCGTCATTAATGATCGGCATGTACTGTTCAGCACTGCGGGGGCGAAAAAACAGGCGCCAGAGGGAGTTGTGCTGCCCAAGGAGTGGCCGTGCCCGTGGGCATCGCCTGGCTGAGGCACCCGCGCCCGATATCGCTTCACACCGCTGCCGTTCCTTGGTAAGACCGGCCCCAACCTAGCGTCACGCCGGCTTCGTGTCAATCTTTCATCAATCGATTCCCCCGAATGAGACCATTCATCGCTGCAGAAGCACCCGGCGCAAAACCTGTCGGGTTCTCCTCAAGCGGTAGCGCCCGGCCTCCCTGCCCAGCCGGATTATGCCGAGAGGGGCATGGGTCTTGGAGTAACGGTAGGTTGGCATGTGCCGGCCGCAGAGATACTCAATCAAGCCGCAATCTTCAGCAGACAGGCTGGCTTTGAAGGTGCCGATTCGGGTCGTGGAAATCTCACTGAAATTGTGCTGCTTCCACCTTTCATTTTCTTTCACGGTGAGACGGGAAACATGAGCGTGCCGGGAAAAAGGCTCACTTGACCGGCTCAGGCCGATATAGTCAAAGACTTCCGTCATGGTTTTTTCCGGCGCGGTGACCAGGTCTTCGTATTTAACGGTAAACAAGCCCGCTGTCTCTGCTGCAGTTACTGATCCGGTCCACACCATGGCCCGTTCATAAATGGTTCTGGGGCGCTTTCCCATCTGTTGCAGCATTCTGTTTATTGACGGGATTACATCCCTCGGGTCCCTGATGATATTGACAATTTTGGCTCCTGGAAACACTATTTTGATTTCCTCGACATAATAGACGTGAGGCGGAGATTTCTCAACAAAGATCATACCGTTGCCATGGCCCAGGTCGGTAAAGAGCCGCATGGCGATTTCCTGCACCGAAAAGCACTCCGTATCGTCAATTGTGTTAACCCAGTTGAGCAGGGTGTCGCTCACGGGGAGAAAATCCGTCAGATCCTCAAACAATCGTCTTGTCGTTTTACCCGGCAACACCGTCGGCAGGGGCTTTTTGCCGATGGGCCGCAGATTTCGCTCATACAGCAGGCATCGACTTATTTTCGTGAACAAGTGTGTCTCAGGAGCGGAACGGATTTGGGGGTGACTGGCAATGAGGTTCTGCAGCAGCGTCGTACCTGAGCGCGGGGCACCGACAACAAATATCGGCGTCTTACAGGGCTGGTGCCGGCCGGAAACGGTTGCCTGGTCAACCATGGAGCCAACAGTATGTCGAGGTGTTGCCGTCATGGTCCATAGTTCTTACGATACTCGTTGCTCCAGCAGGAGCGGTACTTGTCCATTACCGCGTCAAAATACAAGTCGCTCCTGGCGAGGCAACGAGCCCTGAAAAGCGGTATGTTTTCAAGCAAATCATCGAAACGCTCCAGTGGCAGACCGCAATCCTTCACCAACTCCGGTGTTCCGCCGGAATCGTGGTAACAGACCGGAACACCGGACAAGAGTGCCTCGATCACCGTATTTGGGCAGGGATCATTTTGGGACGGGAAAAACAGGACCTTCATTTTCCGATATTCACCGGGAATTGATTTTCTCTTTTTTTCTCCGCGCAATGTGACATTTTTTCTCTTGAACGAAAGCAACGGGTCAACAATGAGCATGTGCCGCCCGACCAGTCGAAACCGTTCATGGGGCCGGGCAAGTATCTCCTTATGGAGGAGGTCCAAGCGTTTCTTCTCGTCCAGCCCCCAGGTGACATGGCCGATCTCCTTGCCGATTCGGGTGGACGGATAAAATATGTCGGGGTTGCCGCCATTGAGGATCACCACATGATGCTTGGCTTGCAAATACGGCTGGGCCGTTTCTCTGACAAATCGGCTTTGATATACCGTGATATCGGCATGTGCGTTCAATTCCCTGATCTTCTGGTGTTTCTCTCGATGACGTGGAGTGTCGATTGCGCCGAGATGTTCGTCTATACGGTGAATGATGAAACAGCCCTTCTCCCGTGCCTGTCGAAGGCCGTCGACAGTCACCCCCCGGTGGGCAATGACGATCGCAACTTCTGCATCACTGATGGAAGGAACCAGCACGCAGTTGTTCCTTTTGGCCCATAAAGCGAAATTATAGGCGAATGTATTCGAACCGCCGGCTTTTTCTGCCGGCTGTATCGAGAGGAAAATGCGCATTCTGGTAGTCGTCCGCCGGGAGTAAATATATGGTGACACGCCGCAAACCGAAACTGTATATTATACCAGTGTGCAATTAATGAGACAATCTAAATAAGCCCATTGGTTTTTCCCCGCACCAAACCGCAGATGCGGGCGGCAAGGAGGCTCTGGGTACAACCAACCTGAAATCGACGACTTTCCATGACCATCAGCGTTATCGTCCCGGCCTACAACTCAGCGCCGTTCATTGCGGAAACATTGAGCAGCGTTACCGGTCAGACTCAGCCCCCCAGAGAGATCATCGTCGTTGATGACGGCAGTACCGACGATACGGCAGCCCGGGTCCGCGATTTCGGCACCGCTGTCAAGCTTCTCAGAATGGAGCAAAACGCCGGGGTTTCCAAAGCGCGAAATACCGGTGCGGCGGCTGCCTGTTCACACTGGCTCATGTTCCTTGATTCAGATGATCTGCTTGTCAATACTGCCCTCGAAGATCTTCACAGCTGTGTGGGGAAGGGTAATGCCGGGGTGGTGTACGGCGAGGTCAGACAATTCGGCACGGCAGGCATTACCAAAACGAGGGGGTTCAACTGTGCCGGCGCGCCTCCGTATCCTGCTCTCAAGAATTTTTGGAGAAGTGCTATTCCTACGCCGGGGGCAGCGATCGTGGACCGACACCTGCACCGGCAAATCGGTGGATTTGAAAAACCCTGGCAACCAACAGAGGATCGGGACTATTGGATGAAATGCGGGGTAATGGCCCCGTTTCTGAATTGCGGCAAAGTCATTCTGCACAAGCGCTATCGTCCGGACTCTTCCCGGTCGAGAAGCGCTATCGCGGTCTATTGGGGCATGAGGGTACAGCTCGAGTTTCTGGAGTGGTGCAACTCGAGGGATATCGATACCGCTTTCCTCGATACGGATACCAAGACCATCGTCGCCCGCGCCATTAAGCGAACCCTGCAGAACGGGGACCGAGATACCTTGAAAAAGATTCGCACCTATGTACGCGGCCGCGGTATCCCCGCTCCTGGCCGATGGTATGAACTCTATTGCCGTCTTGCAAGGGCCTGAGCCGCACGCTTTGCGCCTCCCGTTCCGCTCCTCCCGAGCCTTTCTGCCTCAACCAGTTGCCCCGATCAGAACAAGGTGTAAATAAACGGGGCGATCGCCGACCCCTGCGAAAGGACGATCAGGGTTCCCAACAGCAACAACATCATGATCACCGGGGCAAGCCAGAACTTTCTCCTCACCCTCATGTAGCCCCAAAGATCCTTCAGTAGCTCAAACATCAATAGCACCTATCCATATGGTGTTTGTCGCGCTCTTCACTCAGCTTCCAGTAAGACCCATCACCCTTTGGGTCAAGCGATCTGTTCATGGCATCTTTGCCAAGCAATTTCAATATCGCCGATATCGGGGTGAAGAGTAGAAAATAAAGGATGGCGAGAATGATTCTCGTGTTGATAAAACCTATGAGCTCAGCAAAATGCATCCATGGCCGATACAGGACCCGCAAAGAACATGGCGCTGCCAAGGCCCACAGCCACAAGACGGCAGCAACGAACCAGGGCCACCACGGCAACGGTTTCTGGAGAACCAGCGGGAAGAACGCCCCGAACAGCAAGCCGATGACTGCCCCCATGGCGAGTCCGAACGAGCGATAGAGTTGCTGATCCTTCTGCTGTTTCATGCCGTTTCCATTAATCAAGAAGGAATTCCTGCCGCCAGCGGTCGTCTGTGCGCCACTCCGGCTGGTCTTTTTTGGCGAGAATGATCGTATCCATTATCAGGTAATCCATTTCAGTGCGCATAAAGCAACGATACGCATCCTCGGGACTACAGACGATCGGTTCTCCCCGAACGTTGAATGAGGTGTTGATCAGGACGGGGCATCCGGTCAATTGTTCGAAGGCATCAAGCAGGGCCCAGTATCTGTCACGGTCATCCTTATTAACCGTCTGCACTCTGGCAGAGCAGTCGACATGGGTCACCGCCGGTATTGCGGAGCGCAAAACATTCAGCCGGTCAATACCAAACAGGCTTTGCCTGCTTTCCTCCGGCTCGATTGTCTTGTCCTGCCGTATTGAGGCAACAAGAAGCATATAAGGGCTTTCCCGGTCAAGCTCGAACCAATCGGCTGCCTTTTCTGCCTTAACAGAAGGGGCAAATGGTCTAAATGATTCTCGATATTTGATTTTCAAGTTCATGGTCGACTGCATCTCAGGGTTACGCGGATCACCAAGGATCGATCGTGCCCCGAGCGCTCTCGGCCCGAATTCCATCCTTCCCTGAAACCAGCCCACCACATTCTGTTCGCTCAGTAATCGTGCTGCTGCCTTCAGCATCTCTTCCTGCCCCATATCCGTGTAGACGGCTCCAGCTGAATCCAGGTAAGCGACGATCTCGGCGTGGTCGTACGATGGGCCGAGGCAGGTATTATAGGTTTTAGACACCGCTCGTTCCCGGGCCAGGTAATCGTGCCAGACCAGCAAGGCAGCCCCCACTGCGCCGCCGGCATCGCCGGCAGCGGGCTGTATCCAGATATCTTCGAACAGGCCTTCCCGCAGCAACCTGCCATTAGCGACGCAGTTCAGAGCAACGCCCCCGGCGAGACAGAGGAAGTCTTCATCCGTGCGCTGTCGCACCTCACGGGCGATGCGGATCATGAGGTCTTCGGTTACGGCTTGGATGGAGCGGGCCAGGTCCATTTCCTTCTGGCTGATATCCGTCTCCGGTTTTCTCGGCTCACCAAAGAAAAGATCGTGGAAGCGCGAGTTGGTCATGGTGAGGCCGGTAGCGTAATTGAAGTAGGCCATATTGAGGCGGTAGCTGCCGTCTTGCTTGATGTCGACGAGGTGCTCATAGATCAGGTCAACATATTTCGGTTCACCGTACGGCGCCAACCCCCCAGTTTGTACTCACCCGAATTTACCTTGAACCCGGTATAATAGGTGAAATCGGAGTAAAGCAGTCCGAGCGAGTGGGGAAAGTCGATCTCCCACAATGGTGTCAGGCCCCCTTCCCCGCCCCGCCAAACCGTTGTGGTGGCCCATTCACCGACGCCATCGACACAGAGCACCGCAGCCTTCGAAAAGGGGGATGGGTAAAAGGCGGACGCTGCGTGTGCCTGATGGTGCTCGGTAAACAATAATTTCGGTAATTGATTGACCCCGACACCGCCGATCGCGCACAGCTCCCTTTTCAGCGTGGTCTTGATAAACAATTTTTCTTTGAGCCAGACCGGCATTGCCGCCAAAAAAGAACGGAAGCCTCTCGGCGCATAGGTGAGATACGTTTCCAGCAAGCGCTCGAACTTTATCAACGGTTTCTCGTAGAAGGCGATATAGTCGAGTTCGGTAAGGGTTAGCCCACTGTTGTCGAGACAGAACCGTATGGCATTTTCGGGGAACGAAGGATCATGCTTTTTTCGGGTGAACCGTTCTTCCTGGGCGGCGGCAACGATTACGCCATCTACCAGCAAAGCAGCTGCACTGTCGTGATAATAAGCTGAAACTCCCAGTGCTTTCAAGCCTTTTTGTGAGGGTGCCATGGGTTAAACCTAATTGCGCTGCAAGTGCGTCACGATATCGTGGCGCAGGAGGAAAGAAAAGAAAAGATCCGCCTTCAAGTCTGAGCCTTGCTGGTTCACGTGCCTGCCATCTGGCATATGACGCGCATCCTTGGTCATTTCCTCGTGAAAATCGTAAAACCAGACGCGCTCCTCTTTGGCGATCCGGGCGATAAGGGCGTTATGTTCAGGCATTGCCAAAAGCCGCATTTTTCCGGCATCCTGGCTGTAGGCTTCGGTAGCGAGCAGAACGCGCGCCCCCATGGCCCGGCACACCTCTATCATGAATCTGGTGTTGCGCTCGAAGTAAACGGTACTGTTTTCTGACAGATAGCGGGTACCGTGAGGAACATCCTTGCGGGTCACCATATCCCCGACGGTCGCTTGGGGAATTATCTCAAATCTCCTGGCCAAAAACGTCAGTACGGCAGACTGTTCGACCGCCATGTGTACCAGCCCGTAAGCAATGGGCGCCTGCTGAAAGTAGTCTGGATTTTCCCACATCTTTCGATAGTTGGAAAAATCGGTTGTAATATTTTTGCGCACTCGAGGCCAGATGTCATTGAGTCCGTGCTGAATGACCACGAGGTCGGGGTCTGTTTCCGAGACGAAAAAGATCAGGCGGAGCAGATTTTCAGCCGAGGTCGCCCCGGGCATCCCCGCGTTGACGATCTCAATCTTGTCAGTCGATCCCTGTTGACGATAATGTTCATTCAACCGCTGTTCCAGGCGATTGGTGAATATCCGTCTATTGTCTTTGAGGCCGACTGTGTAGGTGGTGGACCCGCCGATAAAGACAATCCTCGTCCCACCGCTGGCATTGCTGAGTGGCCGATGATCCCGCAGACTGAGCCTGTTGTGGACCGTACCGTCCTCTCTCGCGAGGTCGGGGCGCAGACCGTAGAGTGTATAGTGATGGGGCACGTAAGTGCTCTGTTCGCTGAAGCTGTGCAGACCTGAAAACGGCGTGAGAAAGAGAGCCTGGAGTTCATCCGAACCAAAATTGGCAACCCAGATGCGAACCCCCACCTCGAGCACGAGCAGCACCACGGCATACGGAACAGCAAGCAATACGGCGCCTTTCACCCCATAGCGGTAAAGCAGCGCTGAGGCAGCCACAAAAAAAACGGCGACAAGGATAGCAAGCCTGACACTTGGCGCTGCGATTTCAAACGATCCGTTGAGGACAGTGATGCCGGTACAGGCCAGAAAGAGAATAAAAACGAGGAGAATTCGTCCGTTCATGTTTCAACAATAGGGCGCTACACCGCTGATGAATCTGCAGTTGCCGAGCACGAGACAAGAAAAAGGTAAAGCAACCGAGCAGGAAATATCTAGCAACTAAGCAGCAAAAAAGCAACTCAAAGAAAGTTCCGCGGTATCTCACCAGTGCTCATCATACAACCCCCATGACCGGAAGCTACAACGAATCATGAAAAGCAATGAAATGATCGGCAGGACCGGTTGACTCCCCGGCTACGGACATCCTGTCCACAACCCTTTGATCATGCTTCTCCGCCCCACCGGTATCTCCGCGATGCAGCCTCCGGCAAAACCAGCCAGCCTGGGAGAATTGATTATCCTTCAAAAAGCAGCGGACGCCGCCGGAGTTTCATGGGAAAACTGAGATCAATCCGGGCTCAGCCTCGCCACGACCATATCCAGGGCCTGGCGAAGGGCCAGCTTGAACCGTTCATTGCCGACCGTATGGATATCTCCATGATGATCAGAGACCTCGAATACGTGTACATCACCGGTCATGAACCTTCTTGCTTCATCCAGCCCAGCAGCCAGTCGTTGTCGGCTGCTCAAGAGCAGTATCGAGCCGTCATACGGTTTATCCCGGTATGTCCTCAGCGCCAGGCGAAAGCATAAGGCCGTATTGGTTGCCGCTCGTACCATTCGTGCGTTGGAGAGTTCCAGGTCAATGTGTCCCTCCCGCCGCCGCTTGGCAAAAAGCTCGGCCCATTTGGCCTCGAGCGCCCGACGATGAACAAGGAGATCGTAGCGGTGTTTGACGTGGGCAAGCATTGTGTTGCTCTGCCGCCGCTTCAGCGGCGGGTCGATCATGAGCAGCGGGGCAACGACCTCGCCTGCCGCCCGCAATCGATGGGCCATCTCCAGTGCCACGAGGCAGCCGGAGCACAGGCCTCCAAGAAAATAGGGCCCGGATGGTTGCCGGTTTCTTGCGGCCTCAATGTAGCTGACCGACATTTTCTCCACAGTGGGATACCGGCGCCAGGACTGTCCTAGCCCCGTCGCCTGGAATGCATATACCGGTTGGGATGATCCGAGCATTTCAAGAAAGTGGGAACTGGCAAAAGCTTGCCCGTTCATTCCGTGAATAAGGAAAAGAGCCCGATTCGATCCCGCCTGGCGCAGTGGTACCAGCAGCGGTGGCTTTGCTTTTTCCCCCAGTCCCTTCATGTCGATCTTCCGGATACAGGCGGTCATGCCTGCCACGGTGGAATCCTCGAACAGGCTTTGCATCGGGATCTGCATGACCAACTCAATTTCCAGACACTTGTGCAGCTCCATTGCCTGTAGCGAACTGCCCCCCAGCAGAAAGAAGTCTTCCAGCCTGCCTATTTGATCGATACCCAGTATCTTTGCACACAAACCGGCAATGGTTCGCTCCAGCGCATCTTCCGGCTGAAGCTCTCTCGTGTCTGAACGGTTTACCCGGTAATCCATTCGGGCCAGGGAGTGCCGGTCTATTTTGCCGGAATTGCTTTTCGGCAGAGCATCAAGGCAGACGAACGCAGCGGGGATCTTGTAAGCGGCCAGGTATCGGCCGAGGGATTTCCGTGCCGCCTCGGCAGCAAATTCGATCCCTTCTTTGGCAACCAGGAACGCCACCAGCCGGGCCGCCGGCTCGTTCTCTGGATGTTTTGCAATAACGGCGACATCCTTGATGTCGAGGCAGGTGCGAATGGCCGCCTCCACTTCGTTGGTGTCTACCAGATAGCCGCTGATTTTCACCCTGGAATCGGCCCTCCCTAAAAAATAGAGCTTGCCATCATGCCCGACGTAGCCGAGATCTCCGCTCCTGTAAATCCGGTGGCCGGGATTGGCCTCATCCCAGCCGAATGTCTTGTGGTTCAGAGCATCGCGGTTCAGGTATCCCGGACTGATATACGGACTGCATATCACCATTTCGCCAGGTTGTCCTATGGGAGCATCCAGACCGTCGGGGCTGACAATCTTGACCTTCACTCCCCGGGAGGCGTAGCCGACCGGCACCAGGCCGCCGGCGTAGTCGATATCAGGGTCGACTTTATACTGGGCAATGACGCTGGCTTCAGTGGCTGCAAGGTGATTAACGAGCAGGCAGTCTTTTCTGAAGTGCGCCTTGAACAGTCCGATATCGCTCCTGAACAGGGCTTCTCCCCCCAGGTCGATACCTCGCACCGAAGCAAGGATTCTGCCTGGGGCCATGCTTGAGGCAAGATGACGAAAAACCGTCGGTACCATGTGTAGAATCGACACCTGAGCCGCATCGAGCCAGTCAGCTAACCGGGCGATCCCCTCTTTCCGTATATCATACATGCACAGGGTTGCCCCATTCAGAAGGGCACTGAAGACATCCTTGTTCGACGCGCCGAACCCCATGGAGTAGAGGAGCGACAAACGATCCCCGGAAGAAATCGCCAGGGTTTCACTGTACACCGAGACGAAATGGTGCAGATTTCGCTGCGTCTGACAGACGCCTTTAGGTTTTCCCGTGGTGCCGGAGGTATAGAAGACAAAGGCGAGAGCATCAGGGGATACCTCCAATTCGGGATTGTTGTCGGGCAATTCGGGCGGAATTTCCTCAAGCCGCTGCACGGCAATCCTGCCCCGCCCAATCTCGGCTGCAAGTTCCCCGAGTCGATCGTTTGACATCAGCATTTCGGGCTGGCAGTCATGGCAAATATCCTCCAGCACCGTCCGTGGCTGGGCCGCATCCAACGGGACGAAGGCGCAGCCGGCCTTGAGTACGCCCAGAAGCGACGCCACGGCATCTATGGACTGCTCATACAGCAGAGCGATCCGGCCGGACCTGCCACCCGTGTGTCGGAGCACCAGGTGGGCGACCCGGTTCGCCCGCCTGTTCAACTCGCGGTAAGTGATGTCCTCTTCGGCGGTCTGCAGTGCCGGCCATGAAGATCGACGCGAGACAACCGCCTCGAACCGGCGGCCTAAAGGAACGACACCCTGCGCTTGAGTCCTCTCGTCCTCACTGTTGGAAGCGTTACCTGCCATTCTCTGATACATTGCCGTTCACCTAGATCGACGTCCAACGGGTACGTCTGTTAAGAGTCGAGAAGATGAGCGAGCACAGCTGCTCATTGATCTCGAATTGTTCAATTAATGCCTCCCGACGGCGCGGGGAAATATTGATATATTCATTTTTCTGTAGTACAAATGTCGCAGAAGAGCAACAGGTCCCGCTATTATTCCATACCGGGGGAAACATCGCCACATGTCTGTTCGGGGCGCAACCGTATCACACGGTATTGATACCGGCTTTCCGGCAGGAACGGTTCTGCCCGGCGGGGAGCCCAAACTGACGATTCGAATCATCAAGCGCTGCAATTTCCGTTGCCCGTGCTGCGGCACGTTCAGCGGCCCCGACCAGGATCACCAGCTGCTTCCGGGAGCAGTGAAGGTCATTGTCGCCAACTTGTTAGAAGCCCGTTTCCGGGGTGTCATCAACATATCAGGGGGAGAACCGACCCTGCACCCGGACCTTGAAGCAATCGTCACCGCCGTTGCTACCGGCCTGCCCGACAATAAGCTCATCCTGTTCACCAACGGCTCATGGATCGGCCTGACGGGATGGGAGTTGAGACTGAAACGATTATTTTCATTCACCAACCTGCTGATCAGGGTTTCTCTCGATGACGAACATGTAACGGGCGAAGCCCGAGCAAGCGGCAAGGACCATCGGGAAACACAACTACTCCATGCTTCCCGGGCCCTGGCCTTTCTTTCTCTGTGCCGTGAGCTCGGCGTCGTGCCGGCACAGCAATACGATTTCGCGTTCAAAGGCACGACCGAGGAAGCAGAGCACTATTATGCCACGGCGGGGTTGGGGGATGTGCCGATCTATCCTATCGAATTTCAGAAAAGCCCGAGAAAGCGGCCTCGAAAACCCGGTTACTTCGCCATCGACCTGGACAGCGATGGCCGACCGGCCGTCTATCTGACTCTTGGTCATCTTGCCGATGGTGAGCGCTTCGGAGGACTGGAAACCATCGGTGCGGCACTTGCGTATAATCGAACACGACTTGGAGCCTGAGCGTCATGCAGCCCTTTGCAATCGAAGTGAAGCTGACCAATTCATGCAATCAGCAGTGCACCCATTGCATGAACGGAGATTCCCCGGAGAGGACCGGCGTGCTCGACGTCGACCGCTTCTGTGCCAGGGTGGAGGAATACGTTCGTTCGGCGGGCAGGAGCGATGCGATCACGGAAATCCGGATTACCGGTGGCGAGCCGCTTCTCTACCCGAAGGAGATCGTGAAAATCGCTTCGTTTTGCAAAACACACGGAATCGGTTGCGGGATCAACACCAATGGATCTTTGCTGACGGTACCATTAGCCGATACCTTGCGGCAGGCTGGCGTCGGGGTTATGAAAATCTCTCTGGATACGCTCGACCGGGCGGCCCTGCATCGCCTCAGAGGACCAGGCGCATCGGTGGAAAAGACGCTGCGGGCAATTGATATCGCAGTTAGAGCTGGGTTTCAGACAATTGTCAGGTTCACCCTCAGTTCGGCCACGGCGAGCCAGATGATATCATGTTTCGATCAGGCGATGGCCCGCGGAGCCTCACAATTTCAAATCAAGCCGCTGATGAAGGCCGGCAGAGCCCGTGGCAGCGATTCCTTCTTGACGAGAGAAGAACTCAATGAATTGTTCATGAGCCTCCGCCGGTCGCTGCCGCCTGAAGAGCAGGGGAAAATCGTCATCCTCTGCTGGCAACCCGATCCCTCGCTGGGCATGAAGTTCAAGCTCTGCGGCAGCATTGACAAGATCTACATCAAAGTGGACCTCAGCGTCATTATCTGCAACTATGTGCCGGAGGCGAGAGAGCTGGGCGATCTCGGGTACGAGTCCCTCGATGACATACTCCACAGAAAGCACGATCACCTGCTGCCCACCACGAACGGCCTCATGGTCAAGGGATGCAGTCAGGCCGAATACCTCTGCCCGTAGAGCGCCCCCGAGAACCACTATCCAGCGTCCCGGCAGCAAGAACAAAAGAACAATCTGCTGCCCATCCCCCACTCAGCGCATCGCCCCACCCGTGTTGTCAGGCCGCCAGACTGGCAACAGCGTCTGCTCCACAAATCTGTGGTATTCTGCAAGCTGATCCTCCTCGTGGAGATGTTTAACCCTTTCGAAAAGGCCGTCTAGGATGCTGTTGGGAAAATCGGCGTAACCGTCCATGGAGAATAATTCACCGTAGTTGCCGTCAAACCTTCTCTCGCCGTAAGCGGTAACGTAACGGATCGTCTCCTCGACCGGCACTGTCCTGGTGGCCAATTTGAAATAGTTCACCCCTGCGCTCTCGAACAGATGTACATCTTCCGGTCTGACCGTTGAGGTGAAAAGCAGTTCCGTGGCATCACGTTTTCTCCGGGGTTTGCAGAAGCCGGCAAGATACGGATCACGCATCTGATTGGCGGCAGCCTTCTCGAGCGCCTGCTGATGAGATTTGAAATTGGCGTGAGCGATTGCATTGGGGCAGAACCCTCCGTTGACGCATCTGCTGTTCACGTAAAGCTCGAGAGGTATCGAAACGTATCGGGCGATCCGCTCAATCAAGGCCAGGTTGCGGTTGGTGTTCTGCCGCAGATTAAGCCGGTCCACGCCCAGTTTTTCGAACTCCCTGGCGGTCAGGGGATGATCGATATGGTTGTAGGTTGAGGTATTGATTTTGATGGTACTTCTGACTCCGGCGGCCTTTTTCATGAGAACCGGGTGCGCCAGGGTAATCCAATCGACAGAAACCTCTTCGAGGCGTTTCACGAAATTGGTGAATTTCTGGAGGTAGGCGGAATCGAATTCCTTTTGCGACAGGCAGGGGACATTCAGGATGACATTGAGTTCGATGCCGCTGGCGTGGGACAATGCCGCCATCTCGGCGATGGTATCCATGGTGGTGGGATAGGTGCCGATAAACCGTCCCGTATTGCCTATTTCCGGCGGCGCCCCCACAAAAAATTCATGAATGTACCTAGAACTGTCATGGCCGGCGATCTTTCTTGCCTCTTCAACTCGTCCGCTCAGTCCCACGCATAAAGTTCTCTTTGTCATTTGACTCGACTCCTCCTTGTCGCCTGTGACCAGGGGCGGGCCGGCAATTGTCTTGCGGTGCCTTCGGTGCCGCAGGCCGCCGGTTTTCCCAGAATTCCCGTCCTGCTGGATCAACACCAGTTTATAGATACCGGCCAAATGAACAAATCCTCTTCCAGCAAGAGAAAATCTCCCGGGCCGGTTGCCACGATCGTTGAACAGGCTCCTTACCCGGGACGGGGGCGGCCTGCCAGAATCGACCTCATGGCGTCTGCATGGTGACGCGCAACCACTGACGTAGCATAATATTCTCGGACCACCTTCAGTGCCGCGTCGGCATTGCTTTGCCATGCGAAACCGCCGGAACAGACGCGTTCAAGCGCATCATGCCAGTCGTCGTCGGTTCTGCAGATCACAACCCCCCGGCCGCCGGCCCGCTGCTGGACCGTAACGTAACTCTGCTGCTCGCTGGCAAGCGTCAGGCAGCCCTTAGCCAGGGCGAGCGTGATCTTCCACTCGGAGTGGCCCCGGTTGTAGCTGTTGTCCAGGTGGCGGGGCGAAATGCAGACACCGCCTTGGCTGTAGATTTCAAGCAAAGATTCTACAGTGGAGAACGGAATGATGTCGTGCGGCATGCGCCCGAGAAAATTCATGAATTCACGATACAGCGGTCGGGGCCACTTATCCAGCGCCGACAGGGAGTTGGTGATGAGCCGCAGATGCACGCGGTCGCAAAACTCCAGCAGGACATCCTTTATTCTGAGCAACTCAAAGAGCTTAACGGCCTGGCCGCTCCAGAGGAGGGGGATCTTTTCACCCAGGCGCGGCTGCCAATCGTTCGTTTTCGCGATCAGGTCATCCCTGATGTTGTCGGGTAACCACAGCACCTGATCATTATAGGAGGTGGCAACGGAGGTTATATGCGCTGATGCGCAAAAAACACCATCGCAGATTCTGCACATTTCAGCGGTTCGCAGCCGCTGTTCCTCCGACGGGGCCATCTCTTCATAGTAGAACTTCCCACTGGCAGGCGTCAGGTAATCGACGTTGAGATCAAAGACCGTCTTTACGCCCCGCTTGCTGAGATTACGGGCCAGCGAGGCACTCTCCCTGCTCATCGATTTGAGGAAAACAACGGCATGGTATTGTTTCAGGGGGCGGTACAGCTCGTAAACCAGTTGCTGATTCTCGAACCGGTTGACATATTCGGCAACCCATCCGTAGCGCATCTCCGTTGTCGGAGAATCAGTCGGCAATCCCCTGAACAGGGCCAGCGGACCGCACCGTCTCGCCAGCATGGCGCGTAGGCCCGGTACTTGGGAGTCGATTACGAAGCCAACCCGAATTGACGATAGTCCCGTTGCCATGAATCAAATGCGCAGACTTTCAATGATGCCGGTTGAGTACCAAGGTGAGCTAGGCCCGATCAGAAGTCGCTCAACAGCATCTGTACCACCTTGGAGCACTCGATGCACATGGTGTCCCCCGACGGTAAATGGTTGAGCACATCGGTCCGGAAACGGCTCCAGTTGTCGCGCATCTCGCCGATCGCACCGGCCAGGTCGTCCTCGAATCCCACGCCATATTTTCGGCCGGCTTCAACGATGCCGCCCCCGTCGATATGGTAGATGAGGGGAAGGCCGCACTGGGCCCCTTCTACGTGGTGCATACCGCACGGCTCCCACCTGCTGGCGGTAATATATGCATGACACCGTCTCAATTCATCGGCCATAGCTGCGCCGTGACGAGGTGGCACAAGCGTCGCGCTTCGCCAACTGATCTCCTCGGGGTACCTCCCCATGACGACCAGTTCGACTCCCTTGAGGGCACCCGAGGCAATCATCTCATCAAGGCGTGCGTACTCTTCAAATCCCTTGAGCCAGTTGTTGGACCAGTGGTGCGTGATGATTCTGAAAGGCGTCCCAGCATGGTAGCGACTCGAGCCGACAGGATGAAAAACGGCCGGATCAGCTCCATTGTAGACGACCCGGTGCGGCCGGGTGGTATCGAACCACTTGTCAGCGTGATACTGAGCGAGCCAGGATGAAATAAAAACGGTGAAATCAGCAAGCTCGTTTGCCTCCTCAAGGAGGTTGTCCATGAACTGGCTCTGTTTCCTCTGATCACATTCATTGATTCGGTGGAGAACCTTGACCTGCGGCTTCGTCGTCTGCAAAGCCCGGATCTCGTCAAGGCCAAAGGTTTTATTGCTTTGGTCATTTCTCGGATCGACCAGGACGATGACATCGGTGGCATTCGTGAGAGAATAGGTCACTCGATAGCCAATTCTTTTCAGGTAATTGGCGAATTGTCCCACAAACAGGCTGCTGCCACCCCAAGGGCCGCGGACCGGTTTTACATTAAAGGCGACTGTGGCGATTTTCCTGGTTTTTACCAATTTCATTTCATTCCTGAACTGAGGTTGAATCTTTTCCGTCAACAATACCTGATTTTCACATGGCGGGGAACCCGGAACTCGCCGATCTCTTCCTGCATTCCGTCCGTTGACCGCGGGCCGGAGTCCCGCCCCAACCGTTAACATACAAGATGCAGGCCCTGCCGGGAGCAGTTCGCTTGTGCCTTGATCGCTCCTGCCGCGACGTATCGCCTCTTCGATTCCTTCAACAACCTGGTGTTGTCGTAACCCTTTGTGAGAAAAAGGTGCAAGCGGCGATGAGTGCAGGGGGAGCGCAATAGCCGCAGTGTGGATTATGACGCGTTTCGGCTCATACGATCGCAGCGAGGTGCCCGAGATAGGTGCGGGCAACCTGTTCTGGTGAGTAGGCCCGCTCGAATTTCTCTCTCATGCTTTCCCCAGCCCGAACCCTCAACGTCTTATCTGCCAGAAGACCTTCAATTTCACGGGAGAACGTCTTCGATTCGGGGAGAGCAATGCGTCCATCGGTCCCCGCCAGCATTTCAACCATTCCTCCGTGGGGTGTCGTCACCACCGGCCGTGCGAGCTGCATCGCTTCCAGCACGACACCGGGGAAATTATCCCACTTCGTAGGCAGCACCACAACCCATGCCCGTTTGTAGGCTCGCACCATTTCTTCGGGGCTCAGCTTTCCCAAAAAGGTGGCATCGATTTCTGTTTTCGCCAGCATTCCGGCAAGCCATTTTTTCATGGAGCCCAGCCCCCGTGCATAACTGTCGTCGCCTGCAATTTCCAGCCTGAGCCCTCTGATGCCGATCTCGCTTACAATACGCGGAAGATACTCGATCCCTTTACCAATACTGATTTTTCCGGGAAATAACACCGTCGGCTTGTCGTGCTCCGGCTCAACCGGAGCGGGCGGAGAGGCAATCGTATTGGGAATGACGCCGATATCATCGGTATTGATCAGGCCGTCCGAGGCCAATTCAGCCACCATTCGCCATGATGGTACGAGAAGGTTGTCGCATTTCTTGAGACACGCTTTTTCTTCGGCTCGTTTCCGGAACGTGCGCCACAGGCCCAGGGCAATAAGCGGTTTCTGCCAGGGATACATTATCTCGGCTTTTCTCAGAATGGTGAGCGCATCGCAGCTATGTGCCTTGACAACGACGGGAGGCCTGTTTTTTTCCTGCAACAGCCGGCAGCATTCACCCAGATAGTCCGCTCCCTCTATCCAGTCGACATCATGGGCTTGAGCAATTCTCAGCACCTGGTCGACAAACCCTCTCGTGCGATGCGCACCGGCATCGTAGCATCTATACAGGGTGAGATTCCCATGTCGCTCACGCTCAGGATGCCCTTTCATCCTCCCGGTCATGAAGACGACCTCCACATCGCAGGAGCAGAGCGCCTTGGCCATGTTCCACATATAGGTTCCCACCCCGCCCCCCCGTGGCGGACACTCCCAGCCTAGAAAGAGTACTCGGTATCCCATGGCGTTCTTAAAATTTGGTCCAGGTGGTTATAATCGCGGCAATCTTCACCATTGTCCTCTTCTTTTCTGGCGACAGGCCCCCGGGTCTTTGCCTCTCATCAGTATTTCCGCATTCAAGGATTAAATCAGCGCTCATTTCTGATGAAGCACGTGGCCAAAGACGTGCTGATGACGCTCGAGCCACGGCTTGACGTCGAGTCGAGCCACCGCCTGCCCACGGGCAGCCCGGGAATAGGAATGATACTCACCGCTTACTGCTGCCATCGCCTCGGCCAGCAGCGCAGGGGCGGGCGGGTGGAGCTCATTCCAGTCAGCCGGAGCAGGTATACCGATGCCGCCGGCACCGACCAGTTCCGGGACCCCCCCGCTGGAGGAGTAGATAACCGGCAAGCCGCAGGATAACGCCTCCACAACCAATCGCGGACAAGGGTCGTTGTACTTCGTGTGCAGCAAGATATCATGTCGTTGCAAAAGGCCGACCGCTTGTTCCTGCGTATACGCACCGTCAAGGTATATGTGGTCCTCGAGGCCATGCTGCTGAATATAGTCTCGCAACTGATCGAACGATTCCCCTTCGCTTCCACTCCACCGATATCTCCCGGCAATGGTCAAACTGGACTGGGGCAGTGTCTTGAGGAGAAGGGAAAAAGCATCGACAGCCGTCTGCACTCGGTAGAACTGATGATGACTTCCGGCCAGCAGCACGCGAAAATGCTCTCCCTTACCGGGGGACGGGATGAAGACGCTGGTATCCACCGGATTATGGAGGATTTCAAAACGACACGAAGGCTGTCCTAAATGGCAATCAGCTGCCTTTTTGCAAAAAGCGCTCTGATAGAAAACATAGTCGGCCATCTCGAGTACCCGCCGCATTGGCCTGTTTGCTGTCTGCCACCCTTTGCCATACCAGCCGTGAAAAGCCGTCCCATTCTGGTTCAGCACGATCCTGCACCCGTTTCTTCTGGCCAGGCGCACCATGGTCGGAGCGCAATGCGGCAAAGCGCTGCTCACCAGATACAGGATATTGGCCCCGGTTGGCGTATTGGGAAACAGCGGCTGCAAATCCTGGAACTTGATAATGCCGCCCGAGGCAGCCTCAGCTCTTCCGGGAATCGTTTCATAGCCATAAAAGACCCGAGGACCGCCGCATTCCGAATGCGGACGGCTCCATCGTCGCTTCTCTCGCACATAACAACGTACCAAAAGGTAAGACAGGTGAAGGCGTCTTTTCAGCAGGTGCAGCATGGCATTGCTCATGCAGATTCACACTTCGTCTTCATTTGATCCCGAGGAGAATGGCACCCGTACTTTCAGAGCCTCAGACAATGGTGCTAATCCATTCGTAAAGGAGCAACAAGCCTCGCTTCACATCGGTTTCCGGAGTCCAGCCGGTTGCTTCCCGCACCTTTTTCATATCGGCTACGAAATACCCCTGGTCTCCCGAGCGAGTCTCATCATAGGAAAGAGTAAACGGTTTGTTCGTCAGGCCGACGATCATATCCAGCATTGCTAGAAGAGAGACGGCATTGTCCCTGCCTCCCCCGATATTGAAACATTGACCTACGACCTTGTTCCCGCTCGCACTGCGGGCCGTCTCGTAAAGACGTGTGTAAAGATCTATGAGATCATCTATCCAGAGGAGATCGCGAACCTGTTTACCATTGCCGTAGATGGTCACCGGCTGTTTCCGCAGGTTGGCAAGCAGGAACCAGGCGACCCACCCCTGGTCTTCATTGCCGAACTGTCGTGTGCCGTATACGCAGCTCTGCCTGCAGACAATGGTTTTGAGATTGTATATCCTGGCATAATCGTGGAAATATTGATCGATAGTGCCCTTGCTGACCCCATAGGGGGAATGAAAATCAAGAGGTGCGTTTTCATCGACTCCTTCGGGATGACCTGCCAAGTCGTAGCGGTCGGTCTGCTCCATCAGGGAAAAGCTTTCCAGGCTTCCATACACCTTGTTGGTTGAGGAGTAGATCGCCACCGCCGAGGGGGCCTGAGTGCGGATACCCTCCAACACATTGAACCCTGTCAGGATGTTGTTCTCCATATCAATGTGCGGATCGGTTATCGAACTTGTCACCGCTACCTGTCCCGCCAGGTGAAGCACAAGATCGACATCCCGATGGAGTGAAAAAACGAGCCTGGAGAATTCCCTGTCGGCAAGGTTGCCGAGCATAATCTCCTGTAATCCTTGTTCTTTCAGCCAGGCAAGATTTCTCTCGGTGCCGCTTCTTGCCAGATTGTCGACAAGGACAACCTGGTCACCCCTTTGCAAACACTTGTATACCATATTGGAGCCGATGAAACCGGCACCGCCTGTCACGATAACTTTCACGTTTCATTCCCTTGGGTTGAGTTTAACAGCATGTCAAAAAAATCGATATGTTTCCTGGCGGTCTCTTGCCAGGTGAAATTCCTGCAGAAGGCGCTTCCAGTTATTACGGCCTTGTTTCTCGTGTCTTCGTCGATGCAACCGCGTAAAATCGTTACCGTCATTTCCTCCAGGTTTTCGGGGTCAAAGTGGAGCGGGTACGCGGGCGGCAACACTTCCGCCAGCGATGCTTTGCGGGAGGATATGACTACGGCGCCGCACGCCATGGCCTCTAGGGGAGGAGCTCCGAATCCCTCAAAAAAACTAGGGAAAACCATTGCGTGAGAACGACGGTAAAGGGCGCTCAACTCGCTCTGCTGGACAAATCCGATATGCATGATCCGGTATTTTCCAAGCTCGCTTTTTGCGGCGAGCGGGTCAAAGATCTGGCCGCACAGGACAAGCCAGATATCCCCCGGCAACTGGCTCAGCAGCCTCTTCCACACCCTGATGAGGCCCTGGTGATTCTTGTGGTACCACGTATTGGCTGGATAAATGACAAATCGTTTATGCCGCAGGCCAAAGCGCTCCATGATGGCAGAGTCTGCTGGGCCAGGTTCGGGCGAAAAGAGGCTGAAATCTATGCCGTAGGGGATAATTGCCGTTTTCTCCCTGCCAACCCCGAAAAAATGTTCCATGGTCGTTTGCGTATAACGGCTGGGGACAATAACGCCGTCTGTATCGTTACAGGTACGCCGATACGTGGCAGCTCGATATATACGCTCTACTGTGCTTTTGAATATGGCCGGCTTAACCTTATGCAAGACGTCATGAACCGTAGTAACGACGGGGAACGTTCGCTTTCTCCTCGGGTAAAAAGGGACGCAAACGGTCAGCGGGAAAAAAAGCAGGTTTGGATTCAGTCTGTCGATTTCCTCCCGCAAGGGGCCGGGAAAGCAGACGGCTTTCCCGAGGGCGTAGGACCTGGTGAGGAGCGAGACGATCGGTGAAAATGCCTCGCTAACCAGGTAATTACTGGCGTTCCCGCCATTATCACACCAGAAATCGCGATATGCCGAAGCACTTTTGCCGACAACCAGCTTCGCCTCATACCGGGATGGCAGTTGCTTCAGCAACGCTGCAACAATTCCTTTGAAGTAGGTTTCCACCCCTCCCACTTTTCCGGGTACAAGGGGATATGCCACGATGACAAGAGTTGTCTTCATCGCCTTATCACACGAGCGGAGCACAGAGCTGTCGCCATCGTGCCTGCAACTGCGTTTGCCTCCATCATTCAGCTCATTTCTTCTTATAATCTCCGACGGAGAGCCACTTCTCGATCAGGCAGTACAGGAGGATGAACATGTACCGGCTTCCCATCTCCTTTATTTTGAGATGAGCCTGTCCTGTCGTCCTGTTCTTCCAGGAGTTCGGCACCACGGCATACCGATAACCGCGGGTTATTGCCTTGAGTGGCAACTCCACGGTAAGGTTAAAGTGATGGCTGAGAAATGGGCGCAAACCGTCGATTGTTTCACGGCGATACATTTTAAAGGCATTGGTTACATCGTTGTAGGCAAGCACAAACAAAACTCTGATAGCGGCATTGAACAACCGGTTTAAAACAAGTTTCAGCTTGGGATAATCAACTGCTGAACCGCCCTTGCTGAAGCGCGAACCGAAAACACAATCGTACCCCTCCATCATTTTCTGGTAATAACGGATGACATCCTCAGGAAAATCGGAACCATCGGCCATTACAATGGCGACGGCATCACCTGAATAGTGACGCAGTCCTTTTCGAACGGCAAGCCCGAAACCATTCGGCGGATCGTTCGTCACATACCGAACAGGAGCCAGATCATTCGAGAGTCTTCGGAGTATTTCCTCGGTTCCATCATTGCTGTTGTCGTTAACAACAAGAATCTCATAATCAATTTGTGTGCCTGCAAGAGCCTGATCGTGCCACCTCACCGTTTTCTCAATGCACCCCTCCTCATTGTGTGCTGGAATGACCAAGGATAATTTCATATTGCTTTCACAAGAGGAGGTTAGCCTGTCCGCTTGGAAAGCCCGTCATAAAGCTGAACGAGAATCTCTTCAAGGTTGTAGCGATAGTCCCATTCGGGATAATGGTTTCTGAATTTGCTGACATCGCTGATCCACCAGACATGATCTCCGACTCTATTTGAGTCGGAATAAGAGCAATTCATCTTTTTTCCGGTAATACGCTCGCATGCCTCGACGGCCTCCAGCATGGAGCAGCTGTTGGAGCGACCCCCTCCGATATTGTAGACCTCTGCCACACGCGGTTTTTGAAAGAAGTGGTAAAAGCAGTTTACCAGGTCGTAGGAATGTATATTGTCGCGTACCTGCTTACCTTTGTAGCCGAAAATCGTATATGGCTGGCCCGTTATTGCGCATTTCATCAAATAAGCCAGAAAACCGTGCAGTTCGGTGCCTGAGTGCGCAGGCCCGGTCAAGCACCCACCCCTGAAAACGCAAGTCTTCATGTCAAAATAACGTCCATACTCCTGTACGAGAATATCGGCGGCGACCTTGGATGCCCCGAAGAGGCTGTGTTTGGTCTGGTCGATACTCATGTGTTCATCTATACCGTGAGCGAAGTAGACGTGATCCTGTTCAAGTTCCCACCTCTGTTTCAGCTCGACAAGCGGGAGGAAATTCGGCCGATCACCGTATACCTTGTTCGTTGAGGTGAAGATGAACACCGCTCTGGGGCAATAGCGCCTCGTCATTTCGAGCAGAACAAGCGTTCCATCGGCATTGACCGAAAAATCCGTCATCGGATCCTTGGCCGCCCAATCGTGCGACGGCTGGGCAGCTGCATGCAGGATCATGGCCACATCTTCTTGGTATTCCCGGAACACAGCCTCCATATCAGTCGTGCTGCGAATATCAAGGGACAGGTGACGATAACCGGGAAGTTCTTCCTCCAGCCTTCGTCTATTCCAGACCGTCGAAGCGTCGTTGCCGAAAAACACCTTTCGCATATCATTGTCAATGCCGACAACTTGGTACCCCTTGTCAGCAAAGAACCTTGCCGCTTCAGACCCAACCAAGCCGGCGGATCCGGTAATCAGGACGACATTCACGACAGCTCCTCATGTTAGGATGTGTTGCAGCATGCTCTTGTTTTCAGCGAGCCAAGCGGCAATCTCTTCTATTGTCTGTTCCAGGGAAATCTGGGGTGTCCAGGCCGTGGCTCCGTAGACTTTGGCAGTATCCGTCACGTAGTAGGGGATATCGGCCGCCCGAGTTGTGGCAACACTGTTTATATCGATGATTTTACCCGTAACCGTTCGGCAAAGCTCTGTAAGTTCGCAAAGCGAGACGCTTCGTTCGTTGCCGCCGCCGACGTTATATACCTTGCCATCGTGCAGATCAACCTGTTCATATTGCATGCTTATGAGCCTAAACAGGTCGTCCACATGCAGAATATCACGCACCTGCTTTCCCGATCCGCCATATCCAAGATAGCTGAGTTCGCCACCGAACAGATGCATGGCAAGCCAGAGGACCACCACCCCCTGATCCACCTTCCCCATTTGCCAGGGTCCTGTCAACACTCCGCATCTGTTGATTATGCTGCGAATACCGTACATCTCTCCATACTCCTGGATAATCAGTTCGGAGCTGAGCTTGGTCGTACCATAGAGGGAGCGGGTTCCTTCCAGCGATAACTGTTCTGAAAAACCATTGCGGGAGATACCAGGCACATCATCGTCCACCTCGAGAACGAAACGCGTATCGGTTTCCGCCAAGCGCAGTTCATTGAGCAACTTGATGGGATATACCCGACTGGTCGACAGGAAAATCACAGAGGAATGATGTTTTCGCGCAACTTCCAGACAATTTATGGTGCCTTGCAGGTTTGTCTGGAGGAGATAGGAAGGTGACGCACCGTAGCCAGCCACCACCGACGGCTCGGCGGAGCACTCAATGATTGTATCGACGGGGCCGACGGCCATGATATCATCAACTACCCTGATATCACCGTGAACATATCGGATTCCCCCGGCCCTGAGCCTGCAAAGGTTCAACTCCGAGCCACGCCGCTTCAGGTTGTCAAGCGCAATTACCTCGACCGCCTCCCCGTAGTGTCTTTTGAAACGCAATGCCAGATTTGATCCGACAAATCCGGCTCCGCCCGTAACAAGTATTATCTCTTGAGCACCCACCATTTCATTTCGGCACAGGTTGCAACTTTTCCATCCAAGATTTTCAGCGAGGGATCGTTTCAGAGGACATTCCTGATCTTCTGCTGATCCACCCCCTTCTGTTCATGGCAGTGAGTAATACACTTTATTTCTTCTGATTGCCACCTCTGCGCTTTCAGCTGGTAAAACTTTTCCTCAAAGCGCAATGACTTTTATCCGCTCTCCCGATCACAAGAGAAACTCCTTCGACACCGGCTCTCGTTTTCCCACGTGGCGGCCCCTTTCCGTTGCCTATTTCAAGCATTGATGCTCGAAACTATTTCCTGCGGAACGCTGCAAGAATTATCTTTTACACCGCTTGGCTGTTTAGTATATATGTGGTTCTATCGAAAAAAATACCAGGTGCATCACCAGAGCCGCCAACGACGTTTAACATTTCTTTTTATTTGTCATGCGCAAAGACATCCCCCTGACGCGAGTACTCATATTTCCATTATTTTTGCTGGCTATTGGCTTTTCCACCTGGCATTCGGGATTGAAGTTCGAAGCGCTCGACTACCACACCAGGGATTTTGCCTTTTTTGCCCAAACCCAAGCCAGACTATCTGATCCCGATCTCTCTCCGCACTTGTCACTTAACCCGGACGGGCACAACTTTTTCGGTTTACGGGGGACAGAGTGCGAAAAGAGCATTCACCAAGGTATTCATTTCGCCCCGATAAAATATATCCATGCACTGCTCTTTTCCATCACGGGAAATCTTCTGCCGGTGTTTTTATTCAACGCCGTGATCGTCTTTTTCCCGGCATTCTATCTAACATTTTATTTACAAAAAGGGTCCCCACCCATCGACAGGCGGTTTTTCTTCCTCCTGTCGCTCTGTTATCTCCTGTATCCGAGTGTTCAACATCTTGCCGTCTATGATTTGCGCCACTATATCTTTCTGACTCCATTGTTTGTCACGGCAGTGCTCGCCAATATGCTCGGAAGGCCTGTCATCGAGCGGCTGTTCTTCTTTAACCTGCTGTTTTTTGCCCGTGAAGAGTCGCTGGTACTCGGCAGTGTGGTCATATTCTATGTCATTGCCACCAGCGAAAAGCCAACGGCCTCTTCGATTCTCCGTCACCCGGTTGTTTGGTACCTGATATGCTACGTTTTCTGGTACACCGCTATCGTGACTTATTTTATCTGGACTGGTTACCGGCAAGAGCATTCATTCATCCTCAGAAGTTTGATGCCGCTCCTGTTTCTTTTCTTTGGCTGCTTGACAACCGTCCTGCTGCGCAGATATGGCGACATGCGGATGCCGCGAATAAGCCGAGAGATAGTCGGTTTCATCGCTTTGCTCATGGTCTTTGGCCCTTTTGTTTATCACGGCGGTATCTGGCGGCACGTCGAGCCATATAGCATTCTCTTCTTTGACCGCTACTTCCTTTACGCCGGGTGCGGGTTCGTCTGCATCGCAGCGCTATGGAGGTTGGTGAGCAACCGAACAGTCAAACGTGCCATGCTGATCAGTGCTGCCGTGAGCTGCCTCTTTCTCCTCTTTGCCAACAGTCCACTTATGCCCATGCCCGGACACGTATCATATCGCGAGCGACCAATCTCTGTTGAAGTGCAGGAGAATTTGGCCAAGAAAGCGAAAGGACGACTGGTCCATGAAATGAGAGATCGTTTGGATTATCGGAGGAGTTTTGTCCTGACTGATTACAATACCCACCAAGCGTTCTTCGACTTTGAAAATGTCTTCGTCTATCAGCGCCTGCCATGGTATCTCGTGCCGGGAAAAGAACGGTACTACCCGGCAAATCGCAGTATGCTCCGGGAGTTGCTGCGTACCAGGATCGAGTACATCGTGATCAGCAGCGAATCCTACCCTGATGTGTGGCAGGAAATCCAATCGGTGGGATTACAGGAGCACAGCAAAACGATTGAACGAAACGATGCGTTCGTCAGCTTAAAAATCATCAGGTCTGGCGACCCGCCTGTACATCTGCCTCAATAATCCGGTTCGATGCTGCTCGAGAATTGGCCTCAACTCCGATCGAGCCGCTGCGCTCGCGGTGGTTTCCTTGTCGATGGGCGACTCCTCATAGGGGTCATTGAACATATCGAAAAGCCTTCCATCCTCGTAGAGCTTCCAATACTTGGTGCGAACCCATGCACTATCTCGCCACTGCATGTATATCCAAGTACGAGATACCCCTTCCTGCCCGAACAACAAGGGCGCGAAGCTTGTTCCATCCAATTTGACATCGGGCCTTTTCGCTCCGGCGAGTTCGATAAGCGTCGGCATGAAATCGGCAACGTGGAGCAGCTCCCGGTTTTTTGTCCCAGGCGATGTGGTCCCCTGCCAATTTGCGATTAAGGGAACACGGGTCCCCGCATCCTCGAGACTTCCTTTGCCGCCCCGTACCGCTCTGTTACCGACAGACGATATGATTTTCCTGGGGGAGCCATTATCGGAGGTGAACAGGATGAGCGTGTTTTCTCTAATACCAAGCTCGTCGAGCGAGGAGACGAGTTTTCCGACAATTTTATCCAGATACTCAACCCGCTCTTTGTATGTCTTCCATCTGCCATCCGGTCCGCGGGGTTCCCACTCTTTCGGGTCATGCACCAAACACATGGGATAGAAGGCAAGAAACGGGCCGGTTTTGTTTGTGGCCATGAAATCAATCAAAAATTCTGAAAAGATATCGGGTCCGTAGATGTTCGCATCGAAGGTCAGTGGCGTACCGTTTCGATAGATGAGCGGAGCCCAATAGCGCGGCCCTTCACCGTATCCCCAGGCAGCGTTGACGTCAAAACCCATCTCCCTGATCTGGAAAGGGTTACGCTCAAGCCGGCCCAACTGCCATTTTCCAGCAAGAGCCGTTTTATACCCCGCTGCCTTCAGCACCGAACCAAATGTGATCGCATCGTCAGGCAGATGGGCCCATCGTGTCGTCACCTGGTGAGCGTAGCGCCCGGTCAGCATGCTCACGCGCGAAGGACTGCATACTGGAGAGGTATGATAGTTTTCGAACCAGATGCCGGTTCTGGCCAGATCGTCGAGGTGCGGTGTTCGATAGGATGTACCGCCACCATAGCCAACGGTCTCATACCCCAGATCATCAGCCATGATCAATAATATATTCGGTTTTTTCTCCGAGTCGGCGGTTTGCGAAACGGCAACCGGGGGCGAAAGAATGATGGTGACTAAGCCTGTCACAATAATGTGCGCGAGATTAGGGAATTTCATCTTCGACCGTTTACGAAGAGGGCTTTATAAAAGCCAGCGACAGGCGGGTTGCCGAAAAGACCCGCCAAGTCATTGGCATTGAGACAGGATCGGGCACGGGTGGATTCGTAGTCACGGGATTCGGTGCCGCTCCATCCTTTTCGCCACTCCCAGCACGCGAAAACCGGCAGCATGTAACTCATCTCACGGGAGTTGACGGCAGTGTGGAACTGCCTCAAAGTTCACGGTTCCGGAGAAAGACCGAACAGTCCACCTGTACCTGAGGCCCGCGCATGTACTTCTCCTTCTTGTAGTCGGAATATTTCGCCCGACCGGTCATGAGCGAACGTGCCATGCCGAGCCACCTGCGTAGCCCATGATCCTTCATCTCCATGATATTTTCGCGAATGACCATACCGTTCTTATCGACCCGATCCACCTGAGAACGAGGCATGAAGCAGAGGTGGAGACAACGGAAGTAAGATTCATCCCAAGTGAGTTCTTTATGGAGCTGACGTTTTTTCCCCTCATTCCACCCGTGCCTGAATCGGACGTTGCCTCCATGCAGTCGCTCATGAGGACAATCCGCCCAGTCGTAAATAGCATGGAAATTATAGAGCTTGGTCATGCTCCGACATGGCGGTGCCATATATCCGGTAGCCAGCCGTTTTTCTTCATCCACAGCGACACAGTTCAGGACGTTTCCGTACACTGCCCAGTATCGGTCAAATCTACCAGCAAGAAGTTTTTCTCGGAGCACAGCAAGGCCGAACGGGTCATATAACTCATCCCCATCAACGCCGAACACCCAGGTTCTCGAATCGCAATATCCCCTGATGAGACGATGGGACTCGGCCGGGTGCTCGATCGTCTGAACCACAACCTTGTCAGAGCGCTTTTGCCATTTTTCGGCAATGATTCTCGTGTCATCGACTGAACGATTTTCGGCAATGATCAGCTTGTCACAAAAAGCAAGGGTATTGGAGATGACCGGGTCGAGAAAACGGTCTTCGTTCTTGACCAGAAATATCCCTATGATCTTGATATCGTGTGCCATTTATACAGGGTGTCGAGCTCGGTTTCATTCATGCCGGCAAATCGTCCGGACTTCTCCTAAATTCTCTCGCCGTCTGATCACCAATACTTGAAATCACTGCAGCGTTGATGGACCTGGGGAACCTCATAGATGACGACCCCTTTGTTTTCAAATACTTTCGGAAACCGGGGATCTTTGTCGATTTGCCGAACGAAATAGGTGGGATAGACCCCGAGATTGGTGATCTGCTTGTCTACCGGCGCGACCAGGTGTTTTTTTATAACGATGGCTCCAATCCGGTGGCAGTTCAAAATAGCGATCCGCTTGTCATTGTCTGCCCGCCAGAAGTCGCGGAGGAAATAGCCGAGATACCATTCATGATCAACAGGAAAAAGTCGATAGTTCCCTTCCGGATACATAAAAACGGTACGGGGTATCGGTTGATTGTCTTCAAGAAATTCGATCGCCTCGATAATTTCGGGGGATACAACCCGGAGTTTGTAAGTCATGGCAAGGGCGTAGCCGGATTGCATTAAGGCAAGGGCGGCAATCAGTATAACGAGGATACGGGATTTCGGCAGGCTGATCACCCGTTCTGCAACCGGCAGCAGGCAAAAAACCAGGCCGGGCAAAAAGAATCGGGCATCCGGAGCGGTTCTCAAAAACCATGCGGCAAAAACGATATAAGAAAGGCCCACGCCCCAGAGCCATAGTGAAGATTCCCGTAACAGAAGCTTCTGCTTGAGTCGCAGGTCCCTGTTGAGAAACTGATATGCGGCGGCCGCAACGGCACAGCCGACGGTGAGGTAGAGGATAAGACCACCATAGACAAAAAAATTGGTGATATTGCGCAGGTCGCCGGGGTGGTTGGCAATGATCTCCGCCACACGCTCGCTCACCACCTGATTTTTGTTCACGGCAGGTTTTGGCTCACCGCTTTTGCTTTGGTCCGGCTTCGTATCAGGCGCAGGGGGCCTGAGCCGGTGCTGCACCTGTTCTATTATCCGTTCAACCTGGACAACTGGGTAAAAGGTGGCGTGGGCATAGCTTTCGATCGTCTTGCCCAATCCCAGGGTGAAGGCCGCGGTCAGAACAAGTGAACAGCAGGTCGCTGCGCAGGCTCTTAAGACTGTCTGGCGGCGATATGTCCAGACGAGCAGGCAGACGAAAAAAGCCGGAAAAAAGAGGATCGCTGTCACCTTGATCCCCAAGCCCAAGCAAAGAAAGAACGTGGCCAGCAGCCACCTTCCTTTTCTGAGAAAGTAGAAGGCGGTGAGGATTTGGGCCGTTAGGGGGATATCCTGGTAAAAAGCCACGCTGAAGATTGCTGTCATCGGCATCGAGGCAAGCACAAGCAAATACACCAGTGCGGCCCGGTTCTCAACGCCCCCCCTCGAACGGGCCAGAAGATAGGCCACCAGGAGCATTTGTCCGAGAAACAATACCTGGTACAATTGAGTAGCCAGAAATGCCCCGCCAGTAACCAGATAGATACAGGCCCCGATATAGTGCCAAAGAAAGGAATGGGGGTAGCGTCTTACCTCAACCTTGCTGAAGCCATTTGGTATTCGAGCATTGAAATTGGGGGTGGGGAAGGTGTCCGCTTGGGTTTTCATCATGTAGTAATGGGTCACCTCGTCACCGATCATCGGCTGGGGGGCTGCCATCCCGACGAGGAAAACCGCGCATACGGCCACCACAATGATGACCGGTGCAGTCACAGCGGTACCGTATCTCATGACATCGCCCGGAGATTTCCAGGGGTGAAAATGGAGGAACTTTTCGCGCCAAGTATCGAGTAGCTTTCGTTTGCGGTCAAAACGTTCGCCACCTGTTTCCGGAAGAGTGTCGAAAAGCTTCTTTTCAAGGACTTCGAGCCGTGCCATTAGATTATGCTGGTGTTCTGATACTTCGCTGATAACAATAGTTAAGTGAAACACGAGAAGAAGAAGAAAGACAATACTCAGTGCTGCGATTGCCGAACCCTGGCCAAGTCCGAGGATGCTTGGAAAAGAGCGGAGCGGGCCGGGAAAAAGAGCCATGAGAAGCACGAGAAGCGAAATGACGACCCATAGGAGTCCGTAGCGAGGGTGCAGTCCCGTTCTGAAAAACGCGAAGATCGACAATACCAATGTTGAAAGCGACGCGATAACAGAAAAAATACGGATGCGGACGCCTCCGTCTAGGGCGCCAATGGCTGAGGCGAAACCATCCCATAGGGCCATGGCAATTAAGCCAACGCCAAGGCTGACGACGATAGCAGCCGTCGGAGCCTTGATCCGCCGATCCCAGATGGCTGCGACGACGAGGATAGTAAGGAGGATCCCGAGAAAAAGCAGGAACAGCTTGGGCAATGCGGTACCCAGCCATTGTTCGGAAAATAGCGATATATGTCGAATTATATCAGTCATTTGTGTTTGCCGTGCCGGCGTAAAAACCCATCGCCACCGCAGCTAACAGGACATGCTGCCAGGGTGTCGGAAATTGAGGTTGTCTGCATCACGTTTCGGATTTTCTTCCGAACAAGCTTCGCCTTCAGTTTCCGATTCCTCTCGGTTGGAGCATAACGGTTTGCAGCAAAAAAGCAGCAATAATTTGAGAAGTGTGTCTACTGATGTCCGGACCGCTTGTCAAGGTCAAGTTTGCTTCGGTACCAACATGCCTCCGGGATCGCGCCTGCCGATCTATAGCATGACATGGTACGGTATCCCCGTTCTTTTCACCGGCCAGGCGAAGGGCCTCCCCGCTGAGCGGACAACGTGAGACGCAATACGTGTGGCGTATACGCGGTGCTCAGGGAGACCGATTACTTCCCAGGGCTTTTCCATTTTTAAGGACGAATGCTATGGAATCGTTGCTGATCATTTGTTTCTCCTCGCTATTTTGAATGGATTTGATCTTATGACACTCAATTTATTCAAAGTGACGAGGAGCCTGTAATGGGAAAGAGTGAGCCATATTTTGTTATAATTTTTAAAAGATGTGTAGAGGTTTTTGTTTTGATATGGGCGTTTTGGACGATATTCTGTCATTTCTTTGTCCATTTTGAGCTCAGCTTTAACGATCTGTTTCGCTATAGTTTTTTTCCATTCATTAGTGCCGCGCTAGCTTTCCTTATCTTGAGTAAAAGAAAACAACAATGCGCAGTTAAAGAGGAAACAGGCCTTTTTTTGAAAACAAACCAGGTTCCTGTCGCAGTGAAATGGTCCTTAGCATTCTCCGCTCCTTTAATGTATTGGGCAACGAGCGCATATTTTTTGTTCTGGATCTTAAGTTTGCTCGTGTTGCTTCTCCTCTATTTTGATTCCGCGGGTCATTGTGATTGCCATGGTTGGGAGCTAGTCGAACCATCGAAAGAGGCGATCGCGGTGCTTTTTGCGATTTTTGTTGCGATTTTTCTGACCATGGTCTCGCATCGGCCGGACTCCGATGATGCTTTGTATCTCAACATGGCTGTTGCATCTCTCGATCAACCAGACCAGCCGTTACTTAAATATGACGGACTTCACGGAATAACTGGTGCCCCCCTGCTTGAGGAGATTTACAAAGCCCATTCATACGAGGTGTTTGTGGCTCTTGTCTCTCGCTTGACCTCTGTGGAGCCGATTTACCTTTACCACCTGGTTTTCCCGATTTTTTCTGCCTTCTTGGTCGTTATCGCCCACTGGTTGGTTCTTCGGGCTTTCCAGCCAGCCACCTGTCTTTACTCCCTTTACTTCGTCCTACTCATTTTTGCCTGCTGGGGAGACGCCCATCGAACTCCGGCGAACTTTTCTCTGGTGAGACTGTTTCAAGGCAAGTCAATAATGGTTTCTGTGTGCATTCCGCTGATTATCTACTTTACCATTGAGTTTGTTAAGAAAAAAGATCTCAGGCATTGGTTACTATTGAGTGCTTCGCTGGTCACGGCTGTTGGCTTTAGTTCCTCCGGCTTTATTGTCGCACCTCTTGCCATGCTGACCGTTCTGCTGGGATCTTTGAGACTCAGCAAAGTGAGCATGGCAACATTCATGATGGGGTTAGGCTCGTCTTTCTATCTGATCATCATGGCCTGCGCAGCCCTGTTTTATACGAGTTTTCAATTCGGTTCCACGTACACCGCTGGTGACGAAAAGAATTATCTGATATCTGATTCTCTCGAACTTGTTCTCGGGGGTGGCATGCGGAAAATAATTGCTCTTCTATCAATTGTGGCATGCTGCATTGGAACGTATTCTTCCTCTATTGCCAGATTTCTGGCTGGAATTATGCTGGCGACTATGCTCATAGTTCTATCGCCGTGGTCGGCAGATTTTCTCGCTCATAATATTGCTGTTGATTTCCGTTGGCGATTGCTGTGGGCAATACCGTTTCCTTTGCTTACTGGTCTCTTCGTTGGCGGTTTGCTTTTAACACTGTCATTTTCACGTTTTTCAAGATGGGTACCCGTTGTCTTTGTCTTGTTATGTGTTTTCTACGCTTCTCTTCCTGGAACATGGACGGTTAGTGAGAAAAATGGGAACAAAATCTCTTACCCCTCTCTAAAGGTCGGAGAATCGTATCCGATCGCAAAACATGTCAAACACGTCACGCCGGACAAGGGGATGGTTCTGGCGCCACAAAGTATCAGTGTTTGGCTTGTTACTTTTCGTAATTATCCCTATGTTATCGTTGCGAAACACGGTTACTTGAATTCCCTGGCCAAGCATGTGGGGAATCAAGAGATGAAGAGTCGTCTATTCTTGGCCGACTTTGTTGCCGATCAGCTTGATGAGCAAGAATACCCGGATATTTTCGCTGAAATCAGGAGAAGAGAGATCGATACCATCGTATTGAGACTGGATCACTCTAACAGTGATCGTATCGGACAAGAACTTGATATGCTGGGATATTCAAAAAATACGATGAATACTTTTGGTATCTGGAACAAAAGGCAGGACGGTTGAACAGGAGGTTCCAGGTTTGATGTGCGGCCAGTAAGCTAAGGAATCGGCGCGATCTCCAGGCACGGCTGCCTTTGCGGGGAATGGCAAAACGAGGCCCGTGACTACACATTCCATGCCGCTCCTTCAGGGTCAGGCGAGCCAGATTAATGCCGAGCAAGGTCGGGACCGGAGGAAAAAAATCGTGTACTGGAAAAGCAGTTGTCCGGCGCTGATGCCGTGCGGGTTAGCTGGTGCCGGCAATTCTGGTGCTGCGGGTTGACATGGGGTATCGAAAAATCTGCACCCCGGGATCTGGAGATTTTTAGCCTTGATCCGCTAGACCAATCCAAGTAGTCTGATAGCTCCATGCACCGAGCTCATGATCGTCTGGATCGCAGTGGACGGGCGAGGGCTGAAGGACCCCGGATTAGAGATATCACTCACCTCGACAGAGAGAGGAGTGATGATGTCGTGAAGGAGAGAGTTCGTTGGGACGGGGCGTTGTTGAGCAGAAAGTATTGTGTTTGGCTCCGTTTAAGAAATTGCAGCTGCAGCGTATCTCGTGGTCCTTGTCGTGCATCCGATCCCGCCTGAGTCAAGATGAGCAAAACAAACCTATTGATAAGCTTCATCCTGCTGTTGTTCTTTCCTCATGCTGCTTCGGTGCAGCCGGTACGTGAGCAGGATAACGATTTTGCTGGGTCTATGAGCTGCCGTGATTGTCATGAGCGCTTTTATCAGCTCTGGTCCACCTCGATGCACGGCCTGGCAATGCAGCCGTACACGCAGTCGTTCGCTGCCGATCACCTGACGGCGCAGGACGAGGAGATTGCCATTCAGCAGAGCAGCTATCGGGCGGTTATCGAAGAAGGTGTTGTTGTGGAATCGGATGCTGCCGGTTCTCGTTCCTACCCGATGGTTCATGTGCTAGGCGGCAAAAATGTCTATTATTTTCTGACCCTTCTCGACAAAGGAAGGCTTCAGACTCTCCCCGTCGCCTACGACGTTGTCAGCAGGCAATGGTTTGACATGGCGGCCAGCGGAGTCCGTCATTTCCCCGGCGAAGAGCAGGGTCAGGCGGTTTCATGGAAGGAAAGTCCCTATACCTTCAATACCTCCTGCCACAGCTGTCATGTGAGTCAACTCTCGACCAATTACGATCCACAGACCGACACCTATCACACCGCATGGGCCGAACCCGGCATCAACTGCGAAACCTGCCACGGACCAGCCGCGACTCACAACCGTCTTGCCAGGTCCACCCCTCCCGGCCAGCGAATGAGAGACCCGGCGATCATCAGTACCAACACCATGACAGTGGAGCAGAGAAACGATCTCTGCCTGAGCTGTCATGCCAAGGCCAACCCGCTGACGTCGTCTTTTCCGCCTGGCGCACGATTCTTTGATCATTTCGACCCGATAACGCTGGAGCATCAAGATTTTTATGCCGACGGCCGCGATCTCGGTGAGAACTACACGTACACATCGTGGAGCTTGAGCCCCTGCGTCGCCTCTGGTGAGCTTGACTGCATGCATTGCCATACGTCGAGTGGTCGCTACCGCTTTAAGAGCGAACCTTTCAACAAGGCATGTCTGCCCTGTCATGTGGAGAAGGTGAACAACCCGGAGCGGCATACCCACCACGCGGCGGAAAGTGTCGGCAGCAGATGCATCTCCTGTCATATGCCGAAGACCACCTTCGCACGGATGGAGCGGAGCGATCATTCGATGCTGCCCCCGGCGCCTTCGGCGAGCATCGCCTTTGGTTCGCCCAATGCCTGCAATATCTGTCATGAGCAGCAGGATGCCGCCTGGGCCGACGCCTTGGTACGGTCCTGGCGGGTCCGCGATTTCCAGGAGCGGGTATTGCACCGGGCAGGGCTGGTCGAGGCAGCACGGAGGAGAGACTGGTCGAGTCTTCCCGAGATGCTTGCCTATCTGAAAAGCCCTCAGCGCAACGACGTTTTTGCCGCTTCACTGATTCGGATGATGAATGCGTCGAGAGATCCACGCGTCGCACCGGCGGTGGCGGCGCTGGCTGCCGACCCGTCTCCGTTGATTCGTGGCGCGGCGGTGGCGGCCATGGCCATTCGGGCACGTCCTCAGCACATTGAATCCTTGCTGGCGATGGTGGTCGACGACTATCGGTTTATCCGGTTGCGCGCCGCCCCCAGCCTTTTGGCGCTGCCGGAAAAGCAGCTGCCGGAGAAAGCACGGGCTATGCTGGAAGACATGCGGCGGGAGTATCTCGATTTCATCATGGCCCGGCCCGACCACTGGACGGCCCATTACAACCTGGGCAATTATTACCTCGGTTGTGGGGAGGCTGATGCAGCAATCGACGCCTATCGAGCTGCCTTAAAAAAAGAGCCGCAGGAGATCATGACCTTGGTCAATCTGTCCATGGCCCATGCCCGGAACAAGGATCTCGCACAGGCTGAAAACGCTTTGCGGGAGGCCCTGGATAGTGCTCCTGACAACGCCTCGGTGCACTTTAATATGGGTTTGCTGCAGGCTGGGAAAAACAACCGCCGACAGGCGGAAGCGCACCTCAAGGCGGCTCTGCAGGCCGATCCTGGGATGGCGCCGGCCGCTTACAACCTTTGTGTCCTCATGGCGGAGGACGAATTGGCGGAGGCGATCGATTGGTGCCGTAAGGCGGCGTCACTGCAATCGGAAGAACCGCGCTATGCGTTCACCCTGGCATATTTTCTCGAACAACAGGGCCAATCGGCTGAGGCGGTATCGATACTACGCTCCCTTGGCGAGAATTATCCCGGCTACCGGGAGCCGCAGCAGCTGCTCAGAAAGATCATGAGCCAGGGCAATCAGCGATAGCGCGGATGAAAGGGTGGTGACCACGAGACGGGCATGAACAATGAGGATTACCACAACTGCGGCTTTGTCCCGAAGCGGCGGGCACCTGTCGAGCGGCTCTATGCGGAAAAAAAGCGGCATCAAATCGCACCATTTCATGCTTCGTTGTGACTTCCTGTCGCGGGGGCTATATAAGGATTGAAGGATTTTCAAAACTTTCGACATGTTGTTGTTGAATAAAAGGACAGTATTTTCACCGCTATTTCTCAGGGAGTCATTATGAATACGCATAGTCATTTTTATTATCGTTGTAGTTCGGGAAACGGGCCCTGTTCTTCAAAAATTTTCATCAGCACTCTGAGTTTTTCTACTTTTTCCGGGTATTTAGGGGCAAGATTGTTGGCTTCTCCTGGATCTTCAACCAGGTTAAAGAGCAAATCTTTTTCATGCGAAAGGAGTTCACCGCGCAATCTGCTGGGATTTGCAATTTTTAGCTTCCAATCCCCGGATCGAACGGCATTCAGTTTGTCCTTATGATAGAAGAAAAAATCTCTTTTCTTTTCAGAACCTAGCTCAAGGAGATTTTCTCCATCCAGCACAAGCGACCTGGGTAGCCTGTACCCGGTGATGGCAGCAAAAGTAGGCAACCAGTCGCACATAATGCCTGGTGCGTTATTTACTTTGCCTCCTTCAAAATATCCAATTCCCCAGGCAATGGTGGGTACCCTGATGCCGCCTTCAAAGGTGGTTGCTTTTCGGCCTCGAAGAGGAGCATTGCTGCCACATGGTTCATTGTTTCCCCACTTTTGCGGTACCTGTCGAGCCCCATTGTCACTGCTAAAAACAACGATCGTATTCCGGGTACCGTCGAGAGCGTTCAGTGCTTCCATAAGTTGACCGACACTATGGTCTAGTTCCTGCACTACATCGCCAT
>NPIE01000119.1_pt1 | contig 63040 bp, 62 predicted proteins | sample 8637661 | NCBI WGS metagenome assembly NPIE01 (sample SAMN07420842, study PRJNA396082) | bioreactor metagenome | isolation source: sample BA12 brine-fed electro-methanogenic bioreactor BA | place: Japan: Kochi | collected 2016-12-09 | reverse complement strand
AGCCGTCTCTAGCATCGATGATCTCCCATTCCTCCTTCTTGTCCGTCCTGCCCAGGAACGCTCTCCTGTAAAACAAACATTTTACAAAAAAGTGATCGAGATTTACGATGATTTGGTGAGAAATAAGATCTGATTTCTGGCAAATATCTTACAAAAAAGGGAGGGCGACTTGGAAGGTTCTGTTGAATTTATTCCGCACACCCTTGATCTCAAAAGCAAAAAAGCGTTGATCGAGATCCGCATTTCTGGTGGGATTTTAACGGTTTTCGCCCATTAGCGCGTAAAGAACCTCTCTCAGAGCCTTCACCGGGATCTGGCCAGGAGCTGTCGCCTTTCCTATGTAGCCGTAGGTGAGGACCGAGCCGTATATCGGGGCCACAGCCCTTAGGTGTTTTCCAAAGTCACCCATCCCCATCAGAGTGGCTGGACCTTCCGCCCCCAGGAGGAGCTTCAGAAGGTCTAGGCAATCCTCCAGGGATGCGGGGGTCAGGGCGAGCTTGGCGATATCGGCTCCCGCCTCGAAGATCTCCTCCAGCATCGATCTGAGCAATTCGATGGAGGGCATCCCATCGAAGTCGTGGTAAGAGACTATCAAAGGCGTATCCACCACCTCTCTAAGGCGGTCGCGCCCTCCGGCCGATAGCTCCACGTCCACCAGGTCCGCCCAGGCCGAGGCCTCCGCCAGGATCTCGATCCGCTCGTCCTCGCTTCCGTGGAACGAACCGCCCTCCTGGATCATCCTGTTGGTGGCTATGACGGGAAGGGACGTCACCTCTCGCACCTTCCGGATCACCTTTATCGGATCCACCGGGAGGAGGTCTAGCCTCACCTCCACCAGGTCGGACCCGAGCCCTTCCGCAAGGGTGGCGTTTCTGACCGCATCCTCCCCACTCAGGACGGCAACGACCGCCGGTGCCTCGATCTCCAGGGCTCCGAATACGAGCTTCCTTTTGCCGAGCTTCTTCTCATTCATCTTGTGGGGCCACCCTTTCCCTCTATATCCATTCCGCACCCGAACTTCTCGCCGTTCGAAAAGAGATTCATCTCTCGAGGATGCTCTCCTCGATGCTCATCCCGAAGTGGCGGGCCTTCCCCTCAAAGTGGACCAGGACCTTCTCCCCCACCTTGAGGTCAGTCACCGACTTTGGAGTCCCGTCATCACTGACGAGCTTGATCGTCTCGGCGTTCTGGAGGAGGGTGCTCATCTTCTCCCCGTCCACCTCGGCCTCGATCAGCATCAGGGGTCTCTTCTCGATCTTCACCCTGCCGACGATGGCGGTCTGGGTTCCGCCCTCCTTATCGACGATCGTCACCTCGTCGCCGGCCTTCAGCTCCGAGAGATACCTGGTCTTCTCGCCGACCTTGACGTAGGCGTGGACGGCTCCCGCGTTCACACGAAAGGGGCGGGCTGCGACGTAAGAGCTCTCCTCGGATTCGCTGTGGACCAGGAAGGCGGCCTTCGACTGAGAGCCGACGAGCATCCCCTCGCCTGGGCGCATCATGGTGCAGGTGTCGACGCAGACCCGGTCACCCATCCCGACGGGCCTGATCTCGGTGATCTTGGCGGAGACTAGGTCGAGCTTCGCCATCCCGGCCTTCTCCGCCGCCTTCTGGACCCTCTTGATCTCCGAGAGGTCTCTGGTGTCGAGGAGGATCCCGTCGGCGCCCTTCTCCAGGGTGGCGAGGTCGACCTCCGCCTCTTCGGCGGTCTTGACGCCGCTTATTATCTTGACCTTCTCGCCCTGGAGGCCTGCGATCATGTTCTCCAGGGGGATCACCTTCCAGTCGGTCCCGACGACCACCAGGTAGTCGACGTTCTTTCCCAGCTCCACCGCGAACTCTTCGTACCTCTTGCTCTTGATCTCGACGTAGCCCGCCACCGTCCCCTCGGCGGCCAGAGCGAGGCTGATGTCCAGGGAGGCTCCGAACTCCTCGGGCAGGGGAACCGAGCCGTCTCCCTCGCCGCCCCGGCCTATTACGAGTATGTCTTCCTTATCCCTCTCGGTCCCGAAGGAGGCCACCTTTATCTCGCCGAGCTTTCTCACCTTCTCGACGTCCTCCTGTTTTGCCACCACGCAGTCGAACCCAGACTCGAGAGCCGTGGTGATCTTTGGCTTCATCTCCTCCCAGGAGCCCTCGCTGGCCATGAGCCACTTCTCTTTCATGGATCACGAATTAGGGGCTCAGGTTACTAATTTCTTTTGGAGACCGGCATTTTGTTCAGTTCTCGTATCAATGACGGTCTCGCACCAATGACGGATTCCTCACGGCAAGGTTGTGATTATTTGGTTCATTTTTCCTACTAAAGAACAGATCCCGAGAGGCTAATGGCAGAGATCATCCTAATCCTCATCGAATCGGCAGCCCTCTCTTTCGGCCTCCTACCTGCCGCAGATCGTCCTGGACCTCGTGCTGGCGGAGCTGATCGTGTTCTTGAACGCCGCAGAGAGGATCGCCTTCATCGCCAAGCACAGAAAGTCAGTTCTCTCACCTCAGCGACGTCGTAGGGGGAGCTACATGACGGCTCACGAGTTTAGCCGTCGACGAAGGGGATTCGAAGAATCGAACTGCGATCTACCGTCTCACTTAGAGGCGCTGAAGATCAGCGCGATGGCCGCGCGCTCAAGGTGATGTGGTGGCGAAGATGGCTGATCCCCTCTCACGCCGGCATCTTCGGCCCGAGGATCGGAACGGGGCCAGCGACGGGCCTCTGGGACGTGATAATGCTCCTCGTAGCCTTTGGGGTGATGGTCCCCTGGTTAGGCGAAAAAAGAGTTTATCCGCGGACTTCTCGTCGCGCGGATTTCTCAACTTAAAGCACCTTCGGATTCAGATCAGCTAGCCGTTCCCGTGGCCGTCAAGGTGTACTGGAACGTCTCGACGCCGAGGTAGGACTCGACCTGGATGTAGTAGGTTCCAGGTTCCAGCTCCTCTTCGATCTTCGACCAGGTCCCTTCACCGCCGTCGTCGTCGCTGCTGATCTCCTCCATCTCGCCGTCGTATAGGTAGAGGTAAGAGTCGCCGTCGGAGTCTCCCGATAACTCTATCTCGACCTCCAGGGCCTCCTCGACCACGAGGGTGTAGTAGTCGGCGTCGTCAGCGGGAAGGATGCACCCGTCCATCTCGATCTCGACACCGTCGGTCAGGATCCCCAGATCCAGGGCCTCCTCGGGGGTGTCGTTCGGCTCATCGTCGCATTCATAGTCCGCAAAGCCTATGGCCAGGACGTAGCCGGATATGGGTTCCAGGCTCTGCGACTCGGCGCGGACGGCGTATTTGCCGGCGAAAAGCTGGGCCTCCACACCGTCATCGCCGTGATCTATCGGCATGTAGCCTCCCTCTTCCTCGTCGTAGCCGTAGAGGACGAGGGATACCGTCTCCCAGTCGTCGAAGAAGTAGAAGAAGTCATCGTAGTCCTCCTCGTCCTCCTCCTCCTCGTCGTCGGCGGCCAGGCCCTCGGTGGTGAGCGCCTCGATCATGACGTACCCCTCCGACTCCGGGTCCACCTCGAAGAGGAAGTAGTCGATGTCGCCCATCGGCTCAATCGAGCCGCCGACTATCGTCATTCCCGCCAGGGGTCCCAGGTCGTTCCCGTCGGTGATGCAGTCGTTCGGCTCGGCCTCGAATAGGCTTGAAAGGGCGATGGAGTAGTTGCCCTCCGCGAGGCTGATCGAGTCGACCCGGGCGAGATAGGTGCCGGCCTCGGCTGTCATCACGAGGAGCCCCTCGCCGGAGGTGACGTAGTTCATCTCATCATCGTAGATCACGATCCTGAGGTCGTCGATCATGTCTGCGGCAATGACGATCTCTGCGGTCGGTGCCTCGACGGTGAACTTGAACCAGTCTATCTCGCCGGGGTATCCGAGGGACGCTTCGGATGAGATCATCCCGCCCTCGGCCCCGATCGTGCCGATATCCGCCGCCTCTGGGCTGGACGCCTCGGGTGAGGTCATCCCTTCCTCGGCCTCGATCGTCCCGATATCCGTCGCCTCTGGGGCGGAGCCTTCCGGCGCTGCATCCTGGGCGAGTCCTCCGGCGCTCACAAGAATGAGGATCGCAAGAGATGCGATCAACCCGGCGCAAATTTTCGTGCTCATTTACAATCCCCTTTTTGAGTATTATCAGACTACAAGTACTATTAAGCATCATATCCGATATTTAATTTAGCGGCCCCGGAAGCCTCCCCTCCGATTCGGCGGAGATTTCCGGGGCCAAGCTCCATCCCAGCATCGAACGGATGGCGGATTTGAGTTCGGGGACTGTGAATCTTTTTATAGCTTTGGCACCAGTTCGTTTTAAGGAGGCAGGCACACGACAAGACCGGTTCCGGCTCTGGCGCTGGCGGCGCTTCTGCTGCTGATGGCGGCGGGCGCATCCAGCGACGCGACCGAAGACTCGCGCGAGGTGGTCCAGGCCAGCGAGATCCTGGCCGCGATCGAGCGGGGCGAGCCGGTCGGTTACGACAGGGTGATCGTGGAGGGAGATCTGGATCTGAGCGGGCTGAAACTGCCAACGGAATACGTCGAGAGAAATGAGGATGAAATAGAGTGGTTGGGCCTGACTGAAGAGGCGAAGTTGATCAAATCTCCGATAAACATCACCAACTCCGAAATCCGAGGAAACGTGAACTTTAGCAACGCCGTATTTCAGGAACAAGTCAAATTCGAAAACAGCAACTTTACCAGAGATGTCTGGTTTTTTGGATCCGAGTTCAGAGGGGGCGATTCCTACATCGAGGAAGGCCAGTCCAACGGTGATTACTTCCAAGTGGGATGGAGGCTAAGCGACTGCGCCAACTTCGAAAAGACGCAGTTCAGAGGCGCTGCCTTTTTTGGGATGGTTAATTTCTCAGGTGATGATGCAGACTTCAGGGGCGCAAACTTCAGCAATTATGCCTACTTCGGGGGGGCGAACTTCGGTGACGGAGCCGATTTTAGGGAGGTGAAGTTCGGCGCCCATGCAGACTTCAGTGGGGCGAACTTCAGCGGCGAAATCTTCTTCGGTCATGGTTGTGCCGACTTCCATGGGTCGGAGTTCAGAGGTGCTGCCGAGTTCGGGAGGGTAAACTTCAGCGGTGCTGCCCATTTCTGGGGCGTGAAATTCAATAAAGGCGCAAACTTCTGGGAGGCGAATTTCAGTGACGGTGCATCCTTCGGGGAGGCGAACTTCAACGGAGAAGACTTCTTAGGCAGATGTGCTGGCTTTTCGTGGGTGAATTTCAGTGGTTGTGCCAACTTCAGGGAGGTAGTGTTCAGCGATGGAGCTGCTGACTTTGATGGAACCCGGTTTAACAATGCCGCAGATTTCTATGCGGCTCAGTTCGATAAAGAAGCTTATTTCAACTACGCCCAGTTCAACGGAACCGCCGACTTCAACAGCAGCTGGTTCAAGGAAGATGCCCTTTTCGAGAATACGACGTTTAGGGGCACGCTTTCTTTAACAAGGGCCAGATACAATAAACTATTCATTAGATGGCATAATATTGAAGGCGGGCTGGCTTACGATGATACAGCCTACTTATCGTTGCTGAAGAACTTCAAAGATCTTGGCTACTTCGAAGACTATGATTATTGCCACTTCGAGTACAGGAAGGAACGCCGAAACCAGCCCTGGCCCCTTGTAGGCCATATTGAACAGAAATATATTAGAAAACCCATTGACAGGTTCCTTCAGGTGACCTACGGCTACGGGACAAAGCCCCTCAGACCACTAGTTTTCTCACTGGGAATCGTCATCGGATTCGGGGCATTCTGGCGGTCGATCGGCCTGGGCAGACCAAATGAGGCGCTCGACGAGTACACCCTTCCAGACGCCGAGCACGACAGCATTCTGGAAGTTCTCGCCTTCAGCGCCACGGTCTTCCTATCCGGAACGAGGCTCTTCATTGAGCCGCCACCCCTTCCGAAGATCGGGGGACGGTCCCGATCTCTGATAAGGGGGGGCTTCATCTTAGAGAGGGTTCTCGGGGCGCTCTTCTCGATCCTCTTCTTCCTCGCCATCAGCGGGACGGTGGTGAGGCAGCTTTAGCCTGGGCTGTGGGCGAACTCGGCTGGAACAGCCGCCACCAATGGTGGAGGCCGCATTAGTTTCAGGTTATCTTCAAAGATAAGTTGAGGATTGTTGGCTGGATTCAATCCGCAATGTTTTGTTTCGATACTTGATTCGACCTGATGGGGAAAACTCTTTCAGAAAGAAGATCGCAATAAATTAAAGTACTTTTGCCCCCAGGCGACCTCTCGCCGGGGGCGGAGCGATTCGAGGCGGTGGTGCGATTGGCGGAGATCAAGGTGAACTGCAGGGGCCAGAACTGTCCTGTGCCCCTGGTAGAGACGAGAAAGGCCCTGAAAAAGGCGGCGCCGGGGGACGTGGTGGAGGTGACGGGGGACCATCCCGCTTCCAAGAAGGAGATCCCGATGGCGGTGAAGGCTCTGGGCCTTGAGCTTCTGGAGGTCGAGGGCGAGGAGGGGGGCGAATGGCGGATCAGGATAAGGAGGTGACCGAGATGAAAGAAGGGGCGGATAAGGCGACGATAATCGTTCACAGCGGCGACCTCGACAAGATCTACAGCGCCCTCATCATCGCCAACGGGGCCCTGGCCATGGGGATGGAGGCCTCCCTCTTCTTCACCTTCTGGGGGCTTTTGCGGCTGAAGAAGGGCGGCTTGGAGAAGGGCCCTCTCTCGAAGATGAACATGCTGGGCCTGGGCCGGTGGATGGTGTTGCGCCGGATGAGGGCGGCAAAGGTGGCATCCCTCGATAAGCTCCTCGCCGACTTCAAGGAGCTGGACGGCAAGATCATCGCCTGCGAGATGACGATGGAGGTGATGGGGATCAGAAAGGAGGACCTCCGGGCTGACCTGATCGACGAGTACGGGGCCGTCGGGACCTACGTCCAGGAGGCGAGAGGGTCGGCGATCAACCTTTTCATCTGAGGTTGGCTTTTTGGCTTTTGATTTTGGATCGAAGAGAGATCAGGAGAGATAAATCAGGAGAGATAAGGAGGGATCAGAAGAAGATGTTTGAAACTTCCGTTTATCTTGACAACGCCTCGACCACCCGGCTCGACGAGAGGGTGCTGGAGGCGATGAAGCCCTACTTCTTTGAGGTCTACGCCGTGGCGACCTCGGAGTTCGGCTACTCCATGGGGATCGAGGCGAAGGAGGGCCTGACCGCGGCGAGGGAGAAGCTCGCCGGGATGCTCCGGGCCGGGCCCGAGGAGGTGGTCTTCACCTCCGGGTCCGCCGAGTCGAGCAATATGGCGATCAAGGGCGTCGCCCTCGCCCTGGGCAAAAAGAAGGGGCGCCACATCATAACGACGAAGATCGAGGACTTCCCCGTCCTCCACAGCACAAAGGCTCTGGAGCGGGACGGCTTTGAGGTGACCTATCTGGAGGTGGACGGTGATGGGCTCGTAGACCCCGACCGGCTCGGTGAGGCGATTAGAAAGGATACGATCCTCGTCTCGATCCAGCACGCAAATCAGGAGATTGGGACGGTACAAGACGTGGAGGCGATCGGGCAGATCGCCATGGACAAACACGTCCTCTTTCATACCGATGCGACCCACACATTCCGGCGGCTTCCCCTCGACGCCGATCGGGTCCCCGCAGACCTGATCACCGTCTCCGCCCACACGATCCACGGTCCGCGGGGCGTTGGGGGGCTTTACATCAGGGATAAGACGCCGATCGCCAAGTGGATGGACGGCGGCTACCAGGAATTTGACCGGCGAGCTGGGATCGAGAACATCCCGGGAGCCGTCGGGTTTGCCGCGGCTGCTGAATTCGTCGCCCCTGAGGAGAACGATCGGCTTGCGGAGATGCGAGACCGGATCCTCGACCGGGCCCTCACCGAGATCCCCCAAACGACCTTGAACGGTCACAGGGAGAAGAGGACGCCCCAGAACGCCAACGTCACCTTCCACCTGGTGGAGGGGGAGTCGATCACCCTCCACCTGGACATGAGGGGCTTTGCGGTGAGCACCGGCTCCGCCTGCTTCTCCCGGTCCCTGGAGGCGAGCCACGTGATAGCGGGGATCGGGGGCGACCACGAGCGGGCCCACGGGTCGGTCAGGTTCACTCTGGGCAGGTACAACACCATGGAGGAGGCGGACGCCGTCGTCGACGCCATCTCCGAGGTGGTGGAGAGCCTCCGGAAGATCAGCCCCCTGAGCAAAGGAGGGAGAGGTTGACTGATGGTTGATAGAAGGTTGGTAGAGGTGGGAAAGCAGAGGGAGGAGGATTTGAAATGAGCAAGTTTCCTTACAGCGACCTGGTTCTAGAGCACTTCAAGCACCCGCGGAACGTAGGCGAGATCGAAGACCCCGACGGCAAGGCGACCGAGGGGAGCCCCGCCTGCGGCGACATGGTATCGGTCCATATCAAAGTGGACGAAGCGACGAAGACGATCGCAGACATCAAGTTCCAGTCCTACGGCTGCGCATCGAACATCGCCACCGGCTCGATCATCACCGAGCTTGCCAAGGGAAAGACCCTGGAGGAGGCGAAGAAGATCACCTGGAAAGAGGCTTCCGAGGCCCTGGGAGGCCTGCCGCCGATCAAGGCCCATTGCTCGGTCCTGGCGGTGGAGGGGCTCAGGTCCGCCATCCGGGACTACGAGGAAAGGCACGGCCTGGTGACGGAGAAGGTCCCCACGACCCGGGAGGTGGTGGAGAAGCGGCTGAAGAAGGTGATGAACCCCCTCTCGGGCCTCGATCTGGTGAGGACGAAGCTCGTCGAGGAGATCGAGGTGAAGGATGGAAAAGTGAAGGTTGTGATCGACCTTCCGTCAAACCACCAGTTTGCCAACTCCATCAGGGAAGAGGTCGTCGATAAGATTGAGCCCCTCTGGGACGTGGAGGAGGTCGAGGTCGTCTTCACCGAGTAGCCCTTGGATTGAAAACTGGGATAGTTATATCTAAATGGCCTCGCTGAAACCTGAGCGATGAAGATTGATCTCGATCAGATCCTCGCCCTCGCAGGCGACCTGGAGCAAAAGGACTCAAGAAAGAGGTTTCAGAGCTTTTTGGCAGAGGTGGCGAAGGACTCCGACCCCATCAGGGAGCTGGCCGCCTCGGCTCTGAAGGTCTCCGACCTCCAGAACCGCCTCGCCCTACAGGACCTCGTCCTGAGCCTTGGGACTCAGCTCGGCTTTGAGCCGGGCCTCACCTTCGGCGGCCACTGGAGGTCCCCCGCGAGCGTCATCTTTCTTCTGGAGCTGGTGGCAGGGGATGAGCCCCTCGACCTCGCCGCCCTCTTCGGCAGGGCCGAGGCCGCAAAAAAGGAGGAGCTGAAGGACAAGGACGGAGCGGCGGTTGTCGGGGCGGCGGCGGACGGGGAGGAAGTGGCCGAGGATGATGTGAGCGTCCTTGTCCTTCTAGTCGCCGCGGATTCGGAGGTCCTCCGGGTCGAGGTCGCCATCATCGAGGGGGACGATGAGGGGCAAATTCGGGCGATCTCGATCTCGGCGCTCCTCGCCCTCTCGAAGATGGTGAAGGATTACCACCTCACCCACGACGACGTCCTGATGCTCCTTCTCACCTCGGGACCCTCCGTCGACCCAATCGTCGACCTGATCGCCCGGATCATATCCCAGTGCGAGGCCGAGACCCCGACCCTGGAGGAGATCGCCCAGATCCTGGGGCCCTTGGGTCAGGGCGGCGAGTCCACCCCCGAGGTGGCGCTCGCCGACCTGATCGACCAGAGCCAGTATTACGCCTTCGGAAACCGGGGCTCTGGCCGGAGGGAGAAGAGGCTTTGAGGCATGTTTTCCGATCCGGTGATATTGGGGGTCCGGGCCTAATCTTGCAGATAGCCTTCAGTCTGTGTCGACCCAAACCGCTGCTAGAATCAGTTTGCATATGGCGACAAGTTCGTTCATATCCATCGAATCAAATTTCATAAGTTTATCATAGCTATTATCGTCCATTACGTGCTTATGAAAAACGCCAACGATAGGCAATGCCATTAATCTCATCGACTTGCGAATTTCATGGTAATACTACGGATTGGAGGGGTGATGCGGAAAGCCGGATATCAAGCACATCAAGGCACGCATCAAGCATCCTCAGACCGATGGTAAAATCGAAAAATGGTACGATACTTACGAGAAATGTCAATTCCAATTTGAGAATTTTGACAAATTCGTGAACTGGTACAACACAGTGAGGTACCACGAGATCCTAAACACAGATCACTATCTAATGACCCCACACGAGGCGTTCTGGACGAGATTGCCGGAAGAATGCAAGTTGAACATGTTCATGGAGAGAATGGAGAGTGAATTAAATGCAGGTAAACAAATTTAGTTTCATTCACGAAGTATAAAAAGTTAAAAAATTCGGGACTACACACGGCATCCGGACTTTATAAGGGCATCCGCCTTGGGCTTAACTATTTTATCTCCCCCTTCCAAGGGGAGATAAAAGGAGGTCCTGACGGATGAAGTTTGCAAGCCACGTCGAGGAGATCGACATCTCCGGGATAAGAAAGAGCTTTGAGGGTGCGGGGCCGGGGGCGATAAACCTCGGCCTCGGCCAGCCCGACTTCGACACCCCAGACCACATCAAGCGGGCGGCGATCGAGGCGATCGAGGAGGGGTTCACCGGCTACACCATGAACCTGGGCACCGCCGAGCTGAGGGAGGCCCTATCGGAGAAGTTTCGGCGGGAGAACGGCCTCGACTACGCGCCGGGCGAGATCATGGTCACGAGCGGCGCAAGCGAAGCACTATTTCTCGCCATAGCCGCCGTCGTCGAGGAGGACGACGAAGTCCTGATGGGCGATCCCGGCTTCGTCTCCTACGCGGCCCTGGCCAGGGTGACCCACGGACGGCCCGTCGCCGTCCCCATGGACGAGAGGTTCCACCTCACCCCCGAGGCCGTCGCCGAGAGGATAACGCCGAGGACGAGGGCCCTTGTCGTCAACTCCCCCAACAACCCCACCGGCTCGGTCCAGACGAGAGAGGAGCTCCGGGCCCTGGCGGAGCTGGCCGAAGACCATAAGTTCGCCCTCATATCCGACGAGGTCTACGAGCACTTCATCTACGTGGGGGAGCATGTGAGCCCTGCCCTCTACTCCGACAACGTCATCACCATCAACGCCGTCTCCAAGACCTACGCCATGACCGGCTGGAGGCTCGGCTACCTGGCGGCTCGGGGCGAGGCCCTGGAGAACATGCTCAAGGTCCACCAGTACGTCCAGGCCTGCGCCTCTTCGATATCCCAGAGGGCGGCTCTGGCGGCCGTCAGCGGTCCCCAGGATTGTGTCCGGGTGATGAAGGAAGAGTTTCAGAGGAGAAGGGACGTCCTCGTCAGTGGGCTCCGATCGATGGGGATTGAGATCGCAACGCCCGAGGGGGCCTTCTACGCCTTCCCGAAGGTTGGGGACGGAAACGAGGTTTCTGCCCGGCTGATCAAAGGTGGTGTGGTGACGGTTCCAGGGTCCGCCTTCGGGTCGGCTGCAAAAGATCACATCAGGATCTCGTATGCCGCTTCCATGGCCGATATAAAAACGGCTCTCGCGCGGATGAGAGAAATTCTTTAAATAGGAGCCGTGTTATTCGTCCGGAAGGTGACGAGATGAAAGAGCAGGTGGAGACGAGAGAGCTGAAGGAAGGAAGGTACGTGATCATCGACGACGAGCCGTGCGTCATCAAGAGCATAGCAAAGTCCAAGCCGGGAAAGCACGGCGCCGCCAAGGCGAGGGTGGACGCCGTCGGGATCTTCGACGGCCAGAAGAGGTCCATCGTCCAGCCGGTCACGGCCAAGGTATACGTTCCGATCGTGGAGAGGAAGTCCGGGCAGGTTCTGACGATAGGCGAGACTTCGGCCCAGCTTATGGATCTGGGCGACTACGGCACCATAGACGTTCCAATCACCGAGGAAGACCGATCAAAGCTGGAAGAGGGGAAGGAAGTCTCCTACTTGCTCGTCATGGGAAAGACCAAGATGGACATGCGTTAACCTGAATGTTCAACATATCCAATTTTGCGGACGCCAACGCCGACCCCGAGGAGGCGGAGTTTGTGATTGTGGGGGCTCCATTCGATGCCACCACGTCTTTTCGATCCGGGAGCCGGGAGGGGCCAGACGCAGTCAGGCGGGCGTCTTACAACTTCGAGACTTACGTTCATCGGCACAAGATCGATTTTAGAGATATCAACGTGAGTGATCTCGGAAACCTGGACCTGGGAGCCGACCCCGCCTACGCTCGGGAGACGATCCGGGACAGCTTCGCCTTCATCCCCGAAAAGGCAACGCCGATATTCATCGGTGGGGAGCACTCCATCGCCCCGCCGATCGTCGCCGAGGTGGCCCGACGGAGGCGCGGCGAGAGCGGCATCGGCGTCATCGTTCTGGATGCTCACTTCGACTTGAGAGAAGAGTACGGCGGCACGAGGCTGAGCCACGCCTGCGCCAGCCGCCACATCCTCGAGACCGACGGAGTCGCAGGCTACGCCTCGATTGGGATCAGGTCCGGCGACATGAAGGAGTACATCTGGGCCGAGGAGCACGGCGTCCATTATCACTCCAGCGACGAGGTGCACGAGAGGGGCATCGAGTTGGTGCTCAACGACGTCCTGAAAGAGGTCGGGTGTGAGGAGATCTACCTATCCATCGACTTCGACGCCATCGATCCCGCCTACGCTCCGGGGGTAGGAAACCCCGAGCCCTTCGGCCTATCCTCCTGGGACGTTCGGCACGTCGTCGAGCGCATCGCCCCCAGGGCGGTCGGCCTCGACGTCAACGAGATCGCGCCTCAGTTCGACGGCGGCCAGACCGCAACCCTGGGCGCAAAATTGATCCGGGAGTTCATCGCCGCAAAGGCTGCGGCGAATCGGTAAATTCTTTGAGCGGGATCGACAGGGGATTAGTATATTAAAACCGCCAGCTCCGAGACCTGGGAGATCTTCTCGAAATCTCGATCCCTGGAGATCAGCCTCTCGGCGCCGTTAGTGATGGCTGTGCCCGCGATCAAAACGTCCAGCGTATTGACAGGATTTCCCTGGGTCAGGAGGTGGGCCATGATCTCACCAGCTTTTTCTGCAGCTCTCATGTCGAAGTCCAGAATTTTCATCTCGGAGAAAAACGCCTGAAGAATTGTTCCTCCCTCCGGGCCTTTCTGTGGTTGACACCGGCGAATATCTCATAGCAGCTTATCATGGTGGCGGCCGCGTCCTCGGCGACAAAATCCCTGATATGGTCAGATTCTCTGAAGAGGTAGATGAGGGCGCTGGGGTCGAGGACTATCATACCCTCGACCTCGATAGCTCTCTGATCTTTTTGGAGTCCTCTTCAAGTCCCCTCAGGAGGTCTTCATCCTTGATGACGCCAAAGTAATCTGCGAGGTTGATCCTCTCTCTTTTCATCAGCCTATCGATTACGTCGCTCTAGCTCTCGCCCTCTCTCTTTTCGCCCTTCAGCATCTCGTAAGTCTCTTCTCGGATGGAAAGGGTCTTGGTCCCCATGCATCTGTGTATGTGTGCACAGCGATATATTGGTTCCTCCGCCTTCGAGAGTTTGGGGCATCCGATCCGGTACGTCGTCGAGAGCGTAGCCTCCGGAATTATCGGCCTCGACGTCAACGAGATCGCGGCCGCGCTCGAACGGGGGCCAGAGGGCATCACTGGGCGCAAAACTGATCCTCGAGTTCATCGCCGCCAAGGCCGCGGCGAACCGGTAAATTTTTCGAGCAGGATTGGTCAGATCAATATATTATATAAATCTCCTGCACCTGCTCATCATCCCTCTGCCCGCCTTACACCACCATCCTTCCAACCTCCTGCAGGGCTGATCGATCCGGTAGCTGTCGACGGACGGCGGGGGATGAGGGACGATCACATGGGGACCTCACAGGGAGACGACACCGACAGCACCGAAAGTTTTTAGATATAACAAAAATCCGGCCCCAAGGTGAATACGAACAACCTGAAGATTTGGACGATCAACTCGTCGAGCGTTCTCGACCCATCCCTGGCTCCAGGAACGGACAAGGGGATCAACCTTACCTACAGAGCCAGCAGGATCATCAACATCACCCCGGGGACTGACAGAAGGATCAAGCTCGACCCTGGAATTGGCAAGGGTATCAATAGAACCCTCTTCATCTGTAATATCGTTTAAATTGATTTAGCGGGCCTCGGGGGCTGGCCTTAGCCGCTGGTGGCAGAATATCCTGGCGACCACCTCCACGATGGCGATCTCCTCCTCGGTCAATCCGAAAAGCTCGACGACGTGGCCGTCGATCTGCCGGTCGGCCGCCTCAATCTGATGCACTAACCTAAACCAAGAGCCATTCGTCTCTTCCGATCCCGGCCTCCCGGAGGATTATCGTCAGGAGCTTCAAGCCGATCACCCCGCCGTGAGGGTTTGGTATCGTGACGAGAAGGTCTGCCTTTGCCATGAAAGGATGCTTCGTTCCGTGATACGGCCCCTCGAACCCCAGCTTTCGCAGGCGCCGGATCAGCTCTCGATGAGAGACGGGAACAAGTTTAGACAACGGCCTCGGGTTCCGTTGAGACCTCGATGGTCTTGCCGCCGATCGGCGGGATGGACATCCCGAGGCTGAGCCTCAGGGCGATCCATCCTTCGAGGACCTCGATGAGATCTTTGCGGCACTCCTCGATCGTCTCCCCGGTGGCGATGACGCCCCGGAGGCCCGGAACCGTGGCGCAGTACTCGCCCTCCTCGATCGGCTCGTACTCTGCTCGGGCGAGGGCTGCCTGGATGTACTCGGAGAACATAGCTAAAGGTCTCTTTTGGCTCCGCGCCGATTTATATCCTTTTCCTGGCCTGTCGAAGTTTAAAATAATATCAAAAATATACTCTGGGCGGCGGAGACCGTCCCGACAGGCCGTAAATGCCGGACGGTGAGATCACCCAGCCGCCCCCTCGACCCTCATTCATCCCGGCAGCCCTCCCGCCCGGCGCACTCAAGATAGGCCAGAAGAGGGAAGCTCAGGGGCAATGGGAGGGCCCGACCGACCCGACGGCCGGCTGGCGACCCGCCGACCGGAGGCCGCCGGGAATCGGACCGCCCCCATCAAGGCGCCGATTCGTCCCCTCTGCCTCATTTTCAGCAACAAACCCCGAACCCCCGCAACCGCCCGGACCCAATCCCGCTTCCCGTCGGAGAGGCCCGCCGGGCCTTCCCGCCCGGTTCATTAGTCCCGGCTCGGTCGGGCGAAGGCGGGCGGGAGGACCGAGCGGCGGCGGTCGCGCTTCTCGTAGGCTCCCGCGCGTTTTTCCGTGAGGCGGAGAGAGAGCCGCCAAAATCGGTGGGGGAACCGATTTCAGCCGCGGTCTTGCGGATGAGACAAGCGGCCAATCTAATTATCGAATAAATAAAATAGAATTAAAAATATATGCCGGGCGGCGGAGACCACCCGCAGGCTGGCCTTGGCTGCCAATGGCGGAATCGCCAGGAGACCACCTCCACGATGGCGATTTCCTCCTAGGTCAATCCGCAGAAGTTTACAAAATATGGCAGCCATTCTCTCAGTCAGTCGCCTTCATCAGCCTGCGTTAGAGGGCGAGTATATTCTCGATTAGGTCGCCGTGAAATCGTGGTGGAGCTGGATGCTTCGGCGCCAGATCTGCTACGACTTCTCTTTTGTTGTTTGAGAATCAGCCCGAAAGAAAGAAAAAGCACATAGAGAATCAGATCATTATTTTAGGGATAGCTCTATAAGCAGAAAACCACTGAAGGATAGCTCAATATTTCAGAGGCATATTCATGAACTTCGTAAATCTAGATTTGGAGGATATGCGTAGCACTGCGCCAGGATATAAGCAATATAATCCTTTTCCCCATCAAACACGAGCATTTGAAGAATTATCAAAGAACTTTACATTCCCGATCAATTCATATAAAGGTGGGCTTCTCGTTCTTCCGACTGGAGGAGGCAAAACATTCACTGCAGTAAACTGGATCTGCAGGAATGTCTTACCAAAAAATATAAAAGTATTGTGGTTCGCTCAATCCTCATATCTTCTCAACCAAGCATCTGCGTCATTCTGTGATAACGCTCTTGAGATAATAAACAGAGACAGAATAAACATCAGAGTCGTATCTAGCAGTTCAGAGCATTCAAAATCTTCTACAATATGCTCTACCGACGATGTTTTAATTATTACGACCCAAACAGCGATTATAAATTTCGATACTGAGTCAAGGGACCTAAATGGAAATGTCATAGAAACTAAATGGCTCCTCGCTGTTTTGTGTGGGTAGATTTAAGGGATAACAAATCCTGTGGCTCGGTCGTAACGACTTCATGATTGCAGGAATCAGGTCTGTCATGGACTGTATCGCTACCAATCGCCTTAGAGGCAGGACTCATGGCAGGTATTTGCATGATTGAGTCCGCTTATCGCTATTTTGAAGTTACCCACATGAAATAGCGAAGAGCCAACTAAATTTAAGGAATATATTAGGTCAAGTGCCAAATCGGGCCTATTTGTCGTTCTTGATGAAGCCCACCATGCTCCTGCTTACGGTTTTCGTAATCTCTGGAAAGGGATGCAAGATTTAGTTCCGAATTTCTACATGTTGGGCTTAACTGCTACGCCAACTCATAACGATAAGCAAATTGGAGGTTGGCTCTTTAAAATTTTCGATAAAGAAATACTCTACGAAGCAAACCAAAATGAGTTAATCCATCAAAAAATACTTGCGATACCGCATTTCATCGAAAAACCAACGGGTAAGGACTTGATGGTCAATGACGAGCTTTACAATAGATTGGTAAGGGAACATAGAGATTTGCCAGAAAATATCGTTCAAATGTTGGCGGATGATTCTGCACGGAACAATTACATAGCGGACGATTACGTCAAAAATAAGAACGAATATGGTAAAACTATCATTTTCGCGGATAGATGGCCACAGTGTGTATATATAAAAGAGAAATTAATGGAGAATAGCGTTAAAGCCGACGCAGTTTTCACAAAAGTCCATGACAAGTCGAACCTGCGATCAGTTAAGGCTGATTTATATGATAATGAGAAGATCATAAAAGATTTTCAGGATTCTAAAGATGGTGTGTTGGTGAATATCCGGATGTTAACAGAGGGAGTAGATATTCCCGATGTCAAGACGGTGATGCTGACTAGGCAGACGACAAGCTCGATCCTTATGACCCAGATGGTCGGTCGTGCCCTTAGAGGTGAGAAAGCAGGAGGGGGTCCAGGAAAGGATTCTGCAAACATAGTCCTCTTTATGGATAATTGGAAAGGCTTAATCGACGTATGGGCACATCCTGGAGAAGGTTTAGAAGATGCTCATGTGGTTCGTGGTTATCGACCCTACGAGATTGTGTCAATACATTTAGTGGAGCAACTGAGCAGGCAAATTGAAAGTGGGACCGTTCCTGACATGCCTTATTTGAGCTATGTTCCTGTTGGGTGGTACATGACGGATATCACAGTGAGTCTGGAAAACGATAATTCGTCCTCCCAGGAGGAGATGCAGAACTTCATTGAATATATAACGGTATATGAACATACAAAAGAAAAATTTGAAAAATTTATATGTGATAAATTCGATGAAATCCCAGACTCCTGGTCAGATGAAAGGCTTGATGAACGACCGGTAGAGCCTACAATCTCTGAATGGAGGGACGAATACTTCGATTTACAAAACGACCAATTGACAGGAAACATTCTCAGAGATTTAATACGTGTGTGCAGACATATAGCTAAGAACAAAACTAAACCTGAATTTCATCCGTTCGAAGAAAGAGAGATATATGATTTGGACAAGGTCGTTCTAGATTTGAAATCCAAAACTGATGAAGAGCGCATTCGTGAATTGATGACGAGGTTCGACGAAACTGGAAGTCTTTGGAAGTATTTTTATAAAGATTTCTGGAAATTCATGACCGCTTTTGAAATGGCTAAATTAGGGGCGCTGCGAAGAGATTTAGAAGGTAAAGGGCCTATCGAAGCGTTACATCGCCCTCAAGATGAACCTGATACGGTGTTAACTGACGCAGAAAGGGACCAGATTAAGAAACGAGACGGATACACCTGCCAGTGTTGTTTTAGGTCAGGAAGGGGAGTAATATTAGAGATAGATCATATCATCCCTGTTTTCCAAGGAGGAAAAGCTAATGTGGAAAATTCCCAAACACTATGCAAGGAATGCAATATGAAAAAAGGAACTAACGCTATCAATTTCAGATCACATACTTCGCCCAGCATATTCAGCTTCAGAGAACCAGTCTATTTCCCTAAGTTTGGAAGAGAGCATCCTGCGCATACGTTAATTAGAATAATTAATTTCTTCTATTATTGTCAGGCGGTCTGTGAAATACATTTAAGTGACCGGCGAAATGGAAAATACTATTCAATTTGGGAAGTTGAACTTTTTCAGGGGAACGATCCCGAGATGATTAAGAAATATAAGGCTCAGCTTATCAAGCATATGAGGGAGAATTTAGGCTTAAAACATTTAGAAGATATCAGGTTCATTACCGTAAGTAGCTGTTGAAAGAATATTCAAGGAAGAGATGGTTACGCTTTGCCTTCGCGGCAGCCGGCCCCAATTCCGCGCCGCCGGTGGTATAAGCAGATTAGAATAAAAGTACGACCAAAAATTAGAGAGGAGGACCCTCACCCTCTCCTCACCGTCTGCTCCCGGCCGGGCCCAAGCGAGACGATGGTGATCTTGACCCCCAGGAGCGCCTCGATCCTCTCGACATAATCCTTGACCGCTTTCGGCAGCGCCTCGTAGGACTTCGCCCCGGTGATGTCATCGGTCCAGCCTCCGATCTCCTCGTAGAGGGGCTGGCAGCGGGCGAACTCGACGGTGCTCTCCGGCGGGTAATTGAGGACCTCGCCGTCCAGCTCGTAGCCGGTGCAGATCTTGATGGGGTCAAGGCCCCCAAGGACGTCGAGCTTCGTTATGGCGATCTCGGTGTAGCCGTTCAGGTACATCGACTTCTTCGCCAGGACCGCGTCAAACCAGCCGCACCTTCTCGGGCGGCCGGTGGTGGTGCCGAACTCCTTGCCGACTTTGGAGAGGTGAGCGCCGGCCTCGTCATTGAGCTCGGTGGGCATCGGCCCCTCGCCGACACGGGTCATGTAGGCCTTGACGATCCCAACGACGTTGTCGACTCTCGCAGGCCCGACCCCCAGGTTCGCGCAGGCGCTCCCGGCGGTGGTGAAAGACGAGGTGACAAACTTCTGGGTCCCGTGGATGACGTCCAGGAAGGCGCCCTGCGCTCCCTCCGCCAGGACCTTCTTTCCCTCGTCGAGAGCGACGTTGATCTCGCGGGAGACGTCGGCGACCCTGTTGGCCAGAGCGCGGCCGATCTCCAGATACTCGCCGATGAGGGCCGGGTCCCGGACGACGGAGGGGTCGCCGCCCAGGTCCAGAATCGCCTTCTCCCGCGCGGGTCCGATCTCGTCGAGCTTCGCCTCCAGGAGGTCGGGGTCGGTCAAATCCTTCATCTGGACTTCGTCCCGGCTGAACTTATCGATGTAGGCGTAGCCGATCCCCCTCTTCGTCGTCCCGATCTTGTCCTTTCTCCCCTGCTCCCGCAGCTCGTCGAGGGCGATGTGGTATGGCATGATGATGGAGGTCTTGGCGTCGATCCCCAGGTCGACGGTTATGCCTTCAGCCTCCAGCGACTCGATCTCGCTCATGAGGACCTTCGGGTTCAGGACGACTCCGGGGCCGATGAGAAGCCTCGCCCCGAAGACGACGCCGCTGGGGGTGAGGTGGAGCTTGTAGGTCTTATCCCCGACAATGACGGTGTGGCCGGCGTTGTCCCCGCCCTGGAACCGGACCACTATATCATAATTCTCAGCCAGGAGATCGACGACCTTCCCCTTCCCCTCGTCCCCGAACTGAGAGCCTGTGAGTATGGTGAACATGATCTGCCCCTGAAGTTGCATGGTAAATAACCGTTCCCCCACCCCGACCGGTCCAGCGACTCGCCGACCTGCCCGTCCGTCAACTCGTCAAAAGACTAGCCCAGCCTTTCGAGGATGTGAGCCGCTATCATCTCGCCAGCGTCGATCCCCCAGGCCGAATAGACCCCCCGCCCCGAGGGCGTCCCGTTAACCTCCAATACCGCGAGGCCATCGGCCGTCTCGATCAGGTCGACCCCGCTGTAGACCGTCCCCACCGCCTCGTTCGCCCTCAGGGCGAGATCCTCCATCTCGCCCGAAAGGGGGCACCTCTCGGGCGCGCCCCCCTGGGAGAGGTTACTGATCCAGCTTCCCGGGGGTGCGACCCTGTAAATCGCCCCCGCCACCCTTCCCCCAACGACGAAGACCCTGATGTCCCGAGGCGTCGGCGTCGGCGCCGTCGATTCGAGGAACTCCTGGAGGTAAACGACCCCGCTTTTGGCGAGAACCTCTTGAAGAGGGCCCGGGTCCTCGGGGGCGAGGAGTAGAAGGCCCCGGCCCTTGTAGCCGAATAGGGGCTTTGAGACCGCCCGGCCGTGCTCGGCGACGAACTCGGAAGCCGCCGAGAAGCTCGTGGTCACCAGAGTCGTGGGATGAGGGATTCCCGCCTGGTGGAGGGCGATGGAAGTGGCGAACTTGTTTGCGGCCCTCGAAATCGCCGAGGGTGGGTTGACTATTGGGAGGCCCAGCTCCTGGAGGGCGGATAGGGCCTCAAACCGAAAGGCGACGTCATGCGACCCGCACCTCCCCAGGTCTCGAACCACAAGGCCGTCAAGCCCCAGAAGATCGGCGCCGTTTCCCCGCAGGCGGAGGTCCGGTCCGATTCTTGCGGCAAGCTGCGAGAAGTTCAGAAAATCTGCTCCTGCACCCAGCTTCGATAAACCGTCTCTGATCGCCCTCGCGGTCCAGTCGTCGGGATCGGTGACCACAATTCCAAAGCGCATGAAAAGAGTGGAGTCGGCCCGGATATATCGGGCTATCGGCCGACGATCGGAAGCCCCTCCTGGTACCACCGCCGGATCCCGCTGACCATGTTGACTACGTCCTCAAAGCCGAGCTCTTCCATCATATCCGCCGCGTTCCTCGACCTGATCCCCACCAGGCAGTAGACCAGGTAGGTCTTCTTTCTATCGAGATTTTCCAGTTCCGCCTCGAAGGCGGGTGAGTGATAGTCGATGTTCACCGAGCCCTCGATCCGGGCCGTCTCGTGCTCCTGCGGCGTCCGGACGTCCAGGATCACGAAGTCGGTATCGTCCGCCCTATCGCGGATCAGAAGGCTCGACTCCAGGAGGTCGAGGTTTCGGAGAGAGGATTTTAAAGAGGGTGCCATTCGAACAGCTCCGATGGAAACGGCATCGCTCGATACTTGGAACCTTTTATCGAAATTTCAAGTTCGTCCCCGAAGAACGGGAATGGGCATGCAAAATCGAAAATCGCGGTTGATGGAAAGCGGATGGAGGGTCGTGGTGAAGGAGCTCACCACGTCCGACCAATACCGTTCTCAAAAATTAGTTGGACGCTATCTTCTGAGGCTTACTCGTCCTCAGTCTCGTCCTCAGTCTCTTCGACGACTACTTCGTCCTCGACGACCTCGCCATCTTCAGTCTCGTCCTCGGTCTCTTCGACGACTATTTCGTCCTCGACGAGCTCGAGGTAGTACTCCTCGGACCCCTGAAGGGTAACGCCCGCGATGCATCCGGTCTCGTCCATTATGCAGGCGCCAAAGACCTCGACCGAATCACCGGCGACAACGTTCTCGTCGAAGGTTCCCCATGGCGGAGGGGTCGCCTGGAAGACTGTGACGTTGATCATCTCGCTGCAGAAGTTGTTCTCCTCATCGGCGGAGACATCAACGGTCCAGACGGTGGGTGCACCGGGCATCTCGCCCGCGAACAGCTCCGTCGCAACAGCAGTGAACTCGATCGTTGCGACCTCGTCGACTACCTCGTCGACGATCTCCTCTTCGCCCATCTCATCGGCCAGTCCCATTCCCGCGGACAGCAGGAACGCTACCAATACCATTACTAGGCTTTTATACATTGCCAATTTCCTCCTTGCGCCGCGTAACGGCCTCCCAGTATAAAAATTTATTCTATGTTTTATTCGAAGAAGCGCTAAAATATCGGGGTTGGATCGCGCCGTAATGGAGACCAAGCCCGGCAGTAACAACTCTTATGATATCGGAGAGAAAATAAGCGATAGAGGCGATCTGAGATGGCTCGAAGGTGCATAGATCGAGGGGAGCGAGAGGTCATTCGAAGGATCACCGAGATCCTGGGGATCAGCGAGAAAGACGACTGCGCCATGGCGGAGGATGGCGAAAGATATCTCGTCTGGACGACGGACATGCTCCATCGGGAGGCCGACTTTCCGTCCATCGCGACCCCCTGGCAGATCGGCTGGATGACGATCGCGGTGAACCTCAGCGACGTGGCGGCGATGGGAGCCGTCCCCCTCGGCCTCCTCTCGGCCGCCGGTATCCCGCCGGAGACGGAGATCTCCTTCGTCGAGGAGATCTTTCGAGGGATGAGAGACTGCGCCTCACGACACGGAACGAGAATCCTTGGCGGCGACCTCGACTCTCACGACGAGCTGACCCTGGTGGGTACGGCCCTCGGCGAGGTCGAGAAGGATCTCGTCCTCCGCCGACGGGGCGCCCGGCCAAAAGACCTCCTCTGCACCACGGGAACCCTTGGATCGGCGGGGGCGGGGCTGAGGGTCGCCCTGGAGGCGGAGGGAAGAGGAGTGGAGGAGATCGAAGATCCCGACCTTCGTGCCCTGGCGAGGTGGCTCCTTGAGCCTGCGCCCAGGATGAAAGAGGGGCGGGCCCTCGCCCTATCGAGATCCGTCACCTCCATGATGGACAACAGCGACGGCATGGCCCTCTCTTTATTCGATCTCGCTGAGGCGAGCGGTGTCGGCTTTTTGGTCGAGGAGGGGAAGATCCCCGTCGATCCCCTGGTCGCCAGGGTGGCTGAGGACGGGGGCGACGCCCTTGACCTCGCCCTCACCGCCGGCGGCGACTTCGAGCTGGTCTTCACCGTGAGCCCCGAGCGGTTCCGGGATGCAGCCAGGGCCTGCAACTTCACCGTCATCGGGAAGGTCCTGGAGGAGAGGATGATCGTGATCGAGTCCGAGGGGAGAAGAAAGAGGCTGGAGCCTCGGGGCTACGAGCACATGAAGAAGCTTTGAAGACTGAAGCTCAGAAGAGCGAGGGCGGCAGAGAGCCTTTCGACTCCGGGTGGCCGATCATCGTGAGGGCTTCTGACCTTCGCAGAAGTAGGGGCTCCGGAGAAGGGTGGCCTTCCCGATCAGCCTCTTCGTCCCCTCCAGATCGGCGGAGCCGAGATCCACCAGGTTGTCGTTTCGGAGGAGGCAGGGCTTAAGCTTTCCGTCGGAGGTGACCCTGAGCCGAGTGCAGTTGGCGCAGAACTCGGTGTTGTCGATGGGCCGGACCACCTCCACCTCAGCGCCGTCGATGAAATACTTCCGCCTCCGGTGGAGATCTCGCGTGACGATCCGATCAGCGCGGCCCTCTAGCTCTCCCTCGATCCGCAAGAGGTCGCCCCCCGGGCCGCTGCCCGATAGATCCAAAAGCTCGATCAGCTGGAGGATGACGCCCCGACCCCCCGCGAACTCCACCATATCCCAGACCTCGTCCTCGTTCTCCTTCAGGACCACCATGTTCACCTTGACGGGGATAAGCCCCGCCTCGATGGCGGCGTCGATGCCGAGCAAAACCCGGCTGAGGTCCTCTTCCGTCCCGCCGGTGATCCGGGAGTATACCCGTGGACGGAGGGAATCGAGGCTGACGTTCACCCTCCCAAGCCCCGCCTCAGCTAGAGATTTCGCCCTCTCGGCGAGGAGGGTCCCGTTGGTGGTGAGGGATATTTCAAGCCCTTCGGGGAGCCTCTCGAGGATCGACTCAAGGTCGGTCCGCAAGAGGGGCTCGCCCCCGGTGAACTTGACCCGTTTCACGCCGAGGTCGGCCCCGGCACAGATCACCTTTACGATCTCGCTCGTCGACATCTCCCGCGACCCTTCGCCCAGCTCCTCCCCCTCATGGTGGCAGTAGAGGCAATTCATGTTGCATCGGGACGTGATCGCGATCCTGAGGCCCGTCACCTTCCGACCGAAGGGATCAGTCAGAGTCATTGGGGCCATATCGAGGCTGATAGTATTTAGAGTTTGGATCGGAAGGCTTATGGCTATGTAAACCTTGAACCCCAACAATGGTTGACGACGCTGGCCTGACGGGTCTCGTGCTGATTTCGTACCTCGTTGCCATGACGACCGTCGGCGCCTTGGCGGCGAGACGCTCAAACACCCTCGATACCTTCTTTCTCGCCGGACGGAGTCTCAGGCCGGCCCTCCTCACCGCCACCCTCACCGCCACCATCCTCGGAGCCTCCTCCACCCTGGGGATGGCGGGGCTCGGGTTCCGCGAGGGGCTGACGGGGGCCTGGTGGCTCCTCTCAGGAACCCTGGGCCTTCTAGTCCTCTCCTTCTTCCTGGCGGAGAGGGTGAGGAGAACGGGCTGTTTCACCCTCCCGGAGCTGATGGGCATAGAGTACGATCAGCGGGTCAGGCTCGGTGCCTCGGCCCTGATCCTCGTCTCCTGGGTCGGAGTCATAGCTGCCCAGATCGTCGCTTCGGGAAAGCTCCTGGCCGTCCTCTTCGGCCCCAGCACGGAGGCGTTCATGATCGGATCGGCAGCGGTCTTCGTCCTCTACACCGCCCTCGGCGGCCAGAGGTCGATCGTGAAGACGGACGCCGTCCAGCTATTGATCCTCCTTTTGGGCCTATTCATCGTCTCCTGGAGGGCTTTCCCGCTGGTGGGACCCGAGATCCTTGCGGAAACGAGCTTTCCCACCTCGGCGGCTCGGGGTGGGACCGACGTTCTCGGCCTCGTCCTGGTGGTGGGGTCCGCCTACCTGGTGGGGCCCGACATCTACTCAAGGCTATTTTCGGCACAAAACCCGACGACTGCGAGACGATCGGCCCTGGCGGCGGCTCTCCTCCTCATCCCCATCGCCTTCGTCATAACGGGCCTCGGGATATCCGCCCGGATCCTCTTTCCCGGCATCGGCCCCGAGGAGGCCCTCCCCGCCCTCATGGCCGAGACCCTCTCGCCCCTTGGGGCGGGCATCGCCGCCGCAGCCCTCCTCTCGGCCCTCATCTCCTCAGCGGACACCACCCTTCTGACGGCGACGTCGATCTTCGCCCTGGACATCTACAAGACGGCAAGGCCGAAAGCGAGCTCGAAGGAGCTGATGAGGGTCTCAAGAGGCGGGACCGTTCTCATAGGGGCCCTCGCCCTCCTCTCCGCCCTCCGCCTCCCCGAGATCATCGCGTCCCTCCTCTCCGCCTACACCATCTTCGCCGGAGGGCTGATCGTGCCCCTTCTGGCCGGGTTCGAGCGGGAGAGGCTCCGGCTCACCCCAGAAGGGGCCATCGCCGCCCTCCTGGGCGGAGGGGGGACGGCGCTCCTCTTCGGAGAGAGGTGGCCCCTCCTGGGGATGATCGTGAGCGGAGCGCTCCTCTTATCTGTGAGCTGGCTATCGCCTCAGTCGAGAAGGCTCATAAGAGGATAGTCGGTCTTTTGGTCGTACTCGAGCTTCGCCCTGACCACCACGCCATCGTAATCGATCTCGACTTCGGCTCTGATCATCTTTCCCGCCAGCTCGCCGTACCCGAAGAAGTTCTCCCTCAGCATATCCCGATCGATCTTCACCGAGACTGACCGCACGTGAGGCTGGAGGGATATGCTCTCTTTTATCGCCACTTCTAGGCTCTCCGCCGTATCGACAGATACGGGCGAGCCCACGAACTGATGGTAGATCGCCCCCAGTTTTATCCCCGCCTCGAAGGCGGCAGTCTCCCTCTTCGTCGGCATACCTCTATCACCACCGGTGAGATGAGATAGCCGAAGAGAGCTAAAAATACGACCCCCGCCGACATGCGAAGATCTCCCAGGCGCCACGCCACAGCCGAAGCCGCCCCCACCGCCAGAACGGGGAAGAGAAGCCTCGGGTCTCGCAGCTTGGGATAGGGCACGGTGCTGACCATCAATAGAGACATCAAGACCATCAGAAGGGCCGTCAGGAGGGGCCCGTCCAGAAAGATGCTGGCGGCAACGAAGGCTCCAGCCCCCGGAATGGGCATACCCTGAAACTCACCGTTCTTCTTCGCCTTCACATTGAAACGGGCGAGTCTGAGAATTCCGCAGGCGAGGTAAACCACGCCCAATATCTCGAAGCCGGACCCAAAGGCCGCCCAGGCGAGATATGCCGGAGCCGCCCCAAAGGAGAGGACGTCCGCCAGGGAGTCGATCTGGACCCCGAGCGGGCCGTCTCCCACTCTTCGGGCGAGAAAACCGTCGATGCCGTCGGCGGCCATGGCGAGGAGGATCAGCGCCGCCGATAGGTCGAGCCTCCCCTCCGCTGCAGCGAGGATGGAGCCGAAGCCGAGGGAAGCGTTCAGGAGGGATGCCGCATCGGGGAGCCGGACGAGACCCATAATGCCGTTCATATCTTCTTCACCGCGACCACCGTCTCTCCGGCTCGCACCCCTTCACCTTCCGCGACCCTGAGGTTGTAGCCGGAAGGGATCGAGAACTCCACCCTGCTCCCAAACCTGATCATCCCTATCCTCTGGCCCCTCTCAACAAAGTCGCCGGGGCTGACGTAGCAGACTATCCTCCTCACGAGGACCCCGGTGATCTGGGTAAGCTGGACCGTCCCCTCTGGGGCGTCGAGGACGATCAGGTTCCTCTCGTTCTTCGACGACGACCGAAAGAAGGCGGGCCAGTGGCCTCCGTCCGAATGCTCGACCGACGTCGCCCTCCCCTCCAGGGGAGACCTGTTGACGTGGACGTTGAAAGGGTTCATGAATATCGCCACCTTCTCTTGGCTCGCCTCCACCACCAGGCCGTCGGCGGGAGAGACCATCCCCTCGCCGGTGGGGACTCGTTCAGGGTCCCGGTGAAAGAAGGCCATGAAGATCGAGAGGGCGAGCGCCGCCCCCGAGAGCGGGCCGATCCCGAGGCCAAAAAGGAGGACCGAGGCCAGGAGGGGAAAGCCCACCCAGGGGCCGGAGCCTCGAGCCAGCTTCAGGCCGGCTCACCTCCGCCACGTCTTATATCGGAGGCGAGCTCGTCGATCATATCGAGAAGCTCCGGGAGGAGGATCAGGACTACGTAGGCTATGGCGAAGAGGGCGACGGCAGACCCCGCCTTGGCGATCACGTTGTGGGCGAGATAGAAGCTTTCGTCCCCAAACCACTCCTCGCCGTAGGCCACCACCACGAAGATGTTCCGAAAGAGGTTCAACCCGTATATCACCGGGACGGAGACGAGCAGAGCCGAAGCCTTTCTTTTGCGGGGAGCGGAGACCGAGAGGACGACCCCGGCGAAGAGGGCCATGCTCTCGATGGCGGTGCAGGCGAGGACGATCTCCACGGAGTGGCCGTAGAGGGTTATGACGCTTCCGCCGCCGGAAGATGCCGGAACTCCAAAGAAGTTCAAGAGGCCGAGGGTCAGCCCGGCGGTCTCGCCGATCAGCCAACCCCGCAGAGGGGCGAGCTCTGCAAAGGGAAAGTAGGCGAAGCCTCCTATCGCCACCGCCGATCCCGCCCAGTTGCAGGATCGGGAACGAGTGCCCCTGACGAGGATCAGCCAGCCGAGGTAGAAGGAGAAGAGGGCCACAGCCAGGGTCAGTCCGACGTTGAAGGGGTCGCCGATGGCCAGGTAGTGGGCCGGCTGCTTCAGCCAGTGAACCCCGAAGAGGACCCAGCCGACGCCCGAGAGAGCCCGCCGACCCGAGAGGGCCGAGGCCGCGAGGAGGGCGAGCCCCGCCCAGAGGACGTTCGTCATCAGCCAGCCTAGAATCATCGGTGATAGAAAATCCACAGGTTTATTTAGCATTATCTACCAACCAGGAAATCTATGACGCTTCGGCCCCTTTGGCCGGCGGCATCTTAGTGGGAGTGTTTAGACCTATGGACGCAGAGAGATGGAGCCCGATCTTTGCGATCGGCCTTTTGCTCGCCCTGGCGGCAGCATCCGCATCGTCTGAACCGGGGCAGCCTTCAGATCCGGATCCTCTCGCTGAACCTTTCAGCTCAGCCCTGGATCTATTTTCAGACGATGAGCTCAAAGACGGAGAAGAGGATCTGCCGGCGATCGTGATATTCAAAGACGGGGCGAAAAAAGAATTGGAAGGGCTGGCTGTGAAAGAGACCTATGCCATCATAAACGGGGTTTCTGGATCGGCAAACTCGTCGGTCCTTCGGAGGCTTGCCGCCGACCCGAACGTCGCAGGGGTTTACCCCGATGGGAAAGTGGCTGTAGCCCAGCCGACTAACGCCACCCTCGATAACAGAACCTTCTGTGCCACCGGCAGGGTGAACGCAAAGCCCCTGTGGGACCGGGGCATAAACGGCTCCGGCGTGGTGGTGGCGGTCCTCGACTCAGGCATCGATAAAAACCACCCCGACCTGGCGGGGAAGGTGGTGGGCGAGGTGAACTTCGTCGACTCCGAGAGGACTACCGACGACCTTCTGGGCCACGGTACCGCAGTGGCGGGGCTCATCGCAGGATCGGGGACCGCCTCCGGCGGAGAGTACGTAGGGGCAGCTCCAGGGGCGAGCCTTCTGAACGTGAGGGTCATAGACAGCCAGGGCTCAGGCCAGATCTCAGACATCATAGCCGGGATCGACTGGGCCGTCGAGAACGGCGCTGACGTCCTCACCATGAGCCTCGGCGGCTTAAACCTCGGCGAGAGCAACCCCCCGATATCGATGGCCTCAGACAACGCCATGGACGCAGGGACCGCGGTCTGCGTCGCCGCAGGAAACCTGGACGAGAGGCTCCTTCTTCTGATGATGATCGCCTCATCGGTATCCCTCGGGGGCATAGAGTCCCCTGGAGACGGGATCAAGGTGGTAACGGTGGGGGCCACCGACTGCGACGACCGGATCGCCGCCTTCAGCGGGTCCGGACCTCTCCGGGACGGCAGGTACAAGCCGACCCTGGTGGCCCCGGGTGTGAACGTGATATCAACGGTGCCGCCGAACCTGGAGATCGAAGGGAAGATCGACAACTATTACGCTGGCGCTTCGGGTACGAGCCTCTCGACCCCCGTGGTAGCAGGGGTTGCAGCCCTCCTCATCCAGGCGGAGCCGACCCTCACCCCCGCCGGGGTGAAGGCGGCCCTGACGAAGGGAGCAAAGAAGCTATCGAACACCCAGGACGAGGAGTACGAGGCGTACTACCAGGGGGCGGGCCTTCTGGACGCCGAGAGGTCTTTTGAGATCCTGAGATCTGATCATCTATGCGGCGTCGTTCCAGACCGGTGGTCTGCTGGAAGGTGGGTCTACGGCGACTTCTGGGTCAGCGGCGAGGACACCGTCTACGGGAGCCTCGACACCGGAGCCGACCGGTTCCAGAAGAAGATGTACGCCCTCGCCCCCGGAGACGTGGACTGGAACTCCCGGTTCCTCTTCTTCACCGATAAAGAGCTCTCGAAGGTCACCACCACCGCGTCGGGTGCCACCGCCGGCTGGACGATGGTCCAGCCTCTGCCAGGAGAGATCCCAGCCAACGGCCAGAGGGTCTTCGGAGCATCGATCAGCGTCCCCCAGAACGCCGCCCCAGGCCGGTACACCGGCTCCATCGACGTCGCCGAGAACGGAAGCACCATATTTTCAGTGCCCCTGACCGTCGAGGTCGCCGAACCGATGGAGATGACGGAAGGAAGGGGCTCAGTCCCCGGGTCCCTCGCCAAGGGCGAGTGGGACTACCGTTACGTCGAGGTTCCTACCAGCACCGACGAGCTGAAGTGCACCCTCTCGTGGGAGGGCGAATCGGATCTGGACCTCTTCCTCCTCTCCCCCACCAGCGAGTACCATCCCGCGGGGCAGGAGGGGGGGGCTGAGACCGTCTCGGTGGAGACGCCCCCGACGGGCCGGTGGCTGGTGGCGGCCCACGCGAGGAACATCAGCGGCGAGGTCGATTACCTCCTGGAGGTGGAACGGACGCTCCTCGCCACCTCTCCCAAGAGGTGGTCCGTCGGCTCTGCGATCCCCGGCGAGACGAAGGAGGAGACATTCAGCCTGAAAAACGGCGGCCCGGCCCTCGCCAACGTCACCTACACCGGGATGATGGAGAACGTCGAGAATGAGGGGTGGACCGACTCCATCGGGGACAAGGTTATCTGGACGGTGCCGATCGAGGTCCCGGCGAACGTCACCCGGCTCGGGGTGAACCTCGCCTGGGACGACCCCAATAGCGACCTCGCCCTCCTCCTCTTCAACGAGAACGGAAGGCCCGTCGACGTCTCCTACGGCGGCGAGGTCGAGGAGGAGGTGGGAGCCACCCATCCGGCCCCCGGCCTCTGGAGGGCGATAGTCTATGGGTACCACGTCACCACCAGGGCTAGACAGCCTTTCGACCTCGAGGCGACCTTTTACGTCCAGGAGACCTGGTCCTGGGTGGCGGCCACAGGCCCCGATCGGCTCGACTCCGGGACGGAAGGGACGGTCAACGCCACCATCACCGTCCCACCCGACGCTCCGAGCGCTGGCCTGGAGGGGTACATCCAGATCCGGTCCGACGAGGACCGGTTCACCATCCCCGTCACCCTCACCGTAGGGGGGGCCCGCCTCACGGGGATGAGCACCACCGACCTAATCGACAGGGACGGGGACGGACTCTATGAGAAGCTCTGCGTCGAGGTGGAGGTCGACGTCACCGCCCCCGGCGAGTATCGGGTCGAGGGGAGCCTCCTGGACGGAAACGGGTCTGCGATAGGATGGCTCGGCAGCACAGAAAGGCTCGAAGAGGACGGGTCGATCGAGATCTGCGTCAACGGGAGCGAGATCGAGAGCAGGGGGCGATGCGGACCCCTCAGCCTTGAGAACCTCTTCCTCTACAACGGCGAGGGGGACATCATCGACCGGTACGAGGGGAACATAACGATATTCAAGTGTCCCGAGGACTTCCAGCCCCTATCGGCAGGGTTCACAGGAGATATCGTCGACGAGACCGGGGCTTCCGCGTCGGGAACCGGGACAAAGCCCGATTCCATCGTCATCTCTGTGGGGATCGCGGTCGAGACAGCGGGAGCCTATGAGATCGCAGGAAGGCTCGTCGACGACGACGGCTTTGAGATAGACCGGACGGAGGTGACGGCGAACCTGGAAGAAGGGGTCCAGACGGTCTTTTTGACCTTCAACCCCATCAAGTTCATCATGAAGAAGACGCCGTCCCACCTCCAACTCACGGATCTTGCCCTCAGCAGGAAAGGCGAGGTTCTCGATGAAAAGAAAGAGGCCTTCTCGACGGAGGCCTATAAGCCCGACGATTTCACCACAGAGAAGAAGCCCTACGTCATCTCCTGGCAGTCAAGGTGAAGGAGAGGTATTGGATAGATGAGATGCTCCGGCTGCTCCGATAGCGAGGGGCTGGAGCATCTTGATATATTTTCACCCTTCCCAGTTTCCCATCCTCGTTCTTTTCATCCGATTCTCCTCGTCTTTGTGGGTCGACAGAGCGAATAAATTTTGTATAACATGGATAATACTTATAAAAGAAGAGGGCTTGAATATAAGGCGAGAAGGTCAGCAGAAGGACGGTGGATTTGAAGACCGACCGGCAGTAGGATGGGAGGAGATCAAGTTGGAGAGCATGAAGATGAACATGAAAGCAGACCCCTTGTACAAGAATTTTAAGCACGACATAACCCCGGAGGGGCTCGCACTGGCCTTTCGATGGATCCCCGATTCGACGGGGCTGAGCGAGGTGGATAAGGAGCTGATCGTTCTGAAGGCCCGGGAGGATATGGAGGATATCTGGCCTGTGGCGAGAGATCAAAGAGAGGCGATGGCCCTGTTCCAGGAGAGGGCCCGAGATATAAGAGACCCCGATAAATTGAAAGTCTACCTCTGCGAGTTTCTCCTGGGGCTCGCCATCCTCGCCTCCACCTGGGTCGAAGCCCAGGAGAGGGCGGGGATGAACGCCAGCGCCCAGAGGATGTTCGGCTGAGGCTGAGAGGTCGAGCCCTCCGCCCGGGATTCAAACCGACCACAAAGCCAGCACCGTCTCCCAAAGATCGCCGATGCCGGAGCCGAACCGACGTCGCCAGCCCGATTCAAAAGCTCCAGTTTTAATCCTTTGAAATCTATTTTTGTAAAATTTCGATTATCGCCAGGTCGAGGGCCTCGGCGGCAGATCGGATCTCATCATCCCCCGCCCCCATCAACCGCGCCAGGTCCCGCCGGAGGGGTCCGAGCCGGAGCTCCGCCACCTCACGCCCGAGACCTTTCGCATCACCGACCAGCTCCTCCATCCGGGCAAGCTTTTTTTCGAGATGGCCTCTCGACTCCGGCCCCAGGACCTCGACCAGCTTCGACAGGGCAAAGGCAGCTCTCTCGCCGTGCTCTGTCAGATCTAGCCTCCTGATCCTCCCCTCCGGGCGCGAGCTGATCAGGCCCCGCGCCTCCATCTCGGCGAGGATCTTGAGGGTGTGGGGGACGGTGGAGTCGATCGTCTTCGCCACAGCCGAGGCGTAGGCGGGGTCCAGGTTCCGGACGGCAAGAAGGGCCATCGCCGGCTTCTCCCTCAAAAAGAAGAACTCGGGCCTCCCTTTCATCCCATCACCTCCTCGCCCCCCCCCTTACCTTGAACCCGCCACAAGTTTCCAGCCTTCCAGCGTCAGAACTAAGGTACGGTCTCGGCCTCCGGAAGGTCGGGGAGGAGGACGGGGGCTCTCCTCGCCTCCTCCGGTAAGGCTACGACAACATGCTCGTTGTACCCCCCAAACCTCCTCACCTCCAGGGTCTCGATCCGGATCTCGAGGTTTTCGGGCGACTCGGGCGGCATCCTCAAGATCCCAGTACCCGCTGCGTAGACGGCGGAGATCCTGCTCTCCGTCGGAAGGCCGGTCTTTTTCGATGCAAAGACGGTCCAGTCCAGCTCTCTTCCCCTCTCGAAGAGACCGGTCATCTCGATCATCAGGGGGATTCGAGGATCGACGGAGATAATCTGCCCCAGCATGATCCCGTAGGCGGTGTCGTCGTCGGGCAAAACCCTCAGCCTGTAGACCTCCTCGCCCTCGATCACCTCAGACCCTTCCACGACGACCTCAGACCTCTCGATCATCTCCATGAGATGGGCCAGCTGGTCGATCTTCTCGATCCCGTACTCCGGATCGGGCTGATAGAGGCCGATCCACTCATCGCCCATCTTCTGGTAGAGGGTGCTGTTTTTGAAGTAGACCTCGACCGTCTCCTCGGCGGTCTTCTCCCCCTCGAGGGTCGTTCTCCTGGAGGTGGAGACCTCCGTCGAGCTCTGGTCGGTGAGGTTGATCGCCCCCTCCCACCTGAGGTATATCATCTCCCCATCAACGGACCCGTTCCCCTCGAAGTTCAGGAACTCGACGGCCTGGTCCATCTCGATCTCGAACCGATAGGATTCAAGGCCGTCGACCGCCTCCACCATCCTCGCTTCGACCTCGCCGCCGCCGGGCCCTCGCTCTTCTCCGATGCAGCCGGCGAAGGCCGCTGCCGCCATGGCCAGCACCAGTAAGATCCTCTTCATCAGCTCCCCCTCACCTCCATCCTCGATATTTCGCAGGGCCCTCATCATGCGGAGGAGACAAACTTCTCGCCGGTGATCATCTCGAAGAGCTTGATGTAGACCTCGCTCGTCTGACCGATGACGTCCTCGGGAAGGGCTGGTATCTCAGGCTCTGCCTCTTTTTTCTCCCGAGCGCCATAGAGCCGGTCTTTGTACCCGATCCTCCGGTAGTGCTGGCGGACGTACTCCTTGGAGAGGTCGACGAACTCCCCATCCTCGTACTTCGCCTTATCCCAGAACCGGTCCTCGTCGGCGGTCCCGAAGACGTCGACGACCATCAGGTTCCTTCCCTCGTCAAAGGCGAACTCCTTCTTCCCGTCGACGTGGATGAGACCTCTCGGCTCCACCTCTCTTCGCATATCCTCGTCGATCCTGAGGACCGTCTCGCAGATCAGATCGTACTCCTCAGGCGAGAGCTTCGAGATCCTCAGCGCCTCGTCCCTACCGAGGAGCCGGTCGACCCTCTCCAGCTTCGTCGAGACCTCGATGTAGGGCTCGGGGAGCGGTTCTCCGAACTCGACCCTGTGCCCTCTGGAAAACCCGAGCTCCTCGGCCTTTACCTTGCCGACCGAAAGCCTGTCAAAGATCGAACCCGCAGCGTACCACCGGCATATCACCTCCAGGGGTATCAGGTAGTTTCCGGCCCCAGGACTGATATTCTCCGGCTGGATCACGTCAACCTTCTTGACCAGCATCCCGTTCGGGGGTAGAAACTTCTCGAAGTGAGTTTCGATCCCCATCTTCTTCGCCCGCGAAAACCAGTGGACCCCCTCCCTGCAGAGCGTCTCCCCCTTGTGGGGGATGAGGCTGGGGATCACCCTGTCGAAGACGGATATCCGATCCGTGAACCTGAACTCCAGCTCCCGGCCGAGGTCGTAGACCTCCTTGACCGAGCCCATCCTCAAAGGCTTCCGTTCCATCAATATCCTCATTTATCAGCGGAGGGATAACTCTTTTGCTGTCGATCCTCCGTGGAAGTTGCTTATCCCCAAAACCCTTAAATAACGCCGTCATCATTACCTCAATGCACATTTGAGTACATCAAAACTCATCATTTCTGGAGGGATAACTTCTGCAAACTAAAATTCTGCTGGATGAAGAAGAGATGCCAAAGCGGTGGTACAACGTCGCCGCAGACCTTTTGACGCCCCTGGACCCGCCCCTGAACCCCCAGACCGGAAAGCCCCTGGCTCCAAGCGACCTGGAAGCGATCTTCCCGATGGAGCTGATAAAGCAGGAGGCGAGCACCGAACGGTGGATCGACATCCCCGACGAGGTCCGAGAGATCCTCAAGCTCTGGAGGCCGACCCCCCTCTATCGGGCTCACCGGCTCGAAGCCCACCTCAAGACCCCGGCCAAGATATACTACAAGTACGAGGGCGTGAGCCCCGCCGGAAGCCACAAGCCGAACACCGCCGTCCCCCAGGCCTACTACAACAGGGAGGCCGGGATCGAGAGGATCGCCACCGAGACCGGCGCGGGGCAGTGGGGCTCGGCCCTCTCCATGGCCACGAGCTTCTTCGAGCTGGAGTGCAGGGTCTACATGGTGAGGGCGTCCTTCGACCAGAAGCCCTATCGGAAGAGCATAATGCAGGTCTGGGGCGCCGAGTGCGTGGCGAGCCCCAGCGAGCTTACCAACGCCGGAAGGGCGATCCTCAAAGATCACCCCGACACCGGCGGAAGCCTGGGGATCGCCATCTCCGAGGCGGTCGAGGACGCCGCCACCCACGACAACACCAACTACGCCCTGGGGTCGGTCTTAAACCACGTCCTCCTCCACCAGACCGTCGAGGGGCAGGAGCTTAAAAAGCAGCTCGATATGGTCGACGACTATCCGGACGTCATCTACGGCTGCGTCGGCGGAGGCTCCAACTTCCCGGGGATGGTCTTCCCATTCGTTCCCGACAAATTGAAGGAGAAGAAAGAGATCAGGATGGTCGCCTGCGAGCCTTCGGCCTGCCCGACTCTGACCAAAGGCCTCTACGCCTACGACTTCGGAGACACCGCAAGGCTGACCCCCCTCCTCAAGATGTACACCCTGGGTCACGACTTCATCCCGCCCTCGATCCACGCCGGAGGGCTCCGCTACCACGGCGACGCTCCGCTCCTCTGCAACCTCGTCCACGACGGCGTCATCGAGGCGATGTCCTTCCACCAGAACGAGGTCTTCAAGGCTGCAGTCACCTTCGCCCGGACCGAGGGGATCCTCCCGGCTCCGGAAGCATCCCACGCCCTTAAGCCGGCCATCGACGACGCCATCGCCTGCAAGAAGACCGGCGAAGAGAAGACGATAGTCGTCTCCCTCAGCGGCCACGGCCACTTCGACCTCTCCAGCTACGACGCCTACTTCGCCGGAAACCTGGTGGACTACGAGTACCCGGCGGAACTGGTGAAGCAGTCCCTGGCGAAGATCCCCAAGTTCTGACTGAGGTGAGCCCGCTGAAGAAGGTGGGGTTTCTGATCAACCCCGTCGCCGGGATGGGCGGGGCCGTCGGCCTCAAGGGGACCGACGGCCTCGCTCTGGAGGCGATGGCCAGAGGCGCGATGCCCGTCTCCCCGGGGAGGGCGGAGGCCGCCCTCGAAAAGCTCGGATCCATCGACGCCCTCTTTTTGACCGCCAGCGGCGAGATGGGCGAGAGAGCACTCCAGAAATGCGGCCTCGAATATCGGGTCGTCCACAGACTTCCGGAAGAGCCGAGCGCCGAGGATACAAAGCAGGCCTGCAGATCTTTTATCGAGGAGGGCGCAGACCTGGTCGTCTTCTGCGGCGGCGACGGGACCGCCCGGGACGTCTCAGGCGTCATCGGATCAAAAATTCCCATCATCGGCATCCCCGCCGGAGTCAAGATGCACTCGGGGGTCTTCGCCATCAGCCCCAAAGCTGCGGGCGATCTGATCCGGGGATACCTGGAGGGGGATCTCAACGCAAGAGAGACCGAGATCGTCGACGTCGACGAGGAGAAGTACCGGGCCGGGGTCCTCGAGACGAAGATCTATGGCATGGCAGCGACCCCCTACCTGCCAGCCCTGGTCCAGGAGAGAAAGCAGATCTATTCCGCCAGCTCCGAGGAGGAGTTCAAAGAAGATATCGCCGTCTTCGCCTCGGAGTTCATGCGAGACGGATCCGCCTACATCCTGGGGGCGGGGACCACCACCGCCAAGATCGCTAGAGCCATGGGCGTCGAGAAGACCCTCCTGGGGGTCGATGTCGTGAGAAACGGCCAAATAATCTGCCGCGACGCCTCGGAACGGGACCTCCTGAGGATCATCGGCGAGGTGGGAAAGACGAAGATCATAGTCAGCCCCATCGGAGCCCAAGGCTTCGTTTTGGGCAGGGGAAGCCAGCAGATCAGCCCCGAGGTCCTCCGAAAGGCGGGGCCAGAAAACCTCATCATCATCGCCACACCCCACAAGCTGAAGGAGACGGACCGCCTTCTCGTCGACACCGGCGACTTCGACCTCGACGAAATGATCTCGGGAAGGAGGCAGGTGATCTGTGGCTACAGGATCGCCCAGCTCAAAGATGTAGCGGCCTCATCGAACTTTTGAAATCATAAAAAATATAGGAGTTGAGCAAACCTGGACCCCGAGCTGGTGGGATCCATGTTCCCTCTCATCTCTACCTCAGTGAGTTCCAGAGGGCGATCAGATGATCGCCATACAGAACATAAATGAGGACGAACACCCCGAGGAGCACGTACAGGTTCGAGATGTACACGAGCCACTGTAGCAGTCGTGCCTTCTTCTCGGGGGTTCCAAACCACTCTTCTGCCTTTCGTTCAAGCAGGTTGGGCATATTCTAACGCCGAAGCTCATTAAGCAGCTTCCGTCTTGGGGAAGCCCTTTGATTTTCCGGATCCGGGCCCGAGGGGCTCTGTACCGGATCCCTCAAGAGCTGCCTTCTTGGCCGCCAGCTTCTCAGCTTCTGCGGCCTTCTCGGCTCTCTGGGACTTGCCCTTCAGCATCTTCAGCTTGACGAGGTTGTCTCTTTCCATCTCTTCCAGAGCGAAGCCGATGAACCGAACGGTGTCGTTGATGTCGGGAATCACTTTGAACTCCAGAGCGTTAACTCGTCTCTTGGTGGCGTCAATGTCTTCCACTAGCTTAATCAGCGCGGTCTCCACCTCTGCAGCGGTGATGATCTTGTCCACCAGACTCTCGTAGGCCTCAGCAGCTTCGTCGATGGCAGCGCTCGTACCGATGATGCCGTATCCACGCTCGAACATCTGCTTTTGCACAGAATCTGCCGTAATCTTCGGCACAACGACGCCCATGATGTTCCTGCTTTCCAGCTCTACAGCCGGCTCTTTCTGGAGGGCAAAGGCGACGCTCTTGATCGCTAAGGCACCCTCGGTAGCCTTGGCCATGTTGAGGCTCTGCTGAGCTCTGATGAAGTCTTCGACCAGCTCCTGCCTGATCGTCCTCGCCTGAGTGAGGACCTCAAAAAATTCGATCATCAGGCCATCACGCTTCATCTTCAGAAGATTGTGACCCATCTGAGCGACCTTGACCCTCTTCTTGAGGCTGATCAGGACTGCTCTAGTCGGCTTTGTCCCAGGGATTACGGCCATGATCTCACTCTTTCTTCCTGTACCTTGGGTGGTACTTCTTGATGAGATGGTCGTCGATCCTCGTGAGCATCGTCTCAGGAAGAGCTTGGAGAAGGTTCCATCCGATGTCCAGAGTATCGAAGATGCTCCGGTCCTCGTCTCTGCCCTGGTTGACGAACTTCTGCTCGAAGGCGTCGGCGAACTCCAGGACGAGCCGGTCCCTCTCAGAGAGAGCTTCCTTACCGACGATGGCCACGAGACCTCTCAGATCACAGCCCTCTGCATAGTAGGCGTAGAGCTGGTCTGATACCGCCCTGTGATCCTCTCGGGTGTGACCTGCACCGATGCCTGAGTTCATCAGCCTGCTGAGGGAAGGCCTGATGTCGATGGGCGGGTAGATGCCCTTTCGGTGAAGCTCACGAGATACGATGAGCTGACCCTCGGTGATGTAGCCGCTGAGGTCGGGTATCGGGTGAGTGATGTCGTCGCCGGGCATGGTGAGGATGGGGAACTGAGTGATAGACCCATTCTTGCCGGTGACAATTCCCGCACGCTCGTACTGGATGGCGAGGTCGGTGTACATGTAACCGGGGTATCCTCTTCGGCCGGGAACCTCTTCACGAGCGGCCCCCATCTGTCTCATGGCCTCGCAGTAGTTGGTCATGTCGGTGTAGATGACCAGCACGTGCATGTCGAGGTCGAAGGCGAGATACTCAGCGGTAGTCAGACCAAGCCGTGGTGTGAGCAGCCTCTCGACGGCGGGGTCATCGGCCAGGTTCAGGAAGATGACGGCCCTCTCAAGAGCGCCGGTCCTCTCGAAATCGGCCATGAAGCTCTGAGCCTCTTCGTTGGTGATGCCCATGGCGCAGAATACCACAGCAAAGGACTCGGCCTCTCCGAGAGCCTTGGCCTGACGGGCGATCTGAAGAGCGACATCGTTGTGGGGAAGACCTGCACCAGAGAAGATGGGCAGCTTCTGGCCACGAACTAAGGTGTTGGTCCCGTCGATGGTGGAGATGCCGGTCTGAATGAAAGCTCTCGGCTTCTCTCGTGCGGCGGGGTTGATGGCCGCACCGGCGATGTCTCTCGACACGTCGGGTACGATGGGAGGACCGCCGTCTTTGGGCTGTCCTGATCCGGAGAGAACTCTCCCGACGATTTCGGGAGAGAGGGGCATCTTGATCACGTCGCCGGTGAACTTGACGGAGCTCTCCTTTCCGAGTCCGCCGGTTCCCTCGAACACCTGGACGACCACGACTTCGTTGGAGGTGTCCAGAACCTGGCCTCTCTTCATCTCACCCGTTTCGGTTCGGATCTCAACAAGCTCGTTGAAACCTACGGGCTCGGTCTTCTCGACGAAGAGGAGAGGTCCTTTGATCTCGTTAATCGTTTTGTACTCCTTGGTCATTGTGAACCACCCTCATGACATCGTCTTGAACTCGCTCTCCATCTGAGCCTTCACCTTCTCGAGCTCCGGCTCGTAGTCCTCAAGAAGCCTGACCTTGGCCAGGGCGTCCTTCGAGGGCGTTCCGAGGATCACATCGGTGGGCACGCCGCGAGCGAGAGCCCCAAAGGCTTGATCCCTGAACTGCAGGATCGCCTCGAGCAGATCGAACTGTTTCTTGTAGGGACAGAAGGTGTCCACCGGGTGGAAGGCGCTCTGTGCCAGCCAGAAGTTGATGATCATCCTCGCAACCTCGAGGGTCAGCTGCTGATCCTCAGGCAGAGCGTCGGACCCAACCAACATCACGATCTCTTCCAGCTCCGCGTTCTCCTGGAGAATCTCCATGGCACGCCTCTTGTTCTTGTTCCAGTTGGGTGAGACGTTCTCCACGAACCAGGGCTCAAGGGCCAAGTCGTAGAGGGAGTAGCTGTCCAGCCAGTTGATGGACGGGAAGTGACGCCTCTGAGTGAGCTTCGAGTCGAGAGCCCAGAATACCTTGGTGATACGGAGGGTGTTCTGAGTGACGGGCTCGGTGAAGTCTCCACCAGGAGGACTGACCGCTCCGACGATGCTGACGGAACCCTCGGTCCCCTCAAGAGTGGTCACCCTGCCAGACCTCTCGTAGAAGTCGGCGAGCCTCGCTCCGAGGTAAGCGGGATATCCTTCCTCACCAGGCATCTCTTCAAGACGGCTGGAGAGCTCTCTCATAGCCTCTGCCCACCGAGAGGTGGAGTCGGCGGTCATCATCACGTCGTATCCCATGTCTCTATAGTACTCCGCGGTGGTGATCCCGGTGTAGATGGAAGCCTCCCTCGCGGCCACTGGCATGTTGGAGGTGTTGGCGTAGACGATGGACCTCTCCATCAGGGGCCTGTCAGTTCTCGGGTCCACAAGCTCGGGGAACTCGTGAAGCAGGTCGGCCATCTCGTTGCCGCGCTCACCACAGCCGACGTAGACGACTATGTCGACGTCAGACCACTTGGAGAGGGTCTGCTGCATGACGGTCTTTCCGGTACCGAACCCACCGGGAATGGCTGCGGTTCCACCCTTGGCCAGGGAGAAGAACCCATCGATGACCCTCTGTCCTGTCCTCAAGGGGATGGAAGGCGCCTCTTTGGATCTTGACGGCCTAGCTCTACGAACCGGCCAGTACTGGATCATGGGAAGCTCTGTTCCATCCTCAAGCACGCAGATCGTCTCTTCGACGGTGAAGTTTCCGGACTTGATCTCCTTCACGGTGCCCCTCTTGTCTGGAGGCATCATTATCTTGTGCTTGATGAGAAGCTGCTCCTGGACGGTTCCGATGGTCTGTCCGGGCTCCAGCTTGTCGCCCTTCTTAGCGACTGGAGTGAACTCCCACTTCTTCTTGTGGTCTATACCGTCAACGAAAAGACCTCTGCTGATGAAGTTTCCAGAAGCCTCTACCAGCTTGGGAAGAGGTCTCTGGATGCCGTCATAAATAGAGGTAAGAATTCCTGGACCGAGTTGTGCTACCAATGGTGCACCAGTTTCCTTGACAGGCTCGCCTGGCTTCACGCCCGCGGTATCTTCGTATACCTGAATGACGTGCTTGTCTCCGGCGATGCCGATGATCTCGCTCATCAGCCCCTCTTCGCCGACCAGGACCAGGTCATACATGTGAGATTTTAGACCTGTAGCCTGCACCACCGGCCCGGCAATTCTATGAACTTTGCCCGTGCCTACTTCCATAAATCAACACCTATTGCCCTTTTAATCTTCTCTCTCATCTCTGTGCTCTGCTCAGTCCCGATGGCGATCACCGTCGGCTTGACAGAATCGGTAAGCGTTCCCCTCAGCCTAGAGGGGAGGTTGTTGAAATCCGACTGGCTCAAGACCAGAATGCCTACACCCGGATCTGCCATGACCTCCTCGATCTTCGAGATCAGCTCATCTTCTGAAGTGGCCTCGTAAGCTTTTCTTATCCCAGCCAGGGTGAACCCGAGAACGGCCTCACCACTGCCGATAACAGCAATCTGCATTACGCCACCACCTGTTCTTCGATGAGCTCAGCAGAAAGACCCGCCTCTTTGCCGCGGACGATCTTCCTGATGTTTGAAACTTCAGTGTCCTTGCTAACGATGTAACCCAAGACCGGTAGGATGGACAGCGGATGATAGTTCGACAGAGCCCAGGCGTACCTCACAAGGTAAGCCCTGAGGCGCGCCTCTATCCTGCTCACACTCCCGCCTTCGGCAGCGACGTCCGAGATGGCGCCCCAGAAGGGATAGCCCTCAAGTCCCCGAACGAACTCGTTGTAGGACTGACCCGCCATCCGGCTCAGCTCTTCGTGGAGCTTTCCGCCGGGGATCAGGTTCTCCTGTATTACGCTTGCCTCGATTCCGGCCTTGTTCATCCGGAAGAGGGTAACCAGGTTCTTGACGTCTATCTCCTTTCGGACGTACTTCAGCAAGAGACCGCCTCCGACGGAGAGGGTGCCGCCCACGGCACGCTCCATCCGGAAGTAGTAAAGCTTGTCCAGAGCGTTCTCCACCGAAGAGAGCATTTTTCCATCGTACTGGGCCAGAGCCTCGTAGTAGTCGGTCCCATCGAAGGCCTGTATAACCTCCTCGACCCGCTCCTTCTTGGCCAGACCCTCGAAGAACTCCATGTCCAGCTCGCCCGCGGGCACCAGGTACTTCATGATCTCCTCTTCGCTGGCCCCGTGGAACTTGCCTCGGAGGATCGTCTTGATGTTCCAGATGTCCCAACGTCTCAGGTACTCCAGAATGAGGAACTGAGGTTCATCGATCGAGACCTCCAGAAGCTTTCTGTAGGTCTTTGCAATGTTGGCAAAGGTGGCGTACTCCACCAGCTCCGCTCCGGAGTAGTCCTTAGCCATCGAATCGATCTCTTCCTTGTATTGGGTCTCCTCCAGGTACCGCGTGATCTCTGGTATGTCCATGCCCAGCATTCTCTGATACATCTCATGGGGTATGAGCTTGGTCTTCATGGCCCGAACTCTGCCCGTGATGTACGCGTACTTCACCGGTTTTCCGAACTTCGGCAAACGTAGTACCGGCATGGCCTCACCCAAACAGGATCTTAGAGACGTCTTTCATGGACTTGTTGAAAGCCTCACTCGCCAGAGTTTCGTAGGTGTGATCGTAGCTCATCGATCCGTCTTCGCTCTCTATCACGACGCCGCCGACAGTATCAACAGTCCCTTCGAAATTGGGGGCAATAGAAGAGACGAAGGCCTTGTCCTTCTTGCTGGACTTGACCTTCATCTCCTTCAGGTTGTAGGGCTTGACGATCTCCTTGATCAGATCCTCGTTCTCCTTCTCGGGCAGCTTTGATACCGCCTCGATGAGCTTATTACGAGTCTCCTCCATGAGATCCTTGCGCACGTTCAGCTCAGCCCTCTTCACCTGAAGATGAGCGCTTGATACCACTCTGCGCTCGAGAGCCTCTACAGCGCTGTCTGCCTCCCCCTCTTTTTCGGACTTGATTTCTGCGGCACGTTCTCTGGCTTCATTAAGTATCCTTGCAACCTCTTGCTCGGTCTCGGCGTTTATCTCCGCGACCTTGCTCTTGCTGGTTGCAAGAATGTCCTCTACAACTGCGTCTAGTGCCATTCCTCTCGACCTCGCTCAGGATGGCGAATTCACGCGAAGGGTGTCCAGGCGAACATCAGGATCAGTGAAACAGCAAGACCGAAGATGATGAGAGTCTCGGGCAGAAGCATCAGGAATAGACCCTTGCCCAGGAAGCCGGGCTCCTCTGCCACGACACCTACCACAGCAGCTCCGATACCCTGCTCACCAACACCAGCACCAATACCGGCAAGTCCGGTCGCAAGACCGGCGCCAACAGCCAGAAGTCCGTACAGTATTCCACCATCGGTTATAGTTTCTACTACCATTTCCTTATCCCTCCGTTAATCCTAATCTCAATCTCTCAAGAACCTTCGGACACGTCCGAAGGGCGAATACTCAACTCCACCACCATGCTGACTGTAGAACTTGGTGAACATCTCCACGTAGTGCAACCTGAGAGGATGCATGAACGGAGAGAGGATTCCAAGAAGCAGGTTGATGAAGTGAACCATGATCAACACAACTATACCAACAACGATCGCTATCGTCGTGAACCCTTCGTGGGATCCGCCGCTCAGCATCGGCATCAACACGTAGAAAGCCAGCTGGTTTGCAGCGAAAGCGACGCCCACCGACGCTAGGCCTATGGCCAGAAGTCGCAGGTAACTTATCAGGTTGCTCACAAAGAACGGTATGTGAGTCGCACCCATAACACCTTCGGGTCCCTTTACCATCATGACGATGGATATGACGATGACCAGCGCGCTCAATAGCACCAGGGGATTGCCCAAGCCACCGACGATCAATCCGAGCAGACCGAGGCCGAAGAATACCTGGAAGAGAAGCACAGGAAGCCTCTCGTAGTAGGCATGCCTCTTCTCGCCGTAGGCGAGCTCTGTCTTTACGCCCAGGATAGAACCGATGCCGGTGTGGACGACACCGATGAAGATGCTAACGCCGATCAACACCAGAACAGAAGCCGTCGCCAGCCTGTACATGGGGAACATCGCCCCAGCGAAGTCGCCAAGGCCGGAAGGCCCAATCCTCCCAAGAGGACCGTAGAACCCAGCGCCGAAGTCGATGCCGACTTCATGCGGATGAGCCACCGTTCCCAAAAGACCCACGTGGTGAGCACCACTGAATATGTAATCCCACAGGCCCAGAGGCCCAAAGATCTCGCCGAACAAGAAGCCGAATATTATAGCCCAGATGCTCGCTATGATCACGATGTTGATCAGAGACTGCCAACCTGGAGTCCTGAACTTCCGCTTGAGCATGAACATCACTATCAATGATATCACGCCGTATGCGACGTCGCCCAAGATCAGGCCGAACATCAATGGGAAGAATATGAATATCAGCAATGTCGGGTCGAACTCTTTGTACTCGGGAATGGCGAAGAGGCGCGTGATCAGCTCGTAAGGCCGGGCTATGCCGGGGTTGTTCATCTTGGTGGGGATGTCCTCACCAGCCTCCACCAGCTTATCAGCCTCGGAGCCGTCCAGCTTCTCAACCTGGATGCTTCCACCTGCTGCGCTCTCAAGCTCCTTCTTCAGCGTCTCATACTGATCAGTGGGAACCCAGCCGTCTATCACGAAGGCGTTGTCGGTTGAAGCGAACCTCAGTGGCGACTCAGCTTTCTGGGACTGGATCGAGATGTACTCGTCGATGGCCAGGACCAGGTTCTCATGCTGTGCCCTGATGTCCTTCAGCTTCTTCTGCAACGGCACCTTCTCGCCCTCCAGCCTCTTGGCATCGGACTCGAGAGTGCTTATGGCACCGGCAATGCTCCCGGTAGGTCCCCGGGGTACGGATATCTCAGAGAAGCCATGCTCGGCTAGAACGCCCGAGACTTCGCCTGCCTTCGCCACCGGCACAAATACAGCCACCGCATTGGTTTTGCCAGCGCTGGCGGTGAATACCTCGTTGACGTATGAGACTTTGGATACGTCGGCCTCTACGGGAGAAGCGACAGTCCCCACGAAGGCTGCCAGGGTGTTGTAGCCGTACAAAAGCTCCAGATCAAGAGGCAAACCGGCCAGAGGTTTCAGGGCCTTGGCCTGATCCTGCTTGATCTTGACCTCGTTATCGATCTCGGCGACCCGTTCGGCGGTGGCGATGACGTCATCGCCGACGCTGCCGAGGATTCCGTCCATCTGTGAAAGGACCTGAGACTCAGGGAACTGGTTGTCAGGCATCTTGTCACTGATGTCCAGATATCTCTCGATGGACCGGAGCCTTATGAGCTGTTCGGAGTATCCAGCCGACTTTCCCAGGGGCTTGCCCATCTCGAAGGCATCATCTGCACCAGAATAGTTTACGAGATGCAACAGGTTAAGCTCGTGCAGCTTCTCTATGACTGGTTCTATAACCTTATTCGACCCGGCGACGACAACACGACTCATCTCAACGGGTCTAAGCATGCAACAACCCCATAAACTCCTTTAACAGATGTTCGACCGCAGCATCTACCTTGCCACTGGCGCTGCTCTTCGTTGCATTGACCTTCTTCATGCCGTCGTCGATGATCGCCTGCTTCTTGGACTGAACACCCATCTCAGCATCGGCAAGACGCTTCTCGTAATACTCCTGAGCTTCAGCCTCGGCATTTCTGACGATATTCGTTGCTTCGGCAGTGGCATCGGCGATTCGCTTATCTCGCTCTTGTTGGGCCCGCTCGATGCTGGCTTGAGCATCGGCTTCCGCCTGCTTGATCTTCGATAAGATCTCGTGTCTAGTCATCTGATCCCTCTACCCTCACTACATCCTTACCGTTTTCAGACAGCGCTACCATCACTCAAGCTGTGATAAACGCTGTGATCTCATTACATGTAACAATATAAACTCTTCGGTTTTGGGTGATATCGTCTCCCGTTCTGGAATATCTCATCGAGACCAGAAATTCAACGCCGCCTCCAGCTCTTTGTGACTTTTGGCGTACTCCTCTGTCGAGACGCCGGCCCTCCAGGCCTCCACCGCCTGGACCATCGCCGTCGCTCCGGCGGTCGTCCCCCAGGGGTGGCCGTGAACTCCTCCGCCGGCCTGGACTATGCAGTCGATGCCATAGCCCTCCAGGTTTGGGCGGACCTTCCCCGGATGGACCCCTCCCGAGGCGACGGGAAACGCGGGGCGTAGGCCGTACCAATCGTCCCGGAGAGCGTCTCTGCAACTATCGTTCTCCTCCCGGTCGCCGGCCATCTTGCCGAGGTAGCTTCCGGTGTGGAGGTTCGTGCCTCCTGCCATCCGAACGAGCCTGGATATGGGGACCATCGATATGCCGTGATGCGGGTCCCGGGTGAAGGCGCCGTGCATCGTCCTGTGGACGTGGACAGGGACCTTCACCCCTCGGGATAGCACCTCCAGGGCCGAGAACCCGGCGGTGAGGACGTCCACCATCACCATATTGGCGCCGCGACCGATCATGTCCTCTGCCCGCTCCAGGATCTCCTCCGCGCCGCAGGTGACGTTGACGGCGTAGAAGGCCCTCTTCCCGGTCTCGTCCTCGACCTTGGAGAGCTCTGCCATCACCGCCTCCACCCTCTCGTCGATGGGGCAGAAGGACTGGTCTGTCAGGGTCTCGTCGTCCTTGATCAGATCGAGGCCCCCCCTCACCGCCTGGCCCGCCACCTCCGCCGTCTCTTTGGGGCTGAGGCCGACCTTCGGCTTGATGATCGTCCCCACCAGGGGTCGGTCGAAGACGCCGAGGAACTTCCTAGCCTCATCTATACCCACCCTCGGGCCCTTGTGGGCACCGACCAGGCTCGGAGGGAAGATGACGTCCAGGAGCCGCACCTTCTTGAGGGCCGATAGGCCGAAGAGGTTTCCAGCCACGACCGATAAGTACTGAGGGATGTTTCCCGGCTCAAATAGCTCTTCGGGAAAGGCGACGTACGCGAACTTCCCCTCGGCCCTGATCACCCTCGCAGCGAGATCTGTGGCCAGCTTCTCCCTCTCCACCTCGGTCCAGGTCCCCGTCGACTGCTCCGCGGCGATCTCCTCTGCGGCCTTCTCGATCGGAAGGTCGGTCTCAACGCGATATTTTGCTATGACTTCCATAAACTCGAACGCTCCTCAACCGCTGAGGTTGGCTCTCTCCCATAATAAAACTCTCTGAGAGATGAGCAATTCTCGGATCCAGTAAGGGAAAAATCGAAAAGAACATCACCTAAAGGCCCTTTGCGCCATCAAGATCTAAAAAACGGAACCGTAACAGGTAAAAGGCTGCAAGTACAGCGTCATGCAATAGAATCACCACGGCCGGTTGGCAAGGATCAGAATCAAGGTGCCGCCATCGATCATAGGCCCGAAGGCGGAACTATCTTGATAGATGCCGATTTCGATTCGAGGGATCGACCGGACAGAGGGGATTGTAAATGAGCAAAATCACTATCAGCTTGATCAAGGCAGACGTCGGCGGATGGCCCGGACACGCCACGGTTCACCCCGCACTGAAAGAGGTCGCAGAATCTGTACTGGCCCAGGAGAAGGCAAAAGGAAGGATCATAGACTTCAAGGTGATGTCGGTCGGAGACGACCTCCAGCTGATGATGACCCACCTCCTCGGAGAGGACAACGCCGAGATCCACGGCCTCGCCTGGGACGTCATGTGCAAAGCGACGGAGAAGGCCGAGGAGCTGAAGCTCTACGGCGCGGGCCAGGACCTCCTCTGCGACGCCTTCTGTGGCAACATCAAGGGGATGGGGCCGGGGGTCGCGGAGATGGAATTTCACGAGCGTGCGGCAGAACCGGTCGTCGCCTTCATGATGGACAAGACCGAGCCCGGGGCCTTTAACCTGCCCATATTTAGGATATTTGCCGACCCCTTCAACACCGCCGGGCTCGTCATCGACCCCAGCATCCACCAGGGCTTCATCTTCGAGGTATGGGACATCATGGAGCACAAGAAGGTGATGATGGAGTCTCCAGAGGAGATGTACGACATGCTGGCCCTGATCGGCGCCAAGAGCAGGTACGTCATCAAGAGGGTCTACCCCAAGCCCGGAAAGCTCCCCGAGGACGAGCCCGCCGCCGTCGTCAGCACCGAGAAGCTCTACCAGACCGCAGGCAAGTATGTAGGAAAAGACGATCCTGTGGCCCTGGTGAGGGCTCAGTCGGGGCTTCCAGCCTTAGGCGAGGTCCTCGAGCCCTTCTCCCTCGGCCACCTGGTCAGCGGCTGGATGAGGGGCAGCCACAACGGCCCCCTGATGCCCTGCGCCTTTGAGGACGCGATATGCAGCAGGTTCGACGGGCCACCACGGGTCATAGCCGCCGGATTCCAGATCGCAAAAGGGATGCTGATCGGCCCCGTCGACCTCTTCAGAGACCCGGCCTTCGACCTCACCAGGCAGAGGGTCCACGAGATCACCGACTACATGAGAAGACACGGCCCCTTCGAGCCCCACCGCCTCCCGATGGAGGATATGGAATACACCACCCTGCCCTCCGTCCTCAAGACCCTCGGGGAGAGGTTCGAGGACGCTGAGTGATCATTCTGAACCGGGGGGGATCCTGCCCCCTCCCCACCAACCACCCTTTCTAGATTCCAATCGGCTTTTACCCATCAAAACTGCAATTTTACTCCAAAAATCCTCCTTTCCCCGCTCTTTCCCGGCGGGCCGGTCTCCTCTCCAAAAACCGGACGAGAAACGATTAATAATTATGCGAACTAATTTTTAGATCACTCTGGTCGGCGAAAGATCAGATCACGTTCTGCCGTCCAGAAAGCACGACTTGGAACGATCAATATCGAGGTTGTGAGCTGGTTTGGAATCGTCCGTAAACCCCGACGAGCTGGAGACGGTGACAGCACCGATGAACGAGGTCAAAGGCGACGCCGAGGGCAGATCGAAGAAGGCGGGGCAGAAGAAGGCGAAAAAAAAGAGGCGGAGGCTGAAGGTCGCCCACCCTGAGAGGTGCATCGGCTGCCTCTCCTGCATGTTCGCCTGCAGCAGAATTAATTCGGGCCGAGCGTCCCTGGCCAGAAGCGCCATCAAAGTCAAGACCCAAGGAGGGCTCGAGGGCGACTTCGCCGTGGTGGTCTGCCACGCCTGCAAAGACCCGCCATGCGTTGCGGCCTGCCCCACAAGAGCCCTCGAGCAGAAGGAGGACGGGCGGGTCGTCTTCCATCGTGACCTCTGCGAGGGATGCGGCGCCTGTGCCGACGCCTGCCTCATCAGGGCCATCTCCCTGGACGCCGAGGGAAAGGCGGTCAAGTGCAAGCACTGCGGGGCCTGCGTCGCCTTCTGTCCCCACGGCGTCCTGGAGATGGAAGAGGTGGAAGATTGAAGTATCGGAGAGGGAGGTGAGACCAGATGCTCAGAAGAGTCCTTTACATCGATCTCGGCAAAAATGAGAGCTTCGTCGAGGAGAGGCGCGACCTCTTCGAGGAGTGGCTGGGAGGAACAGGGGTTGCAACCCAGCTTCTCTTTGAGGAGTGTCCCGAGGGGACCGACCCCCTCTCGCCGGAGGCCCCGATAATATTTTCCATCGGCCCCTTAAATGCCCTCTTTCCCGCGATGACCAAGACCGTCGCCACCTTCAAGTCGCCCCTCAACGGCGAGCTGGGCGAGTCTTACGCCGGAGGGAGGCTCGCCATGGCCATGAGGTTTGCGGGCCACGAGTCGATAGTCATCAGGGGCGCTGCCGACCGGCCCTGCTACATCTCCATCAGAGACGACAAGGTCCAGATCAAGGACGCAAGGTCGATATGGGGGATCCCGGCCACCGTCGTCGGGTACATCCTGCGCGACGTCGAGACGGGCGTTGGCCGAAGGTCCATCATCAGGATCGGGCCCGGTGGAGAGAGGCTCGTCAGGTACGCGGGGGTCGTCGTCGACACCTATCGGCACTTCGGAAGGCTCGGCCTCGGGGCGACCTTCGGATCGAAGAACCTGAAGGCGATGGTCATCTCGGGGACCGAGGACGTCGAAGTTCCAGATTCAAAGAGGTACAGGGCCATCTACAACAAGCTCTACAAAACCGTCGTCAAGACCGACGCCATGGAAAAGTATCACGACATCGGAACCCCCATCAACATCAACGTCTTAAACCAGCTGAAGGGGCTTCCCACCCGAAACTTCCAAGACAGCAGCTTCGAGGCGGCGGAGAAGATCAGCGGCGAGGTTCTCGCCGACGACCACCTATTTCGGAGGGTATCCTGCGCCCACTGCCCCATAGGCTGCATCCACATCGGGATGCTCAAGACCTCTTTCTCCCGCGAACATGAGTACGAGATCAGGAAGATATCTTACGACTTCGAGCTGATCTACGCCCTCGGCTCAAACCTCGGCGTCTCATCTCCCGAGGGGATTCTAGAGCTGATCGAGGCCTGCGAGCGGCATGGGATCGACGCCATCAGCACCGGGGTCGTCCTCGCCTGGGCGACGGAAGCCCTCGATCGGGGGCTTATAACGCTCGAGGAGACCCAGGGCCTGGCCCTCAAATGGAACGACGTTGAGGGCTACCTGAAGGCGATAGAGAACATAGTCAAGAAGAAGAACGAGTTCTACTCGGCCCTGGCCGAAGGGGTCGAGGTCGCCTCGGAAAAGTACGGCGGCCAGGATTTCGCCATGGCCCTGGGCAAAAACGAGGTTCCCGGCTACCACACCGGCCCCGCCTCCATAATCGGCCTCACCGTGGGGGTGAGACACTCCCACCTCGACAACGCCGGTTACAGCATCGACCAGAAGGCGGCAAAGAAGAACCTCGGCCCCGAGGAGATGGTCGACGCCATCATCAAAGAGGACGACTCGAGGGGCGTCTATAACTCTCTCGTCGGCTGCCTCTTCGCTCGAGGCGTCTACTCCACCGAGAACATAGTCGAGGCCCTGGGGTCTGTGGGGATCGAGAAGACCGAGGAGGAGCTGGAGGTCCTCGGCAGGAAGATCTTCGATGAGAAGTACAGGTTCAAGAGGCGGGAGGGTTTCGACCTCGAAGCTGCGAGGATCCCCAAAAGGTTCTACGAGACCGTCTCCACCATGGGTATGGTCGACCCCGAGACGATCGAGACGATGATGGAGATTTACCGAAAGCGTAGAGGATGGTGACCAACGGAAGAGGTCTGCAGCCTTCCCGCGCTATTGCTCTCCGAAGTAAGATACGAAACTGCAGAAATTTCACTGAGTAATCCAAATACGGCGGCTTCATCCATGATTTACACCATAACCCTCAACCCAGCCCTCGACCGAACCCTCTGGATCAACGAGATTCGAGAGGACGTATCAAATCGGATCATAAGAGAGGAGAGCTACGCCGGAGGCAAGGGGATCGACGTATCCAAGGTCCTGACCGCCCTCGGAGTTTCAAACCGGGCCCTGGGATTCATCGCGGGCTTTGCGGGCCGGCAGCTGGAGGCCCAGCTGATCAGGGACGGGACCTCCTGCGGCTTCATCCCGGTCTCCGGCGAGACGAGGATCAACGTCGTAATCCACGAGATGAGCACGGGACGGCAGATCATCCTCAACTCCTCGGGCCCCGAGGTGAAGCCCTTCGAGCTTCTGGAGATCACCGACGTTGTGAGGCGCCTGGAGGAGCCCGAGTTCATAAGCATCGGGGGGAGCCTTCCGCCAGGAGCCCACCCCGAGATCTATCGAAAGATCATCGAGACAGCGAAGCTCCGGGGCGCGCGGGTGGTTTTAGACGTCGATCGGGAGGCGCTGAAGATCGGAATCCAGGGAAAGCCCGACATAATCAAGCCGAACATCCACGAGCTCTCCACCCTCGTGGGAAGGAAGCTTGAGAAAAGAAACGAGATCCTGGATGCGGCCCGGGAGCTGAACAGAAAGGGCGTCGGCATCGTCCTCGTCTCCATGGGGCCGAGGGGCATCCTCCTCGTCTCGGACGGAAAGGCCTATCAGGCGGTGCCCCCGGCAGTCGAGGTGGTGAACACCATCGGGGCCGGAGACTCCTCGGTGGCGGGGTTCATCTGCGGCCTGGCTTCGGGAAAGGACCTCAAAGAGTCCCTCATCCGCGCGACGGCGGCGGGGACGGCGACGACCCTCCGGCAAGGGACCGCCCTAGCCACGAAGGAGGACGTCGAGATGATCGTGCCCGCGGTGGAGCTGGAAGTGATATCGGAGGAGTGAAAAAGAGGAGGGAGGAGCATGACCATGAGAATAGGACGAGAAGACGTGCTGGTGCCCCTGGACGTTCCGCCTGAGAGGCGCGAAGAGTACGTCGACAACTACCTCAAAATCACAAAAGATAGCGGCAGACTGATGCTCTTTGCCGGCGACCAGAAGGTCGAGCACCTGAACGGCGACTTCTACGGCGAAGGCATCAGCCCCGACGACGGCGATCCCGAGCACCTCTTCCGGATAGCAAAGAAGGGGAGGATCGGGGTCTTCGCGACCCAGCTCGGCCTCATCGCACGGTACGGGATGGACTACTCGAAGGTCCCCTACCTCGCGAAGTTGAACTCGAAGACGAACCTGGTGGGAAGAGACCAGATGGACCCCGTCAGCCGCCAGCTGATCGAGGTCGACCAGGTGGCGGAGTTCGCCGACGACAGCGGCCTTGACGTCCTGGGGGTCGGCTACACCATATACCTGGGAAGCGAATTCGAGGACGAGATGCTCCGGGAGGCGGCCCAGATCGTTTATCAGGCCCACGGACAGGGCCTCGTCACCGTCCTCTGGATCTACCCTCGGGGAAAAGCCGTCAAAAACGAGAAGGACCCCCACCTGATCGCGGGGGCGACGGGCGTCGCCGCGGCCCTGGGATCGGACTTCGTCAAGGTCAACTACCCCAAAAAGGAGGGCGCGAAGTCCGAGGAGATATTCAAGGAGGCGGTGGCCGCCGCCGGAAGGACGGGAGTCGTCTGCGCCGGGGGCGCAAGCCGCGACCCGGAGTCCTTCCTCCAGCAGCTTTTCGACCAGATTCACGTCAGCGGCGCCGCGGGGAACGCCACCGGGAGGAACATCCACCAGAAAGACCTCGATGAGGCGGCGAGGATGTGCGACGCCATCAGCGCCATCACCCTCGACGACGCCACCGTCGAAGAGGCTCTGAGGATATACGAAGGGGATCGAGGAGACTGAAGAGCTTGAGGCAGGCGATAGTTCTCGCGGCGGGGGAGGGCGAAAGAATGCGCCCCCTCACCACAACCCGTCCTAAGGTGATACTTCCCATCGGAGGAAAGCCCCTCCTCGAACACCTGGTGGCGAGGGCGAAAGAGGCGGGGGTCGAGAGGTTCGTCATCGTCGTGGGCCACCAGAAAGAGAAGATCATCGACCACTTCGGCGACGGCAGCGGTCTCGGGGTCGCAATCGAGTACGTCGTCCAGGAAGAGAGGCTCGGGACCGGCCACGCCCTCCTTTTGGCCGAGGGTCTCGCCGAGGATCAGTTTCTGGTGATGAACGGCGACGTCCTCTGCGACGCCGACTCCCTGAAAAGGATGGTGGAGATCGAGGGTCTCGCCGTCGCGGCGGTGAGGGTCGAGGACCCCGACCCCGAGATGGACTCGATCCTGGAGGTCGAGGGGGGTTTCCTCAAATCGGTGGCAGAGCGGGGCAAGTCCCCACCATCCCACCTGATATGTGCCGGGATATGTCTCCTCGACAGAAGGATCTTCGAAGCTCTCAGAAAGGCTCCCGCCCCGGAGGACGAGGGGAGAAGGAGGCGAGAGACGGACCTTCTGGAGGGTCTGAAGCCCCTTCTGGCCGATGGGGTCCAGATCGGGGTTGTGGAGATTGAGAGCTGGATCGAGATCGTCCACCCGTGGGACATCCTGAAAGCTAACGAGACCCTCATGCCCCCCGACACCCGCGGAGTCCTCGGCGAGGTGGAGGGAGGCGCTACCCTCTCCGGCGAGGTCGCCGTCGGGAAGGGGACGGCGATCAGGTCCGGCACCTACGTGACAGGGCCGGTGATTATCGGGAACGGCTGCGATATCGGCCCGAACTGTCTCATCAAAGGCCCAACGTCGATCGGGAACGGCGTCCGTATCAGAAACGGCGTCGTGATCGAGAACAGCAGCATCATGGAGGGGACGGAGATATCTCACCTCTGTTACCTCGGCGACAGCGTCGTCGGACCAGGATGCAACCTCGGGGCAGGAACGATCGTCACCAACCGGCGCCACGACGATTCGGTCGTCAAATCTTTCGTCGACGGGACGAGGGCCGAGACCGGCCGGGAAAAACTCGGCGCCATCCTCGGCGAGGGGGTCAAGACCGGGGCGGGGGCGATCATCTACCCCGGAACGGTGGTCGAAGCCGGAAGGTGGGGAAGGCCCGGAGAGGTCCTCTGGGGCTTTGTCGAGGCCGAGAAGTCAAAACCCGAAGAGGCGGAGGAGGCGGTGGGGGGCGGAGCGGACACCTCCGAGGCGACCGGGGCAGATGATAAAAAGAAGACCAAAAACGCCATCGATGATCCTCCCGCGACAGAGGGTGGGGAATCAAAGACGGCCTGAAGCTACACCGGGTGACGAAGATGGGAAAAAGAAGAAACCGACTTGCCTTTGAAAAGAGCCCTTACCTCCTCCAGCACGCGGACAACCCCGTCGACTGGCGTCCGTGGGAGGAGGAGGCCTTCAGGAAGGCGAAGGCGGAGGACAGGCCCGTCTTCCTCTCGATAGGCTACTCCACTTGCCACTGGTGCCACGTCATGGCTCGCGAGTCCTTCGAGGATGAGGAGGTGGCGAGGCTTTTGAACAGCACCTTCGTCTGCATCAAGGTCGACAGGGAAGAGAGGCCCGACCTCGACGCGATCTACATGGAGGTCTGCCAGATGATAACCGGTGGGGGTGGCTGGCCCCTGAACGTCATCCTCACCCCCGAGAAGAAGCCCTTCTTCGCCGCCACCTACATCCCCAAAGAGAGCAGGGGCGGGAGGATCGGGATGCTCGACCTTGTACCGCGGATCGGGCTCCTCTGGAGGAACGAGCGGAACGAAATCTTAAACTCGGCAGAAGAGATCACCTCCACCCTAAGTAAGCCCCCCTCGGAGATTCCGGGGATGAGGCTCGACGAGTCGGCGATGAAGTCTGCCTACCAGAGCCTCGTCGCCCGCTTCGACCCTGCCAACGGCGGGTTTGGAGGCGCCCCCAAGTTCCCCTCGCCGACCGCCTTCCTCTTCCTCCTCCGCTACTGGAGAAGGACCGGCGATGAGGGAGGGGCCACGATGACCGAGATCAGCCTCAACGCCATGAGGGGGGGTGGGATCTTCGACCAGGTGGGGTATGGCTTTCACCGCTACTCCACCGACGCGGGCTGGCTTCTTCCCCACTTCGAGAAGATGCTCTACGACCAGGCAACGATCTCCCTCGCCTGCCTGGAGGCGCAGCAGGCGACGGGCGATGCGAGGTACGGCCGGATCGCTTCGGAGATCTTCGACTACGTCCTCCGGGAGATGAGGGCTCCTGAAGGCGGCTTTTATTCTGCAGAGAACGCCGACAGCGAGGGGGAGGAGGGGAAGTTCTACCTCTGGACGACGGAGGAGATCCGGGCCGTCCTCGACGATGCCGAGGCGGACCTGGTGGCGAAGCTCTTCGACGTCAGAGACGAGGGAAACTATAGAGAGGAGGCGACGGGGAGGCTCACCGGCAAGAACGTCCTCCATCTCAAGAGGCCCCTCGAAGACTGTGCACGAGAGATGGGGATCGCGGAATCCGAGCTGAGAGAAAGGGTGGAGATCGCCCGAAAGAGGCTCTTTTCTGCGAGGGAAAAGAGGGTCCGGCCCGAAAGGGACGACAAGGTCCTCGCCGACTGGAACGGCCTTTTGATCGCAGCCCTCGCAAAAGGGGCCCAGGTTCTGGGCGAAAAGAAGCTGGAAATTGCGGCGTCCAGAGCCGCGGACTTCGTCCTGGAGAAGATGGGGGACGGAGAGGGACGGCTTCTCCACCGCTACCGGGAGGGCTCTGCCGGGATCCTCGGAAACCTGGACGACTACGCCTTTTTTATCTGGGGGCTCATCGAGCTTTACGAGGCGGGCTTCGATACAAAATACCTCAGGGCGGCCCTGGAGCTGGCCCGCGACATGGTGGAGAGGTTTGAGGACGAAGAGAACGGAGGCTTCTACTTCACCCCCGAAGACGGCGAGGAGCTGATCCTCAGAAAAAAGGACGGCCACGACGGGGCGCTTCCTTCCGGAAACGCCGTTGCCATCTTAGACCTTTTGAGACTCTCTCGAATGACGGGAAATAGAGAGCTCGAAGAGATAGCCTCAAAGGCCTCGGACTCCTTTGCCGCCCGGGCGAGAGGCGTCCCCGCGGCCCACCTCCACCTCCTCTCAGCCCTGGATTTCGCCCTGGGCCCGACGTCAGAGGTGGTGATAGCGGGTCCCGCTGGGTCTCCCGAGACGAAAAAGATGCTGAGAGCCCTGAGGGCGAAGTTTCTCCCAAGGTCGGTGATCCTCCTCAGGCCGCCGGGGCAGGAAGATATCGCCGCGATAGCCGAGTTCACAGAGGAGATGGTGATGGTGGACGGGAAGGCGACAGCCTATGTATGCTCGGGAAAGGTTTGCCAGCGGCCTACGACGGACCCAGAGGAGATGCTGGAGAGGCTCGATTCTGCTGCCGGCAGCCCTTAAAGGGGTCTATCCAGGCTTTTTTGGAGCTATGAAAAGCTTATTAATGGTTAGATGAATTAGGCCAGGGGCAGTGGGGTGAAAAAGCTGCCCATTTGCGGAGTGGGAAAACAGATGACAGAGGTGTTAGCTTGAACCTTAGACGTATCGCTCTATCTTTGATCCTTGCAATCTCCCTCATATCAGGATTTTCAATGGCGGAAGACTCAAACGTATCGACAGACGAAAGCGATGTTCAGCCAGGAGAGGTCCTCGAACAGACGGTGGCTGAGGACTCCGATGTCGAGACGGCTGCTCCAGAGGAGGCCGGAGACGTCGATGTGGCGCCAGTCTCTGATGCCATGAGCCTCGAAGGGTCCTGGATCCTCAACCTCGACGATCTCCAGATCTCGATGGTCATCTATCAGTCAGAAGATCTTCTATTCGGCGCCGCCAATTCCGAGACACCGAAACCCTGGAACGGCGTGGTGTCAGGATCAGCGGATGACGACGCGGTCGAGCTTGAGATCCTCTCCCTCCAGGATGGTGTCCTAGTCTCCACCCTCATCAGCGGTACCGCCACCACAGACGGCTCCATTACGGGAAGCTTCGTCCAATCCGATAGCGATGGCAAGGTCAACGAGGGAAAAGCCATGGGCTTTTTGACCAGCCCCGATACCTCGGAATACAAGCCGACTGTTGTGCCTACGACTGTCGCCGCCGCTGCGGCAACTGTGACTCCAGTCCTTGAGGACACAACGACGACGCCAGCTCAAGAGACGACCACCGAGGATGGAAGGAAAAAGCCCTTGGACGTGTCCTCCTTGAAGGAGCAGTACATCGCCGTAGGAGCAGGTGCTCCTATGCCGCTATAGACCACTTCAGAACCCTCGGGTAAAGTTTGCGATTCGCTGGAGGGCGACCGCAAATTTCACATCATTTTTCATCCGATCAGTATTCGCATCTCCTTCACCGTATCGAAGTCTCTCCGAAAGGAGTTTAATCACCATCCGCCTATAAAAGAGTATGAAACGAGTTTTGCCGGTTATTCTGCTGGTGCTGCTGGCAGGCCAGGCCGAGGCGTCGGTCTTCTTCAAGATCGTGGAGGTTCCGACGATCTACGTGAGCCCCGAAGGGGAAGCGAGCTTCACGGTCTTCGTCGAGAACCTGGGAAGCGAGAGCACCTATGCGGGACTCAAGTTCAGGAACATCCCCGGTGGGCTATCGATAGTCGGCCCCCGCTGCACAAAATGGGTAGATTCCGGGACGACCCGGGAGTTCGACTGCGAGCTCGCTCTGGAGGCTGGGAATGTATCGCCAGGGAGCTACTCCTTCGAGGTGGGGATCGTGGCGACGGGCGCTCCGCCGGAGTGGACCCCCGTCGAGGTGATCGTGAGCGACGACGTCGTCCCGAGGGCTGCCGAGGCCGAAGAAACCGAGGGGGGCGTGGAGGTTGATTCTGAAGAGCTCGAAGAGGAGTATCCGCCCTGCCCAGTGGTGAGGGACGTAGGGGGGGCGGAGGAGGAAGAAGAGGAGACGCCGGGCTTTGGGATCGGAACTGCCCTGGGAGCTATGGCCCTGCTGCTCATCTCGGGCAGGATCAGGAAGAGGTAGAGGAAGGGATCACAGAACGCGCCCCTCCATCTCCCAGCCCAGCATCTCCTTTATTACCAGGTAGCTCATCTCCGGCGGGATCGCCCCCACCTCGGTACAGATGACGTCGATGTACTGGTGGGGGGTGACGTCGAAGGCGGGGTTTCTCACCCGGACGTTCGATAGCTCCGATATCTCGGGGTAGACCTCCTCGGCGGCCCTCATCTCGATGGGCACGAGCTCGCCCATCAGAGTCTCGGGGCTGAACTTGTAGGTCTCCGCCGCCACCATGAAGCTCGTCCTCGCCTCGTGAGCGGCGAGGGCGATCGCGGCGGTCCCGATCTTGTTTACCAGGGAGCCGTTAGCGGTGATCACGTCAGCGCCGACGATCACCTCGTCGACCTCGTTGATGACGGTCCGCACCGCTGAGTCGACGACCAGCTCTGTCTCGATCCCCCAGCCGTCGAGGGCCTTTATCGTCAGATGGCCCTGATAACGGGGCCGCGACTCGGTGGCGATGACCTTGATCTCTTTGCCCGAATCGAAGGCGGTCTTGATGATGGAGAGGGCGACCGAGGAGTTGCAGTGGGTGAGGATCGTATCCCCATTCCGAATTCGGCGGCTTCCGATCTCGCCGATCCGCTCCACGGCCAAAAGCGACCGTTCGACGAAGTCGTCGGCGTTCTTCGCCAGAGACGATCGGGCCGAGTCCAGGTCGTCCCCGCGATAGCGCATTACCATCCTGATGGCGTTGGATAGCGATACCGCCGTGGGCCTCGTATCGAGCAAAACCTCGGCTGCCCGGCCCACCTCGGCGTTGAACTCATCGATCCCCGAGGGCTCTATGGCGAGGGCGAACTCCTTCAGCGCCCCCGCCGCGGCCCTTCCGATGAGGGCGGCCCCTCTGATCTCCATCGACCTGATCTTCTCGGCCATATCCTGCAGATCTTCCATTGGGCGGGTCATGGTCATGGTATTCCCTAATCAGGCCGAGGCGATGGATTTCGCGAATTTTGCCACCCGCTCGCCGAGCTTCCTGCAGGCCATCAGGGCCCCAGCGTCGGGCGCGCCGACGGAGACGGCGCCGTAGTGGCCGCCGATCTCGATGGGGTCTCCGACGATGATCATCCCGTGGATCAGCATCGCCTCGATGATGGAGATCAGAGTCGTCTCATTTCCGCCCGAGAGGCTCCCCGAAGAGGTGAAGGCCGCGCCGACCTTGTTCTCCAGCTTGCCCCGGACCCGGACCGACTTGTCGATGAAGCTCTTCATCTCGCCGGAGAGGGTCCCAAAGTAGGTGGGTGCCCCGAAGACTATGCCGTCGGCGACCGTCAGGTCCTCAAGGGTCGCCTCTTCGACCTTCTTGATGACCACCTCGGCCCCGCCGTTCTTCGCGCCCTCAGCCACGGCCTCTGCCATCCTGGCGGTGTTCCCGCTTCGAGAATGATAAACTACCAGCACTGTTTTCATCTAATTCACCTCAAGATCATGCTCAACTCAGAGTTCAACTCGATTATATCTTCTGCCTCCACTCTTAAAGTTCCTTTGATCAAAATCCAGCGCCCTCCAGGCTGCGGCCCGGCGGATCACCGCTCGTCCTCGCGACCTCAAGGCTCGCCTCTTCTCAAGACGATCCGATCGCCCTCCTCAACCCCAGGGAATATGTCGAGGCCGCAGGCGACCTTGCCGATGTGGTTGACCGCCGAGTAGGGCTGGGACCCGCCGTAAAAGATGCAGAATGCCGAGCCCGGCGTCCAGTAGGAGACGTCCCCCGCCTCCGAACTCGGCGATGGGTTCTCGTCGGCGAGGCCGATAGGAAGGCCGAAGTAGACCTCCTCCTGCCAAACTTGGGCTCTCGCCTCCAGGGGGAGCCTCTCGAGTATTTCCTGGGCGGTCCGCGGGTTTCGGTCGTCGATCTCCACCAGGGCCTCGCCCTTCCCCTCCACCACGATCTCGATGAACGTCATACTTTGCCACCTCTTCTAGCGCTTTCTCGGGGATTGTATGATCCCCGGAGATACTTAATCGCTACTAAGCGTCTTCTGGAAAGAGCTTCTTTCCCTTTTCTGTCAATTCGATAACGCCCAGCTGCTTGAGGAAATCCAGCTCGTCGTCGACCTCCCATCCCTCCGCAAGTTTGCCGTCGGTTATGCGCCAGATGAAGACCATCATCATCGTCACCTTCTTGCCGGTGGGGGGCAGTGAGACTCCGAAAAGATTCCACTCGCCCGTATGGGTCCCAGTGGCTTTAACCAAGACCCAGACCTTATCCCCTTCAGCGATGATATCCTCAATATTTTCGTGCCAATCGGGGAAGCCTTCGAACGCCAGCGCGAAGAGCTGCTTGAAGCTTTCGAGGCCCTGCTGTTGGTGGGCGTGGTCAACGTAATCTGGCGCCACCAAATCGTCAAACTGATCCAGGTTCCGATTATTATAGGCTTCAATGAACCTGCGAACGATCGCCTTATTCTCTTCCGACGACATGGAAAATCACTTCTTATTAAATTCGTCTTTCTTAATACTTAAGAATTGTTGTCTGCAAGATTTTCTCACGATTCGGCAGCTGCCCTATCGCGCCATTCTCCAACAACATAATTTTAAGGTTGTGGGCCTATCAATATAGAAGAAAGAGAACGTTTCACAAAATCCCGGTGGTGAGATCCTGACATCAGAAGAACAGATCATGGAGCGGCTGGAAGATCAGCTCAAATGGTACAGCAAAAAGAGCAGACTGAATCAGAAATGCTTCAAGTGGCTCAAGGTGATCGAGATCGTCGCCGCCGCCCTCATACCCTTCGCCGCTGGGCTGAGGGCCGACCCGCTGATCACCGGCGGCCTCGGCGTGATCGTCGTCATTCTGGAGTCGTTGCAGGGGCTCTTCCAGTTCCAGCAGAACTGGACGAACTACCGCTCCACCGCCGAGGGACTGAAGCACGAGAAGTTCCTCTGGCAGGCCAGGGCCGGGCCTTACAAAGATCTCGAAGACCCCGACGCCCTCTTCGCCGAGAGGGTCGAGGCGCTGATCTCCACCGAGCACGCGAAGTGGGTCAACTACCAGGAGCAGGCGGGGAAGGGGAAAGAGCAGAAAAATTGACGGGCAGAACCTCATCGGAATAAATGGCGTGGGAACGAATCAACGCCGCGAACATTTATGTTGGTTGAGTTTGATGAGAATTGTGGAGGAAGAAGAGGCTTGAACGGGTGGGATCGAGAGCTTAGAGCCTTCATGTGCTATGCTCGAGCAAATGACAAAGGCGACCTTACTCAACTGCGAGAAAATCTTAGCAGCGAAGTAGAGCAATATATCGGAGAGGAGTTCCACATCTTCAAAGATACAGAGGATATAAAGTGGGGTGAGGATTGGGAAAAGCGAATAGAAGAATCCCTATCAGAAGTAATATTCTTCATACCGATTATAACACCAAGCTTCTTCAGGAGCAAGTATTGCCGTGGTGAATTAAGACGGTTCTTGGACCGAGAGAAGAAGCTCGGACGGAACGATCTTATCCTCCCCATATACTATATTGAAACTTCGCTACTGGAAAATAGAGCTGAGAGAGAGATCGCTGACCAGGATGACGATGCTCTACGAGATGTCAAGACTCTGGCTAAAATCATTAGAGATCGGCAGCACGTTGATTGGAGAAAACTACGGCTGAAGTGTCGCAGCGCATTTGGTTCAGAAGAAGTTTTAAAAGCACTGGAAGGGCTGGCGATACAGATACGCGATGCCTTAGACCGACATCCACCAATTATAATAGAGCCTCCATTTTTAGAGCAAACAAAGCAGAAAAATCCTACCAATCCCAAATTCAAAATACCAACAATCAAAACTCCCAATACAACATCTAAACAGAAAGCCTCCACCGAAGAGATTGTGATAGACCAGAGATTTGTAAAGCAACCGAAACCGAAAAATCCCCAAAGTCTCGAAATCAAAACTCCCAGAACAACATCCAAACCGAACGCTTCCCCCACAGAGATTGTGGTTGATCAGATAAATGGTGGTTATGCCACGATTTCTGAAGCTATTCGAGCAGCTAATCCTGGAGACAAAATCCTAGTCCGTCCCGGTTTATACCAAGAGGGCCTTGTCGTCGACAAGCCCCTTGAGATCGTAGGTGATGGGAAACGAAATACGATCAAGGTCCATGCTTTCAGAAAAAACGCTCTAGTTTTTAATGCCAGCCACGGACGGGTGGCCAACTTGACCCTACGCCAGATAGGAAGCAATGGAAACTGGCATGGCGTGGATATCGTTCAAGGTAAGCTGACGCTAGAGAACTGCGACATATCCAGCCAAACCGGTGCGTGCGTTGCTATCCACAGCGGAGCAGATCCGTTCCTTCGCCACAATAAAATTCGTGATGGAAAGAAGGTCGGAATCTACGTTTTCGATAACGGTCGGGGAATAATCGAAGAGAACGAAATATTCAGAAATGCTTATTCTGGGGTAAGAATCGAAACCGGCGGGAATCCTATCCTTCGCCGAAACAAAATTCATGATGGGAAGACCTCTGGAGTGTTCGTCAACAAGAACAGCCAGGGAACGCTAGAAGAAAATGACATATTTGGGAATGTCTTTCCTGGGGTTAATATCAGAGATGGCGGGAATCCCACCTTACGCCGAAACAAAATACATAATTGTATGGGTTCCGGAGTTTTCGTCTCCGAGAACGGCCGGGGAACGCTAGAAGAAAACGACATATTTGAAAACGGATTCTCAGGGGTTGAAATCAAAGGAGGCGGCACAATCTACTTTTCCAGTGATGAAGTTGGAGGCTGGATACCCCCTCCCAAAAGTTTTTTAAATCTTCTGAGATGAAGTACCCAGTGATACACT
>NPIE01002607.1_pt1 | contig 63284 bp, 53 predicted proteins | sample 8637661 | NCBI WGS metagenome assembly NPIE01 (sample SAMN07420842, study PRJNA396082) | bioreactor metagenome | isolation source: sample BA12 brine-fed electro-methanogenic bioreactor BA | place: Japan: Kochi | collected 2016-12-09 | reverse complement strand
ACGCAAAAAAAGGCCACCCGAAGGTGGCCTACTCTCATTCAAGAGCCAAGGGCAGAGATGTAATCCAGGCAATACTGATCAGAGCAGCTCAACTGCGACGGCTGTCGCTTCGCCACCACCGATACAGAGGGATGCAACCCCTTTCTTCAGGCCGCGCTGCTTAAGGGCGTTGAGCAGCGTGACGAGAATGCGTGAGCCGGAGGAACCGATCGGGTGCCCCAGGGCGCAGGCGCCGCCGTAGACGTTGACCTTGTCGGCATCAAGGCCCAGTTCGTTGATCGCCAGCAGGGAGACCACGGCGAAAGCTTCGTTGATCTCGTACAGATCCACCTCGTCCTTAGTCCAGCCCGCCTTGTCGAGCACCTTCTGGATGGCGCCGATCGGGGCGATGGTGAACTCGGCCGGCAGCTGGGCGTGGGTGGAGTGCGCCACGATACGCGCTACTGGTTTAAGGCCGCGCTTGTCGGCTTCGGCCTGAGTGGCCAGCACCAGGGCGGAACCGCCGTCGCTGATGGAGCTGGAGTTGGCCGCGGTCACCGTGCCGTCCTTCTTGAACGCCGGCTTCAGCTGCGGGATTTTGTCCGGGCGGGCGTTGCCCGGCTGCTCATCGGTATCAACAACGGTGTCACCAGCACGACCCTTGATGGTTACGGGGGCGATCTCGTCCTTGAACCAGCCGTTCTCGATGGCGGCCAGTGCCTTGTTCAGTGAACCAATGGCGAATTCGTCCATCGCTTCGCGGGTGATGTTGTAATCGTCAGCGGAGCGCTGGGCGAATACGCCCATCAAGCCGCCTTCGTAGGCATCTTCCAGCCCGTCGAAGAACATGGAGTCCAGCACCTGACCGTGCCCCATGCGCATACCCGAGCGGGCCTTCGGCAGCATGTAGGGAGCCTGGCTCATGTTTTCCATGCCGCCGGCGATCATGATACTGGCGCTGCCCGCCTTGATCTGGTCGTGGGCCTGCATCACCGCTTTCATGCCGGAGCCGCACATCTTGTTGATGGTGGTGGCACCGGCCGCATCCGGGATGCCGGCCTTGCGAGACGCCTGACGGGCCGGGGCCTGACCCAGCGCACCGGGCAGAACACAGCCCATGATCACTTCATCAATATCGCTCGGCTGCAGGCCGGCACGCTCGATGGCTGCTTCGATGGCCACCGCACCCAGGTCCGGTGAACGCACGTCGCTCAATGCGCCCATCATGCCGCCCATGGGGGTACGGGCCGCGCCCAGAATCACAATGCTGTTGTCTGACATCTTGTTGCTCCTGTTAAGTCGCTAATATTCTGATCCGTTATTCGGCTGGCCGTTCCGTTACCGCCCCAGCACCGAGCGCGCGATGACTTCCTTCATCACCTCGGATGTGCCGCCGTAGATGCGCTGCACACGGGCGTCGATAAAGGCGCGTGAGATCGGGTATTCGGTGGTGTAGCCATAGCCGCCGAACAGCTGCAGGCAGCCATCAGCCACGCGGCACTGCATTTCGGTGGCGGTGTACTTGGCCATGGACGCTGTGGCCGCATCCAGCTCGCCGCGGGAGTACTCACTGATGCACTGATCAATGAACGCCTTGTTGACGCGGTAGTCGGTCTCCATCTCGGCGATGCGGAAACGGGTGTTCTGCAGTTCTTTCAGCTTCTGGCCAAACAGGGTGCGTTCGTCGGCATACTGGATGGTCATATCCAGCGCACCGCGGGCGGCGCCAACACCGATGGCTCCGATCACAAGACGCTCACGGGGCAGCTCCTTCATAAGATACATGAAGCCCTTGCCCTCTTCGCCCAGCAGGGCCGATTTGGGCACACGCATGTTCTCGAAGAACAGCTCCGAGGTATCGCCGCTGTGCTGACCGATCTTCTCCAGATTGCGGCCCTTGCCGTAGCCCTGCAGCGTGGTGTCCACCAGAAACAGGCTGACACCCTTGGCGCCGGCCGCCGGATCGGTCTTGGCAGCGACGATCACCATGTCGGCGTGCTGACCGTTGGTGATGAAGGTTTTCGAGCCGTTGATCACATACTCGTCACCGTCCAGTACCGCCGTGGTGCGCAGCGCCGCCAGGTCACTGCCGGCCCCCGGCTCGGTCATGGCGATGGCACCAACCACCTCACCGGACACCATGCCCGGCAGCCAGCGACTCTTCTGCTCGTCATTGCCGATGTGGGCGATGTAGGGGGCCACGATATCGGAGTGCACCATTACATTGGTGGCCAGGGCACCGTAGCCCAGTCGAGCCATTTCGGTGACCAGCATGACCGAATACTCAAAGGGCACACCACAACCGCCGTGGTCTTCGGGCACATCCACGCACAGCAGACCCGCTTCGCCCAGCGTATTCCAGAGCGCACGCGGCGTAATACCCTCGCGTTCCCACTGTTCATAATGCGGCGCGACTTCACGTTCCAGTGCGCGCAGCACCATCTCGCGGAACAGGTCCAGCTCTTCGGTATCGATTACGGCTGCATTCATCACTCGATCCTCGCTTACTTCGGTGCCATGCGCAGCGCGCAGTCGAGACGAATGGTTTCGCCGTTCAGCAACGGGTTTTTCACGATCTGTTCCACCAGCATGCCGTACTCTTCAGGACGACCCAAACGCTGCGGGAACGGCAGGGTTGCGGCCAGGCTGTCCTGCACTTCCTGCGGGAAACCGGCCATCATCGGTGTCATGAAGATGCCGGGTGCGATGGTGTTAACGCGAATGCCACTGCGCGCCAGCTCACGGGCCGCCTGCAGCGTCATGGCCACCACGCCGCCCTTGGATGCACTGTAGGCGACCTGCCCGATCTGGCCTTCGTAGGCGGCGATGGACGCGGTGGAGATGATCACGCCACGTTCGCCGTCATCGTTGGCTTCACGGGTAGCCATTTCGGCGGCGGCCAGGCGTATGATGTTGAAGCTGCCCACCAGGTTGACCTGAATGACTTTGTTGAACGCCTCCAGCGGCATCGGGCCTTCTTTGCCGACGATCTTGCCCGCCGGGGCGATACCGGCACAGTTGACGGCAATACCACAGGGGCCATGCGCTTCACGCGCCGCCGCAAACGCCGCTTCCGCGCTTTCAGCCGAAGACACGTCACAGCGGACAAAGATGCCACCCAGCTCTTCAGCGATCTGGCGACCGCGCTCTTCATTCAGGTCGAAAATCGCAACCTTGGCGCCAGCGGCCGCCAGTGCACGGGCCGAACCTTCACCCAGACCGGATGCACCACCGGTAACAACTGCGGGTACGTTTTTGAAATCCATTGCTCTCACCTGTCGCTTGTAGGGTTAGTGCCACCTGTCGTGGCTGACCAATAAGGGAATGACCTTAGTTTGGATCAGCAGGCGATGCTCCGCCATGACAATTTCCGGCAGCAAATTTGTTAAAAAAAGACAACTGAATACCACCCCATACAGGCAAAATAATGTCTCTCTTCAACTGCAATTTCCGATTTTTCGCCTATAATCAAACTCCCGTTCCAATTCTTCGGGTGCAATATGTGGTCCAAGGCTGTACTGCTGCTCTGCTTCTGCCTGCCCATTTCACTGAGCACACATGCTATTGCTGCCCATTCAGCGGATACCGCCACAGTTGAATTGACCACGGCTTTTCTGATCGAAACAGGACCCCGCTTGAACCCTTCCACGGCTGCAGAACTTTGGCACAAGGGGCAATTCACACCCTATGCCGACACACTGGCGCTCGGGTTGGGCAGCAAACCGGTCTGGATTGCCCTGAAGTTGCACAATGACATCGGCAGTCAACTGGAGCGCAGCCTTCTGCTGGATACTGCCTGGCTGGATGAGATACGGCTGTACCAGTACCGCGGCCCACGGTTACACCACCAGGTTGTGGCGGGAGATCTGCAGCCATTTGCCAATCGCAACCCATTACTGACCGGGTTTCTGTTTCCACTGGAGCTGGGCCCGGGTGAGCACCTTGTGCTGCTGCGAATCAGTACACCCGACCCGATGCTGTTACCGTTGCGCCTGCTGGATGACGAACAGCTGGAACATCTCCCGTTGCTCCGCTTGACCAGCTACGGCTTGAGTTATGGCTTTCTGCTGGCATTGATCTTCTACAATACGGCGCTGTTCTTTGGTATTCGAGACCGTCACCACCTGTTATATGCGCTCTATTTGGGCTCATTCCTGCTGGTTAACCTGGCCTACTCGGGCCATGGCCTGGCCTGGTTTTGGAGTGAAGCCACCGAATGGCAACGCTGGGCACCGCCAACACTGATGATCCTGTTCGGCTGTTGCGGACTCCTGTTTGCCAGCAGTTTTCTGCATATACGTCAGTACTGCTCCCGTGGCTATCGGGTGGTACAGCTTGCGGCCGCTCTGGCCTTTCTCAGCCTCACTGGAGGCTGGCTGATGGACTCACAACTGGTCGCACTGAGCGCCGCTTTTATGTTCATGCTGGTCTTCACCAGCCTCATGCTGCTAATGGGGCTGTGCCGGGTCACACAAGGCAGTGTCAGTGCTCGTTTTTACCTGTTGGCCGTTATCTCTGGCACCTGTGGCACCGTCATTACCACACTGGCCGTATTAGGACATCTGCCCTTCAGGGAATGGAGCTTTCGCGCCGCCGAAATCGGCATGCTGGCCGAGGCCACCCTGCTGGCACTGGCGCTTGCGGCGCGCATACGTCATGTACACCGTGAACAGATTCAGGCCGAGCACGCTGCCAATACAGACCCTTTAACGCTGCTCAATAACCGTCGTGCGCTCTATCGTCTGGCCGAGAGCCACTGGCAAACCGGGAATCGTCGGCGCCGCCCGCTCAGTGCCGTAGTGCTGGATATCGATCATTTCAAGCAGTGCAATGACACGCATGGTCACGCAGCCGGTGACCGGGTGTTATGTCAATTGGGCCAGTGCATTCTGAATACGGTACGCGAGGGTGACTTGGCGGCGCGCTGGGGCGGTGAAGAATTTCTGGTTTTGTTGCCTGATACTAACCTGGAGGATGCAGGTCGCTTTGCTGCCCGACTGCTTGAGCAGATCCGCCTTACACAACTGACGCTGAACGGCCGGTTGATTGAGGTTACGGCCAGTATCGGGATTGCAGAGCAGTCAGAGCAGGATCGCAGCCTCGACGATCTGATCGGTCGTGCTGATCAGGCGCTGTATGAAGCCAAGCATCAGGGGCGCAACCGCATTTTTCAACAGCAGATGGGCACCGATGGAAACGATCAGCTCAGCGAGGTGTTGATCCACGAATCAGCCGACTGAAACAGGCCACATCAGCATGGGGAAAACTAACGCTCGCCTGCCAGTGCTGCGCCAGCCAGCGAAAGCTGGCTTCAGCAAAGAAGGTGATATGGGTAGGGTCATTGCGGTAGTGCCAGCTGCGAAAGCGCTCGTCATCCAGCACCCGCTTGGTCTGCAGCACCAGCAGCCCGTTCGGAGTCAGCAATGACCAGAGTTGATCCAGAACGGTCAGGGGGTCGGCCAGGTGCTCGACCACTTCGGTACAGGTAATAAAATCGTACGATTGCTGCAGAGACGCCAAGTCAGGATGGTAATACTTGTCATACAGTGACATCTCATAGCCGGCTTCACGTGCCATCTCGACCAGAGCAGGCCCCGGGCCACAGCCAAAATCGAGCCCCCTGGCGGGTGGTGGCAGTTGCTGCCTGACCTGATCAAATGCGCGTGACAGAAAGCGGCGATACCCGGGATCATCAACCGTATTTTCATGATCGTCATAAACAGCCTTTTCAGCCTGCTCAGACAACCTCTGCGCAGGCTCCAAATGCACCAGCTCACAGGTTCGACAACGGTAATATAGTCGTTCTTTACACGACAGCGGGTAAAGGTCATCACTGCCGCACAAAGGGCAACACCCAGTGGGGTTTTCTGTCTGCAGCACGCGCCAGCTCCGCTCAAGTTAAAACAGGCGGATAATGTCATATGACTGACGTGCGCACCATATTCGAGCCCCCTGTTTGCTGACAGGACTGTCAGTGAAAGGCTTTGTGGCGACGGTCCAGCTTGTGGTTGCTGAGAATAACATGCTTAAGCTTGTTCAGTTTTGCCAACCGATTCATGGCCAGCAATTCAATGACCCCTGCCGCCAGCATCATCTTGATCACAAACGATTGCTCCGCCAGCAAGGGGTGAAACTGGCCACCATTGCCGGTAAACAGAAGGTAGATGCCAAACCCGATAACCAGCGTGGCAGGCAATGTAATCAGGTTATATTTGCGGATGTGACGGTTAATGTCTTTAACTGAACTCTTGCTGTCGGTGCTCATGGTGAACCCTCCCGATAAGTTGATCACTAATTGATCAGAATCCATTACGGGAACGATTGTAGCGCTAACCCAAACAGTGCTCTAGTGTCTCAAAAGTGCCGACATTTGCAGCAAAACGCTTGTATGTTGCGCGGTAACAACAAAAAGGGCCACCCGAAGGCAGCCCTTGAACACGTGGCTTCATCCGGCTCAGAGAGTACCAAGCTTCAACCAGAGCGTTTCACCTGAACTGTCATCCACACCGTCGTTGTCCGTTACCACATAAGCTTTGCCACTGACATCGATTGCAAAGCCTTCAACCTTATCGGTGATATAGCCGTTAAGGCTCTTCAGATCGGGTATCAGGTCACGTACGAGCGTTTTGGATACAACCGGCAGCGCCTCACCCAGTGGACGCGGCTTGAGAGCTGACAGTTCGATGCGATAGAGCCGCTTGATGGATGCTTTTTCACCGATCTGGTTGTCACGCTCAATCACGTAAAGACTGTCTTTGTGAAGTTCCAGCTCTGACAGCCCTACCCAGCCTTCGCTTACCTGCTCCAGTGGGTAATGTACGGCACCCCACTGACCGGTTTTCAGGTCATAGGCCAGCAGTTTCGCATGATGATCAGGGTCATCACCCCACGGCCGCTGCATTGCAATCCAGAGCGTATCGCCTGCCAGGGCGATCCCTTCCGCACCGAAACGGCTTTGATGTTTGAGCAACTGTGAAGGCAGTTCAATGGTACGGGTGATTTCGCCCGCCGCATTCACATGATGGATCGCATGCGGAACGTCCTTGTCGACATTGCCTTCAGAGGCCAGCCAGAAGCCTCCTTTACCGTCTAACGCAATCCCTTCGAGATCCAGCTTGCCGGCAGCCTTACCTTCGCGGGTGATATCGATCGCAGCGGTAATACGGGCGGGGTGCTCAGTCGCATCTATACGGAATATACGAGGCTGCTTTTTGTAAAAGCTGTCATTGACGGCATAGACAATACCAGGCTCTTTGTCGTCTGCAGCCAGCCCTGAAAGGGCTCCCCAGCCAATCGGATTTCCCGCTGTGTCGTTTTCTGAAATCAGCTGAGGATAAGCGGCAGGTGCGTCTGACCACTTGAACAGCATGACATGTGCACGCGCACCACCCTCTTCCACCAGGTCCTTTTCGTTGGCACTGGCCAGCAAGCCACGTGAAGGGATCGCAATGGCTGACTCCGGTGCCATACCGGACGGCAACAACTGCACAAACTCAGGTTCAGCACCTGTATCTCGGTAGACTCCCATCACCGATCCGCGCTCAGACAATACGAAGATATAGGTATCATCACCAAAACGGGCAACTTCAAGCCCTTCAGGTTCACTGCCCTTTTTGCCTGAACGCTTGTCCGGGTAGTGGCCGGCACGTACCACCTCATGCTCAAAGGCCGCTCCCGACTCGAACAGCAACTCTCCACTATTGTGGAAAATACTGAAACCGCGCGCGCCACCCTGATAGTCGCCTTCATTGGCAATCACGAAGCGCTCATTGTCCAGCCACTTGACCGCATCAGGCTCTCTCAGCACGCTTTTCAAACTGCCGGTAAAGGTCAGCGCACCATCCTTTTCGGTGTCGATGCCCTCAAGATCAACGCTGCCCGCTGAGAAGTGGTTGATCACCTTGCCGCTGGCGCCGTCAACGATCACCAAGTGATTGTTTTCCTGCAGTGTCACCACAATCTCACCCTGAGCATTAAAGTCGACAAATTCCGGCTCAGGATCTGAAGGCGCGATGTCGGCCAGCCCTGTCATGTCAACACGCTTCATGCTGTTGCAGTCCAGCTTTCCGTCCTTGACCGCCAGGATGACCAGGTCGCCTGCCGGCAATTGCGGTATCTGTCCATCATTCAGATCCTCATCGCGCTCGTTCTCGATTGCGATGGCAACCAGCGACTTATCGGCTGAAACCGCCACTGAATCAGGCTGTCCACCCAGTTCGCACTGATTGATCACTTTCATCCGGTCCGGTGAAACCAGCGCCACAAAACCGGAAGGTTTTACATAGCTTTCAGACGTGTTCACAGCGGTCACAACCAGATTACCCAATGCACTGACAGAGGTAGGCTCACCCTCCAGTGCCAGAAAGCCTGCGGGCTTTGGCTGCTCCGCTTCACGAATATCGACAAACCCAAGGCCGCCACGGGGGCTGTCCGAGTAGACCAGCGTCTGCCCGTCGGCCGTTGCGGTGATGATTTCAGGCGAAGTTTCCTGAGTCCAGTTGTCGGCCGGCAAGTTCTGACTGACCGGGAAACTGGCTACACGATTGAACTGTTCTGCATGCGCGCCGGAAGAAGCGGCGACAGCCAATGCAAGCAAAGAAAGACGAGAGGTTAACGACAGCATTTGAACGGTTTCCTTTGAAGGGGTTGGATTCCATACACTCAAAATCTTTTTAACCGTATACCAAGATAACATTTAAAAAAGATTACAAAGCCAATAAAAAACCTTAATACAACTGAAACAGCAGCGTAACATTTGAAAAATAATATGCACCTCAACTTTCAGATACCGAGTTACAGGTACATACATGAAAAAAATACTCTTACCGCTGCTGATATCCTGTTCAATCATGCCTTCCATGGTGTATGCAGATATCAAGATCGCTGCCGGATCAGGTGTAAATATTCTGGCGGTCAATGGTAAGGCTATTGATCAAGGCACACTGTTTTCTGATTCCCCTGATATTACCGCAGAGAATGGCAGATCCCAGATCGTTGCCGAGTACACTGCCGAAATAACACAGTCAGCTGACGACTACATCCTTGAAAAGAGTGATACTTTTGTTATCAGCTTTACGGCCAACGACACCACTGTGAGTGTTCACGCGCCTGAAATATCCAATCGATATGGTCTTAAAGCATTCAATGAATCGGGCAACTGGCGTTTGCAAAATACTGATGGAAAATCCATTCCTTTTGATTTTGGCAAGTTGGAGAAAGAAGGTTTCCAGCTGGCACGTGACTATGAAAAAGAGCTCAAGGCATTTAATAGTTCTTCTGCTGAAGCAGCCATGGTCTCTTTAAATACCGAAACACACAGTTTCAACAAAGGAACACCTGCTCAGCCGGTTTCAAGTGGCATTCATGCTGACCAGAAAATGGTCGGGCAAATGCTGCAGTTCTGGTATGAGCAGGCCAGTACGGAAACACGGAATAAATTCAAGAGCTGGATTAAATCCAGCCAGTAAACCTCACCCTTACTATTCTTTTATTGGAGTCTCGCACATGAAAAAGCTTCTTCTGGCTGTTGCAGTTTCCGCTGCTGCCAGCTCCGCCAGCGCTGTTACTGTTTATGAAGGCAATGGCTTTACCTATAAGCTGAACGGTGACCTGCAGGTTCAGCTGCGCAAGGAAATTGGCGAAGACGAACACGCTGATATCGAGTTCGATGATCTGGAGCTGAAAAACTACGTCAGCTACGACCTGGGCAACGATATGAAAGCCTTTGGTCGCGTTGATTTCGGCTTCAAGGATGCCGCTGAAGACAAACAGGATGGCAGCAAGCTTGAAGAAGCCTACCTGGGCCTGGCCTTCGGGAACACATCTGTTTCCTTCGGTAAACAGAACTTTGCATCTGACGAGTTCGGTATCGAGGAAGCCTACGAACTGAAAACCGTAAGCGAAGACCGCTTCGATGGCATGTCTACCGACGGTGATGACACTATCCGTATGGACATCGAGCTGGAGAATGTTTACCTGGTTGCATCCTACGAGATGGATGCCGAAGGTGAAGACAGCGAAAACGGTGAGTATTTCGATCTTTTCGCATCCACCAACCTTGGTGATCTGACACTGGCAGCGGCCTATCAGAACGCAAAGGAAGCGATCGGTGCCGATTCATATGACACCTGGGGTGTCAGTGCCTCTTATGACGCCGGCTTTGCTACTTTCGCAGCTGACTACAGCAGCACTGATGAAATTGCTGATCTGTACAACATTGCCGTGTCGTTCCCGGTCGCCAGCACTACCAGCATGGCTATCGGTATGGTTAACGAAGACTTTGATGCCGGAGACGACATCACTGAATGGTACGCCAACGTAACCTACAAGTTCCCGACTCAGAAAAACGTTAGCCTGTTTGCGGAAATCGCTGACTCTGACGAAGATGGCGCCGACATGGGCTACCTGGCAGGTATGCGCGTCAAATTCTAATGGACTAGCGTAGCCGTTCACGCCTTACCCCCTTCGGGCCTGAACGGTCACGGCTCACTGCCGGCTCTCTTGAGCCGGCTTTTTCGTTGGTTAACTAGGTTCCGGGGTTACTGCAGCAGAAACTCAACAGGCTGCAGAAGCTCAGGTGCGGTTTCTCCCAACGCTTCTGCGATACTTATTTCATGAATGCGGCATATTGCATCCAATGGCAGGTCATTACTTTCACGCCCGAAAGGAAATTCCAGTTGCTCGGATAGTCGGTCCAGCCCAAAAAACGTGTAGGCCACGATGGCGCAAAACACCGGGGTAAACCAGCCAGCGGCACCGACCAACCCAAACGGAAGAAGGTAACAGTAAATATAGGCTGTCCGATGTGCCAACAGTGTGTAGGCAAAAGGCAAGGGTGTATGCGCAATCCGCTCAGATGCAGCCTGAATCCCTGCCAATTCATGCAGGTGACGGTCCAGGGCCGCCGCCGCGATGGTATCGATCTGTCCCGACTGCAGCGCCTGAGCAACCTGTAACCCCGCCTGCTGCAGCATGAACTCCGCCGGATTGCGTTTCGAAAGCGCCATATTGATCATTTCAGCCGGCAGATCCGGTGGCAGATCATCACGTACATCTTCGCCACGCAGTTGCCCCCGCAACAGGTGACTGTGCGCCAGTACACATGACAGCAGGTGTCGACGCTCCCCGTCTGCCAAATAGATACCACTGGCACGCGCCAGGCTGCGCACTTCATACACCATGTGCCCCCACTGCTTTCTGGCTTCCCACCAACGGTCATAGGTTGCGGTATTGCGCACGCTCAGCAGTATCGACAGGGCTATACCGATCAGAGTAAACGGCAACAGGCTGTACTCGACAACCCCATCAAGATAATGCCGCCTCATGCCCCAGGTAACGGCAAGAGCGAACAGCCCGACCAGAATGATATGAGGCAACACATGAGGTACAACCGAGCCTTTCCAGGCCAGCATCAGGCCGATGGCGCCCGGGCGCTTGCGAACGATCATTTCAGATTAACTCCCGACAGCGAGTTGTATTTTGACTCGCCTGAATAAAATGCATCTGGCATAAACTGTATGTCGGCGATAGTGTTGACCAGAACCCGTGTCGTGAACAGTTTTAATTATTGCCGAATAACAACAATACAGAGGCCCAACATGAAACTGCTTGAAAACTCTGCCACCCCGAGCGCTCTGCGTGTTGCCATTTTTCTCAAAGAACTGGGAGTCGAAGTGGAACGCCAACAGGTTGATACCAAAGGCGCCGAAAACCGTACCAAGACGTTTTTACAGAAAGCGCCCAATGGGCTGATTCCGGTGCTGGAGCTCGATGATGGCACCTGTATCTGCGAAAGCCTTGCAATCTGTCGCTACTTTGACGCCATTACACCCAACGACAAGGCTCTGTTTGGCGATACGCCACTGGAGCAGGCCCGCGTTGAAATGTGGCAGCGGATAGTAGAATTACAGGGTTTAGTGCCCGCTTTTCAAGCATTTCGCAACCTGACAGGGTTTTTCAGTGACCGGGAAAACTGTATCAAAAGCTGGGGAGAGGAATCACAAAAAAGGGTAAACGCCTTTCTGCCTGTTGTGGATCAGCAGTTGAGTACCCACTCATGGGTTGCCGGAGAGCATTTCAGTATCGCCGATATCACGCTCTGGGTCCTGTGCCGCTTCCTGCCTCGGTTGGAACTACAGGTCGATGATAGTTTGCCAAACCTGCAAAAGTGGCTTAGCCAGATGGCCAAGCGTCCCTCAGTTGCCGGTCAGCAGGACCGTTGATGTAGCTTTACTCTGACCCTGCCACTGCTACAATTGCTGACCTGAGCTCTTAGGAACCGCCCTCAACCTGCAGGATGTGTGCATGAAGTTTCGTTTCCCCGTCGTCATCATCGACGAAGATTTCCGCTCCGAAAACATCTCGGGTTCCGGTATCCGGGATCTGGCTGAAGCGATCAGTCGCGAAGGTATGGAAGTGGTCGGATTTACCAGCTACGGTGACCTGACATCATTCGCACAGCAGGCCAGTCGGGCCTCCTGCTTTATCCTGTCCATCGATGACGAAGAGTTCGGTTCCGGCTCCGATGAAGATGTGGATAAGGCGTTGAAATCAATTCGTGACTTCATCGGTGAGGTGCGCAAGCGCAACGCTGATATTCCGGTGTTCCTCTACGGTGAAACCCGCACCTCACGCCATATCTCCAACGATATCCTGCGCGAACTGCATGGTTTCATCCATATGTTCGAGGACACACCCGAGTTCGTGGCCCGCCACATCATTCGCGAAGCGACCAAGTATCTGGAAAGCCTGGCCCCGCCTTTCTTCAAGGCGCTGATGGACTACGCCAGTGACAGCTCCTACTCCTGGCACTGCCCCGGCCATTCAGGCGGTGTTGCCTTTCTGAAAAGCCCTGTAGGCCAGATGTTTCACCAGTTCTTCGGTGAAAACATGCTGCGCGCCGACGTGTGCAACGCAGTAGAAGAGCTGGGCCAACTGCTGGACCACACCGGCCCGGTATCAGCCAGTGAGTCCAATGCCGCACGCATCTTCAATGCCGATCATCTGTTCTTTGTCACCAACGGCACGTCCACGTCCAACAAGGTCGTGTGGCACTCTACCGTAGCGCCGGGTGACATCGTCGTAGTCGACCGGAATTGCCACAAGTCGATTCTGCACTCGATCATCATGACCGGTGCGATCCCAGTGTTCTTGATGCCGACCCGCAACAACTACGGCATCATTGGTCCGATTCCCAAAAGTGAATTCGACCCTGAAACCATCCGCAAGAAGATCGAGGCCAACCCCTTTGCCCGCGAGGCGAAGAACAAAAAGCCACGTATCTTGACCATTACCCAGAGCACCTACGACGGCATCGTTTACAACGTGGAAACGATCAAGGAGATGCTGGGCAATACCATCGACACCCTGCACTTCGATGAGGCCTGGCTGCCGCACGCATCGTTCCATGAGTTCTATCACAACATGCATGCCATCGGGCCGGATCGTCCACGCTCGGACGAAACGCTGGTGTTTGCGACCCAATCCACTCACAAACTGCTGGCAGGATTGTCGCAGGCCTCCCAGATTCTGGTACAGGACGGCACCAGCCGAAAGCTGGATACCCACCGTTTCAACGAATCCTACCTGATGCACTCCTCTACCAGCCCGCAGTACGCGATCATTGCATCCTGTGACGTGGCCGCTGCCATGATGGAACCCCCGGGCGGCAAGGCTCTGGTGGAAGAATCATTGCTTGAAGCGATCGATTTCCGCCGTGCCATGCACAAGGTGGACGAGGAGTTTGGCGAAGACGACTGGTGGTTCAAGGTCTGGGGGCCGGATGTGCAGGCTGAGGAAGGCCTGGGAGACCGTGACAACTGGATCATCCATGACAACGATGATTGGCACGGCTTTGGCAAGATCGACTCTGGCTTCAACATGTTGGACCCGATCAAGTCTACCATCATTACACCGGGGCTAAATCTTGAAGGCGAGTTCGACGAAGTCGGCATTCCAGCCGCCATCGTCAGCAAATATCTGGCTGAGCACGGCATTATCATTGAGAAAAGCGGCCTCTACTCCTTCTTCATCATGTTCACCATCGGCATCACCAAGGGCCGCTGGAACTCGATGGTGACCGAACTTCAGCAGTTCAAGGATGACTACGACCAGAACCTGCCCATGTGGCGTGTGATGCCCGAATTTGCCCAGCGTCACCCCACCTATGAGCGCGTTGGTCTGCGTGATCTCTGTACCGAGATTCATAACGTCTACAAGCAGTATGATGTGGCTCGCATCACCACCGAAATGTACCTGTCCAACATCGAACCGGCCATGACACCGGCCGATGCCTGGGCCAAAATGGCGCACCGTGAGGTAGAGCGGGTTTCCATCGACGCCCTCGAAGGCCGCGTCACTGCCATGCTGGTGACCCCCTACCCACCGGGCATCCCGCTGCTGGTACCGGGCGAACGCTTCAACAAGACCATCGTGCGCTATCTGCAGTTTGCACGCGATTTCAACTCTCGCTTCCCTGGCTTCGAGACCGATGTTCATGGCCTCGTACGTGAGCAGGTAAACGGCAGAGATGCGTACTTCGTGGATGTGGTCAAAGACTGATCAACGTACAATAAACAGCACGTACAGAAGCGGCTTACAGAAGCCGCTTTTTTTATACATGAATTATTTGGCACACAGTTTGTAGGTAATCTATAGTGAGTCGGAGGTTCGTGAGGGACCATACGGCAATAATAAGGATAACAGGTGCCATGAAAAAGAATTTGCCCATTACCGACCGCGAGGTTGAGTTCCCCAACAACACCAACATCCTCTCCACCACCGACCTTAAAGGTCAGGTGACCTACGTGAATCAGGACTTCATCACGATATGTGGCTTCCGCCAGGATGAGCTGTTAGGCAAAAACCACAACATCGTACGCCACCCTGACATGCCCCAGGCTGCTTTCCAGTCCTTGTGGGATACGGTGCAGACAGGTAACTCCTGGATGGGAATTGTGAAAAACCGCTGCAAAAACGGTGATCACTACTGGGTCAGCGCGTACGTCACGCCGATCACCGAGGATGGCAAGGTCATCGAATACCAGTCGGTGCGTACCCGTCCCGAGCCAGAACAGATTGCCAGAGCCAGTCAACTATATGCTCGCCTGTCGGCCGGAAAAGAGTTCAAGCCCAGCCTGGCCAGCCGCATACGGCTGCCTTGGCGACTGTTGGGGGCCGGTATACTGGCGACACTGGCGGCACTGGGTTTGCACCAATCGGGTGTTGCCGGCACCGATGGCACTGCAGCGATTGTGATTGCCGCCATGTTGGCAAGCCTGCTGTCTATGCTGATCATACAGCCTATCCACCAGGTGATTGAGCAGACACGCAAAAGCGTCTCTGATGATGCACTGGCACGGCGTATCTACACCGGCCGCGACGATGAAGCCGGCCAGCTAAAGTTCGCTCTGTTCCGTCTGCGCTCAGAAGCCCGTGCAATTGCCGGACGTATTAATGATTGTGCCGAGCAGCTGGGTCAGAATGCCGAACGGCTGGCATCCGCCGTTGAGCGCAGCAGCCAGGGACTGAACCACCAGCAATCGGAAACGGAACAGATCGCTTCGGCCGTCACCCAGATGGTCGCCAGTATCGAGGAGGTCGCACGTCATGCACAGATGACAGCGGTCAGTGCAGAGGGCTCCAATACCTGCGCCAGTAACGGTCAGGCCGTCATGGCCGATGCACGCGAAGCGATCCTGTCTCTGACTGACGAAATCGAAAATGCCACTGGCGTTATTGACCAGTTGGCGACCAGCAGCGATAACATCCATGGCATTCTGGAAGTCATCACCGGCATCTCCGAAAAAACCAACCTGCTGGCACTGAACGCCGCCATCGAAGCCGCCCGCGCCGGTGAACATGGACGTGGTTTTGCCGTGGTAGCCGAAGAGATTCGCAATCTGGCACAACGCAGCCAGGAGTCGGTCGGTGAAATCCAAACGCTGCTGGAAAGTCTACAGCTCGGCTCTCGCAACGCGACCGATGCCATGCGTCAGAGTCAGAGCAAGGCCCGCCACACCGTTGAGAGGGCACTGCAGGCTGCAGACGCACTGCAGGAGATTACCGCAGCGGTAAATCAGATTACGGACATGAACACGCAGATTGCCTCTGCCGTGGAGCAGCAACTCAGTGTCAGCGGTGAGATCGAGCGCAACGTGGGACTGATCCGTGATGTGGCACAAAACAACCTCAGCGATGGCCGGCAGACACAGCTGTCGGCCGAAGAGATGGCAGGACTGTCACGCAACCTGAAGCAACTATCCACCAATTTCTGGGTTGTGAAAGCCTGAGCGAGCAACCCTTTTCCAGAACATAAACGCCCCGCAGTGCGGGGCGTTTCACCTCAGCCAAGTTTATCTATTACTTACGCTGCTGCACCTTGTCTTCCAGCGCCGTCAGCTTTTGTACGATTTCGGCAGAGATGGCCGCAACCTGATCGTAGCAGTTTTCAGCACGATCAAACTCTTTGGCCTGACGATACCGAATCGCTTCCTTCACCTGTGCATGCAGCTTCTCGTGCGGTGATTCAATGCTGGTGAATTCGCGCAGGCTGCCATATTTCTCTTTGCCTTCCGAGTAGTACCACTTACCGAAAGCACAATCCATATGCGATACGGCCTCTTTCTCTGTCAGGCTTGACTTGCCATCCAGAAAGCTGCGCAGCCGTGTTTTCCAGGACAGGTGGGCCGCCTTGGCAGCACCCAGGTCGATACCCTGTACATTGGTTTCAAACCGACTGACTTCCTTCAACAAACTTTCCACATAACCACTGATCTGGCTGGTCACTTCAACCGACTGCTTTGAATACGCGGAGGTTCTGCGCGCCTGATCCGCAATACCGGTAATATGGCGATCCATATCGTGTGCCACCTGGCTCTGCTCTTCGGCAGCGGTAGCGATCTGGGTGTTCATGTCGGTGATGACGCCCACCGCATCCACGATTCTCAAAATGACACTGCGCGCCTCTTCAGCCTGCGCCACACTCTCTTCGGCCATACGCTGACTGGTTTCAATTGAGTGTACCGCTGAGGTCGACTGTTTCTGCAACCGCTCAACGATCCGTGCAATATTTTCAGTTGATTCCTGGGTACGCTGAGCCAGCGTACGAACCTCATCAGCTACTACGGCAAAACCACGCCCCTGCTCACCGGCGCGAGCAGCCTCAATGGCGGCGTTCAGTGCCAGCAGGTTGGTCTGCTCGGCGATACCGGTAATCACATCCAGAATCTGGCTGACCTCTTCTGAGTCTTTCGCCAGTTCACGAATGACCTCACCGGAGTGACGTACCTGATCCGCCACACCACCGATCTGATCGCTAACCTGTGCCACCAGCTGCTGGCCACCCTTGGCAGAGTCTTTGGCCGCCTCGGCCGAGGACGCGGCGCTGGATGCACTCTGAGCCACCTCCTGCACCGTGGACGCCATTTCGGTCACCGCTGCCGCTACCTGATCAATTTGCGACTGCTGATTGGTCACACCACGGTCGGTGTCCGACAACGCCGAGTTCACCTGCCCCACCCCTGTACTGATACGCCCTGCAGTCTGAGTTACCTGATGCAACAGTTCGCCGATTTCGAGGATGATTTCGTTGTAGGCAGTATAGTTTTGACCTACCTCGTTTCTCGGGTTATCGATTTCAATCGGAATCGAGAAATTGCCCTGCGCCAGTACCCGCAGATGGTCACGCAGGTTTTTGATCTGACGGAACATGACTGTCAGGCCAAAAGAACGGCCCATCACGATCAACAGCAGTACCAGAGCGGTTACCCAAAGCGCGATTTGCTGCAGCAATTTCTGCTGTCCCAGTGCTTTGGATTCCATCAACCCAACGGTGTTGTTCATTTCCTTGAGCAGTGTCAGTGACTGCTGCTCCAGCTTTGGCAACAAGGCAGTATCCGGTTGCTGCAGATACTGGTTCAGCGTTGCACGATAACTGTTCCAGAGTGTGCCCACCTGCTCCAGCCGAGAACGGATCTCTGCATCCTCCGCAGCCTTGATACCTCGCTCGGCAGAGCCATTCAGCAATGCCTGGTGTGCGCTTTCAAACGCATTCATGGTCTTTGTTACTCCGCTGCGATCCCCGACATCCTGAGACAGCAGCAGCACTTCCTTGGCCATTTTCTGGCTCAGCATGCGTTGGGCGCCCGCCACATTGATTGCGGATGCATCTGTATTGTCAGAAAGGTAAACGGCAGCGCCAATCACTGCAGTCAGCACAAAGATGATCACATAGGAAAACATGAACTGGGCATCGAGCGAGCGCATGCCAACCAGCTCGAGTAACCGCTCCAGCAGTTTGCCGGCGCGGTAGCGCATCGATTTTGTATCGGGAGAATATTTGAACATCTTTACCTTCCTCTGGGGCTGGCAGCATCGGTGAATCGTTGGGCTAACCCTGACGAACCGCGGACTTTAACGGTTTTTGTCTCCAGCAGTCATTAAATCGTGCCTGACAGTCAGTGTAAACGTATTCAGACAGGGTTATTGACCTGCTGCACAATGACTGTATTTGGTGACAGACAATTTACAGGTTTACAGCTTCCAAATAAGCAAATACCCTAAGTAAAAACCCACCAATAACAAGAATCTGGGTCACGGCATGAAAATCTATATAACACAACGTATTGCCATCGGTTTCGGCCTCTTGGTCGTCTTCATCATGCTGGTCGGTGCTGGCGGACTGTACGGTAGCCGAACAGTCAGTGCCGGCTTGAGTGCCGTCACGGAAGACGTGTTGCCACTGGTTGATGACAGCTACGCCCAGACACTTGCTTTGGGTAACTCAACCACGGATCTTTACGGTGCCCTGGCTCAGCGCCAGCCGGAGCGATTTGAAAGCTATCGAGAGATGTTCAACACCAGCTTCGACCGTTTCAGTAAGCAGCTGGATCAACTCCAGCTTCGGCTTGATAACCACACCGAACTGGCCCCCATTGTAAAGCGGATTCGCAATAATGCAGTAGAGCTTAAAGGCTTGTCGGAAAAACTGTTCGCACTGCACCAGGAACAGCGGCGACTGCAGGCGGCAGTCAGTGACATCTCAGTCAAGTTCATGACTCAGAATGATGCCCTTGCCAGCTGGGCACGCAACTACCTTTCCACAGCAACCAGCGATGAAGGCATATTGCGCATCCGCTCCGTCACCCGCGCAGCCAACAGCTACCGATTCATGCTGTTCAATTACCAGCGCAATCAGGATATCGAACGCTTGCGCAGTGATGCCAAAGATAATCGAGCCAGCCTGGTCCAGGCACATGAGTTTTTCGCTGAAGCTGAACCCCGCGCCAACCAGGTCGAGCCGCTGGTGCAAAATCTTGAAACCGCTTTTTACGGTGATGATGGCGTACTGTCGCTGTATAACCAGCTTACCGCCGCTGATATTGAACTGACCCAAACGCTGGAACAGTTGTCAGCCTTGATGGAAGCGTCCAGCAAAGAGTCTGCCAGCATGGTCGAGGCAGCGCGTACACTGGCAGCCGATACCCGTCAGAAAGGACAACAGGCGATTATTTTGAGCAATACGGTTATCCTGATAATCGCCTCCGCCGCAATCGTACTGGCGATCGTGATAGCGCTGTTGACCATTAACGCGCTGCGTAAACCCCTGGCCGAGATCCGCCAGCAATTGGGGCGGCTGCGTCAGGGTGATCTGCGTATCAGCTTTGATGATCAGCGCAAGGATGAGTTCGGTGAGCTGGGCGAAGCCCTCAACGATGTGGTCAAGGGCCTGCGCGAAATCGTCACCACTATTACCCGTGGTTCTGAGCATCTTGCATCCGTTGCCAGCCAGAACTCAGCCATCAGTGAGCAGACCACGCAGGCGATGGCTCATCAAAGTGACCAGTTGCATCAAACGGCATCCGCCGCTACCGAAATTTCCAGCAGTGTGGCCGAAGTGGCCAATCACAGTCATACCACACTGGATGCCGTCAATGAATGCGAGTCCCTTAGTGTCAGCTTGACAGATAATGTCCGTGAAACCCTGCAAAGCATCGAACTGCAGGCCAGTGGTATCCAACAGGCAGTCAGCGTCAGTGATCAGCTTGCCAGCTACGGCTCGGAGATTGACAGTATTCTGTCTACCATTCGGGATATCGCTGAACAGACCAACCTGCTGGCACTGAACGCCGCCATCGAGGCTGCCAGAGCCGGTGAGCATGGTCGCGGCTTTGCGGTAGTCGCCGATGAAGTGCGCGAGCTGGCCAGTCGAACCCAGAATTCCACAGGGCGGATTCAGGAGATGGTGGAAAATATGCAGAAAAACATCACGCAGGTCGTGAGCGTGATGCAATCAAGCTACCACCAGACGCAAAGCTGTGTAGAACACGCCCATGCCTCTCAAACCTCTTTGGATTCTCTCAATGCCGCCATAGCCCACATTGGCAGCCTGAGTACACAGATTACAGAGGCAGCACGCCAGCAAACCGATGCAGTCGAAGAAGTCAGCCGTACGCTGAACGGGCTGAATACCACCGCCAGCGAAACAACCGAAGGCGCGCGTCAGGCGTCCGGCAGCAGTCGTGAGCTACTCAGTTACGCCCATGAACAGCAAGAGTTGCTGAAGCGCTTCTCGATCTGAAACCCTGGACTCATTCGGACAGAGTGGTCCGGATGAGTCCAGTGCAGGCGGGTTACTTCTGTTTCTTGACAAACTTGGTCAAAATCACGATTTGCTGACCTTCAACCCGCCCCTCGATGTGTTCGGGGTTATCCGGGACCAGTGAGATGTTGCGCACCGCGGTTCCACGTTTTGCCGTCAGGCTTGAGCCCTTCACGTTCAGATCCTTGATCAGGGTAACGGTATCACCCGCCTCAAGTACCACCCCATTGCTGTCCAGATGACGTACAACTTCGTCGTCTGACAAGTGATCACCTGTCGCCTGAGCCCAGCTCAGTGTTTCGTCATCCAGATACATCATGTCCAGCAGGTCCTGCGGCCAACCCTCACCACGCAGACGGTTGAGCATGCGCCAGGCCAGAACCTGTACCGCCGGCACCTGGCTCCACATGCTGTCGTTGAGGCAGCGCCAGTGGTTGGCATCCATCTGCTCCGGATTGTCGATCTGGTTGCGGCAGGTGTCGCACAGGAGGACAGACTGATCGACACTGTTATCCGAGGATGGAGGAACCGCAAACACCGCCAGATCTTCGGTTGCGCCACAAAGTTCACACTTGGATTCGCTGCGAGCCTGCAGCTCCTGTTCGATTGACATGATCGACCCTCCTGTTAATGAAGCGGCGCATTATGCCAGAAACCGCGCAGTTTTTGTGGCCTTGAACGTAAAAGGCTGCCTGTAGGCAGCCTTTTATTGATGTTCACAACAGATCGATTACTCTTCGAAGAAGAATTTATCTTCACCGAACGCCGGCTTGAGATGGTTCAACCAGGTGGCGTTTTCATCGTAGGCGGCGAAAAACGGACGCTGCACCCAATCCGGATTGCGACCCTGAATGAAGCGCAGCACAAACACCTTCTCACCGTTGATTTCGGTCACGCCCTGAATCTCGACTTTGCCCGGTGTCGCTGACATGGACGGGCCGCGTGCGGTACGGGCGATACCACTAACCTGTTTCATGGCATCACGGTAGGTGTTCCAGGCCTGTGCCAACGGTACTTCGAAGTAGTGCTGAGCACCGGTGTCACGCTCGACAAACATGTAGTACGGCTGAATACCCATCTCTACCTGTGTCTGCCACATTCTTGCCCAGTCATCTGCTTCGGTGTTGATGTGGTTGAGCAGTGGGCCCTGGCTGCGGATATGTGCACCGGTTTCACGGATGCGTGCCACCGCCTGACGGTGAATATCGGTTTCCATCTCGCGCCAGTGGTTGTAATGCGCCATAAAGGCCAGATGCTTTCCTGCGGCGATGATGTCACGGAACAGTGCCATCAAATCATCGCTGTCCTCATCCGTGACAAAGCGGTAAGGCCAGAAGGTCAGTGCCTTGGAGCCGATACGAATAGTGCGGATATGTTCAAATTCCGGTTCCAGCAGTGGCTCCAGATAGGCACGCAGGTTTTTGGTTTTCATCACCATGGGATCGCCCCCGGTGATCAGTACATCGGTCACTTCAGGGTGTTCTCGCAGGTAATCACACAGCTGCCCTGATTCCTTGGCCGCGATTTTCAGTGACTGGTCACCGACAAACTGCGCCCAGCGGAAACAGAAAGTGCAGTAGCTGTGACAGACCTGACCGGAGCTGGGGAAGAACAATACGGTCTGGCCATACTTATGCTGGATGCCGTTGACCGGCTCACCGTTCACTCGTGGAATGTTCTGTTCCAGCTGACCCGCCGGATGCGGATTCAACGCCTGACGTACCTCATCGACCACGCGCTTGATCTCGGTCTTGTCACCTGCTTCCAGCGCCGCCTCCACCGCCGCATAATGCTCGGGCTTGAGCATGCCGCGCTGAGGGAAGGTTAGCTGAAACATGGGGTCGTTGATCGCATCATCCCAGTTGATAAGTTGATCGATCACATAGTTATTGACTCGAAACGGCAGAACGGATGCAACCACTTCCATCTCATGCCTGAGTTGGGATGGAAGTCGTTGCAACTGCGGAATCTGCGCCAGATGACGGGCCGTGTAGACTTTAAAAGCGGGGGCTATATCGGCCTCGGTGGCCTGGATTAGGTTGATAGGCGTTTGTGAATTCATGGGCTCCCTTGCAAGCTTGATAGGATTCAACAGTCAGCTTCAAAGCCTGAAGCAACTGTGTGTAAAACAGATGAATGGGAGCATCCAGAAGCAGTGGCCATGACACCAGCCACCAAGAGGACAAAGGTCCGTTGTAACGGGCATTTGCACAAGAAAGATTGCACACACGAAAAGCAGCAAAAAGGGCGTAAAAAAACGCCAAAAACCGCGATAAACCCGCTAATTATCCTCCAAATCCTGAATGCAGAAGATGGATTGTCCTACAGGGGACTGCAGGGGTCAAGAACGTGGCTCGGCCGGAGCCGCAAGCCAATTAATCTCAATCGCGGTCGCCGCTCCCACCACCACATGCTCCAGACTGGGTGGCAGCAACGCCCAGCCCGGCGATACCTGCACCCTGCCGCCCATGATTTCGGCTCGGGTTTGTGGAAACAGCGGCACCTTGGTGGGGTCGGCATAGCCATCCGGCCAGAGTGGTTCGGTCGTTTCGGCATTGTACTTGTCACTGGCGCCCAGCGTATGCAGGAATTCGTGCGTTGCAATCAGGTTGTTGCGCCCCTGGTAGTCAACCCCCGCATAGCCGTTCACCAGTCCTATCAGCCCACGCTGAAGCCCCAACGAATGGCGCATGCCAACCTCGTTATGCGGCAGGTGAAAGTTCATGAAGACGCGGGCATCGACCTCATCATCCGACAGAGTGTCATTGAATACGACCCAAAGCTGCATTTTGAGCGACCACCAGATCGCATCCAGAATGCTGGGGTGCTCAGGAACCTGAGGGGGGATGGATTCAACCTGTGGCGCCAGTTGCACCCGTACCGGTTGCTCCAGCGGCAAACGGTATCGAGAAGCTTCACGATTGAAAAACAGCTCGATATCCTGAAACTGCTCAACGCGCAGCTGATCAATCCAGGCCTGGGTCAAGGCTTCGCCATCCGCATTGACCGGATAGATGGCAAGGCGCACCGGTTGATGCCACCAGACTTCGTTGCTGCGGCTGAACCAGACGTTGGCCAACAGCAGCAGGAGAATCAACAACAGAAACAGCTGGATACCATATAGCAGTGACGTTTTGCTCATCCGAATCTCAACTGAAAATTCCGATGATGACAGCATAGCGCAGCAGCTTGCCCAGTGTAATGGCGACAAGACTGGCAAACAGATTGACCCTAAGCCAGCCGGCCACGAAGCAAAGCGGGTCACCCACCACTGGCAGCCAAGCCAGCAGCAACACCAGCGCTCCATAGCGCTCAATCCAGTGTCTGGCACGCTGATGCTCGGGCTTGTCCAATGCACGCAGAGGAAAACGATGCGCTACCCAGTACCCCATGCCCCAGGTAATCAGGCTGCCCAGCACATTGCCAACGGTTGCCATAAGTAGCAGTAACCACAATGGATGCTCGCCGGAAGCAACCAGCCAGGCCAACAGGGCTTCAGAACCACCGGGCAGTAGAGTGGATGAGATCAGCGCACTGAGAAACAGTCCCAGCGGATTCAGCAGCAGATCGCTCACATACTCAGCCCTTGCCGAATACAGCGTAAAAGACCGTACTCATACTGCCCTGCCAGCGCCTCATGTACCGCCTTGAGTGAATCACCAAACTGTTGCTGACAAAAACGCATGGTTTTCTCGATTTCAGCACGCTCACCGGCCGGCAGCTCAACCACTTCGTCTACGCTGATCTTGCGCTCGCGGATCGCATGGGCAAGGTGTCCATAGATGACATTGATCGAAAGCTTCTGCTGCCGCGCCACCTGCTCAACAGTCATGCCGGAGCGATACAGCAGCAGTGACTCTTCCGCCTGTGCCTGTTGACTATTGGAGGGCTCATCCTGAAATTCGGCAATCAACTCCAGGAAGGGCTGACCATACAGGTCCAGCTTGCGTTCTCCCACTCCGCTCAGACGACGCATCTGCTCGCCGGTAAGCGGTCGATACAGCACCATCTCCATCAGGGTTGCATCATGAAAGATGACATAGGGCGGTACGTCCTGCTCCTGAGCCAATTGACGCCGCAGAGCGCGCAACGCTTCCCAGAGACGATGCTCGGCCGGATCAAGTTTCTGCTGCGTGGCCGAGGAACGGCTGCCACCCGTGCGCTTGCCGGCAGCACTGGACACTTTCAAATCGCGGCGCAGTTCCAGCGTTTCCTCACCTTTCAGTAACGGCCGGCAACGATCACTCAAATGCAGTACACCAAACCCTTGCGGGTCCACATTCAGGTACCCACGCGCCACCAGCTGCCGAAATACCGAACGCCACTGCTGTTGATCCAGGTCCTTGCCGATGCCCCATACTGACAACTGCTCATGCCCACGCTGGCGAGTTTTGTCACTGGATTGGCCACGCAGGATATCGATGACGTAGTTGACCCCATATTGCTGACTGCTGCGGTACACCGCCGACAGGGCCTTGCGTGCCGCTTCAGTACCATCCCAGACCGGTACCGGCTCCAGACAGGTATCGCAGTTGCCGCAAGGCTGGTGTGCATTTTCACCAAAGTAACTCAACAGGGCCTGACGCCGGCAGGTGGTGATTTCACACAGCCCCAGCATCGCTTCCAGCTTCTGCCGTTCGACCTGCTTCTGGGCCGCTTCCGCCTGCGAACCTTCCAGCATCTGGCGCAGAAAAATCACATCCTGCAGCCCATACACCATCCAGGCATTCGCCGGCAGACCATCCCGGCCGGCACGTCCGGTTTCCTGGTAGTAGGCTTCAATTGAACGCGGCAGATCCAGATGCGCCACAAACCGCACATTGGGCTTGTCGATCCCCATGCCAAAGGCGATGGTGGCCACCATGATGATCGATTCTTCAGTCAGAAAGCGGTGCTGGTGATGCTGGCGCAGTTTTGCGTCCAGCCCGGCGTGATAAGGCAACGCATTGAAACCACGTTCGCACAGCCAGGCGGCGGTTTCCTCTACCCGCTTACGCGACAGGCAGTACACCACACCCACATCCTGAGGATGTTCATCGCGGATAAAGCGCAGTAACTGCTCCCGTGCCCGGTCCTTCTGGCCGATACGGTAACGAATGTTAGGGCGGTCAAAGCCACAGACAAAGGCAGCGGCGTCGGTCAATGCCAGCCGGTCGATGATTTCCTGGCGAGTACGTGCATCAGCGGTTGCCGTCAGCGCAATGCGCGGCACCCCGGGAAACAGTTCACGCAATTCGTTCAGTTGCATGTACTCGGGACGGAAGTCATGCCCCCACTGAGATACGCAGTGGGCTTCATCGATGGCAAAAAGTGCCACACGACACTGACTCAGCAGCTGACGAGTGCGCGGCTGCTGCAAGCGCTCGGGGGCAACATAGAGCAAATCGAGTTGACCGTTACGCAAAGCCGCTTCAGTCTGCTGCAGCTCATCAAGGGTCATGGCGGAGTTGAGACAGCCGGCACGTATGCCCAGTTGTGACAGGGCGCTGACCTGATCATGCATCAGGGCTATCAGGGGCGAAATCACGACCCCACAGCCTTCGCGTACCAGTGCCGGCAGTTGATAGCAGAGTGACTTGCCGCCCCCCGTGGGCATTACCACCAGTGCATCGCGGCCATTTATCAGGGTTTCAACCACAGCTTCCTGCGGGTGGCGAAAGGACTCGAAGCCGAATACATCGGCCAGTATTTGTCGGGCGCGCTCTATCATGGCCGGCATTATCCGCGATCACTGGCATGAAGTCATCCACAGCCATACCCCCGGGGCACGCTTCAGGGTAGAATCATCCGCTGACCTGAACTTGCGGATGCTGTGAACCATGAATGCGAACATGCCTGCCCTGATTACCGAAGAGGAACTGGACCGTCTGGAGGAATTTCTGTTCTCTGATGCCGTGTCCGACGAAGCCCTGGACCTGATCGGCGCCCACGGCTTTCTCTGCGCCCTGAACATCAGCCCCGAACCCGTTGCCGAATCCGAGTGGCTGGAACAGCTGTTCGACGGTGAACCCGAATGGGCCAATGCTGAAGAAAAAACCGAAATTCTGGCACTGCTGCGCAAGCTGTACCAGACCATCGGCAACGACCTGTACAACGATCAGGAGATTCTGCTGCCCTGTGAGCTGAGTCTTGAGCCTGAAGAAGATGAAGAGATGACCGAGCTGACCATCTGGGCACAGTCCTTCATGGAAGGTGTGTTCCTGAAAGAGGAACAGTGGTTCGGTGAAGACGAGGAAACCGTAGCCGGCCTTCTGCTGCCGATCATGGTAGCTTCGGACCTGTTTGAGGATGAAGAGATACGCGACATCAGTGATGACCGCGCTCTGCGCGAGGAGATGTGCGTACAGATTCCAGAAGTCCTGATCGACCTCTACCTGCATTTCCACGCGCCGGAAAAATGATTTCGGTTCACTGATCCGCAGGCAGGCCGGGCGCAATGCCCGGCCATACCCATCTGTGCTTCAGTAAGTCACACGCAGCGAACTGCCCTGCCCCAGTACCCTGATACGCTCTCCCTGACGGAAGAACTGGCCGTTATCCACTTCCTGTACCACTGAGACGACACGACCGGAATCAAGACGAATGGTCAACTCCTGTCCCTGCCGGGTAGTGGCGGACTTTTCGACTCTCTGCCCCACCAGGCCACCGGCAACAGCCCCTACCACCGTAGCCAGAGTCCGCCCACTGCCGCCACCGATCTGATTGCCGGCAATACCGCCGACAACAGCACCGGTACCGGCACCCACAACACCATCGTCACGTCCTTCGATCACCACCGGCGTCACTGACTCGATAGTGCCATACTGAACTGTCTGAGCCTGACGCACCTGATCCCGACTGTAGCTTGTGCCATACAGCCCCTGCTGGGCACACCCGCTCAAAAGACTGGCAGTGAGCATGGTCGTTAGAATAATGGCTTTATTCATGACACTCTCCGTTATCTGATCTTCAATACCAGTTGACTCAACAATGCCCATACAAGTTCTTTTGCCTTGCGATACCATGGGCGACGTGACCACTCTTCGGCAGTCACCTCATGACACTGCTCCATGTCGACATTGATCAGCTGCTCCACCTGAGCCGTGAGCCCAGCGTCTTCTACCTCTATATTAGCCTCTAAATTCCAGCGCAGGTTCCAGTGGTCCAGATTACAGGACCCCAATGACACCCAATCATCAACCAGCCCCACCTTGGCATGCAAAAAGCGCGGTTGATATTCGTAAATTCGCACACCGGCATTAAGCAGGCGCCGGTAATAACGCTTGGAGGCATGATAGACCCAGAACTGGTCTGTGTAAGGTCCCGCCACGATCATGCGCACATCCACACCTCGCCGTGCCGCACGGCGCAGTGCCGTACGAATCGACAGCGAGGGCAGAAAGTAGGCGGTTTCAAGCCAGACACGATGCCTGGCACCGTTCACCTGATTGAGAAAGGCAACCTTGATATCCTGCTGGTACAGCCCCTGCACGGTGGTTACACGCATACGCGCGCCACCCACTTCAGGCTGAGCAGAAGGTGGAGACAGCGCCCGGCCACTGCAGCGCAACCAAAGACGGTTGTAAAGGCACGCCAGATCCTCGACCACTGGCCCCTGAACCTCGCACATGATCTCATGCCAGGGGCAGCCCGTACGTTGAGACAGCCAGTATTCATCGGCCAGACCGGCCCCACCGATGAACGCCTTATGCTCATCCACCAATAACAGCTTGCGGTGATCACGAGCAAAGTTGCGGGTCCATTTAGACAGTTGCAAAGGATTGTACAGGACCAGCTGAACGCCCCCTGCCCGGAGCCGCTCACGGTCAGCCCGTGCCAGGTGTCGACCACCAAAACCATCGATCAACAACCGAACATCAACACCACGCAACACCGCATCAGTGAGCGCCTGAATGAATCGATCCAGAATTTTGCCTGAGCTGACCATATAGAACTCCAGCCTCAGGCTGGAGTGGGCCTGTTCAATAGCCTCCAGCATCTGTGGGAAAAAGCACTCCCCATCCACCATCAGCGAGACCCGATTGCCACCACGCCACTCAAAGCGCTGCCGCATCGATCTTCCTCGTTTCAGAGCTGGCGCTGACCATAAAGCTTCGCATACAGCCCTTGTTGGTCAAGCAGTTCATCATGACTGCCCTGTTCGATAACCTTTCCATCTTCAAAGACATAGACCTTATCCGCCTGACGTACCGCACTGAGGCGATGCGCCACAATCACGGTGGTACGGCCACTGAGAAACTCGGACATGGCCCGATGCAGGGCAAACTCGGTCTGGGTATCCAGAGCCGAGGTCGCCTCATCGAGAATGACCACCGCCGGATCGGTCAGCACCATACGCGCAATCGCCAGACGCTGGCGCTGGCCGCCGGAAAGCCGAACTCCCTGACGCCCCACCATGGTATGCAGCCCCTGTTCCAGCCCGATGACAAAGTCTTTCAACTGGGCAACATCCAGCGCCTGCCATAGAGCATCATCTGAAATGTCACGCCCCAGCGTCAGGTTATCACGTACAGAACCGTTAAACAGAGCCGGCTGCTGCAGTACCGTGGAGACATGCTCACGCACCCGCTCCAACCCGATCCGTTGCACCGAAACCCCATCAAAACAGACATCACCCTGTTGTGGTGGATACAACCCAAGCAGCACCTGTACCAGCGTGGATTTGCCGCCACCACTGGCACCGACCAGCGCCACCTTCTGCCCCGCCGGAATATCCAGGCTGATGCCGCGCAGCACCTCCTGCCCCGGATAATAACTGAAATGAACATCACGCAGACTGATGGAAACCGTTTTGCGGGACTCAAAGGGGTTCTCTAGCTGTGGATATCGCGGCTCCAGATTCAGAGCCAGCAATCGATTGACCCGCTCCAGCGCTGCCCGCGCACCAAACCAGGCGTACTGCATGCCCAGAATTTCCTGCACCGGCCCCATCATGAACCAGAGATAACCGAACACGGCCATCATCTGCCCCACAGACAGGTCAGAAAACACTACCATCAGCATGGAAACGGCACGGAACAGATCCACCCCGACCATGAACAACATGAAACTGAAGCGGTTAGCAGCATCAGAACGCCATTCAAAACTGGAGGAGTGATTGCGCACCTGTCTGGCGCGCTCAATCAGCTGCTGCAGATAATGCTGCTCACGATTGGCTGCACGGATCTGCTGGATCGCATCCAGAGTCTCGGTCAGAGCCCCCTGAAACAGCTCATAGGCTGAATTTTCCCGCGCCTTGAGATGCTTTACCCGTTTGCCTACGGCCATCGTCAGCCAGATGACAAAGGGGTTAAGAAACAGAATAAACAGTGCCAGCTGCCAATGCATCCAGAGCAGAATCACGGCGGTACCGATAATCGATAGCACAGCTACCAGAAAGCGGCTAACCGAACTGCCGACAAAGCGATCAACCGTATCCAGGTCCGTGACAAAGTGGGATGCCACGCTGCCGCTGCCCAGCGTTTCGTACTCGGCCATGGAGATCCGCTGCAACCGTTCGAGCAAACCGGCGCGTATGTGATAGATCACATCCTTGGAGATGATCGTAAACTGGCGTGCCTGCAGCACGTTAAGCCCCAGAGAGAGCAGTCGCAGCAGGACCGTCAAGACCAGAACCGACCCAATGTACAGGGGTGGTCCCTGCCAGGATTCAGAAAACAGGTTGTTGACGGTGGCAACCACAACTCCGGGCTGCTCCAGCAGCACCTCATCAACCAGAAGTGGCATTAACAGAGGCAAGGGCACACTCAAGGTGGCCGCCAGGATGGCAATCAGATTGGCCAGTATCAACTCACGGCGGTGGCGCAGTGCAATATTGAAGATGTAGCGCCAGTCATAACTGGATGGTGAAGTGGCAGACACCCGAAACTCCCTATCGACAGACCTGTAGTTGCACTACAAATGTACGCCGCCCGCGCAAAGAAAAACACCCGCGATCAGCGGGTGTTTTCAGCGACTGGTTCGGCGTTATCAGTTGCCGGCGTCTTTCAACATTGCGTACAGCTGATCTTTCAACTGCAGACGCTTCAGCTTGTACTCTTCTTCCGTGCGAGTCGAAACCGGAAGGGTTTCCGCTTCCATCTGTTCCACTTCCTTGGTGATCACATGATATTCGTCGAACAGCTTGGCAAAATGCGCGTTTTCCATCTTCAGAGTGTGAATCTGATCACGGTATTCGGGCAGTTCATGGACGAGATCATGGTGTTCAATAGTCATCAACATATTTCCTGAGGTTGTTGTCACGGTACAGTTTCACTATCCTTCAGGCATAATAGGTTTTCCATGACAGGCGTCAATAGCTATTCGCGGGGGCCCACATGATCCACACACTTGTCCTTGCTGACACCCTGGTCGGGCCCCTGACGCTGCAGGCCGATGCCAAAGGCCTGTGCAGAATCGATTTTGGTCAGCGCAGCACCTCTCAAAACCCTGAGCACCCTGTCCTGCAGGCAGCCGCCAGCCAGCTTGAAGCCTACTTTGCCGGCCGGCTAAAGCAGTTTGATTTGCCGCTGGCCCCCGTAGGCACCGCCTTTCAGGAACAGGTATGGAACCAACTGCTCAATATTCCCTGGGGACAAACCCGCAGCTATGGCGAGATCGCTGCGGCACTGGGCAAGCCCGGTGCATCACGTGCCGTGGGGCTGGCCAACAACCGCAACCCGCTATCCATCATCATTCCCTGCCATCGAGTGATTGGCAGCGGCGGCGAGTTGACCGGGTATGGCGGTGGCCTCACACACAAGATCCACCTGCTTGAGCTGGAGCAGCTCGTAATACAACCCGCCGAATTGCTTGAGCGCGCTCGCGTCATCCGTAAACCGGCGTAATCGGCCCTCCGAGGACTCGACCTTGACCGGGATACAGGGTAGTTTATGCACCCCACTCCCAGTGTTTAAAGTGAAGCTGCCTCAGATGGATACCCTGACCCTGCAGCCGCTGGCACAAGCCAACGGTGACGTTCAGATTCCGGGCTCGAAGAGCCTCTCCAACCGCATTCTGCTGCTGGCCGCACTGGCCGAGGGCAGTACTCGTATCACTAACCTGCTCGACAGTGATGACGTGCGCCATATGTTGAACGCACTCAAGGCACTGGGCGTAAGCTATCAATTGGCGGATGACCGCCGCAGCTGTGAGCTGGACGGCTTGGGGCAGGCATTCAAGGCAGAACAGGCATTGGAGCTGTTTCTGGGTAACGCCGGTACCGCCATGCGTCCTCTCTGTGCAGCACTTTGCGCCAGCGAAGGCAGCTTTACCCTGAGCGGTGAGCCACGCATGTATGAGCGGCCAATTGCCGACTTGGTGGATGCCCTGCTGCCGCTGGGTGCTGATATCGAATATCTGGGCGAGCCGGGTTACCCCCCCCTGCGGATCAACGCCAAAGTCTTGAAGGGTGGCGAAGTCAGTATTCGCGGCAACATCTCCAGTCAGTTCCTGACCGCTCTGTTGATAGCGGCGCCCCTTGCCGAGGGAGATCTAAGCATTCGGGTAGAGGGCGAGCTTGTCTCCAAGCCCTATATCGACATTACCCTGCACACCATGGCGCTGTTTGGCGTAGAGGTGGAAAACCACGACTACCAGCGTTTCGTGGTACGCGCCGGTCAACAGTATCGCTCTCCGGGTGAAGTGATGGTGGAAGGTGATGCCTCTTCAGCCTCCTACTTTCTGGCCGCTGCCGCAATCGCCGGTGGCACCGTGCGAGTTTACGGCGTTGGCGCCGACAGCGTTCAGGGTGACAAGGCCTTTGCCGAAGTACTGGGCAAGATGGGGGCGCAGGTCAGCTATGGCCCGACCTGGATTGAAGTGACGCGGGGCGAGCTCAACGGCGTTGATCTGGACCTGAACGCCATTCCCGATGCCGCCATGACCATTGCCACCACAGCGTTGTTTGCCAAGGGCCCAACAGCCATTCGCAATGTCTACAACTGGCGCGTCAAGGAAACCGACCGTCTCAGCGCCATGGCAACTGAGCTGCGTAAGGTCGGGGCGGAAGTGGTCGAAGGTGAAGACTTTATCGAAATCACGCCACCGGCACAGATTCAGAGCGCCGCCATCGATACCTATGATGACCACCGCATGGCGATGTGTTTCTCGCTGGCTGCCTTTGGCGATGCGCCGATCACCATCAATGACCCAGGCTGCACCCGCAAAACCTTCCCGGAATACTTCGAGCTGTTCCGCCGCATCACGGCCTGATGCATACAGCTTGGGCACGGCTTCAGCGTGCCCAAGCGGTTTAGCCCTTATCCGCCTTGGAACCACCCATGCAGTTGGGTGACTCCGGTACCTCACCATTGCGCTGCTGCCACTCTTCGGGTGTATGCAGGTGCAACGCCAGTGCATGGATCGGGTTCTGCATCAACTCGGCCACCAGCCCATATACCAGCTGATGGCGCTGCACCAACCGCTTGCCGGCAAAGTCAGGGCTGACCAGTACCAGCTTGAAATGACTTTCGGTTGCCGGGCCGGAATGCATATGGCTCTCGTTTTCCAGCGCAAACCGTTCAACCTGCATGCCGGCATTGACCAGCTCTTCAATACGTTCCGCAACGCTCATCTACAACTCCAGGACTCACTGATCACGCAGACGATCCTTGCGTGCCAGCTTGATAAAATGATGGTGGATACGGCGCGTGGCCAGCCAGACACTGAAGGCAACCACCGGCACCGAAATGCCGATTGCCAGTGACTTGTCCAGCGGTACACCTGCATCGTACAGCGCTTCAAACAGATACTTCAGCAGCCCGATCAGGTAGTAGCTGATCGCCACCACGGACAGCCCCTCTACCGTATGCTGCATCATCAACTGAATGCGAGAGCGACGGTCCATGGAGCTGAGCAGCTGCTGGTTCTGCTGCTGAATACCCAGTTCCACTCGCGTGCGCATCATATCAGACACACGATCCACCCGCCGCGACAGATCCTCCAATCGTTCACTGCTCGCCTGACACGTCCGCACAGCCGGCGTCAGACGACGGGTAAGAAACTCGGTAATCGTGAGATGACCTGACACCTCATCCTCACGCAACGCATCCAGGCGCGTCAACACCAGTTCATGGTATGCCTTGGTAGCGCCGAAGCGAAAGGTTGAACGTGCACGCCATGACTCGATACTGGCAGCCATTTCGATCAGGTCGGCCAGTAACTCTCGCTCATTGACTTCACCTTCCCCGGCCAGTTGCTGAGTCAGTTCGGCGAGCCGAGCATCCATTTTGACCAGCTCGGGTGATACCGTACGTGCCAGCGGCAGAGCCAGCAATGCCATCAAGCGGTAGGTCTCAATCTCCATCAGACGCTGAGTCAGACGGCCAAGCTGACTGTCACTCATCTGTTTGTTGACCACCATCAGGCGACCAAAGCCATCCGAATGCAGCTGAAAACTGGCCCAGACCCGCGCATCACCATCCTGCGGGCTGCTGCCGACCAGGCGCATTTCCTCGAATGCCTGCTTCACCTGCGGCAGGCTCGGCTCCGGCCCCTGCCGGGCGTCTTCAATGCTGACATGAAACGCCGCCACAACCTGCCCCGGCAGAGCTTCAATCCAGCCCTCGGGCAACGGGGTCAGCCCGGTCACATCAAAGGCACCACTGCCCTCGGGAATGTCCAGATTTACGAAAGTGAAGGTCGTAAATTCGGTGTGCTGTTCCAGACGCATGCGAAAGGTACCGCAATCATATTCATAGCAGTTGCGATCCCCCTGCTCGACCGGGCAACCGAACAGGGCATACAGCTGCTGCAGGTGCTCATGCTGCGCCTGACGGTCAGCTTCATTGCACAGCAGTGCCATATGAGTGACGCGCGCCGGACTGGGAATGACCTGAAACGGCCGTGAATGCAGCTCATCGTACAACAGCGAACGCAGTGGGTGGATATTCATGGGCCTGTCTTTATATGCCAAAAATCTAACATTAAAGAATTCTGCCGCCGCAGGCCAGTGGCTCGCATCGTCAATTGTGGTCGGTTTGCTTTATACTTGTGACCTGATGTGAGTACAGGTGACCATGATTATTCGCGTATTGCCCCAGCTGGAAAGTCGAGAGGAATGGCTGGCGTTTTGTCGCCGCGAGACACCCTATTGCCTGATCGACCAGCCAAGCTGCCTGGTCGACTTTCAGACCCACTTTCTGCAGCTGACCCTGTTCGAAACCGTGCCTGAAGTACGCTACACACTGGGCTCACGCCGCACTATGGAACCCGCCTGGCAACTGATCAAGGGCTGTAACTGGAGCCTGACCCGGCTTATCGAAGGGCTGGCCTCACTGGATTTTGGCAGTAACGTACGAGACAACGGACTGCTGGGCCTTGGTGGCGACCTTAGCGCACGTCGCTCATTCCCCCGGGATCGGCACCTGCACAGCCCCGCCAGCAGCCGCCTGCTCCCTCCCTTGAAGCAACTGCCACAACAGTGGAACAGCCACACGCTGAGCTGCCTGCTGGCCAACGAGCAGTTTCGAGACTGGCGCGACGAGCAGGAGGAAGCGAGCCTGAGTGCGGCAGGTATTTTGCTGGATATGCTGGACCAACCCGAACAGTGGAGCGGTCGCCCATTTGGTCCACGCCTGCAGTTGCTCTATCGCAATCAGGTACTAACCAGCCTGATTCCTGCACTGGACAGGCAGCCTTCAGAACCAACGCGGCGAGGACTGCTGGCAGCCCCGCCCCGCTGATCGATTCAAGGCGTCAAAGACGCCTCTTCCATTTCAGTGGCTTCAGCCGCCATGATCTTGTAGGGGTGATCGGACGCCAGCAGCTCCTTGCCCTGCTCTGTCGGGAACTCCACATCCAGATCAACAATACGGCCATCGCGGCAAACGTTGATGATCGTATCCATGCAGGACGACAACAACGAGTACTTCTCATCCGGCGCGGCGATGATAGTCTGCAGGCCCAGATCCGACATGAAGCCCAATGACGTCACCGTGTTCTCGGAGTCAAGCTTGTTGAACGCCTCATCGAAGACAGACAGACTCATGCCGCCCACCGGACGGCCATCACCACCTTCCTTGAGGCGGTAAGTTGCACCCAATGCAGCCGCCATGGCCACATAGAACGGTACCTGATGCTCACCACCGGAGCCGGTCTTGATACGCTGCGTCAGGGTCGTCTTGCGATTGCCTTGCAGGTCTTTCACCACCAGCTCGAAGTTGTAGAAGTTGCGGTAGTCCTGCAGCAGACTGCTTTCGCCTTCATCGCGCAGCACATCGTGGATCTTGTTCAACGCCTCGCGGTGGGTGTTATCCCCCTGATGCTGGATATCGAACAGGGTGCCCACGTTGGCCTGATCCAGACGGGTATAGGCTTCGACCAGCTCCAGAATGTCCTTCAGCTCCGGATTGGGCATCATCTCGAAGCTGTACATCTCTTGATGGAACGGACGGTTCTTCAGGTGACTGTTAAGCTCACGGATCAGGTCCTTGATCTTGTTGATCTGGTCATTCAGGTGCGCCACAAAGTCTGAGCGGAAGGCGGTCTCGGCCTCCAGACGGGCACGTTCGGCCTTCTTGGTATACTCGGCCAGCTCGGAGTCACGCAGCGCCTGTACGGTCTTGTTGACGTAGAACTCCAGATCTTCATGAGTGGAGTCGGCACTGATATTATCCAACTCCTGATGGCTCATGCCACCGCCGTGATAACGCGCCTTGTACTGGGCCACGGCATCACGCACGGCGTTTTTCTTTTTCTCGTGCAGCTGCAGTTCTGACTGTGCTTTCTTGGCTGCCTCAAAAATGATGCGCTCCAGCTCCCCGCCACAGCTTTCATCCAGATAGTCGCGCTTTTCCTGCGCCGACTGGGCATCAAAGTGGGGTTTTTCCTCGCACAGCGTACGGGCCTGAGCGTGTTCCACCAGCTCCTGCTCCAGCACTTCAAGGGCCGCATTGTCCTTGATCATGCCGGTACGTACCTTCTGCAGCTTGTCCATCAGCGTTTTCTGACGGGCTTCCACCTGCTTCTGGCCGTCGGCCAGCTCGGCAATGCGCTGCTGGATACCGCTGTCATCATGGTTGCGCAGATCCACAACCGCCTGCTCGTAGCCCTGGATTTCGCTGCTGAGCTGTTCGCGCTGATTGACCAGATCGAACACGCTTTCGGTGACCTGAGTCAGGCCCGACGTCATGCTGATCAAGGCATCACGCAGCTTTTCCAGAGACTCGTGACGCTTGCCCAGGGTGGTGAATTCCGCGATCAGTTCATCCACCTGACGCCCTTGCACTTCGAGCTGATCCTGACGGCGACGGATACCCATAATCGGGCTCAGCTCGTTGATGGAAGTGGTTGAACCTTCGGTCTGCAGCATGCAGTCGTAGGTCAAAGCCCGCTCCTGACGCAGCAGTTCCTGCTCGGTTTCCACCGCCATCACGCCACCCAGAGCACGGTTAAGGTAGGCCTGGGCGTGTTCGTTGTCGGTATCGATAAACTGTGCCAGTGAGCCCGGTTTGCTGCGGTGCAGCCAGTCACCTGACTTGGTAGTATTGATGATTCGACATCCCTTGAGATGACGCCCCTTGCGGCGGTACAGGGTGATCGCTTCCTTGACCCTATCTGGTGCCACTACCAGTGCTTCGCGGCGCGCACCCAGGAAGGACTCAATGGCGATACGCCACTTGTCATCATTGATGTCGGCCAGCTCGCATATCGGCGTGGAATCGATACCATACTCGCTAAGCAGCTCCATCAGCTCACGGGTATTGTGACGGATGGGCGCACGACCCTGCTGCAGCTGTTCCACCGCACTTTTCTGGTTCTGGATCAGGCTGCGCAGGTCGTTAATGCGGATTACCGACTCTTCATAGCGGCGCGAGATCGCCTTGCGCACGCTGTCGACCTGCCCCTTGAGCTCACTGATCACCTTATCCACACTGACTGGCTCAGACGGCCAGGCATCAGCCAGCATGTTTTCACCGGAGCGCCAAAGCTCAACCGAACGCTCCACCAGCGGCTTGAAGTCATCCGGCAGCAGATCGTTGTAGTTGGCAAAACTCACGGTGGTACGCAGCAGATTGTAGGCCTGCTGGATCTTGTCCTTGACCACGTTCTGCTCGTGCTGACGTGCCTTGACGGTGGATTCCAGGGCATTGATCTTGTGTGCCGAGTCGCTGCTGTTCAGTTCGGCACGCGCATCGGCCAGATCCTGCATCGCCTGATTCAGGCGCGCACTGTTTTCTTCCAGCTCCTGCTGCAGCTTTTCTTCCTGCTCACTGTAGGCTTCCAGCCGCTCGGCGGCATCTTCCTTGCGCAGATCCGCCTGTTCAAAACGGCCTTCGTGAACGACCCACTCATATTCAACCGCATTTTTCACGTTGCGGCTGATGCCGTTGCACAGCTCCTGCGCCTTTTCCAGCTCGGCAATGCGGTTGGAGACCTCCAGTGTCTTCTGTTCCATCGCCCGGTATTCATCCAGCGACTTGCGGAAGGCACCGACATGTACGATGTTTTCGTCCAGCACGAATTCACGAATAAAGCGTGTCGGGCTGTCGATCGGCACAAACTTCAGCGCGTTCTTGAAGTTTTTGACGAATTTGTCGTCATCATTCGGCATCTGTGCGTCATGGCTCAGGTGAGTCACCATATCGCGGATAAAGCGGTTGGCCCGCTTTTCCAGAATCATCTCCGGGCACTGCTTGAGCAGACTCTCACGCACCTCGTTCCAGGGGCGCGGCATACGGCCATTGCCTTCCTTGACCGAGAAATCATCCAGCGACACGGAAAACTCCGGCAGAATAAACCGTCCCAGCACATCTTCTTCCGCACTGGCGGTTGATGCACTGATGGCAATGCCAATGCAGCTTTCTTTCGCGGTTTCGGTATCGAAGAAACTCAGCGCCATGTAGGTCAGCGAGTCTTCGCGGGCGGTCGCTTTCTTGCCGTTATCATCCATGAAGCCCAGACAGTAGGTACGCAGAGAGCGCTCGCTCTTCTCACCGGCCGAGGCGTTGAAGCTCAGGTGGCGCTTGTGGCCGCCCATGAGTATCGTCTGGATTGCGTCCAGCAGGGATGACTTGCCCGAGCCGTTGGGGCCGACAATCGCCACATTACCCTTGATCGGAATCTCGACTGCGCCCAGCACATACCAGTTGACCAGCACAATCCGGTTTAGCTGCTTCATGCGGGCTTCTCCTCAGTCTCGGGGGTTGGCGTGTCAGGAAGGTCGACCGGTTCGATATCTTCAGGCTCCTGCTGATCACGAATGTCGGTGTCGCACAGGGCTTCCAGCTGGCCAATATAGTCTTCCACTACCACCTGACGGATGGTCGGATTGATCTTCAGTGGAATGTTTTTCGGATCAGTTTCATCCTGCTTGCCACGCTCAATCAGGCCGTGGCGGGTAAACAGGGAGATGATCTCCTTGAGACGCGTCTCGTTGGGGATTTCCTTGCCGGTCAGGTTGCTGAACAGGCGCAGTAGCTCATCGGTACTGGTGTAGGCCTTGCCGCCTTCCACCTCAAAGCTTTCCAGTTTCTGCTCGTACTGCTGACGCAGGCAGAGCATCAGCAGCGACTCGTCCAGCTTCAGGCGCAGTACACGCTCTTCACCCTGCGGCAGAATACCCAGATAGGCTTCGTCTGGCTGATACACCAGACTCCAGCCAATGGCCGCAAACAGGTTACGAAAATACTCCGTATTGCCGGCAATGAGAAAATAGCTGTCACGGTGTACCGGCCGGTCCGCATAGAGAAACTGATTGCTCAGCAGCAGGTTGGCGGCACGGATGAAGTCATCGGCACCATGCTGTTCATTGCGGGAGACGATTTTCTGCAGATCACCAAGCATTAGCTGTTCCTGTGGATAACAAAACCACGACACTCCACCATTCCGGAGACGTTAACGTAGTTGTCTTCAAATTGAATTCGATAGCGCTGCCGCATCCGCTGTGCCTTCTTGCCCAGCGAGTTGAAGTGGCGAACGTAACTGAAGCAGATGTAGTCTTCCACCGTGCCGATCCGAAAATCGGTGGCCCTCAACTGGTCGCGGCCGGCAAGCTGGCTCTCCAGGTAAGTTTCGATACGATCCACATTGACTTCGCGCCGCTCTTTCCACTCCTTGAACAGACGCCGCAACTCCAGCACGGAGGGGTCGATCTCTTTCTGGGTGATGATGCGCGGCTGAGCCTCTACCCTGCGGCGTACCGGTGCACGCACACTGGCAGGTGAAATAAAGCCCACCTCATCCAGTGTAGTGAGCGGCGGAATGACCTTTTCCGGCAAGTTGCCCACCGCCGCAATCAGGCGCGACAAGCGTGCTGCCATGCCCGGTGTGGTCTTGTCCATGTAGCGAACGGTATCCGCTACCCGCTTCTCCAGCTGGTAGCGGAAATCGTCAATGGCGGCCAGGCGCTGATCCACTGACTCAAAGATCCGGATAATGCGGTTGATATGCTGGTGCACCTGCGCTTCGGCAACGTCGTATGACATATCCAGCTGCATCTGATAATGCTCTGCAAGCTGCTGCAGTTTGAGCGGATCGAACTGCAGGTCACGCAGCATGGAGAGAATCTGACGGCGAAAGCGGAACGGGTTGTTACGGGTTTTAAGCGTCTTGTAGTCGGAAACCAGTATCTGCTCAACAAAACGGTCGAAGAAACCGCGCACGATCTCCTGCGGGTTATTGCTGGCCGACAGGTTCATCTTCAGCTCACGCAGGCCCAACATCATGTCAGTCAAATGGGCACTGAAATCCGCCGCCGTCTGGGCCGCTTCAGACAGCGTGATACCTCGCCCCAGAGGGTCACTGATGGCCGACTCCAGCGAACTGAGCACGTTCAGTACGGCACCGCCGTAGCTGCGTTTTTCCAGCCGGGCGATGCTGACCAGCGAGCGCAGCAGGTAGCTGACTGAAGGTGAAAGCAGTACATAGGTACGGTAAACCTTCTGTTCTTCTTCCAGCCAGCCGGTCTGGACCAAGCGCCGATAGATGCGGTTGGTGTACTCGGCACTGGAACGAGGCGGCTCAGCGCCTGCATCTTCGCCGGGCTCTGCCTCCCAGCGACGCACACCCAGCCGCACCACGGCATTCTCGATGCTGGAACGCACCAGATCCCGCGGAATAAAGGGATCGATCAGATCCTCGTCAAAAAAGAGATCTGCCAGCTCCAGCAGCACCGACTGATACACCTGCCGGTTCTGCCCCGAGAGCGGGAGAAATATGTCTTCAGGAAGCTTGTTGAAAAGCACTGATCCGTCCAGTTATACGCCGATTCCGATAGCAGGCTATGTTAGCGAAAAACTGGCAGGGAGATAAGGGGAATTACAGCGCTCTGTCCGTACTCCAAAACCCGTCCTCTACTTACACACGTCTTCTGCCAAACACCATGAATTATCCCCTTGATACAGAAAGGAATAATAATTTAGCCAAAGGGCTTGACGGTACAGGGTCTCATCACTAATATACGCCCCCACAGTTCAGGTGTTCCTCGATAGCTCAGTTGGTAGAGCAGTAGACTGTTAATCTATTGGTCGCTGGTTCGAGTCCAGCTCGAGGAGCCAAATATATGATCTGTAAATCGGTTTTCCTCGATAGCTCAGTTGGTAGAGCAGTAGACTGTTAATCTATTGGTCGCTGGTTCGAGTCCAGCTCGAGGAGCCACCGAAGTCGGAGTGTAGCGCAGTTTGGTAGCGCATCTGGTTTGGGACCAGAGGGTCGGGGGTTCGAATCCCTCCACTCCGACCATCCTTTATTATCCCGGTTTTCCCGCATATTACCTTCGTCATAAATCTGTATACTGGCCGCCTCTTAAGGAGGAGCCGATACCATGACGGACGTTTTATCCATTACCGCACCGATTTTCATCATCATTGGCTTTGGTTATCTAGCGGTCAAATCCGGCCTGATGCCACAGGAAGCAATGCCCTTGCTGGGGCGATTTGTACTCTATTTCACTTTGCCCGCCCTTATTTTCGGTACCCTGTCGCAGATGCAGGTAAGCGAAGTTATCCAGTTTGACTTCCTGACCATTTATGCCATTGGCTCCCTTGGCGCATTACTGGGCGGTATCGCCCTTAACCGGCTTATTTTCAATACCGATCTGGCCGAGGCCAGTGTTCGCGGCATGGGAATGTCAGCATCCAACAGCGCCTTTATTGGCTACCCCGTTTTACTGCAGGTATTTGGTTCAGCCCCCACCCAGCCCTTCACCATGGCACTGCTGGTGGAAAACATCCTGATTTTGCCGCTGGCCCTTATTCTGATCGAATATGGCAAGCGCGATACCGGTACTGGCGAGCCTTTGCTACAGGTTTGGCGCCGCATTTTCATGCGCATTCTGCGCAGCCCCTTGATCCTTGCCATTCTGGCCGGCTTGATCTGTGCCAGTCTGCAGCTGCCGATACCGTCAGCGCTGGACCGCAGCCTGGAGATGCTGGCCATGGCTTCAGTGGGCACGGCACTGTTTGTAATCGGCGGCTCACTGGTCGGCACGCGCGTCAATGACAGCCTTGGCAGTATCAGTCTGGTTGCTGCAGGCAAGCTTCTGCTTCACCCATTGCTGATGCTACTGCTGGTTATGCTCTGGCGCGACTTTGATCCGCAGCTTGAAATGGCTGTCATACTCGCCGCAGCGATGCCGATGCTGAGCGTATTCCCGATCATCGGCGGCAACTACGGGTATGGTCGCCAGTGCGCCGGTATGTTGCTGGTCACCACCGCACTTTCCTTTATTACCCTGACCCTCATTCTGGCGCTGATGGGGTAATGGTTTTATGCAGTGGTAATATGAGCACTCACATCCAGCCCGATTGCTGCACAGGTTTTGATTGTCCATGAATGTTCTTGTTATCGGTTATGTTTGGCCCGAGCCTGCTTCCAGTGCCGCAGGCTACCGCATGCTGGCCCTGCTTGATGCCTTCCGGGATCAAGGCTGGACAGTGACTTTTGCCAGTCCTGCTGAAAAAAGCATCCACCGCGCAAACCTGCCCGCTCGCGGTATCAACGAAGTCAACATCGCACTGAACTGCTCCAGCTTTGATGATTTCATCCGTGTCCTGCAGCCCGACCTGGTGATGTTTGATCGTTTCATGATGGAGGAGCAGTTCGGCTGGCGGGTAGAAAAACATTGCCCCGAGGCCATTCGTCTGCTGGATACCGAAGACCTTTCCTGCCTGCGACATGCACGTCACCAGGCCTGTAAACACAGCGGTGAAGTCAGCCTGACGGTCAGCCCTGACCTGCTATTCTCGGATCATGCCAAACGTGAGGTTGCCGCCATTTTGCGCAGCGATCTGACGCTTATGATTTCCCGAGCCGAAATCGAGCTGCTGACGTCAACATTCAAGATCGATCCTGCCCTGCTTCACTACAGCCCTTTCATGCTGCCACCTCTGAACAGAAAAGAAACGGAGCAGCTGCCGACCTTCGAGCAGCGAGAGCACTTTCTGGCCATCGGCAACTTCCGTCACGCCCCTAACTGGGATGCCGTCCTGTGGCTGAAGCAATCCATCTGGCCACTTGTTCGTCAACAGTTGCCGCAGGCCGAGCTGCATATATATGGCGCCTACCCTCCCCCAAAGGCAACGGCACTCCACAACCCGAAACAGGGCTTTCTGGTAAAGGGCTGGGCAGAAGACGCCCATGAAGTGATGCGCAAGGCGCGGATTAACCTGGCACCACTGCGCTTTGGCGCAGGCCTGAAAGGCAAACTGGTAGACGCTCTGGCCTGTGGCACACCCTCTGTGACTACATCTGTAGGTGCCGAAGGAATGGCTGATACTGATACCTGGCCGGCACCTGTAGCAGATGATGCCGAAGCGTTTTCGACTACCGCCGTTGCATTATACCGGGATGCGCCACAATGGAGAGCATGCCAGCAGCAAGGCTTTGAGCTACACGACCGCCACTTTCAATTCCAGCGCCATGCCGATGCGCTGATATCACGCCTTAACCTACTCAGAGCCAACCTTGAGCAGCACCGACTGAATAACTTTACCGGCGCCATGCTGCGTCACCACACTCTGAAAAGCACGCAATATATGGCACAGTGGATCGAAGCCAAACAGCGCAAGTGAGCCCACATGATTGATATACAGGATGTAACCGTTTACCAGCAACAGACACCGGTACTGCAGCACTTCTCCCTGCGGGTAGAACGCGGTGAGCGCGTCGCCATTCTCGGCCCGAACGGAGCAGGCAAGAGCACACTGCTGAAACTGATCAGCCGCGAACTATACCCCGTGGTGCGCGACGGCAGCCATGTGCGGCTCTACGGCAGCGAAAGTGTCAACCTGTGGGAGCTGCGCAGCCGTATTGGTTTCGTCTCGCATGAATTGCAAGAGGATTACACACCCTATACCCGCGCACTGGATGTCATCCTGTCCGGGTTATTCGGCGCGATCGGGCGGCATGATCACCTGCAGGCTTCTGAAGAGCAGCGTCAAAGAGCCATCGACCTGTTGCAGCAGATCGGACTGATTGACCAAGAACAGCAGATGTTTCAACGCCTTTCCACAGGCCAGAAACGTCGGTTGCTGCTGGCCAGAGCACTGATTCATCAACCCGAAGCTCTGATTCTGGACGAGCCCGCGAACGGCCTCGACATGGGCGCCGCAGCGCTGATGTTGAAGCAGATGCGACAATTTTGTCAGCAAAATGGCTCCATGCTGATCGCAACCCACCATGTGGACGAGATTATTCCTGAAATTGAGCGCGTGGTATTGCTGTCACAAGGCACAGTGGTTGCGGACGGCCCCAAAGAGGAAGTACTGACTAGCGCCAATCTTTCAGCGCTGTACCAAACACCGTTGGAGATCAGCGAACAAAATGGCTGGTACCGGCTCTGGCATTGTTGATGGCATTGTTGATGGCATTATGTATTATTAAAATCTAATATACATGCAAAACTGATGCATAACCTTGCAGGAGCTTCAAATGAAAACAGCCCATGATTTGGTAATGGCCGCCAAGGAAAATATCACCGAAGTCAGCGTCGAACATGCTGACGAAGCCATTAGAGCCGCCGATCTTCTGGTTGATGTGCGCGAGCCGGATGAATACCAGAGCGGCCATCTTTCAGGTGCCATCAACATTCCACGCGGCCTGCTGGAATTCAAGTTCAGCAACGACGAGTCGCTCAACGCTCGCGATCTCAATATCGTCATTTATTGCAAGAACAGCGGTCGCGCAGCCCTCAGCGCCAAAAGTCTGGCTGAGATGGGATACCTGCACGTTACCTCCATCACCGGTGGCATTGAGGCTTGGCAGGCCGCTGACAAACCCGTTGTTACGCCCACTCTTCCCGAGTTTGACTGAACAGCCGCTCGATCTCGTTACAGACGTACTCTGCCGGCAACCACTGCTCCAGTGAGCCGGCAGCATAATCGAGAAACCCCCGCGCAGCGTGTGGCAGACGCCGGTCACGTCGAATAATGAAGTGCCAGTGACTGTCGAGCGGAAACTGCTGCAACGGCAACACTCCAATGCCCGGGTGCTGCAGCGGCAGCACATGACGCGACACCACTGCCAACCCCATGCCTGAAGAAACACCCACGCGAATTGCTTCATTACTGGCCATCTGCAGCGTATCGGATAACTGCACACCCTGCGCATGCAGCCAGCTCTCGAACAACATGCGAGTGGCCGAACCAGGTTCACGCAACAGGAACCGCTCATGTTTGAGATCGTGAATGGATAGCTGTGCCTTCTGCACCAAAGGGTGGTGCTGAGGGGCAATCATAACCAGTGGATTGCGCAAAAACCGTGCTGCAACGGCCTGCTCCAATGCTGGCGGATGACTGAACACATAAACGTCATCCAACTGTTGCTCAAAACGCTGCAGCAACTGCTGACGGTTACCGATCTCAAGAGTTAGATCCACCTCTGGAAACGCCTGACTGTAAGGGCCGAGCAATCGTGGCAGCACATACTGCGCCGTGTTCACCAGTGCAATACTGAAGCGTCCGCGGTGACCACCTCTAAGCTCTGACAGATAGTCGGCAAAATCTTCAAATCGGCCGGTGACATCCAATGCCGAGCGATACAGCTCTCGTCCCACATCGGTCAGCTCCAACCCCTTGTTACCTGTCCTCAACAAGGGTTCGCCCACCGTTTCGGTCAGCCTTTTAAGTTGCTGGGATACTGTCGGCTGACTAAGGTGAAGCTGATGGGCTGCCGCCGTCACCGAGCCGGTGCGCACAACAGCCACGTATACTTCCAGCAGTCGAAACGTCAAATGCCTGAGTCGCACGGGCACTCCTATATATAGATAATTATCTATGTATAGTTCACCAAGAATTAATTAGATTCAATACTCTTTCACCGGCACAATTCGCGCAAGATTCAGAGACGGAGCCAATCATGCCTGATATTGTTGTGATGTTTTTTCTGCTCGGCGTTGTTGCCGGGCTGGTCAAATCCGACCTGACCATTCCCAAAGCCGCCTACGACACTCTCAGCCTGCTGTTGATGCTGACAATCGGCCTCAAGGGCGGCATGGGACTGCACGGCAACCTCAGTTGGCAACTGGTGCCTGAGATGCTGCTGGTCATGGTAATCGGTGCACTGATTCCACTATTGCTGTTTCCGCTGCTGCGCAAGCTGATCGGCCTGTCGCTGGCGGACAGTGCCAGCATCAGTGCACATTACGGTTCAGTAAGCGCCGGTACCTTTGCCGTCGCGCTGGCATTTGCTGAAACCCATCAGCTCACTATCGGCCCGGAAGTCACGCTTTACCTGGTGCTGCTGGAGCTGCCCGCGATCATGGTGGGCCTGGCGCTGTATCGCAAATTTGCCGCCGACAGCAACACCGGCTCACGCATCAGCCTGCTGCATGAAACTCTAACCAACCGAGGTGTTATTCTGCTGGCCGGCGGCGTGATCATCGGTTACCTCTATGGCCCGATGGAAGGCGCTTCGGTAACTGACCTGTTTACCAATGCCTTCAAGGCGGTACTGGCACTGTTCCTGCTGGAGATGGGGTTGACGGCTGCCGAAACACTGCGCCCAATCCCGCTTAAGCACTGGCGCCTGCTGGCCTTTGCCTGCTGTGCACCTATACTGCTGTCACTGTTTGGTCTGGGCGCAGCCATGGCGCTTGAGCTGCCGAGCGGCAGCGCCCTGATTCTGGCCAGCTTGACGGCAAGCGCCTCCTACATCGCGGCGCCGGCTGCTATCCGAGCCGCTATCCCGGAAGCCAATATTGGCCTGGCCATGCTGGCATCACTGGGCTTCACCTTCCCCTTCAACGTGATTATCGGTATCCCGCTATACCACCAGATGAGCCTGGCACTGCTGTGATATACAACCCGAAAGATCTGTGTAATGCTCTGAACATGAAGATAATCTGCTCAAGAGACAGACATGAAGGCTCTCTCTTCGCTCAAGGTGCTGGTCGTTGACGACCAGCCCATCATCGACGAATTCTGCCGTAAGGTGCTTGAGCACTTGGGTTGTGAGCAGGTTTACTCAGCCCTGAGCGGTCGCGAAGCGATCGAGATTCTGACCCGTGAGCCCTGCATCGATATGGTTCTCACGGATATCGACATGCAACCCGGGAATGGCCTTGAGCTTTTGCAGACAATTCGTTGCGGTGATATTCCCAAAATACCGCGCGACCTCTGCGTTTTGATGTTTACCGATTACAACTATCGCAACAACGTGATGAACGCGGTAGGGCTGGACTGTAACGGCTTCGTCAGCAAACCACTCAGCGTAGCGCTGCTCAGTGACAAGATTGATGCCGCTCGACGCCGGAAAATCACCCTTGCTGATACCGCCGTATACCGCTCAATCCCGACAGGCGTGAATACGGCAGTCGGCGTCAACAAGCCTGCCGATGGTAGCCTGTATCCGCGGCAATCCGCTGGCTCCACTCATACGCCTGCACACGAACCTTCTACACCCGAACCAACAGTATCGACCACTCCAAGCCCAGGCCCTTCACAGACACAGACGCCACCAGAAGAAAATGATGCCGACAGGTTCAGACAGGCCCTCACGGAACTGGTACCGAGCAACAGCAAAGCCCCCTTTCTGCAACAGAAACAGCAGCAGTTGACTGACATCCTGCACCAGTTGGATGCCATACGCCGCGAAATCAGTTTCGGCAGCGACGATACAGCGGCACAGATGACCAATAGCCTGGAACAGATCAGTGCTGAGATGTTCGGACAAGAGTATCAACATCAGCGCGAGCATCACTTCAGCCATCTCTCAGCACACCAGGCCGAACATGGCATGATCCTGCAGCGCACGCAGATGCTGGCCAACAAGATTCGCCAGAACAAGAAACCCAAGGCCCTGTTGGCGCACCAGCAATTGCTGCAAGCCTGGTACCGCCACATTGCTGGCAAGGACCAGCAGTATGCTCGCTATCTGACAACACAAGGAACACACGGATGACAGACCACGGGCAAGACGGGCAACTGATGTTGCTGATCGCCAGCCTGGCAGCACTGATGTTCATGCTGTCCTCGGCGCTGCTGTTTCGGCTTTATCAAGTATTGCGGCGCGAGCGTGACATCCACACCGAACACATGGGGCTGGTTTTTGATAATACTGCAGAGGGCATTGTTCTCCTGCGTCATGGCCAAATACTGCGCATCAATCAAAGCGGAGCAACACTGCTGGGCCAAGACAGCGAGATATTGGCCGGCAAACCCCTGACCGAGCTGCTTGAGGCAGCTGATTCGGTCTCCATTGAGGCACTGCAAGGCCATCAGAACCATCAATTCAACGAACTCAGGTGCCGTCACGGTAATGGTCGCCTGATTTTGCTTGAAGGCACCCTGTCGCCCATTCGGACCAAGCGCCGCCACAAGCAACACTCGCCGACAGGGGTACTCATTTTTCGTGACGTATCCGACCGTTTGCTACAACAGGCACAGGAAGCACGCAACCATCTGGTTCTGGCAGCAGTCTCGCGGGTTAACAACAACTTCCTGCTGTACAAAGACCCTAAACGACGCTTTGGCGAGCTACTGGAGACACTCAAGGAGCTGACCGGCTCCCCCATGGGCTTTATCAGCGAGCGCATGGAGCAGGATGGAAAGCCGTTCATGCGCTGTTATGCCATCACCAACCTGGCCTGGGACCAGTCCTCCCATAATCTGTATGTAGATAATATCGAGAAGGGCATCGATTTTCACAACCTCGACAACCTGTTCGGACGTACCTTGTTAACCGGCGAAGTGGTCATTTCCAACCACCACGATCCGGTCCATCGCGCAGGCTCCTGCCCGGCCGGACACCCGGACCTGGACTCCTTTGTGGGCATTCCGCTCAAGTTTCGCGGTGAAGTGCTGGGCATGTATGGCCTGGCAAACCGGGCAGACGCCTACGATCAGGAGCTGGTGGAATGGCTCCGCCCTCTGACAGATGCCATTACCGGCATCATGTACGCCTTCCGCATTGAACGAGCCCAGCGAGAATCAGAGCGACGCATGCTGCAGGCCCGTGATGAAGCGGAGCATGCCAACCGTCTCAAAAGCGATTTTCTCGCTACCATGAGCCATGAAATTCGCACTCCGCTCAATGCTGTCGTCGGCATGCTGGACTCGCTGGAAGCAACCGAGCTGGATGACCGCCAAACCGGCTATGTACAATCAGCATCCATTGCCGCCGACACCCTGCTGCGACTGATCAATGATGTACTCGACTTTTCCAAAATCGAGGCAGGCATGCTTACCCTGGTGCAGGAGCCATTCAACCTGTGCGAATCGATTCACTCGGTGCTGACCGCCACATCCGTCAACGCTGCGGCAAAAGGTCTTGATCTGTACCTGAACTATGCACCCGACGTTCCCTTGAGCATCATCGGTGATCCAATACGTATGCGCCAGATTCTCAACAATCTGGTCAGCAACGCAGTCAAATTTACCGAGGCGGGCCATGTCATACTCACCGTCAGTCAACGTACTGTCGAAGCAACCGGCGAAGTACACCTGTTAATCAGTATTGAGGATACCGGCATCGGTATCGACAACCGCGACCTGACAATCATCTTTGAAGCCTTCCGTCAGATTGACCACTCCATCACCCGCCATTATCAAGGCACCGGGCTGGGACTTGCGATCACCCGCAATCTCGTCAATGCGATGCAGGGACGTATCGATGTAAAAAGCTCGCCGGGCACAGGCTCACGCTTCATTGTGGAGCTGCCGCTGCAGCCAGCCAACACTGCCACATTGCACACACGGCTGGCAGAACTCAATGCATTGTCTCAGCAACAGTTGCTGTGTGTTACCAACTCTCATCAGCTGTTTGAATACCTGTACAGCCTGCTGAGCCCACACTTCGAGCAGTTCGACTGCCATTTCCGCCCTCTTGAAGAGGAACCCCAGGCAGGCCAGTACTCCATGTTGCTGATAGATGACCGCCGCTTCAAACTGGCTCCCGAGAGCTTGCGTGGCTGGATTCAGCAGCGAGGCGGCAACGGTGAATTGATCGGCCTGTCACAACGCGACCTGGCCCAGGCCTTTATCCCCGTCACAGCCCAGTTGCAACCACCGCTGTCACCGCTGCAACTGGTGGATACTCTGAGTCGAATTGTTCAGCCGGAAACAGCAACAGCCACAAGCGATACTGCCTTCGCGGAACCGGAGCACACTGCAGAGCCAATAACAGACGGGCTGTCGATCCTGATCGCGGAAGACCACCCGATCAACCAGAAAATGATGGAGATTCTGATGCAGCGTGCCGGTGCGACCTGGCAGCTGTGCAGTGATGGGCTTGAGGTGATTCAGGCAATGCAGTCAGATGCCCATTTCGACCTGATTCTGATGGATTTGCACATGCCTAACATGGATGGTTATGAAGCCACTCGCAGCATCCGAGACCTGCCCGGCCCGGAACGGAACATTCCGATTATTGCGGTCACCGCCGATGCACTGGCTGGTGATCGAGAGAAATGCCTGGCGGCCGGCATGAATGACTATCTGGCCAAGCCGGTTCGCCTTGCAGACTTGCAACAGGTGATCGCACGCACTATGGCGGCCCATACAGACACCGCAACAGCCAATAGACCAGAACCTGAGGTGCCTGAGACGTTCGACAGTGACAACCTGGTTGAGCAGGTTGGTGATGCAGAGTCAGCCGCCTTACTGGTACGTGAGTTTGCCAACACGTTGCGTGCCGAGCTGCAGATTCTGCAGCAGGCGCTGGATGCGGACGACCTGGAAGCGGCACGCTCAGCCTCACACCGAATTAAGGGTAGTGCTCGCACCATCGGCTGTAATCTCCTGGCCGCGCAGCTGCAGCAGATCGAAACTGCCTGCCGCAGCGAGAGCAAGCCAAGTGCCAGTAAAGCCATGACCGACGTCATGAAACAGCTCCCCGACCTGCTGGAGCAGCTGAACAGCTTCAGTGAAGCCAACACTCTGCTTTGATTACAACCGCGGCTCTGCCATGAAACGCTGCAGCACACGGTATAGCCCGTGTGCATCCGCACTTCCCGCCAGTTCACGGATCGAGTGCATGGCAAACTGAGGCACGCCGACATCCAGCGTGCGCACGCCCAGCTCTCCGGCTGTGATCGGTCCTATGGTACTGCCGCAAGCCATATCGGAGCGCACCACAAAACTCTGCACCGGCACCCCTGCCTGAGCCGCCAGGTGCCGGAAGATTGAACTGGTTTCGCTGTTCGTCGCGTAGCGCTGGTTGGCATTGATCTTGATAACCGGCCCACGATTGAGCAGCGGGCCGTGGTTATCGTCGTGCCGATCGGCAAAGTTGGGATGCACACCATGAGCATTATCGGCTGATATCAACATGGACCGGGCCAGTGCGCGATTGCGGTTGTCCACATCCGGCATAAGGCGCTCCAACCACTGCGCCAGCATCGGCCCCTGCGCACCACATGCACTAAGACTGCCAACCTCTTCATGATCATTGCAGACCAACACCTGCCCCGCACCTGCAGCCGGGGCGTCCAGCAGGGCCTGCAGACCAATGTAACAGCTGAGCAGATTGTCCAGTCGCGCAGAGGTCAGAAATTCCTGCTCAAGCCCAATCAGCGCAGCGCCCTGAGTATCATAGAGGCACAACTCATAGTCCAGCACCTGAGCCAGATTCCCCGTACCTTCGCGCATCAACCAATCAGCCAGCAGCTGACGAAAATCCGGCTTCTCATCTGTTTGCCCCATCAGCACCGGCAGGAAGGTCTGCGCATTGATGGTGCGGCTGGAATTGGCTTCTCGATCAAGATGAATGGCAAGGCTCGGCACCACCGCGATCGGGCGGCGCAGATCCAGAAGCGTGCTGCAGACATCACCATCTTTACTGCGATAGGTCACACGCCCCGCCAGTGACAGGTCGCGGTCAAACCAGGGGTTGAGCAGAACGCCTCCATAGACTTCAACGCCAAGCTGGAAGTAGCCCTTGCGGTGCAGCTCTGGATTCGGCTTGACCTTCAGACAGGGGGAGTCGGTATGCGCCCCAACAAGACGCCACCCCTGATTAACGGCGGCCTCCTGCTCAGGATGACGCCATGCGATGATTGAGGATCCATTGCGACGGATAAAGTAACCCTCTCCCGGCTCCGGACGCCAGCGCTCAGCTTCGCTCATTTCACGAAAACCGGCCTTGAGCAGGCGCTGCACCATCTGTTCCACAGCATGAAAGGGTGTGGTTGCCTGATCCAGAAAGCGGATCAGGTCCTGATTGAATTCAGTTTGCTGTTTCATTGCGCGCCCTCAGCCTTGATCACCTCTATCAGTTCCACCCGAAAAATCAGCGTAGAGTTGGCCGGAATATCCGGGGATGGGCTGGTAGCACCGTATGCCAGCTCGGGGGGCAGATAGATCATCGCTTCACCGCCTTCCTGCATCAGCATCAGTCCTTCACGCCAGCCTCGGATCACCTGGTTCAGTGGGAAGGTAGCCGGTTTTTCCCGCGCGTAGGAGCTGTCGAATACCCCCCCGTCCACTCGCGTACCCTCATAGTGAACCACCACCGTATCACGTGCGGTAGGGCTGGCCCCGTCACCCTTGCGCAGATATTCGATCTGCAGCCCAGAATCGGTGACGCTGACCGTTTCGCGCTCGCGATTGCTGGCCAGAAATTCATTACCGGCCTTGCGGGTTTCATCGTTCAGCGCCTTGTCGATCAGCTCCTGACGAAAGCGTTCCTTTTCCGGGTCTTCACCGCACCCGGCCAGCAGGCCGGCAAACGCCAACGTCACGACCAGAGATTTCCAGATCTGCATCCTCACACTCTCCGTACATACAGGTGTAAAGCAATGATTTTACATTACCCAGCTCCATGACTACACTCACAAAGCTGTAGCTGACGGAACTCGGAGCCCAGAGTGCCTGTCACAGAAGGAGCCACCGCTTGATTCAGATTGCTTTTCAGCGGTGGAGCTCAGCTCCAGCCACATGATCCGGAGATCCGCCTCTCATGCGCAAGCCTCATTTTCTGACACTCGTCACGGCACTGACACTCACGCTGGGCATCGCCCCTGCGCAAGCCAATCTTGCTCCCGAGCCCATCCATACCCAAACGATGCTGGATGTCGTGACATCACTGCAGCAGGGGCACTACAACCGGATCGATATTGACGACCAGCTGTCTGAAGCCGTACTGGATCAGTATTTGGCGACTCTTGACCCTGAACGCAGTCACTTCCTGGCCAGTGACATTCAACAGTTTGAGCAGTGGCGCCACCTGCTCGATGATCAAATTCTGCAGGGCGAGACTGAAGCTGCATTCGAGATTTTCAACCGTTATCAAGAGCGACGTTTGCAACGGTTGAATTACATGATCAGCACCCTCGAAGACGAAAGCAACACCTGGGATTTCAACCGTGACGACGTGCTGGACAGTGATCGCTCAGAGGCAGAGTGGATCAAAACCGATGCAGAACTGCAGCAGCTCTGGCGCAAGCAGTTGAAAAGTTCGTTACTGAGCCTGAAGCTGGCCGATAAAACCACCGAAGAAGCACAGGAAGTCCTTCTGCGACGCTACCAGAACCAGAAACAGCGCACCGACCAGGCCAAAAGTGACGATGTGTTTGAAAGTTTCGTCAATGCCCTGACGCACGAGTTTGACCCCCACACCCAGTACTTTTCCCCGCAAGGGTCCGAGAACTTCCAGATCAACATGAGCCTGTCACTGGAAGGCATCGGCGCTGTATTGCAGTCGGAAAACGACCAGACCAAAGTGGTACGGCTGGTACCGGCCGGTCCCGCTGACAAAACCGGTCAGTTGAAGCCCGCTGATATCATTGTCGGTGTCGGACAAGGCGAAGACGGTGCCATTGAAGATGTGGTGGGTATGCGTCTGGATGATGTTGTCAGCAAGATTCGCGGTCCCAAGGGCACCTTGGTGCGCCTGGAGGTGATCCCCGCCGATGCAGTCGATCGTCAAGCCCGCAAAGTCATAAGGATCGAACGCAACAAGGTAAAACTTGAAGAGCAGGCTGCCCGCAAGCGAATACTGGAGCTTAACCGTGACGGCAAAGAGTTCAAGCTCGGCGTCATCGAAATACCGACATTCTACATCGACTTTGAAGCTCTGCAGAAAGGTGATCCCGACTACAAAAGCACCACCCGAGACGTGGAAAAGCTTATCAATGAACTGCGTGAAGAAGATATTGACGGCCTGATTGTCGATCTTCGCAACAACGGTGGCGGCTCGCTGCGCGAGGCCAACGAATTGGTAGGTCTTTTCATCCAGCGCGGCCCCACCGTGCAGATTCGCGATGCCTCTGGTCGCGTTGACATTTTGGGTGACTTTGATCCGAAGGTCGCATGGGATGGTCCCATGGCCGTTATCGTCAACCGCCTGAGTGCTTCTGCCTCCGAAATTTTCGCCGGCGCCATACAGGATTACAATCGAGGCATCCTCATTGGCAACCGCACCTTTGGCAAGGGTACCGTCCAGACCCTGCAGCCGATCGAACACGGCCAGGTAAAACTGACTCACGCCAAGTTTTACCGCATCTCCGGCGACAGTACCCAGCACCGCGGAGTGGAGCCTGATATTCGCCTTCCTTCTCTTTACACAGTTGAAGACATTGGAGAAAGCGCACTGGACAAGGCGCTGCCCTGGGATCAGGTACGCCCGGTGCGACATGGCCGCTTCCCCAGCCTGTCGCCTTTTATGCAGCAACTGTTGGAAAGACATCAGGCCCGTACCGAAACCGATCCGGATTTCATCTTCATGCGCAAACAGGTAGAACACCTGGAAAAACAGAAGAAAATCACCCATATCTCACTCAATCAGGACACGCTGCAACAGGAACGAGAGACCAACGAGAACTGGCTGCTGAGCGTTGAGAACGAGCGTCGCGCCGGCCTTGGGATGCCGCCGGTGAAGACCCTGGCCGAAGTTGACGACACGCTGCCCAAGGATGAGCAGGGACGCCCAATCAATCCCGAGTCAGAAGCAATTCTGGCCGAGAGCGGGGAGGTTCTGCTCGACCTGATTGACCTGACACTGAGCCACACAGCCGCCCTGCCGGACCACATATCGAACCGAAAGGCGATGGAGTAAACCCATGAAGCTGGGCAAGGTGAGTGTTCTGCTGTTGGTACTGGTACCGATGTTGCTGGCAATTGCTGCAATCGCCAGCTACTTCGCCTACCAAAAAATGCAGTCCCAGCATGAAGTGAACCTGGCGGATCTGGAAAAGTTCGGCTACGAAATGGTCCCCAGCAGCACATACACTGAAAGCACAGGTATGTTGGGTGCTCAGCAACTGCCAGCCACTTTCGCCGAGAAGAAGCTCACCCCAACCGAGCGCGTCATTCGTGGTCTCATGCAGGACAAGGAGAACCTGCTGGCGGAGCAGGATGCCCTGAAGAGCGAAATCGATGCACTGAAGCAGCAAATTACTGAACTGCAGGAATACAAACGCCTGAACCAGCACTTTGCTCCCGAAACCTTCGAGGATGAACTGGCTCGAACCAAGACTCAGCTCAAGGCCATTCTGGCGCGGATGCCCGAGGCCGATCAGTTCAGCAATATTCGTCTTGAGATCATGGCCGCCGCCGGCATGCAGGAGTACCGACGCTTTGTCAGCGCCAACCGCCTAATACTGGAACAGCCACAGCGGGGCAGGATTGTCAGTGACCACCTGCCCGCTTTCGCTTTCTGCGTCGGCAATGCTACAGAACTTGCGGCCAACAGCCGCGCTGAAGAACGCCTGCTGATCGACTGGTTCAACCAGCCAGACGGCACCACACTGCCAGCAGCCTTGGCCGAAGACCTGGCCAAACTGCTTCCCGCCTGCCAGAAGCCTCTGCGCGAGCAGCTGGAAGCTTCACTTCCCAACATCATTGCCGGATAAATACTGGGCAGCCACTGGCAAAAGCCAGCCACCCTCTGTATAATTTTGCAACTTTATATTTTCCCATTTCGCGGACACATCGCCAGCCCAGTGTCCGCCGAGATGGTTATCGCTAACCGACCCTGTATAGCTGGCATACAGGCTGGAAAGCTGCCACACACCTAACCGGCAGCGACAATATAGGATACTTTCATGAGCGAAAGCTTTGCTGATCTGTTTGAAGAATCCCTGCAAGACATTGCCATGACCCCCGGCACCCTCGTTATGGGTGAAGTTGTCGACATCGACAGCGACTGGGTTACAGTCAACGCTGGTCTGAAATCCGAAGCCGTTATCCCCCGTTCACAGTTCCTGAACGACAACAACGAGCTGGAAATTCAGGTTGGTGATTCCGTCAAGGTTGCACTGGAAGCGGTTGAAGACGGCTTCGGTGAAACCCGTCTGTCCCGTGAAAAAGCCAAGCGCGCTGAAGCCTGGGAAGTTCTGCAGAAAAAATTCGACGCAGAAGAGACTGTTAAAGGCTACATCTCAGGCAAGGTCAAGGGCGGCTTCACTGTCAGCATCAACAACATTCAGGGCTTCCTGCCGGGCTCCCTGGTTGATGTTCGTCCGGTGCGTGATGTTGACCACCTGGAAGGCAAAGAGCTTGACTTCAAACTGATCAAGCTGGATCCGAAGCGCAACAACATCGTTGTTTCTCGTCGTGCCGTTCTGCAGGAAGCCAACAGCGCTCAGCGCGAAGAGCTTCTGGCCACCCTGGAAGAGGGTCAGATCGCCAAGGGTTACGTCAAGAACCTCACCAACTACGGTGCGTTCATCGATCTGGGTGGTGTTGACGGCCTGCTGCACATCACTGACATGGCGTGGAAGCGCATCTCTCACCCGAGCGAAATGCTGAACCCGGGCGATGAGATCTCTGTCAAGATCATCAAGTTCGACAAAGAAACCAACCGTATCTCCCTCGGCCTGAAACAGCTGAGCGAAGATCCGTGGGATGACATCAAGGATCGTTACCCGGCCGGTACCAAGGTTGCTGCACGCGTCACCAACCTGACCGACTACGGCTGCTTCGCCTCCATCGAAGATGGTGTTGAAGGCCTGGTACACGTGTCTGAAATGTCCTGGACCAACAAAAACATCCACCCGTCCAAGATCGTTAACATCGGCGACGAAGTGGAAGTGATGATCCTGGACGTTGACGAAGAGCGTCGTCGTATCTCCCTGGGTATCAAGCAGTGCACCATCAACCCGTGGATCTCCTTCTCCGAGCAGCATGCTGCCGGCGACAAGGTCAGCGGTACCATCAAGACCATCACTGACTTCGGTATCTTCGTAGGTCTGGATAACGATCTTGACGGTCTGGTTCACATGTCCGACATCTCCTGGGAAGCCGATCCTGAAACTGCACTGCGTCAGTTCAAGAAAGGTGACGAAGTTGAAGCGGTCATCCTGTCTATCGACGCCGAGAAAGAGCGCATCTCTCTGGGCATCAAGCAGCTGGAAAGCGATCCGTTCGCTGAATACCTGGCCGCTAACGACAAGGGCACCATCGTAACTGGTACCGTGAAGAGCGTTGAGCCGAAAGCCGCTGTTATCGAGCTGGCTGAAGGCATCGAAGGCACTCTGAAAGTATCCGAGATCGCTGCTGAGCGCATCGACGATGCCACTACGGCACTCAAGGTAGGCGAAACTGTTGAAGCCAAGATCACAGCTGTTGACCGTCGCAACCGCGTCATCAACCTGTCGATCCGCGCCAAAGATCAGGCTGAAGAGAAAGCAGCCATCAGTGCAGTTCGCAACCAGGAAGTTGAAGTTCCGGGGCCGACCACTATCGGTGATCTGATCAAGCAGCAGATGGCCAACCAGAACAACTGATTTTCCTCTTCAGTTGCAACACTAAGGGGCGCCCATGGCGCCCCTTTTTTTGTCTGTATCTTTCAGATCAAACAGCTCTGATCACTGCCCTGAGCCACAAGCCCCTAGGCTCAGTAATCCTCATCCAGCACAAAGTCGATCAGCTGATCATCACTGATCTCGTTATCACGCACTTCATACACGCTCAATACCGAGGCATTGGCATGAATCACTGTTTTGCGCTCACCCGTCAGCAGCGGATGCCAGTCCGGCAACTCCTGCCCTTCGTGAATGAGCCGATAACTGCAACTGGGTGGCAACCAGTCAAAACTCTCCACATCCTCGGGCTTGAGCTTGATGCAGCTGGGCACTAACTGACAGCGCTTTTCATACTCTGTGCAATGACAGTCGTTCAAATCCAACAGATGACATACAACGGTGGTGTAAAAAACTTCCCGAGTATCCTCATCTTCCACTTTATGCAGACAGCACAGCGCACACCCGTCACAAAGGGACTCCCACTCTTGAGAGGTCATTTCCTTCAGACCCTTGCGGCGCCAGAACACTTCCTGCGCCATACTCAGCGCACTCCAGTCTCGGGCCGGTTCTTGAACAGATCCAGCATATACTCCTCCTTCTGAGGCGGCATCTGCAGGTAGTACCCTCGACTGTCCAGATCATCCAGAAGCTTTGCCGTGCTTTCGACCCGCGCCAGCTTGCGGTTTGGCGTCATCGGCATATCCATGACGTGCACAGGCTGACCAAACATCTCCAGCAAAGCTTCGGGGACACGCTCCAACTGCTCGCGCTTGTCAACGTAAAGATACATCTCATCCTTGCGCGGACTCTTGAAGATACTCAAAATTATCATCATCAACTCGTTTCAAACTGTTCGATTCGATTCAACAGGGCATCGCCCACCAGTGGCTTGCGCCAGCCGGAAAGACTGGGTGGCAGGTGATAATGCCCCTCGGCATCACGTGAGCGTATGAGCGCATCAAGATCTCGCTTGCGCAACAGTATTTCAGGCAAGAGATCATTCGCGTCTGCCGCCTGACGGCCGATTGACCGTAATTGCTTGAGCCGTTTGTTCCAGACATAGTGCAACGGGCGATCGATCTCGGCCGGCGGGTTTTGGCGGGCCGATTCAGGAGCGGCCGCGATTATTGCCATAATCGCCTGTCCGTACTCACGCATGATACGACCACGCTTGATAATGGCATCCAGATGCTGCTCGTTCTGAGGCATCCGTTCAGCGATTTCCAGCAGCATTTCGTTACGCAGCAGACGATTGCGAGACATATCGCGCTCACGGCAGGTTTGTTCCCGCCATGCACTGAGATCACGCAGCAAGGCACGTCGCACATCATCCAGATGCCATACCTGACTGAAACGCTGAAAGTATGCTTGCGGGTCTGCTTCATCAGCCGCCATTACACTTGCACCAATGCTTTCGCACTCTTCCATTACCCAGCTCAGACGCCCTCGCGCCTCAAGCTGCTCGTGCTGCATCAGAGCCAGAACTGGCAAATAGGCCACATCCAGTGCCGCATAATGCTCCTGTTCAGCCGTAAGTGGACGCTGCAGCCAATCGGAGGTGGTCTCCCCCTTACCCAGTTCAACCTCAAGCGCATACGCTACCAAGCGCTGCAGGCCCATACTGAACCCCCAGCCCGCAAAGGCAGCGCCCACTTGGGTATCATAGAGCGGCTGCGGCAGTACGCCGTAGCTGTGGCGGAACAGTTCCATATCCTCATTACCGGCATGCAGAACCTTAAGCACATCTGGCGCACGCAGCACTTCTGCCAGCGGTGACATGTCCTCAACCTGAAGCGGGTCAATCAGATAACAGCCCTGGTCATCCGCTATCTGGATCAGGCCCGGTATGGGATAGAAGGTTTCGGTACGCATGAATTCGGTATCAAGCGCGATCAACGGCAACTGCAGCCACTGCTGGCAGTAATGCATCAGTGTTGCGGTATCGTTGATCCAGATCGGACTGGCCGCAGCCTGTTGCAGCCGATGCCAATCATAACGCTGCATCAATTCAGTCATCCTGACTCCGTTTCAGGGAGCGCCGCCCGGCGAAAGCATGGGCCAGCGTACCGCCGTCGACGAACTCAAGCTCGCCCCCGACCGGGACGCCATGGGCGATGCGGGTAATATTTACATTCAAGTCCTGCAGCTGTTCAGCAATGTAGTGAGCCGTTGCCTCACCTTCTACCGTGGGGTTGGTTGCCAGTATCAGCTCACGCACCTCTCCGCTTTCTACCCGTTCAAACAGCTGATCAAGCCCCAGATCTTCCGGGCCAACCCCGTCAATGGGGGACAGATGCCCCTTAAGGACAAAATACACACCGTTGAACCCGCCCGTCTGTTCTACAGCGATCAGGTCTACCGGTGACTCCAGTACGCAAATCAGCTGATGGTCACGGCTGTCATCCTCACAGACAGGGCATAGCGTCTCTTCGGACAGATTGCGACAACGTTGACACTCACCAACCTTTTCAGCCGCCTGCAGAAGGGATTCAGACAAGGTTCGCGCACCCTCCCGGTCACGCTCAAGCAGATGCAGTGCCATGCGCTGTGCCGATTTTGGCCCAACACCGGGCAGTGCGCGCAGTGACGTTATCAGATTTTGCAGTAAGGGACTGAAGCTCATGATCAGAATGGCATTTTGAAGCCCGGTGGCATACCCATGCCACTGGTGATTTTAGACATCTTGTCCTGAGTATTCTGTTCAACCTTGCGTACGGCGTCATTAACGGCCGCGGCGATCAGGTCTTCAAGAATCTCTTTCTCTTCTTCCATCAGACTCTCATCAATCTGGACCGCCTTCACATCATGGCGACCGTTCATGGTGATGCGGACCAGACCGGCACCGGACTCACCCTGAACCTCAGCGCGTGCAATTTCTTCCTGCGCCTTCTGCATGTCTTCCTGCATTTTCTGGGCCTGTTTCATCAGGTTCCCCATGCCACCTTTCATCATGTTCAGACTCCTCTTTTAATATCAGTGTTCCGGGTCCAACGGGCGGACAGATTCGGTTTCGATCCGCGCGCCAAATTGTTCGATCAATGTTTGTACCAACGGGTCGGCTTCAATTGCCTGCACCGCTTCTGCCTGACGTTCGGCACGCAGGCGCTCGATACGCTGAGCCGGGGTTTCGACTGTTTGCACCGCCTGCGTAAACTCAATCTGAACCTGTTCGCCCCGAACCGCTCTGATCGCGGTTCGGATACGCTCTCGGCGATCCTCGTTAAGCAGTGCATCCTGCTCGGGCGTGTAGTGGAACAACATGCGACTGGCGTCGCCCAACTCCAGCGACAGATTACGCGCCAGGCTTTCCACCATGCCACTAAGTCCCAGCTGCGGCAGCAGATCACACCAGTCACCATTGACTGCTACGGGACCAGAGGCAGCCAGCACGGGCAAGGCCTCTGGCATCGGAGTCGGTGGTTCTGGAGTTGGAGTCCGCACCGGAGCCATCGGTTCCGCTTGTGCGGTACTTATCGAGGCAGGCTCCGGCCGGGCATCCACCTCAGCCGGGTCAGACTTTTTTGGCGAATTCTCGGCCAGATCCGGCGGCAAGTCATCCCAAGGAGGAATGTCCTCTGGCATCGGTGCAGGCGGCGGCTCAGCGGGTGCCTGCGCGTTCGACTGTTGGCTGGGCTCAGCAGCGGCCATCGGCGCAACAGGTTCGGTGGCTGCGGGCGCAGCTGCAGCGGCAGATTCCGACACTGGATCAGCCTCCTTCGCCTCAGTCGGGCTGAGCCCCTGCAGCGGCTCGCTGCCGGCCGGTCGGAACGCCAGCATACGCAGCAGCGTCATTTCGAGCCCTTCTCGTGGCTCAGGTACCAAAGGCATATCCTTGCGCCCCATCAGAGCAACCTGATAATACAGCTGAACCTCTTCCGGGCGCAGCAGGCGTGCCAGTTCCAGTACCTGCTCACGATCACCCAGGCTATTATCCACCGCGGCCGGCATTACCTGCGCCAGTGCAATGCGATGCAGCAGACTGACCATATCTCCCAGCACCGTCAGGTAATCAGGCGAAAATTCCGACAGTTCACGTACTGCCTCCAGCACCTGTGCCGGCTGCTGCCGCGCAATCTGCTCAAGCATCCGGTACACCAGACGCTGGTCAATGGTGCCCAGCATGGTGCGCACATCTGCTTCGCGTACGCTGCCGGCACCAAAGGCAATCGCCTGATCTGTCAGGCTGAGCGCATCACGCATGGAACCATCAGCCGAACGTGCCAGCAGCCAGAGCGCTGCACTTTCAGACTCAATGCCCTCTTCTCCCAGCACAAAACCAAGGTGGTTTTGAATACGCTCGGCAGTGAGGTTTTTAAGATTGAACTGGAGACAACGCGACAGCACCGTCATCGGCAGCTTTTGTGGATCAGTAGTCGCAAGCAGAAATTTCACATGTGGCGGTGGCTCTTCCAGCGTTTTCAACAGCGCATTGAACGAGCTGTTGGACAACATGTGCACCTCGTCGATCAAGTACACCTTGAACCGACCATGTGTTGGTGAGTACTGCACGTTTTCGAGCAGTTCGCGCGTATCTTCAACTTTGGTGCGGGAGGCCGCATCCACCTCAATCAGATCAACGAACCGCCCCTCGGCAATCTCGACACAAGCACTGCATTGGCCGCAAGGTTCGGAGGAGATGCCCTGTTCGCAGTTGAGCGATTTGGCAAACAGGCGCGCGATGGAGGTTTTACCCACCCCACGAGTACCGGTAAACAGGTAGGCATGGTGTAGCCGGTCATCATCCAGCGCATTGATCAGCGCTTTCAGAACATGTTCCTGGCCAACCATTTCCTTGAAACGTCTGGGGCGCCATTTTCGTGCCAGAACCTGATAGCTCATGCTGCCTCATTCATCCGGTCGGTTCATTCATGTATGGCTGCCGATATTACCACGCTTTACTGTTCAACGCCCCACTGCCAATGAGGCTTGGCTGGGGTAGATGACAGCCATTTATACGTTGCACCATGCCTGAATCAGGTTAAAACTATACTCATTAATCAATTTACAGATGGAATCACCAGGCAATGGCACAACAACAGAAGGTCAAGAAGATTGACCGAATCGACCGCAATATCCTGACGATATTGCAGCAAGAGGGGCGCATTTCATACACCGAGCTTGCGGACCGGGTTGGACTGTCCACAACGCCCTGCATGGAACGTGTCAAACGGCTCGAGCGGGACGGTTTCATTACGGGTTACCACGCCAGCGTCAATCCACAAATGCTTAACTACAATCTGCTGGTATTTGTCGAGATTGCCCTTTCCTACCAGTCACCTGATGCATTTGAGCGCTTCAACCGGGCGGTCAGTACGTTGCCCTATATCCTGGAGTGTCACCTGGTATCCGGCGATGCCGACTATCTGCTCAAGGCACGTCTGCATGACATGTCACAGTACCGCGAGTTGCTGGGTGACATGCTGTTGACCCTGCCCGGCGTAAAAAACTCCAAATCCTATATCGTGATGGAGGAAGTGAAAGAGCAGACACAGCTTCCGGTTGATATGGGCAGTTAATTACTCTGTCATCAGCAGGTAATACAGAACAAAAAACCTTGTTGAGCCTCAAAAAGGCTCTAATATATTCCATGAAACGCATCCAACAATA
>NPIE01003525.1_pt1 | contig 63444 bp, 69 predicted proteins | sample 8637661 | NCBI WGS metagenome assembly NPIE01 (sample SAMN07420842, study PRJNA396082) | bioreactor metagenome | isolation source: sample BA12 brine-fed electro-methanogenic bioreactor BA | place: Japan: Kochi | collected 2016-12-09 | reverse complement strand
ACAAACTTTACAACCCCATTTAAACCAATAATATTTAAATGAAATATATTAGTTTTTTTATTATAAAATTGTAATTTTCATCTGGCGCCTAAAATCCAATTTTCTTCTCATGCTTTAAAATTAATCATGTGAGATTTGTCAATATCCCATAGTTTTTCAAACAGCTTAGATTAGTTTTCCAAGTTGATTTCTTATCTTTTATTAGTGCCAATAAGTCAATATGGCACTGCTCAGCAACAAAAAAATTCATACTAAAAACTCATTTTAGTAATATATATTATAGTATTACTAATATCATACTAAGTATTATAATTGTGTGTTTTTCCTGGCTGTATCTTCGTTAAACTATCCTATAACGAACTTCCATCTAAAATCTATATTTTAATCTTAGAAAATATAAAAAACAACCATTTTTCCTAAAACGTCATTGTTTTTAGATGATAATTACAAAATTTCCTAAATCACTATTTTTTAATGATTGGGTATAGATGGCCTGACTGATTTAGGGTAGTTTTTCCAAATTTTTTTAGAAAATCTCCTAAGTACTGAATTTAGAGTGAAAAAAAAAACAAAATTTACAAAAAAAATTGATAAGTTAATGAGTCGGGGGTAATCTTTTAAAAAAAATTTATTATTCATATATTACCGCAGTACCAGTAGCAGTTACAATTAATGCACTACCCTGCAACCCGCCCATAGAAACATAATCCATCTTAAATTCTATCACTGCATTGGCGCCCTGGGATTTAGCATCATCCATCATTCTAGACAGGGCTAATTTTCTTGCGTCTCCCAGGTTCATATCCTCCAGAGGGGTGGGTTCAATAATTCGGGTAAGTTTATCCAGTTTACCTTCTGATTCATTTTCCTGGGCTACTGCTTCCCCGGTAACTAAACCAATATATTTTTTTATTTTACCTCCCTTAATGGAGGGAACAGATGTTAGGGGCGTATCCAGATTATCCAGGAAAATTTCATCTACTGCTGGTTCAAGGGGTTTTACTTTCACTTCTTTTGGGGGAATTTTCAGGATTTTAGAAGGTAAAAATATTAGAAATCCTATAAACTTCCTGACTATACCTAAACCTGTAACAAAAAGTAGATAATTTACGAATATGGGGAATGCTGCTTGAATAGTTAGTATTATGGCAATTACGGTAATCAAACTGAGGGTAACAGGTTCTTTAGGGAATATCAACCCTGGACCGAACCAACCATAACCATTTATGATAAGGAAAGTTAAAAGAGCACTGATAGCCCCCGTACTTTTACCATACTTCCTGCGGGCTATCACTGTTTCAATAAATCCTGCCAGTAAGGGAGACACAATATACATTATATTAAATCCGAAGATAACTAAATTGAAGGCTATACAGATAAGTGCTGAACCAAATCCTGCTATAACTCCCAGGGATATGGCAATCAGTGCCCAGCGTTTTTCTATAAAAAAATTTGCCCCGGAACTAACCATGGCTATCATAATTCCACCACACTAATTTAAATTTATTAATCCTGATAAGAAACTGCAGTTCCAAATACAGTGACCATGATGGTGTTTCCCATGGTCCCTCCCAGGTTATGATAAGCTACCCGGACTCCTATTACGGCATTGGCTCCTTTTTTTTTGCTTTTTCCTGCATACTCTCCAGAGCCACTTTACGGGCATGGGTAAGTTCTTCTTCATATTTAGAAGTCCTTCCTCCCACCACATCCCTTACTCCTGAGAACATATCCTTATACAGATTCGCCCCCAGGAGGGAATCTCCGGTTACAAACCCCAGATATTCATTTATTTTCTTTCCTTCAATAGTCTGTGTAGTCAAAATCAGCATTTAATTTTCTCCCCTTTTTTTTATTAGTATATATCCGAATAGCATTAAATAGTCATCTATCTGGAGCTATAATAGTATATTTAAATCAATAATTATTTATATAATTTTTATACACTTATAATTAGTCATGAGTTCAGTAACAGGAGAAATTAGTGATTAAAATGGAAAATGAAAGTCAATACAAATGGGGCGTGGTTTTAGTTGCATGTATGGCAATTTTTATTATTGTATTGGATTCATCTGCCATGAATGTAGCTATAACCAATTTAGTAGTGGAATTGAATACCACTCTATCTGTTATTCAATCCATAATTGCCTTATATGCCCTGGTAATTGCATCCTTTATGCTTTTGGGGAGTAAAATTCAGGATATTCTGGGTAGGAAGAAGACTTTTCTTTTAGGATTACTTATCTATGGTTCTGGAACAATTATTGCAACTTTAAGTATTAATGCGGCCATGCTTATGGTGGGGTGGGCTATTTTAGAAGGTATAGGTGCTGCTTTGATGTTACCGGCCACCACTACTCTGGTAAGCTCCAGTTATGAAGGCAAGGATAAAGTAACTGCCTTTGGAATATGGGGCGGTATTGCTGCTATGGGTGCTGCCATAGGACCAATAGTAGGAGGAATTTTCACCACTTACCTCTCCTGGAGATTGGTTTTTGGATCTGAACTTATATTTATTGGGGCCATTTTATTTTTCAGACACTATCTATCAGAATCTAAACCAAAGCTGCAATGGAAAGATCTGGATATTATAGGGGCAATTCTATCCATAATTTCTCTTATTCTAATCGTGGTGGGTATTTTATTTCTTAGCCGTCCAGAAAACTGGGGATACGTAGGAATTTTAATTGCTTCTGGCTCTATATTGTTTGTGTTATTCTTGCTATGGGAGAAAAGAAGAATTAATAAGGGTTTAGAACCACTAACTGACATATCTCTTTTAAAAAATCGTCTCTTTGGTCTGGGAAACTTGAATTCTGTTATTACTCAAATACCTTTAGCCGGGTTTCTTTTTATCATACCCGTATTTCTACAGCAGGTTACCAAAACTAATGCATTTAATACTGGACTGGCCCTTTTACCGGCTTCAATTGCCATTTTACTTTTCTCTATACTGGGTGCCAGATTCTCCTCATTTTTAGAGTCTAAATACATTATAATGATTGGATTTATAGTTTCTGCTGCAGGAACATTCATTCTAAGCTCGGTATTTAATTTAAATACTCAAATAATGGACATAATACCTGGTACTATAGTTTTTGGGATAGGAATTGGACTTTTACTCTCCCAGTTAACCAATCTAACCATGGCTGCAGCTGGAACTCATCAGGAAACTGATGCCTCTGGATTTCTCAACTCCTTTAAAAATCTGGGTTATTCCATGGGAACTGCTTTAATAGGGGTTCTATTATTGATTGGAATATTTGGAGGCCTTACAGCAGGTATTGAATCTTCTAATCTGGCAGAAAATAGGACCACCTCTCAAATCCAGGAGGAATTGATTAACTATGTGGAAAATATGCAGACTGATACATCCCAAATACCTCCTGAATTAGTACCACAAGCTACCGGAATAGTAGACTCTACTATTAGTTCTGCCATGAATCGAACATTCGATGTATTAGGATTAATAATGATTTTAGGCTTCATTACATCTATTTTTTTACCAAAAACTAAAAAAAGTCTTAATAAACTAAAATAAGATTAATCAGTTATTTAAATTAATCTTATTCTTTTTATAATTGGGGTAGGGATTATGAGTAGTTAGAGAGGGCCATAACAAAAAAGGGACCAGTGACTACAAATTAAAAAAAAAAATAAAATATTAGTTTATGATTTTCCCCACTTCATCAGCCACTTTCCAGTACTCACCTTTTTTCTCATTTCTACGGATTAACCATACTCCCAGGGCAGCTCCCACTATTCCTCCGGCGGTATCAGTGAAAAAATCGTTCATGGTATCATCCAGTGGACCCTGGGTAGGGGATCCCTGCATCTGGGTGTTACCGGTAATAGCTCCTAAAGGACCATCAGCTAAATAGGTGTCGTAGGTGTATTCTCCCATTTCCAGTATGGCTCCAAAACCAATTGTCATAATTATAATGATAAAGGCCATAACTCCATATGATGCCTGGAGTTTACCATAGAAGTACATGGTGTAAACCACCATCATACCAATTAAAGCAATAAATAGGGGCAGCATGAAATGCATAAAGTTGTCATAGAAGGGAATCCTTACATATAATCCCAGTGCATCTCCACCCACCAGTTCAAAAAGAACCATGGCCAGCAATATTAGTTCAATTTCCACTGGTATAGCCCGTAAGCGGCCACGGGTAAAAAATGCAGGGGCATTGATTATAGCCAGTGCTACCAGGATCAATAAACCAAAAATCCTTTCTGCACCATTAGCACCACCAAAAATCAGTATAAAAACACCAGAAACCAACAAAAATACCCGTAATAATCGGAGCAGATTTCGTTGCAAAGGACTCATTTTGTCCTTGTCAGGATTTAAATAGCTCATTTTTTTCACCTCTTAAAATTTATTCCATATGCATTGTTAACCTTCATTATTATTTAAAGCTTTAATTGTACATTTAAATCGATAATTATATTTATTTGTACAGTAATAGTAATAACAATGGGGTTTGTTAGAAGTATTAGAGGAGGTGTAAAGATGGCAGAGGGAAGTAACGTTTTATTAGGTATTTTAGCAATTATTTTAGGTCTTTTAGTGATTGCTTTCCCTTTATTTAGTGTATTTACTGCCAGTGTATTGGCTGGTTTTGCTATTATATTGTTAGGAATCTGGCTACTGGTACAGAGTTTTGGAGTATGGAGTACCAGTAAAGGAATAAGTATAGTCTATTTAATTCTGGGGCTTATTGCATTGGTAGGTGGAATTGGATTATTTGGAAGCATACTTGCTTTTAGTTTCTTAGCTAGCTTCTGGCTGTATTTTGCAGGATTCTTTTTGATAATTTCAGGTATAATGTCTTTATTTGCCAAAGAAGGAACTACGGGTAAAGGAGCAGGGGGTGCAGGTGTTATATTGGGTATTTTATACATAATACTGGCATCATATGCATGGGACCCATATTACCTGGCTTTATTAATTGGTATCTGGTTAATAATTGATGGTGTGGCTTTATTCTTTATAAGTCCATCAGATATGGTTAAAACCCCGGTTCCACCAGAATAAATTCAAAATCAAAACAAACCCCTATAATGTATTTATTTAACAACAGATAAGGTATTAAGAATCATTAGGGATAAATAAACTCTCTTATGGTCTTTTTAAAAGGAATTTTTAAGGGGGCGAATTATATGCAGCAAAAACAGGTTTCTTTGATTTTAATATTACTGGGAATTATTGTATTGGCTTTTCCAGTTATAGGAGTTATACCCTTTAGTTTTTTAACAGGAGTAATAGTGTCACTTTTAGGTGCCGGCCTGCTGGTGGGTGGAATAATAATGCTAAGAGAAAAGGTGGGCTGGGCAATTGTAGGGATCATCTCTGGAATTTTAGTCCTGATTCTAGGTATTGGATTCATAGTCAATCCCTCACTTTTTAGCTTTGTGGCTTCTTTATTTGTAATTTTAGCCGGGCTCATGTTTATTGCAGCAGGAATTGCCACCATAACCGGCATTATAGATGGAGATAACCGAGCCGGAATAGTAACTTTAGTTATTGGTATAATATACCTGATAGTTGGCTCCTGGATAGCTGATCCTGAACTTTTAGGTACTCTAATTGGAATATGGCTTATAATAACCGGATTTATAATGCTGTTTAGAAATAACTAATCTCCTTTAAAATTTTTTTTATAGAGACGTGGGGAGATAATCATAAGGAGACTTCATAATGAAAGAATCAAAAAATGTTCTAGTGGGTATTTTAGCAATATTATTAGGTTTAATTGTAATTTTATTTCCACTAATCAGTGTTTTTACAATTAATGTTATTTTAGGGGTAGGGATAATATTTTTAGGTATATGGATTATAATTCAGGGCTTAAAATCAGGAAGTATAGCTGCAGGAATTGCTACCCTGCTACTGGCTATTTTTGCCATAATGATGGGAATAGTATTTATTGCAGATATTAAAGCCTTTGAATTTTTTACCTTCTTTGCATTATATGTGGTGGGATTTTTTATTATACTGGCCGGATTCACTGCACTGCTTTCGGGAAAGGGAATTAAAGAAAAATCTATAGGAGCTTTAGGTATTATAATTGGAATAGCACTGATTTTTATAGGATCTTATATGGACAATCCCTTAGTATTAGCAGCCATAATAGGGGCTTTCTTGATAATAGCGGGTATAATGGAAATATTTGATCTATTTGGTGCTGATGAAATTAAAGAACTAAAAGAATAATAAAATGAATGTTTTTATATTAAACATTCTTCATTTCTTTTTATAGCCCTGTATTTTATTTAGAAATTTTAAAATTCTAGTTTTTATTCAGTTCTATACTTTAGGCTTTAGATAATTAGCATAATATATAATATTTAGTTTTGAATATGATCTAAAATTGATTTTGCCTGATAGTTAATCAGGATCAATTAAAAATGAAACCTCTAAAAATAGTAGCAACAATTAATTTTATATACTGCTGAAAATATATTATTGTGAATAAATGTTTGATTTAAGGTTTTATTATGGATAACGCATCTTTAAATATCAATAACGACCCCTACTTTAAAAATTTCATTAAAAGAAGAAACGTCTCTTCAGCAACGAAAATAGTATATTCTGGGAGATTAAGAGCATTTTGTGAGTTTTTAGGCAAAAATCCTTCGGGATTAATTAAAGAAGCCCAGAAAGAAAGGAGTAAGAACTTAGATAAGTATCTTCAGGATTACATAGAAAACTTAAAAAAAAGTGGTAAATCCTCCAATACTATTATAAACCGCTTAGATACTGTTAAAGCCTTTTATAAAGAGTACGATATTGACACGGATTTTATAAATGGTATCATACGGCCTGGAACAGATAAACTGGTTCCTGACGAAATTATATCTCCCGATCAGATTAAAGAAGCATTACAATTAAGCAGTTTAAGAGATAAGGCTATTATTTTACTGCATACATCTTCCGGGATGGAAGCTACTGAATTAAGAAATTTAACTTACGGGGACTTTATTAATTCCATTAGAGAATATCTTGATTTAAAACAGGAAGACGAATTTAAAGTTAGATACATTGCAGATGAACTGTGTAAAAGGAATGAAACCATAGGCACCTGGAAAATAAAAAAATACAGAACCGGAAGGAATTATGTTACTTTCAATACTCCTGAATGCACCCGAGCCATTTTAAGTTATTTAATTGATAGAAACCGTAAAAATAAACCTGTAAAATCATTAAATGATCCACTTTTTGTTAATTCCAGCAATAATGCACTTAATGTTTCTGCTCATGGCTCTATTTTTAAACGTGTAAATGATCGGGCTAATTTTGGATATATAACTGAAAAAAGAAGATTTTTTTCTTCCACCATGCTCCGCAAATATTTTAAAACAAAATTATATGAATCTGGAGCAGATGATACTCTGATAAAGACTATTTTGGGCCAGAAGCTGGATGAGGATATCAATTACTCTGATTCTGAAATTGAAGACCTCAAAAATAAATATAGACATGCACTGGCTAATTTATCCCTGGAAGAACCTGAAATAGCGCATGTAACCCCAGAAGGATATAAAAATCTTCTTAAAAAACTTGATGAGAAAGATAAAGAACTGAAGAAAATTAAAACCCATCTGGAATACATTAAAGAATTATTGAATGATAATAAGTAATTTGACAATGCTTTCACTTATTAAATCTCTTAATATTCCCTCCCTTCTTCTATTTTAATTTAATACTAAACTTTACTATTATCCTGTAATTAAAAATATTTCTATTTTATAAGTTTTTACTCTTCATCTGCTCTCCCATAACTTAGACCCACACCCCTATCATAATATCTCACCAGGCACCTGTAAAGGAATTGATAAAAATGAGAACTGAAGAAGCCAAAGTTACCCTGGGTGTAGAGGAAGTAAAACTGATTGACAAAAAATTGAGAACCAAAATAATTAAGATAGAAAAGCCTTTGATTATCCTGGAGGAGAAAACCATTTTTTCTACAGGACATAAGGTGAAGGTGGTGGATGCAGATGACTTTGAAAAACTGGGAAAAATAATTAAAGATTTCCGGCAGGATAAAAAAACTCTTATTCAGCAGTTAACCATTATGGAGGATATTTTAGAGGATAAAAAGAATTATATTCACCAGCTGGAAATAGAAAAGGAGAGATTAAAAGAAACAACCTCTGGTGGGAGATTAGGGAGGATAAAAAATATACTGTAGCACCGGGGGTTGGTGGTTAATATGGACAAGCTGGATGATTTTAAAAAATGGCTAAAAAAATCAGATCCTGTTGATCTAGATTATATATTATCCCTGATTGAAGCCTATGAATCAGAAAAAGATGATAATTGAAAATTATATTATTAATATTCTTCCCATTTAATTATAGGTAATCTAAAAGGGGTAATCAGCATATATTAGCACTTGACTAATAGATAAACTTCAATTTATATTATTTTTAAGTTTTTATAATTGGTAAAATTTTACTAATTTTAGTTTTTTTGGGATATTAAATAAATGAAATAAAAAAATATTTTGAGGAACTAAAAAATAAAAAAATTATTTTCCCTTGAAATTAAGGGGAAATAACTTAAAAGATTTATGCTCCTGCCCCTCCTGCCAGGGAGTTATTTCCCATTTCCATGAATAATGGTTTGGGAAGATCCAGGCCCAGGGTTTCTTTCAAGACATCTTCCACAGTTTCCACTAATAGGAACTCCATTTCAGATTTAACGTCTTCTGGCACATCATCCAGGTCCTTTTCATTATCCTGTGGCAGGATAACCTTTTTTATTCCGGCGCGATGAGCTGCCAGTACCTTTTCTTTTATTCCACCTACGGGTAAAACTGCACCCCGCAGGGATATTTCACCGGTCATGGCCAGTTCAGGATCCACTTCATGCCCGGTTACCAGTGAAGCAATGGTAGTTAAAAGAGCCACACCGGCAGATGGTCCATCCTTGGGAATGGATCCAGATGGTACATGGATGTGCAGATCTTTTTTATCAAATTCCACCTGCTTCAAATTGAAGGCCAGTCTGGATCGAATCAGACTCTGGGATATCTTGGCAGATTCCTTCATTACATCACCTAATTGTCCGGTGAGCATTAGCTTACCTGTTCCGGGCATGAAGGCTCCTTCAATAAAGAGGATGTCTCCACCAACAGGAGTCCAGGCCAGTCCGGTTACTACTCCTGGAGGATTATTTTCACTTATGCGATCATGGCGGGTTATTTCATGGCCCAGGAGATCATATAACATGTCTTCTTTAACCACGTAGGGTAGTTCCACCTTACCCAGCACAATCTTTTCTGAGGCCACCCGGGCTACTGCAGATAGCTGGCGTTTAACTCCTCTTACTCCGGCTTCCCTGGTGTATTTTTCAATGATGGTTTCCAGGGCCTGATCATCTATCTGCAGCTGGGTTTCATCCAGTCCGTGATCTTCTAAGACCTCCTTAATTAAGTGGTACTTGGCTATATGGAATTTTTCATGGCTGGTGTAGCTACCGATTTCTATAATTTCCATACGGTCTCTTAAAGGCCCGGGTATATCTCGCAGGGAGTTGGCAGTGGCTATGAAGAACACATCAGATAAATCATAGGGTACTTCCAGGTAGTGGTCAGAGAAGCTATCATTTTGTTCTGGATCCAGTACTTCTAAAAGGGCGCTGGCTGGATCTCCATTATATGACTCTCTTATTTTATCCACTTCATCCAGTATGAACACCGGGTTTACTTCACCGGCCCGTTTCATCCCCTGGATGATTCTACCAGGTAAGGCACCCAGATAGGTTCGGCGGTGACCTCTTATTTCAGATTCATCTTTTACCCCACCCAGACTGATTCTAACGTACTTGCGGCCTAAAGCCTCAGCTATACTTTTACCCAGGCTGGTTTTACCAGTTCCTGGAGGCCCTACCAGTAATAGAATGGATCCCTGTTTGTTTTTCTTGAGCTTCATTACGGTTAGGTGCTGTATTATACGGTCTTTTACTTTATCCAGTCCGTAGTGCTGTTCATTTAATAATTCCCGGGCAGCTTCAATATCAATATCTTTGGCATCAGTTTTGCCCCAGGGTAAGCTGGTTAGTAAATCCAGGTAGTTTCTAATTACATTTTCTTCAGAACTGTGCGGTCCCTGGCGGTCCAATTTATTAACTTCTTCCAGGGCTACTTCTCTTACTTCCGGAGGCATCTGGGATTCTTCAATCATCTCCCGGTAATCTTTTCTACCGGAACCCCCTTCTGAATCATTTAATTCTTCCTGAATAGCCTTCAACTGTTCTTTGAGCATATTTTCCCGATGTTTTTTGTTCATTTCATCATTGAACTTGGCAGCCATTTCCATCTGGAATTGTATGGATTCTTTCTGCTCAATTAGAATATCCAGAAACTTTAAACTTCTTTTCTTCAAGGAACGTATTTCCAAAAATTCCTGTTGCTCTTCCAGGTTTAATCTTACATAGGGGAATACAAATGCAATTACCTGGGCAATATCCTTGAATTTATTAACCTGTTCTACATACCCTTTTGAACCTTTAAAGTTTTTACTTATCTCTGCCACCAGACCTCTTACATACTTCAAGATTTCTGTATGGTTTTCTGTGTCCAGATCGTTAATATCCGGGATTAATTCATAGGTGGCTTTATAATCTGCTTCATCAGGGATAAGCTCTTTTACTTTAACCCTTTCTATTATTTCCACACTTAATTGATAGAAATCTCTCATCTCTTTTATGTTTTCAACCTTGATTAAGGTCCCTATCTGGTAAAAATCAGATTCTATATATAACCCGTTACTATTGGACTCTTTTACTGCCAATGCAATTCCATAAAAATCATCTTTGGCAACCCGGGAATATATTTCACTACCTGCGGTTTTCCCAATTTTTAATTTCATATTATTTTCAGGCAATAATATGGTATCAGGTATAACTACTACGGGCAATTCTTTATTGAGGTTCATTTCTTTCATTATATCACACCAATGGATAGGATACTGATTGCAGGGCCCATTAAATTGGGATTATACAATTCATATTCTATTTATCTGCTTTTCCTACCGTGGTCAGGATCAGTATGCTTCTTAAAAATTCTTTTTTTTTAGATTCAGTCAAGGACTATTCTACTTATTCTAAATCACTGCACTTGGACAAAACACATTCAAATAAAAAATCAATCTTTTTTTTATGTTTTATAAGTGCTCTCTGGTTGAAGGTATAGTAGATGTGGTTTCCCTTTTTTTTAGCATCCAGTATTTTAGCAGTTTTAAGTACTTTCAAATGCTGTGATGCTGCAGGTTGGGTTAACTCCATCATCTGTGCTATTTCACTAACACTGATTTTTTCTATTTCACTAGAGGAGAGGGAATAAATTAATAACAGCCGGTTAATATTTCCCAGTGCTTTGAATAGCTCTTCTAATTCTTGAGATATATCCGAACTATATTCAGAATTTATCCTCAACATATTCCATTAGTATATAAGTATATACTTATATACTTATCGGTTCGCTGGAGAAAAACCCTTTTATAAAATGTCATTAATAACTCTAAAACTAATTTAACAAGTTATAACTTAATTTAAAAATAATCAAGACTACTAAATCTCTCAATTAACTAAATTAAACTATTTAATACTAATTTTAAGTGGTAGATATCTGATAAAATTTTCTAAAATTATATTTTTTTTAGAATATCTCCTGGGTGCAGTACACTAAGGCCGGTGTTTTCCCCTACTACTTCCAGCTGAACTACCCAGTCGGGATCATTTTCATCAATTATCCCATTTAATTTTTCCACTAGCTCTGTTGAAACCATCTCTATCAAATCGTTAGGAGATTTAATATATTTTCTTCCTCTTAAATCACATATTACTCGAAAAGAGTTTTTTGGACTCAATTTTTCACCAGCCAGAAGCAATATTTTCTCTAAAATAGCATCCAATCTGGTTCTAACCACGGCTTCTATAGGAACTACCTTGGATATAACAGTGGTAGGGCTTTTTCTTACTAAATCAACTGCCTGATAGGGATCCATATTCAAATCAATTAAAATTACATTAGGAAATCCTGATTCTTTAAAATTCAACTCTCTCTCCTGGGCCTGGAGCGCCATTGACATTTCTTCTTGACCTAAAAATTCTTCCCCGGCAATGGCATCCTTCTGTCCCTGAAGGGTTATAAGTAAGTTGAATATTTCTGTTGGCTTTATTAGCCCACCCCCTTATAATATATTATGTGGCGAAATGATATTAAAATTATTTATTAAATTATTGGCCATATCCTGCTAGATTGGTAGAAAAGTCTATTTATGCAAATAACATATAACTTGTTGGGGGATAAGTATCCTAATCCAGGAGTGGTTAAATGGATTATTATCACGATGACACAATGAAGAAACTATTTGAATTACTTACTCAACCTAAATCAATGGATGATATGGATTTATCTTCTAGTTTTATAAAGCATCTGGTCTTAAAGGTCCTGGCGACCCATGGTAATATTAAGGTAAGCAGAATAATTGAAATAACCGGTATACATGTTGATATATTAGAGGTCATCCTCCGGGAAATGGAAAAAGAAGATTTATGTGCAGCTATTAGTGGAGGTTTCCTTTTTCCCAGTGTGGAATTTACTATAAAAAAGGTGGGCCGCAAACAGGCTTCTAAACTTATGGGTGAAAACCCTTATGTGGGTATGGCTCCGGTAACCTATGACTATTATTTCAATGTAATGAAAGCCCAAATAAAGGGCAGGTTTCCCTTACAAATACCAAAAGATGTGATAGAAAAAACATTTAAGGATGTAGTTGGAAACGAAGATGCCAAAAAAACCCTGGTGGAGTCTGCTATTGGAGGTAAAGGTTTATTTATTTATGGATTACCTGGAACAGGTAAAACATTCCTTACCAGCAAAATGTCAGATTTATTACCTCCTTTAATTATTCCGCGCTATATTGAGTTTTCAGATCAGATCATTCAACTTTACGACCCTGATTTCCACAGAGAAGCTCCAGAACAACCTGAAGATCCCCGGTGGGTTAAAATTTACGCACCCTTTGTTTTCACCGGTTCTGAATTAAGCACCCAAAAACTGGAAACCAACTACGATCCTAATAAAGGTGTATATGAGACCTCTCCCATTATAAAGGCTAATGGTGGAGTTTTATTACTGGATGATTTAGGAAGACAAAAAGAAGACCATAATGCTCTTTTAAACCGTTTAATTGTCCCTATGGAAAACAATAAGGACCTTATATATATTAAAGGTGCTCCGATTATAGTCCACTCTCATTTTATACCTGCTTTTTCAACTAACCTGGATATAACTATCATGGATGAAGCCCATCTTAGAAGAGCTCCTTTACATGTACTTTTAGAAAATCCATCAATTGAAGATATTTTAAAGGTATTTAAAAAGAATCTGGATGAAATGGGAGAGAAATATGATCCCGTTATTATGGAACAATACAAAATGGTATATCTACCTCCTAGTCAAGGTGGTGAAGGCCTGCAACCTACCTTTGCCCATGCCCGGGATTTAGCTCAAATAGCACAGGCCATACGCATTAGAAAAGGAGAAGATATAATCACCAGGGAGACCATGGAAAATGCTTTGCAACAACATGTACTTATTGCACTGCAAAGAAGATTTACTCCCACCCTTTTTGATAGAATCATCCGTAAAAAAAGAAAGGAATGAGTTTCAACTTATAATAATATCTTTAATAAAATAATAGTATTAAGATTTAAATAATTTTAAAAATAAATTTTTTAGGGAAAAGCTTTTATTATCTCTACTTTAATATATGAGAGGCAACAAGATAAGGAGATTATAACAATGACATGCAGTGTTTTAGTTGGTGGAGGATGGGGTGATGAAGGTAAAGGCAAGTGTATTACTTACCTTTGCTATAATGATAAACCGGATATCATAGCCCGGGCTGGAGTAGGCCCTAATGCAGGACATTCGGTAGAATTCAATGGAGAAAAATATGGGTTGAGGCTCACTCCTTCCGGATTTATGCATGAAGATGCCCGGCTTTTAATTGGAGCAGGAGTACTGGTGGACCCTAATGTATTCCATCATGAACTTGATTATTTAAATAAATATAATGTTAAAAATAGAACTTTCGCTGATTACCGCTGTGCAATCATAGAAGAAAAACATAAAGAGAGAGATCAAGCCTCTGATTATCTATCCAAAAAAATTGGAAGTACTGGAACAGGCTGTGGCCCGGCTAACTCTGATAGAGTAATGAGGGTGGCTAAAATGGCAGGTCAAGTCCCAGAAATGGAGGGATATACGGCGGATGTTCCACTGGAAATAAATAAAGCACTGGATGATGAAAAAGATGTTTTTATTGAAGGTTCCCAGGGCTTTGGATTATCTCTCTACTATGGTACCTATCCTTTTGTAACCAGTAAGGATACCACCGCCAGCACTGCTGCAGCTGATGTAGGGGTGGGACCCACCCGTATTGATGAAGTTATTGTGGTATTCAAATCATACATAACCAGGGTAGGCGAAGGACCATTTAAAACTGAGATTAATCAAGAAAAAGCAGAAAAAATGGGATTAGAGGAATATGGTACCGTCACCGGACGAAGAAGAAGAGTGGGACTATTTGATATGGATATGGCCCGGGAATCATGCATGATAAATGGGGCTACTCAGATTGCTTTAACCTGCGTGGACAGACTATTTCCGCAATGTGAGAGGACCCGGGATTATTCCAGCCTTTCTCCAGAAATTAAGAAATTTATTGATGAAATTGAAGGAGAAACTGGAGTTCCAGTTACCATTGTTTCCACTGGACCTGATTTAGTGGATACTATAGATTTAAGGGACGAACTCCTTTAAATTTATTTTAATTCTTTTTAATTTTTCAGGTAATTATATCTTTTTTTTTAAACCTTTATTATTAAAAATAATATTTAAATTTCATGATTCCAGAACTGATTCAAGGTGCCGTATTGTCCCTGGCGGATGCTCTCTTTTACAAAACTATCTGCTTGTTTTAGGGCTTTTTCTAAATCAAATCCCTTAACCAGGTAAGCTGTTACAGCTGCTGAAAAAGAACAACCACTGCCATGGGTGTTATTACTTTCTATTAATTCTCCCTGGAAAATTTCCACTTTACCATTAAAAAAAATGTTATTTCCTTCCAGATGCCCCCCGGTTACTACCACGTCACAATATTTACCTATCTTCCGGGCGGCTTTAATAGCATCATCTTTATTTTTAATAGGGGTTCCGGATAATATTTCTGCTTCAGGAATGTTAGGGGTTACCAGGATTGATTTTTTTAAAAGATATTTTTTCAGAGAATCTGCCAAACCCTGCCGGGATAGTTTACCCCCTGATCCGGCCACCATAACCGGATCCACCACCATTTTAAGCTGGTATTCTTTTACCTTTTTAGCTAGAGAACGAATTATATCCGGTGAATAAAGCATTCCCGTTTTTCCAAAAATAATATCTGCATCTTCCATAACCAGGTCTATCTGCTCTTCTATAAATTCAGGGCTAATGGGATATATCCCGGATACTCTTTTAGCATTTTGAGCAGTAAGGGCAGTTATAACCCCGGTTCCATATACTCCTAATGCAGAAAAAGTTTTAATATCATTTAATATTCCCGCACCAGCTGAAGGGTCATATCCTGCTATAGAAATGGCAATCATAATATCTCACGACGAATTTCTAATCTATCTGATCCCCGGTGGGGATTAACACTTAAGGGGATTTTATTTAAGAATTCCCGGGTATGGGTACCTTCCCCATGCAATATAATTTCACCTAAATCTTCGGCAGTATTAACATCCAGAGATAAATAAAAGGAGTCATAGATCTCATAACTCAAATCCTTCCTATTTGCTTCTTTAATGTGCTCAAAGAAGCTGTAATCCCCAAATTTTAATTCCATATCTCCTGGCTTGAAAAGTAATGCATTTGTTCCTCCGCCTTTTGCAGGGGCAATTACCATGTCATACTTATTAGACTGGTTAATAAAATTTTGGGGCTGAGCTTTTCCTATAAGGGGGATGTCTGAAGGAGTGATTAGCACCTTATGACATTCAGGGGCACACCATTCCATAGCCTGGTTTAGAGCACCATTCAAATCAGTCTGACCTTTTTCCTGCAGTATACTGATTCCTAAATCATAGGCAAAATCCAGAACATCCTCATCTGCACTTATAACCACTACCTCACTAACCAGGTCCTTTAAACTATTACTCACATCGGTTAGCATGGCTTTTAGAATACCTTCTCGTTCTGAAGGGGATAAAGTAGGGGATAAACGTGTTTTCGCATGAGAAAATCGTGATACTGGTATTATGGCATACAATTTTTCCATATTAGATCTCCTGCATAATAAAAGTTAATATATTTAATTTTTTCATTAATTTCAAATTCCAATGAATTCACTTATTATTCCTGAAATCTGATCCCACCAACTTTTAGGGGGATTCATAAGGTTTGTATTGGTACTTATATTGCCCATATCGTTTTCTGTAAGATTAAACTGAGTCATAACTTCTATTTTGGATGTTGATATATTATTCTGGAGTTCAAAAGAAGATATGCCTTGTTTTCTACTCAGGGAAAGAGCTTCCCCTTCATAAATATTCACTTCACCATCACTTACCAAAATCCATATTTTTAACTGGGTTTTAAAGGCTTCAGCAGGGTTTTGTGGATTGGAATTACTTATTAAATCCATAATCAGTTGAGGGGCTTTTGTAGAAACTGCCAGCTCTGCTTCTTCCTGAGCATTGGTTTCTGGTTCAATGCAGTAAGCCAAGACAGTCCCGTTATTTTGGGGTGATATAATTTCTTCTCTGGCAATAACCAGATCTTCTGAAGAATTACTGATTAGAGTATAACCTTTTTCAACTTTAATGGCCTCTTCACCTTTATTAACAATGGTCACTTCATGGGGAACAGATCCCGCTGGTGTTTTTTGGATTATGGTAATAGTGCCAGCAGCATAAGCTTGCTCAATATCTAATTCTTGATTAGATAAAAAATTTAAGGATCCAAAGACCCCGGCAAATAAAAATATGGCCATTACCACTAAAACTACCCTGAAATTCATAATTTTCCTCTAATAGGTTCTTGCCAGTAAAGCTCGACAGGTTGCTTTACTGCTGCAGTGGAAACAGACACCACCGTCTTCTTCTTTTTGAACACCTAATATGTCTACTCTAATTTTCTCTTCGATTTCTTTACCGCATTCTTCATTACCGCACCAGTCAAAGGAGATAACTCCTTTATTATTTTCTATTTCGTCCCGGGCTTCTTCCAATCCTTCAACCGGACGGATATTAGAATTCATTTTGGCCCAGGCTTTTTCTTTCATATGGGATGTGATGGATTTAAGGGTGTTTTCTACTTCATCACAGATATTATCTAAATTAGCACTGAATTTTTCCCCATTATCTCTTCTGGATAGTACTGCACTATTTTTTTCTAGATCTCTAGGCCCTATTTCAATCCGGAGGGGCACTCCCCTCATTTCCCACTCATAATATTTTTTACCTGCCCGGATATCCCTATCATCCAGGTGAACCCGGAATCCTTCTTTTTCCAGTGAAGATTTTAAACTTCTGCATTTTTCTAAAACTTCCTCACCCTTCTTTTTGAAGATTATAGGCACAATAACTATTTGTTTTGGGGAAACAGCAGGAGGTAAACAAAGTCCTGAGTCGTCTCCATGAATACCAATAACAGAGGCTATAACTCTATCAGATAGCCCATAACAGGTCTGATATCCCAATTTGTGATCCCCTTCTGGATTTTCAAAAGTTATTTCAAAGGTTTTAGCAAAGGTCTGTCCCAGATTATGCACCGTTCCAATTTGCAGGCTTTTACCATCAGGCATTATGGTGTCAAAGGCCATGGTGTAATCTGCTCCCGGGAACTTATCCCACACCGGGCGCCGGGTAATTACATAGGGCAGGGCCAGCATATCAAAATATTCTTTATATATTTCAATTGCTTTTTCAACCTGCTCTTCTGCTTCCTTCCGGGTTGAATGAACAGTATGGGCCTCAGTAAAGGTAGTTATTTCCCTTACCCTGATTAGGGGGCGGGTGTGCTTGGTCTCATAACGGAAGGTATTAACGGTCTGATAAACTTTAAGGGGTAAATCAGTATGGGAACGTACCCACAAGGCGAACATGGGATACATTGCAGTTTCACTGGTTGGCCTTAAAGCGAGTTTTTGATTAAGTTCAGTTAAACCTCCGTGGGTAATCCAATAAACTTCATCCTCAAATCCCTTAACATGAATTCCTTCTTTAGCCAATTCACCTTCAGGGATTAAAAGAGGGAATAATACTTCATCATGATCTCTATCTAAAATGTTTTTTAGAATATTCAAAATTTCTTTCCTTAATTGGAATCCATGGGGAAGCCAAACATGCATACCTTTAACTGGATAACGGGAGTCTATTATTTCTGCTTCCTCTAAAATATCGTGAAACCATTCACTGAAATCTGTCATTTTTTCACCGTGATTTGCTGTAATAAACTTGTAAATATAACTAATTGATTTATAGGGTTTTAATAATAAATATTTATAATATAAATTTATTTAAAACAAGACTTTTTTCTTTACTATTTTTCTATTTGAAATATGGATAAATGTAGAGGTCTGTACTTAATATTATTCTACAAATTAACCAGATTTAATCATTATAATTAGTTAAATGATATTCAAATATATAATCTACTAATTTGATTAAATCTATAAATTTATGGGCATAGAAAAATTTTAAATCCAAAATTACTTTATTCAGGGTATTTAAAAATATATTGATATTTATTAAGATATTTACTTCAGGAAAGATAAAATGGATTCTAAGAAAATTCAACTACCACGGGAAATTCATACCGGAGCGGGGGTCATAGGCAAGACAGGAGAAATATGCCGTGATTTAAGATTCAAAGGTAAAGTTCTGGTGGTTAGCGGACCAAAAACCCTTAAAATTGGCGGAGAAAAGGCTATTGAAAGTTTACAAAATGCAGGATTTGAGGTAGATGCCTTTAAAATTAGTGAAGCATCTGAAAAATCAGTAAGGGAAATACAAAACCAATTAGATGGAGCATCACTGGTTTTAGGTGTCGGTGGAGGCAAGGTGATTGATGTGGCCAAAATAGCCTCCACTAAATCAAATTTGCATTTTATAAGCATCCCCACTGCTGCTTCCCACGATGGAATTGCTTCTCCCCGTGCTTCTATAAAAGATAAAAATGGGACCGTCTCTCTTGAAGCACAATCCCCTATTGGGGTAATTGCAGATACTGAAATTATAAGTAAGGCTCCCTTTAAATTATTGGCTGCAGGATGTGGGGATATTGTATCCAATTATACTGCTATTCTTGATTGGAAATTAGCTAATCGCCTTTTAAATGAAAATTATAGTGAATCTGCCTCAGCTTTATCTTTAATGACTGCTAAACTAATAATTGAATCGGCTGATGCAATTAAAGAAGGCCTGGAGAAAAGTGCCAAGCTGGTGGCTAAATCCCTGATAAGTAGCGGGATTGCCATATCCATTGCTGGAAGTAGTAGGCCTGCTAGCGGATCTGAACATAAATTCAGCCATGCTCTGGATGAAGTGGCCCCTAAACCAGCTTTACATGGAGAACAGTGTGGAGTGGGCACCATAATGATGATGCACCTCCATGGAGGAGACTGGGAATTTATACGGGACACTCTAAAAAAAATGAAGGCCCCCACCACAGCTTATGAATTGGGAATTGATCCAGAACACATTATTGATGCTTTAACCACAGCTCACAAAATCCGGGAAGATAGATATACTATTTTAGGTGACAGGGGCTTAACCCGGGAAGCAGCAGAGAGTCTGGCTACTAAAACGGAAGTGATTTAATGATAACACTTATTGGTGATAAACTTGCACAAAAAGGATTGATTTTTCAGTACATAGGGCCAGCAGAAGAATGTCTTAAATGTAGATTTAAAGGAACCTGTACAGATTCTCTGGAAAAAGGAAGGATGTATATCATTAAAGATGTTAAAAATGCACAACAAAAGTGCAATATACATGAGACGAATAAAGTAAAGGTTGTAGAAGTAGAAAAAGCCCATATAAAATCACTGGTTGATACAAAAAGTGCTTTTGAAGGATCAATAGTTTCTTTAAACCCTCCTATGTGTGATGAAGATTGTCAAATGCATGAATTATGTTTTCCTGAAGGATTAAAGGTTAATGATAAGTGTAAAATTATAAAAAATTTAGGAAAAGCAGATAAAAAATGCTTAAAAGGATATAATCTAAGTAAAGTCCTTTTAAAATGCTAGCTAATTTTTAAAATATTTAATATTATAATAGATCGGAGATTATAACATGAATTTAAAACAGATGGCAGGCTATGAAGCTGCCCTTGAAATAAAAAATGGACAGATTGTAGGCCTGGGAACCGGCTCCACCACCCACTACTTTATTGAAAAATTAGGTATTAGAATAAAAGAAGAAGAACTGGACATAATGGGTATACCCACCTCTTATCAATCCTTTTTTTTAGCAAGAGATTCCCATATACCCATCACTACCTTAGATGAACATGATGTGGATATTGCCGTGGATGGAGCAGATGAAGTTGATCCTGATTTAAATTTAATAAAGGGAGGGGGCGCTGCCCACACCCTGGAAAAGATAGTGGATTATGCAGCAGATAAATTCCTGGTCATTGTAGATGATTCCAAGATGGTTACTAAGCTGGGCCAAACGCCGGTACCCCTGGAAGTGATACCCTCCTCCAGTCGCATGGTTCTAAATATTTTAAAACAATCAGGTGCTTCACCTCAAATCAGGATGGCCCAGATGAAAGATGGCCCGGTGGTCACAGACCATGGTAACTTTGTTATTGATGCGGATTTTGGGCTCTTGGAGGATGCTTCTAAATTAGAAAAAGAACTAAACTCCATACCGGGTGTGGTGGAAAACGGGATTTTTTCCAATGTGGTGGATATGGTAATAGTCGGTAGTGATGAGGGTGTTAAGAAAATAAGACCAGTATAGGGATATTCAGCATAAAATACATTTAAACAAACTGGTAGTTAAAAATCAATAATTATTTTTTTATTTATTTTAACCTGGCTTTTAAACATATTTTATAATACAGAAATAATTTATATGGTAACAGTAACGATGTGTAGCTGAGGTATAATCACTGAAGTTTTACCTTTCCCCCCTCTTAATTTTAGTTCTAAAAGTAAATAATCAGTTTCCACTCTTTTTAACTCACCATAATAAGTTTTACCGGTAATAAGAGTTATGCTTAAATAATCCCCTTGAGCAGATTTCAGGGTTTCTCTTAGATCAGAGCCGCACTTCATTCAGGTCCTCCTATAAATTAAGTAAATGTTAGTTTTTTCACTTATTAATTATTTTTCTATGGGGATGAAAAAATAATAAAATTACCAGAAAATACTTTCATAATTTTAGTTTTCTAGAGCATCTATATAGTGATTAAATGAATCAAATAACCGGTTAGAGCGGTTATTGCATTTAAAATAAATGATATAATAAATGCCCGGGTATATTTAATTTCAAATAATTTTTTTATTAAAAATCCCTCTCCTGTAAAAACCATCAACTCTACCATAAACCAGTTTTTTATAAAATAAATGTATAGAAAATTTGCCAAAGGCCAGGTGATACAGTTTATAAGGATTATGTACAGAAGACTTTTTTTAAGAGGAATTTTTATCATAAACTGGATTAAAATAAATTCCAGAGCTATGGTTAAAAAAAATAAAAATAAATTGGGCATGATTACCTGAAATTTATTTTCTTTTCCAGATAATGAATATTATTACTCCTAAAGCCAAAAGAGGCAACAATATATATAATAAATATTCACTAACTTCTGGGGCATTTAAGGGTTGGGGTATGTTTTCCTGGTTTTGGAAATCCATAACCTGCTGGGTACCATCAGTAAAGTAATATTTCATCTGTTTTTTAGAAATAATTAATTCAGTATCATTTAGAGAATCTATTTCCAGAATCATAACTGCTTTTTCTAATTTATCTGACTCAGGAACTGTATCAAAAGTACCAGAAAGCTCCAGATTGGACTTTATTAATCGACTGTCATTTTGGAAGAATGCATTAATCTGGGAATCATCCTCATTTTCCAGTTCCACCGGATTAAATTCAGATTCAGGTAGGGCATAAATATAAACCATGCTTAATTTATAAAAACTAAATTCGCTGGAATTTAGAACTTCAAAAGAAGGGGAGGGAATACCATGGGCAAGGAAAAAATACTCCGGATAATTATCAATATTCTCGATTTGATAGTAAAGGGGAATCTCTTTAGTTCCCGGTTCAATAACATCCCCCCAACAGGGATTAGCAGCTAAAAGAAGCATACATAATAAACTAAAAACTAGAATTCTTTTCATGAATATTAATATTGCTCTGATGATTAATATATTTTTTCCTGGTTTCTGTGTCGGGACTTTTTACTTCAGGGAACTTAAAATTAGTAGCAGGAACCATTAACTAGTCATACCATATTTTTTTTTAAAATAGCACTGACAAAAAATGCTATCCCTAATACCAGGACGATGGTGGCCCCTGATGCTAAATTAAATAAATAGGATAACCACAGTCCTATGCTGGTTAGTATGATACCCAGTATCACAGAAGTCATCATTAATTTAGGAATATTGTGAGTAAATTGGCGGCTTATTGCAGCGGGAATGGTTAAAAGAGCTATTATGAGTATAATTCCCACGGCTTTAATTAATACCACCACACTTAAAGCCACCAGCCCCAGCAGAATTATATAAATTAAGTGGGAAGGCACTCCCATTACTTCTGCAAATTCTTCATCAAAAGATATTGCGGCAAATTCCCGATAAAATAGTCCCACTGTTCCCAGTATAATTAAATCCAGCACCACCATTATTAATAGATCCTGATAGGGAACCGTTAATATACTGCCAAAAAGGTAGCTGAAAAGATCAGGCGCATATCCTGGACTTAAATTGATAAAAATAATACCCAGGGCCATTCCCACCGACCATAAAATCCCTATGGCAGTGTCTTCACTAATTTCTACCTTTTTACCTAAAGAACCCATCAATACAGCAGAAAACACACTAAATGGTATGGCACTCAAAACAGGGTTAATTCCCAGCAGATACCCCAGACCTATTCCTCCAAAAGCAGCGTGAGATATTCCTCCACTTATAAAAACTATTTTTTTAATCACCACATAAGTGCCCACCACACCACAGGCTATACTTACCAGTATGGCGGCAATAAATGCATTTTGCATGAACTGATACTGCAAAAATTCCAGCATCATTCCCCACCTTTTTTAAAATAGTCCCGGCAGAGAAGCTTATGGTCATTATTCCTGCTTTTTTTCATAGGAGGTTTTCCTTTTAGTTAGTTTTTAGATTATAAAATCATTTTTTTTATCAAATTATTCATGCTCTCTTAAAACTCTGTGTGGAAATCCATGTGCTATAAGGTCAATAGGACATTTATAAGCTTTTTCCAGGCCCTCAATTGATTCTTCCACCGGCCCATGACAGTAAATTTTCTGATTTAAACAGGCTATACTATCCACATAAGAGGAAACTACCCCTATATCATGTGAAACCATAACCACTGCCATTTTTTTTCTTAGTTTAGATAGTATTTCATAGAACTTGCCCTGAAAATGAGGATCTATACTGGCGGTGGGTTCATCCAGTAAAAGTAATTCCGGGTTCCTGCTCAGGGCACGGGCAATAAAAACCCGCTGTAATTGACCGCCAGATAGTTTTTCTATTTGCTCATTCTTTAAATGCAACATTTCCACTTTTTTAAGTGAATCCAAAGCAGATCTTCTGTCTTCTTTATTGTAACCCTTTAATAATTGTTTATAACGTCCCATGAGCACCACTTCCAGTACACTTATGGGAAAATTTGACTGATAACTGGACTTCTGGGGCAGATAACCTATATTTTTTGATTTACCGGGAGCCATTCCCAGAACTTCAATATTTCCCTTATCTGGATTTAAAAGGCCCAGAATTAATTTTAAAAGGGTGGTCTTTCCTCCGCCATTGGGTCCGATAAGGGCCATGAAATCATTTTTCTTTATGGTAAGATTAACATCTTCCAGGATGTAATGATCCTTTAATTTGAAATAAACTCCTTCCATATTAACTGCATTTGCCATAAAAATGATTCCTTTTTATGATTTTTTGAAGGCTTCTAAAACTATCAACATATTTTCCAGATAATTTGGTGCTAAGGGGTCTATTAAAACCACTTCCGCATCCAGTTCTCCTGCAATAAAATCTGCATTTTTTCGGGAAAACTGGGGTGAAACAAATATTATCCTAATATTATTTTTCCGGGCCTGTTCTATAACATTAGCTATGGACTGAGGGGTGGGTTCTTTACCTCCTTTTTCAATGGCAATCTGCTCGAAACCGTAATCTCTGGTGAAATATCCCCACGAAGGATGGTAAACCAGTATCTTCCTATTTTCTTTACCAGATATCTCCTGAATAATTTTCCCATCCAGTTCTTCCAACTCCAAGATATATTCCTCTTTATTTTTTTGATAGAACTCCTTATTTTCAGGATCCGCTTTTATTAATTCCTGATAAATATTTTCAACCATCACCTTCACATTTCGAGGAGAAGTCCACACGTGAGGGTCTGCTTCATTTTCGGCATGAACATGGCCGTGAGCATCATCAAAGTGCTCAGGATTAGGGATAAAGTCTAATCCTTTAGAACTATTCACCACTTTCATATCGGGATTAACGGATTTAATTTTGTCCATGTAATTTAATTCAAACTCCAACCCGGAACCTACTTCAAAGTAAAGTGGAGATTGGGAAACCTCCTGCAGGGTACGGGGTTCAATTTCATAAGTATGGGGGTCCGCCCCGGAAGGCACCATTATCACCACGTGGACTTTTTCTTTTCCAATCCTTTCTATAAATTCTTTTTGAGGCATTATAGATGCGGCTACAATGAGCCTATCCTCTTCATTGACTGTATCCGGACTACTATATATGCTGGAGAAAATAAAAACCGAGGCTATTATTAATATTATAAGTACTGGAACTATAATTTTAAGTCTCTTTTCCACTATTCCACCACCATATTATCCTTTTTTTAACTAAATATGAGTATGATGCAGTTACATTTTAAGATATTTTAGTGGATAAAGCAGATATTCTTATCAATATTCTGGGTTTATTAATACTTAAACATTATCTTAATAAAATTTATGCAAATATATATAAACTATTATTAAAAAAAATAGATCTATGGCCATTATTAGTATTTCATTAAATGACAAGCTTTTAGCAGAAATAGATGCACTAAAAGATGAAATGGGTTTTTCAGGGAGATCTGATGTTATCCGTGCTGCTGCAAGGGTCTTAATTGATGAAAATAAAACTGAAGATAATATTAAAGGAAAGGTTAATGCTCTTTTATTTTTAATCCACAGCCAAAAGGTGGAAGGTGCAGTTACCACCATAAAACACGACTTCGAAGACATCATCAATACTCAAATTCACAGTCATTTAAAAGAAGAAAACTGTTTGGAGATATTTATTTTAGAGGGCGAAACTTCAAGAATAAAGGGCCTGACCCGAAAGTTCCGCAACTGTGGCAAAATGGAGCATCTCAAATTAATCGTATTTTAGGGCAAATACTTTTTCTATTGAAATAGATTATTATTCTAAAAAAATAAGGCATATAACAATATAAATTACATCTGATATTAACTAAAAAATCCTAAATATCTCTAATTAAGTTAGCTGATTCTGGTGCTGATATGTCGTTTATTATAAAAAGCTCTAATTTAACCAAAATATTTCCAGAAAGGGTAGCAGTAAAGGATCTTTCTTTAAATGTTAAAAAAGGAGAATTATTAGGACTACTGGGCCCTAATGGGGCAGGAAAGACCACCACCATACGAATGCTATCTGGTATAATTTCTCCCACCAGTGGCAGTGCCCAGGTAGCAGGTTATGATATTGAAAATGAAGTGGAAGATTTACATGAAGTTATTGGACTTTTAACTGAAACTCCAGGGTTTTATGAATCACTAAGTGCCTGGAGAAATCTGGAATTTTTTGCCAACTTCTATGCCCATCTGGATGTGGAATATCAAATAGAAAAATACCTAAAAATAATGGGTCTATGGGAGCGTAGAGATGAAAAAGTTTCAGGATTTTCTAAAGGTATGAAACAAAAACTGGCCTTAGCCAGATCCTTGATACATGAACCGGAAATACTATTTTTTGATGAACCAACAGCTGGTCTGGATCCCCAGGCTTCCCGTGAAGTCAGGGACCTTTTAATGAAACTAAAAAAAGAAGGAAGGACCATATTTTTGTGCACCCATAACCTGGAGGAAGCTGAAATCTTAGCAGATCGAATTGCATTGATAGATACAAATCTGGTTGCACTGGATACTAGTTCCAATTTAAAATCTCAAATCTTCAATAAAACGGTGATGGTTGATCTGGAAAAAGTAAATAATCCTATTTTAGATACTGTTAAAAAACTAAATTTTGTAGAAAGGGTTAAACAAATTGATAACCAGTTACAAATAGAATTAATTGACTTTGACCGGTATGTCCCTGATTTAATTAAGGCTCTCGTGGAATCTGATGCTAGAATTAAAGGTGTTTCTGAAACGAAGCATTCCATGGAAGATATTTATTTAGCTTTAATTAAATCAAATGAAGGTGAAAGGCTATGAACCACAATTCACCACACCGCATCAAGAATGTAATTGTAAAAGAATGGAGAAATACCTTTTTTAATCTGAATTCTGCGGCACTTATAATATTTTTACCTCTTTTAATCACCCTGCAGGCATTATTTGGAGTATATATGGTTATAAGGTTTGCCAGCGCTGACTCTCTAAACAGCACCCTGCTTGAGCGTGGCCTGAATTTATTGCAAAGTTCTATACCTTCCTTATCTTCACTTTCTACCATTGATCAATTTCAGGTCCTCTTCTACTATCAGTTCCCTCTTTACATACTCTTGATTCCGATTATGATTTCCCTAATCTTTGCTACTTTTTCTATTATTGAAGAAAAGCAAGCAGGGGCTTTAGAACCATTGCTCGCTACACCGATAAGGACCTGGGAATTACTTTTGGGTAAAGCAACAGCAGGAGCGGTCCCTGCACTAATCATAACCTGGATATGTGCTCTGGTATTTTTAACTGGCGTAAACTGGATCGGATCCCCTGATATATTGAGCTATGTACTATCTCCTTCCTGGTGGATATCTTTATTCCTATTTGTTCCTTTAGTAACTATTTTAAGTTTTATGTTAGGAGTCATAGCTTCTTCAAGAACTGATGATCCTAAAAGCGCTCAGAACATGGGGGTTATAATTATAATACCCCTGCTCTTATTGATTGGAATGCAGGTAACAGGCATCATCGCCCTGAATACATTTAATATGCTGATAATGGCGATTATAATGGCTATATCCAATTTAATTATTTTAAAAGCAGCTGTTTATTTATTCCAGAGGGAATCCATTGTTATAAAATGGAAATAATTCCTCACATCATAGAAAAGGAATACATGATTTATAATATCTAAATAGATAAAAAAAATATTTTTAAAAAATTTTATTTCAATTTATGGGCATTCCGGTACTCATGGGTAAAATCAGCGTCATATAGTTTAGATGCTTTGAAATCTCCAGGATCCAGAATGTTTCCCACCACAATAAGCGCAGTTTTAGTTATACCTGCTTTTTCTATTTTTTGAACAATATTCTCCAGATTCCCCCTGACTATGAATTCATCCTCCCATGAAGCTTTTTTAACCACTCCTACTGGAGTTTGTGGTGGATAATGCTCTAATAAGTCCTTAACTACATCTTTAATCATATGAACACCTAAAAAAATGCACATGGTAGCCTGATGACGGGCTAAACTGGATATATGTTCTTTATCTGGTTTGGGGGTTCTCCCTTCTGGACGGGTGATAATAACCGTTTGTGAAATCTCAGGTAAAGTTAATTCTGCTTCTAAGGCAGCAGCTGTTGCAAATAATGAACTGACTCCGGGTATTATCTCATAAGATATTTTTCGATTTTTTAATTCCCTGATCTGTTCCCCGATAGCACCATAAATGGATGGATCTCCAGTATGGACCCGGGCTACAGTAAGTCCGTTATTAGTTTCTTTTTCCATTAAATCGATTATTTCTCTTAAATCCATGGATGCACTATTATATATACGAGCTGATTTTTTAGAACAATTCAAAATTTCTTTATTAACCAGAGAACCAGCATATATGATAATATCTGCGGTTTTAATTACATTATAAGCTTTTATAGTTAAAAGTTCAGGGTCTCCGGGACCCCCTCCAATGAAAACAACCTTTCCCTTCATTTTGAATACCTTTTAAATTTTAGTCAGTAAAGTCACTTCAATTTTATACAGTCTTTATTCTTTTTTGCAGGATATTTTTTCTTCAACAATCTCTATAGCACCGTAGGGACACTCTGGAATGCATATTTCACATACCCCGCAAGAAGCAGGGTTTATATCTACCTTTTCGTCATCTCTTAATTTTATGGTACTATCTCCCGATAGAACATTAGGGCAGACTTCCCGACAGAGGTGTTCGCAATCTTCTCCCCCCTGACAGACTTCCAGATCAACCACTGCTGATTTATAAGTAAATCCCAGAGCCCTTTTGATAGCTTCCTTAGTTTTATATCCGGCTAAATGTAGTATAGTATCTCCTGTGGCAGAATCTTTATTCATGGAGGCCAAACAGGGATAATTGTGGAATTTATCTCCTCCCTCAAATTCTGCTTCTTCTACAGGAACTCCTAATAGCTTTTTAGCAACAAAATCTGTAGATCCACAGGGTGCTCCCCTTTTCACCTGAACCTTTTTAATATATTCGTCTGCTTCAATTTCCAGTTCAGGTTTACCAAATTTTTCCACAAATTTATCAATATATCTATCACCCTGGGAGGTGAGTGAACAGAAAGGCTTGGGGAATACTATGGTAGCTTCTTGAAGGGAATCTTTTATTTCCTGTTTTAAACCTGCAGGAATCTGTTGAGGGTGGTGAATAGGCATTATAACTGATTTTGCACCTGTTTCTTTAACTATGGAGGATATGAGTAAATTAATATCACCAAAAAGACCAACTGCTATAATTAAATCACATTCAGGAAGATTTTCAGGCATATATTCAGTTAAATCATCAATAAATTCTGGTAAATTATCTTCAAATTCTTCTAAACCCACAATGGAAGATGATAATCCGTGGGTGGCCAGATGATTTACTATTCTAGAACCGTATTCTCCCGAACTAAGTATTAATACTCTCATATTTCTCTCTTCTTTTTTTATTTATTATATACTTACCTTATTATAATTGGTTTTACTATTTACGATAAAACAGATAATAGTAAGCTACCATTAAAATCAGGGCCATCACAACACCGGTAATGGCCATTCGTTTATCTGATCCAAAAATAATAGGTATGGGCCCTATTAGAATAACTCCTCCGGTTTTTATTTCTGCAGAAGAATCATTTCCCCGGGAATTATTGCCGGATCCAGACTGAATTATAGTGCCTATAATAATAAGGCTAATTCCCAGTAGAACAACTAAAAAACCAGATAATATCAAAGTATTCCCTTTTATCATATTTTTAACCTGAAGATATTAAATCTATATATTCCCGGTCTATCCAGATATATGTCCATGAGCCGTTAGGTGTTATAAAAAAAATGGCTATTTGCTCCTTTTTTTGAGGATGTATTTTATTGTATTGCTGGTGTTTTTCATTTCCAGAAATTCCATTTCCACCATTCCATCCAGCACTTCATCCAGATAATCTAAATAACAGTTCTTTTCACTTTCATTGCAAATTTGGACCGGGCAAGGACATTTTAAATATTTGAGAATTTCTGTTTTTTCCATTCCCTCTGGAAACTGCCCTAAACAATCATAAATGGCCAGGCAGGATAGAATTTTCTTTTTTTCTTTAAATTTCATATCTGGTTTTTCCATACTCCCCTTAAGTTTTCTTGCCATTAATTCCGCTTCTTTTTCTTCCCCGGGAGGGATTATGGTCAAGACCCTGATTTCTTCTGAGAGGTAGTACTGCCCCCGGCTAATATGAAAACTATCTTTTTTAAGGACCAAACCTCCTAAATCTTCCACAAATTCCACAAACTCGTCAAATTTATAAATTCCTCCTGAATAGACCCGGATTAGATACATTTTAATCTTATCCCCTTATTGAATTACAGCTAATTTATTTTCTATATTTATGTTGTATATTTAAGAAGTAAAATTTTTTTCGATAACCTCTAATTCCCTTTCAGGAGTGGCTATCTATAATTACCCGAATTTTTATCATGAAAATAAGTAATACTTTTTATATTATGAATAATATAATATGTGCATGGATGAACAGGGACATCTAACAGTGGATTTCTTAATTACTATGCTCCTTATGATTATTCTGGGAATGGGAATGGTGACTATCATTTCCGAACGCATGGACATGGTTTATGAAACAGAAAAATTATCTGAAGCAAGATTTCTAGCTGAAAAAGTTGCCAGTACCATTAATAAAGTTAATGCAGGCGGTAATGGACATGAAATCAGGATAACACTTCCCGAAAACCTGGGAAAATCCAGTTATTTACTATGGGTTAATTCCTCAGGGGTATATGTAGAGCAAGGTGGAAGAAAAGGAAAGGCGGCTATTTATCCTGTAAATATATGGTTCAACTCTTCTTACGGGCCAGGCTATAGAATGATGCCTGGAAAGACATACAGGCTATTAAATAAAAGAAATAATGGAAAAACAGTTATATACATCGTTAATGTTAAATAAAATTTTTATCCAGTGCCTATATACTGGGAGAACAATATGATACTATCAAATGACTTTAAAGGGCAATTAGCAATTGAATATATATTTTGGTTAGGTATCTCTTTTATTTTAATTCTTAACATGGTTAACATGGCCACAGATTCTGATGAATTAAATAGGGCGATTACTGCAGCCCGCAGTGGGGCCATAGAAGGGGCCAATATGAATAGTTTCGCAGTTTTTCCTGAAAAATCATTTGATGAATATGAAAGCAATAAAGAAAGGATAAATTTTCCCTCATCCATTCGCATATTAAGAATAGATACTATTAATTGTGGATTTAATGTTAGTTACCAAAAAACTAAAATACAGCTTATAGCCTATGTTTCAGCCCCAGGAATAAGTCAGAAAACCTATAGGGATTCATTAGGTAGTAGAATAAATTATTTCATGAGAAGGAGTATCTCTAAAAGTTTTGGAACGGAAAATATTACCAATAGTCTTTATAACCCTGCTTTTTCTCCAAAATATGTATTTACAACCGCAGATGTCAGGTGGGTTTGACTTGTATATCCTCTATTTCCTATTTCAGAGGGGTATTAATTTAGTACCATAAAAGCAAAAATAAATAGGGCAAATCATAATCTAATTTATATGTTAAATGAAATTATAGTATAGTCAAAGATATTATAATTATATGAAAAATCTTAAGATATAGTTGTCATGGGGGATCAAATGGATTATTCTATCGGTATAAGCAATTTGAAATGGTTAATACCTTCTGGAACGAATATAATCCTCTCGGGCGATCTTTTTTCCGGAAAAGATCTTTTTTACAAATATTTTATTGAAAAAGGCCTGGAAGAAGGGGAAGCCTGCATACTGGTATCCACCAACGAGACTGCCCAAAAAATTCTGGAGAATTTTGATGGAATCAAAATGGACAATTTCTGTATAATTGATTGTGTTTCCAGTAGATTTGGTGCTACAGTTGAAATGCCTTTTTTTGAGCAAATCAGATATATTGAAAGTCCTATGGATCTTACAATGATTATGGTAGCTTTAAATGAGTTTATTGATAATATCTCCCGGGAAAAAAATATAAAAAAATTAAGAATAGTATTTGATTCTGTTTCAACTCTGCTGATGTATTCCAATTTAAGGACGGTTTTTAAGTTTTTGCATGTGGTATCCACCCGGGTGAGGTCCGGGGGAGGAGTATGTTTACTTTTAATCGAAGAGCAGGCCCACGATGATATGGAAATAAAAACCATTCAACAGATATCACAGGGCATCATAAATATGGATAGCAACGAAATTATAATAAGAGGTTTTAAAACTGACAGGGTCAAATATGAGATTGTAAATCAACATATTCAGATTAAACCATGATATTTAAGGATGTACTCGAAAAGAGAAGTATATTAACATCAATTATTCCTATAAAAATGTTCATTTTATATAACTTTAAGAATATAGAAATAATCAGGTAATAGTTTAGGTGAATGCATGACAAAAACAAAAAAGGAAAAGCTGGACGATGTGCTTTCTGCATTCATGCAAGTGGGACAAATAAAAGCCTGCGGCATTGTTTCTAAAGAGGGACTACTAATTAATTCTCGCACCCCCCCTGATGTTGATGCAAGAATTTTTTCTGCTCTTTGTTCCACCATAATGGGAGCGGCTGAAGCGGCATCAGGACAAATGAATACTGGTTCAGTGGATGAGATATCAGTAAAAACTGAAAAAGGAACCATTATTCTAAAACCTGCTGGAGAAAAAGCCATTTTTACAGCTTTAACAGAGCCAAGTGCTCAGCTGGGCCTTATACTAGTAGAGATGGAAAGCCGATCTTCCCAGGTGGACGACATCCTTAAGGAGATGTGATAATGAAAAGAACTCACATTCCTAAACTGGATGAACTCTTAGGTGGGGGAATATTAGATGGAATTTCAATAATGTTCTGTGCTTATCCAGGAGTAGATTGTGAAGCATTTGGTTATCAGATGCTAAATGGTAGGGTCAATGAAGGGGATAATGGCTTTATTTTTACCAATGTATCAGAACCAGAAACCATCCAGTATGAGTTTGATTCATATGGCTGGGATTTAGAATCATTTATTCAGGAGGATAAGGTTTTTTTTGTGGATGGTAGTTCCAGTTTTCTGGGAACACCCTCCTCAGCAAAATATGTGGTACATAACTATAATGAAGTTGAAGACTTAATTTTAGATGCAATTAATGAGGTCCCGGGAGGTATAGGGGTCATAAATAACCTATCCGTATTAATTGATTATATGGAAATGGAGGAAACCCTGGCAACAATTAAAAAATGGAACCAGAAGGCCCGAGAAAATAAAACCACCCTGGTATATATATTCACCGAATGGGACTATCATCCTGATTTAATAGATGAAATAAATAATTCCATGGATTGTGTGGTTGATTTAAGAACCATAGAAGAAAGGGTAATTATAGGGCAGGGATTTATGGTGGCTCGTGCCACCTGGACTGAACCTAAAGAAACCATGGTTTTATTCTTCGTGGTTCAACCAGGAGGGGTAAAAGTTTATGTCCCTAAAATTTTAGTAACCGGTCCCTATAATTCTGGAAAATCAAGTTTTGTTAAATCCATATCTGAAGAATCAGTTTCAGTAGACAGAAAAGCTATGGGTGCTTTCCCCACGACAATTGCTATGGATATTGGTCATGTGGATTATAAAGGATTTTTAGCCGATGTATTTGGAACACCGGGACAGGAAAGATTTGATCTTATTTTAAGTGTATTATCTAAAGAAGCAGTAGGTGCCTTTATACTGGTTGATTCTACTGCTCCTCAGACATTTGCTCGTGCTAAAGAAATGATTAGAAAAACAAGGGCAGAATCAATCCCTAAAATAATCATAGCCAATAAACAAGATCTCCCTGACGCCTTATCTCCGGAAGACATAAGGAAAAAAATGAAGATAAGCAGGGACATACCTATAGTACCTGCGGTGGTTACTGAAAAAAAAGGTATTTACCATGCTATGGATGCTCTATTAAAACTTATATATGGTGATTAAATGATTTTACGTATTCCCTCAGGTATTCCTGGTTTGGATGTTCTGACTGCCGGTGATGGAGTAGGAGGCATTCCAGAAAATACTGTAACTCTAGTATATGGGCCCCCTAAGGTGGGTAAGTCTATTTTTTGTTATCAGTTCATGTATAATGGCTTATTACAGGGCGAACCCTGCTTATATATTACTGCAGACTATGGAATAAAACAATTTCAACAAAACACCCGTGACTTTGGATGGGAATTAGATACCTATTTCCATGAAGAATCTTTGTATCTAATTGATGCTATTTCCAGTGTTTCTGGAAATAAGATAATGGATACTCCCACCTATCTGTCTTCTTCGGTACACAATCCCACTGATATAATGGTTAAACTGGGGGTGGGCACCCGATTCATATCCGGTAAGTCCCCTCGATTCAGATCAGTTCTGGATTCACTTACTACTTTAATGGCTTTTAATCAAGAAATGCTCATTGTGAGAGTTTTAACTGCTTATATTATGCGCATTAAAGAAGATGGGGGCACGGCTGTAGTTACCTATACTCAGGGCACTGCAGACGATAAAGTAGAAACCATGTTAAAAGCTATTGTTGATAACATTATCCACTTAGATGGTGAAAAAATAGTTATTGAAGCTATGGTAGGCACCGGAAGAAAGGAATCAACCTACCAGATAACTGAACAGGGAATTGCTATTGACAAGTCTGAATAATTATATTATTAGATATGTGATATCATGAAAAACTTTTATGAATCTGGTATCCCTGGTTTTGATGCTCTGGCAGCTGATGATGGCGGTATCATGGAAAACACGGTTAGCCTTCTTTATGGGCCCCCTAAGGTGGGTAAGTCTATTTTTTGTTATCAGTTCATGTATAATGGCTTATTAAAGGGTGAACCCTGCTTATATATTACTGCTGACTATGGCTGGAAACAATTACAACAAAGAACCATGGATTTTAACTGGTTCATCCAATCTTACCTTCAGGATCAAAATTTATATGTAATAGACCTGTTATCCCGCCTCTCAGGAGCTAAACTGGAAGAAAAAAATAATTATAAAATATCTTCTCTCCAGAACCCCACAGACATGATGGTTAAAGTGGGTATTGGCACCCGCAGTGTGTTTCAAAAGTCAAGTAAATTCAGATCAATTTTTGATTCTGCAACCACCGAATTTGCATTTAATCCACCTCAGTTAGTATTAAGGGTTTTGAAATCCTATATTTCCAGGATTAAAGAAGCTAATGGTGCGGCTATTATTATTCATACTGAAGGGTCTGTTGATAACCAAACAGATGAAAATTTGATAGCACTGGTTGACAATGTAATAAAGATGGATGGGGAAAAAATTACATTTGTATCATCCACTCATGAAGCTGAATCAAATTATAAAATTAGCTCTTCTGGTATTTCTGTAGGTTGAATATAACCATATTTATAATTGCAATTATCAACAATAATATATAAAAATCTGGAAATTCATTTAATGGAATATTAGATATTTCTGGTATATTTCCTGATATTTATAATGATATTAATTAAAATTATCTTTATTAATAATAACCACCATATCGGAATATTTGCCTTTTAAAATTTAGAGGAAAAGAGATGTTTATTCAAATTTTAGGCGTATTTGATATTCTCAAGAAGAAGGAAATGTCTCTCCAATATTATCTGCAGAGGCTCTATGAAATTCAAGAGGAAGAACTGGATGTGCTCATAAGCATAGGGGCTTATTATCTGCAGGAGGATAATTTTGAGGATTCATTAAACTATTTTGAAAAGGCTTTGAGAATGGCCATTGATATGGATGACGATGAGATGGAAGCATTTATCATAGATTCCATTGGTGATGTATATTTAAATTCAAGAAATATTGATAAGGCCTTAGAATATTACAAAGAAGCAATGCGCATTTACTTTTCTATTAAATCTCCTTTAAAAGATGAAATTAAAGAAAAGATCAAAGAAGTAAAGAAGATCAAAGCAGCTATTGATATTACTGAAATTAGCCAGATTAAAGAGAGAAAAGTTCCAGAACCAGAAGAACCTCCCGAATTAAACCTGGAAAAACTAAACTCCAAACTTGATTTTGTGGTTAACATGGTTGATTCTACCAGCATTTACAGTTCTTATTCCAATGATAAAGAAGCCGTATCTCATTTGAAAGATGCTTTCAGGATATCACGGGATATTGGTGATGAAGCTGGAGAAGCAGCATTGCTACTAATGCTGGGTAATATTGCCTTAAAACAAAAAGAATATACTGATGCTAAAAAATATTTAGAAGATTCCAAAACCTTTTTTAGACGATTAGGTGATGAAAAAGGAACTGGAGTGACGATGGTTCTTTTAGGAACATTAAATTTTGCTTTAGGGGATATGCAAGAAGTTTCAGATAATTTTAGAAATGCGGTGGAAAAATTCCAAAAAATTGGAAATAAAGATGCTGAATCAGCGGCTATAGATCTTTTAAATACGTTATATGAAGACTGATTCAACCTTTTTTTTAAAATTATACCGGATCTAAAGGGAGTATAAAGGCCAGCATGATTCCTAAAGCACCAAATAAAATCCCAATAATCCATATTATAATTACCACGTTCTTTTCTTTCATAGGCCTTTTTAAAATCCAGCGAATCAAGGACTTAAATCCATTGGGGGGTACGAGCAACCTTCCATCTTCTCTTACTTCAGTAGGGGCATGGTTTTGTCTCTCCACCACTCCTGCACTGTAAAATTTTAGAATTCCATCAATGATATTGGGTAAAAGTACAATCAGTGCTATGATTTTTATCCGGCCAATGAAGGCCACTGCGGCTATGGTAGCACCAATAATCAGAGTCCCCACATCCCCGGGAAAAACACGTGAGGGGTGTCTATTATAAATTAAGAATGCCAGAAGAGCCCCTAACATGGCCATGGTGATAATAGAAACATCATTTTTTCCCATTATTATACATGAAGCTGTAAGGGATATCATGGCAATAGCACCTAAACCTGATTCAATCCCATTAAGCCCCGCCAGCATATTGGTCAAATTAGATGCAATAGAAACGGATATGGGCATTAGTATCAGGTATAATATACCCACTTCTGGAGGAGCAACCCAGATTAAAGGTAAACCAGCTAAAAATAGTAATAATAGTTTTTCTTTAGAAGACAGCATTACCAGATCATCCACCATACCCACTATACCCACCAGGAGAATAACCAGTAAAGTCACAATCAGTTCATATTGCAACTCCGGGAAAAGATAGATACCAATGAACATACCTATGGTAAATCCAAAAAGTATTCCAATGCCTCCCATTTCTGCAACCAAAGGCCTTGATACCTTATGAATATCTTTACCCACTACATTAGCTTCTTTAAGTTTATTTATAAGTCGGGGCATCATTGAATAAGTTGAAATAAATGCCACCAGTGCACATAAAACTGCTACAATCAGTATGTTCTGGTATCCTGCTGATAACTCAAATCCCATTAGATCACCGTTTCAGTATATAATAAATCGTTCTCAAAGGTATGTTTAATTTGTTAGATATCTCCCTTGCGGAGTGCCCCTTTTCGGCCATATTCTTAATATTTAATCTTATTTTATTATCGTATTTAAACTTCCGCCCTTTTTTTAGCTCCATTCCTTTTTTTAGATAGTAAACTGTCTTTAGAGGAATTTGCATTTGCCCTGAAATCTGTTGTGGTGTTTTACCTTCTTTTAAAAGTTTATTCACTTTATAACGATGGTCATCGCTGTATTTTCGAGGCCGACCCTTATTTTTAAGGGGAATAACTTCAATTCCTAATTCCTCCAGAGCTTCTAAATATTTAGGGGAAATCCTCTTATAAAGACTATTAGGGCAGCGTATTCTTTTCAAATCCGGATTTTGATCAAGTAACTCCATAATTTTCCGGGAAGTCAGGGGCTGGTTAACATATAAATCCTCAGAAGACATTAAATCACATTTTAAATCTTATTAAATATTCTTAAATGGAAATTTCAGATAATAATCAAATCTCTTTATAATCAGGATTAATGAAGTTATATGTAAACATTCTCCAGGGAATTCTACTTTTTTATCATTTCCAAAAACTTTTTAGCTTTGGTGGTGCTGGGTTTTCCAAAAGTTTCAATATTCCTCTTTTCCATATTTAACTCTTCCAGGGAAACAGAAAATAGCTCAGCACACCTATTTATTGGAATTTCAGATTCCAGGCTTAAAACTGCCGCTCCAAATGCAGGAGGATTTGATTTCATATGCAAACCTTTCATTTTTTGTTCCATATCAAATTTTTTGGCCACTATATTCTGTATATGGGGAATATATTCAATATTCTCGTTATTGAAAATTTTTAGTATATCTACCACTTCTTTATCAAATTCTTGAAATACTTTTATCTGATTTCTGTCCATATTAGGACGTAAATAAGGAAAAGGACCTGAAAATTTGTTTCTACGGTCATAGGAAGTACTTAAATAATATTTTATTATATCCCACATTATCATGGTCAGGGAAATACCTGGGAAAATTTTTTTTTCTAAGCGGGCTCTAGAATTAAGGTCTTGCTGCAACTCCCTTTTAAAATCACCATAAGAAGTCATTAAACCATTTTCAATAAGTAGTTTATTGAGTTTTTCTTCCTGGAACTCCTCTAAGTTTTCAAATTCTCCTAAAGGGTCTTCTGCTATTGATTTAGATTCTAAAACCAGATCATCATATAACCGGAGTTTTGCAGGGTTTTTAATATAATGCGAAATTACCTTTTCTTCTATCTCCTCTACAATTTTCTCGGCAAATTGCACATAGGATAAAGCCAGGGCGGTTCTGGTATGCCGGTCATTAAGTATGGCTGGTTTTTTACGATGAAACTGTAAAAATTCAATGCGCATATTTGAACCATATTTATTCCTTAAATCTCTTTCATAATTTTCATTATCCTCTGCATCAATGGTTATCCTCTTCCTGATCCATCTGCCAGATTCCATTACTTTTATAACTAAAGATATGGTTTTGACTACGCCTTTCCTTTCTTGTTTAAGAACTTTGATTATTTTTTTAAATGATTCCCTGCCCCAGGCAGTTAAATGGGACATTTTAACCATATAATCTCCAGATAAGGGAAGATGAGGTATAATGCCCAGCTGCCAGACCCCCTGTTTATTTACTTCTAACTCAAAGTTAGATGAATTACAGGAACAGGGTGAAAAAGAATTATTCTTAAAACTTAATTCAAAAACACGATATTTTTTAGAACATGACTTACATTTAATCAATCCGTACTCTTCCAGATTACCCATGGCAATTTTATGGGAGGAAATAGATGACTTAACCCGGTCCAGAATATTTTTTTTTGCAGCCGCTTTCATTCTAAAATACTGGGAATGGCGGTTGCTATCATGCATTTCTTCCACCATAACCTCAGCAGTTGGAGATGAACCGTAACGGGCAAGAGAACGATAAGGGGCTTTATAACCCTTATTTTCCATAGTTTCTCTTAAATCCTGGAGTTCTTCCAGGTTATGGTTAAGGTTTTGATAAATCTCAAGAAATCCATCCAGATGGCAGACCTCATTAAAGCTTAATTCCTGCTTTTGAAGGTAGTCCAGAAATTTCTCGGATTTACCAATTAGAACAGATTCATTCATTTTATTATTTCACCAATATCTGCGGTTTCAGCACTTAAGAGGGAGAGACTCTCTGAAGTGGCCAGGATCATACCTTCTGATTTAACACCAAACAACTTGGCAGGTTCCAGATTTACCAGCACCACCACTTTTTTATTCAAAATATCCTCAGGAGAATATTTTTGAGATAGACCCGCAACTACCTGAATTTTTTTATCTTTTAAATCTACCTGCAGCTTCAGTAGATTACTGGAACCTTTAACTGCTTCAGCAGCAATTACTTTACCTATTTTAAATTCCATTTTTGCAAAATCATCAATACTAATTAATTTTTTCATAGTTTCTTCCTCTTTAGTTTCTTCCAGGCTGTGGTAAAGTTTTTCTTTTTCAATTTTAATTATATCATCATCTATTTTGAGGAATAATGGCTTGGATTGGTTAATGGTGTGTCCCGGTAACATAAATTTACTGGCATCCTTCCATGACAATTCTTCATCTTCTAAATTCAATATTTTTCTAATTTCTTCAGATTTAGAAGGCATATATGGATAAATCAGCATGGAAATTGTTTTGGCCAGCTGATTACATAAGAAAAGGCAGTTGGCAGCCTTTTCAGGGTTATCTTTCACTGCTTTCCAGGGTTCCTGATCATTAAAATATTTATTTCCCTTCTTGGCCAGCTTAATTATAGCCACCAGCGCTTCCCGGAATTTATAATTTTCCAGAAGACCTCCTATGTGGGTGGGGGCATCTGTTATGATTTTTTCAAATTCTTCATCCTCTCTATCCGGTGAAGTTAGTTCTGGTAATTTACCCTGGAAAAAACGGGTGGTGAAAGAGAAAGTGCGGTGTAAAAAGTTTCCTAAAACATCGGCTAGCTCATCATTAACTCTTCTCTGGAAATCATCCCATGAAAAATCAGTGTCCCGTGTTAAAGGAGCATTTATGGTTAAATAATACCTTAAGATATCTACTTCAAAGTTTTTAATAAAATCAGAAGTCCATATAACCCAGTTTTTACTGGTAGACATCTTTTGGCCCTCTAGAGATAGGTATTCTCCAGCAATTATATTCTGGGGCAGAGTACACCCATAAGCCATCAGCAAAGCTGGCCAAAATATGGAATGGTGGTAAATAATATCTTTCCCAATAAAGTGGATTGCTTTATCATCCCAGTAATTTTTCCAGGGGGCACCGGTTTTTTGTGACCATTTCACTGCTGAAGATATGTATCCCAGGAATGCCTCTCCCCATACATATATTATTTTACCCCCTGCATCCTCCAGAGGTACGGGTACCCCCCAATCCATATCTCTGGTGAGTATCCAATCCTTCAAACCCTCTTTAATCCATTGGAGAGCATAATTTTTAACATTAGCAGGCATTTCATCATTAGAAACAATCCAATTTTTAATATCGTCCTGAAAATAGCTTAATTTGAAGAAATAGTGTTGAGATTCTTTTATTAGAGGTTCGCCTTCACAGATTAAACAGCGAGGATCCACCAGCTGGGTGGGTTCCAGATGCCGACCACAGGATTCACAATGATCTCCCCGGGCACCCTCTACACCGCATTGGGGACAGGTACCTTCCACATATCTATCTGGAAGAAACCTGACACATTCCTCACAGTAGGGTTGCTTTATCTCTTTTTCATAGATGAAACCCTTTTTATAAAGATCTAAAAAGAAGTTCTGAGCAATATCATAATGTACTTTATCTGTGGTCCGACTAAAATTATCAAATGATATATTACACTCATCCAGATCTTTTTTTATCATTCCATAATATCTACTGGCAATATCAAAAGGTTTTTTACCTTCTTTTTCAGCTTTTACAGCTATGGGGGTACCATGCTCGTCAGTTGCACAGACAAAAAGAACATCTCTGCCTTTCATCCGGTTATAACGAGCATAAATATCTGCAGGTATATAAGTGGACCTTAAATGACCTAAATGAGTAGGGCCATTAGCATAAGGTAGTGCACATGTGATGAATATTTTACTCAAATTTTAATCCTCCTTACACAAAAATTGGGATATAATGTCCTTTAAGCCATCGGTTCAATTTAAAAAAAATGAGCCAATTAAGCACGAATTTAATTATGATTAGTTAAAGGAAAGTTACTTTATAAAATATTAGAAATATATCCTATTTTAAGTTATTTCTATATATAAATATGATGATTTAAGATTAGTGAACTACTTATTAACTTTTAATAGACTTATTTTTTTATTATAAAGTTTCTGCATCTTTTAATTAACTAAAATAGTCTAATAAACTCTATTTAATATTTCTAAGGCATAAAACAGGGACATCATTTTTTGAATTTTTTTATAATAGCAGCCTTATTATAATCAACTTTATTATTGGTAGTACCAAAATAGAACTATGGTTTTGTTATCATTTTTAAATCCATTTTCTGAGGAAGCAGAACAGATTGTCAGGGAAAAAAGTTCATTAGAAGAATTATTCAATAAAAATAAAGATTTAATTGATATCATAGCCCATACCAATTCTCAAAATATTTCTAATGATGAGCTAATACCCCATACTCTGGCTGAATTAGCGGTGAAAAGGTTGGAATGGTTTGTAAGGAAAAAAAATGATAAGAAATATGATCATAATGACTACTCATTTTTGATGAACCCTGATATGGCCATCTATGATATTATATCTTTTTATATAGCTGCTCAATCTATCGGGATAAGATTTAATCCTAATTCCAGGGAAAGCAGAGTTTTTATTGAATCCCAGGGACAATTAGTCCAGGAAAGACTGGAAAAATTAAGCACATCTTTGAGAAAGGAGGTGGTGGCTAAACTTCTAAACCAGCTCATTCCTCTGGATAATATTTCCTGGACTTCCCTGGGCGAACTTTTTGGTTCTAGAAAAATCAATTTAACTGACCTGATAATTGATCAAGGAGAGGTTATTTTAGATAAAGAGGATTTCATATATCGATTTTCAGATAAAATCATAGGAAGAGTCCCGGAAAAGATGTACGATATTTTGATTGGGGATCAAATAAAAGAACTTATAATTAACCGGATGATAATGCAGAATACAGAAAACTATCTAATTAAAGTCCATGAAATGGCATCCAATATTGAAGCCCATCCCTCTTTAATTGTGATTGCAGATGAAATCTCTAAAATGTTAAAGGAGAGGACTTCTATTTTTTCAGGAAGTGGTGGTGATATCCAGGCCTCTAAATTAGTAGGAGAAGCTTTCCCACCGTGTATAAAAAATACTATTGATGGAGTTAGTTCTGGAAACCGTAATGATGCCATTGTACTCCTTTTAACCTCATTTATATCTTATGCAAGATTATACCCCTCAGTTTTTAAAAATGAAACTAATTTAAAAATCTCAGATCTGGATAAAGGACTTAAAATAACTAATAACGAGATATTGCCTGTAATTTATGAAGCGGCTGGGCGCTGCACTCCCCCTCTTTTTGAAGATGACCCTCAGGAAAAACTGAACATAACGGCTAAATTAGGTTTTGGTGTACATAAGGCGCCGGATTTAAATAATGAAGGCGAAAGTAAATGGTATACTCCCATGAGTTGTGAAAAGATAAAGATACACCTCCCGGTTTTATGTAAACCAGATAAAGACTGTAAAAAGATCAGCAATCCCCTTTCTTATTACAACCGGAGAAAATGGATAATGAATCAATCCCCTGATTCAAAATCTCCTGAAGAAAAAAATAAATCCACTAAAAAGGAAGATTAGCAGGAAAATAGATTAAATGATTTCATGATAACATCAGAAATGATATAAATATACTTATAACTCCCAGGTGATTTGAATTTTTGAAGCAGCCAGCTTAGAGGAACGTAAAAGATATTATCGGGAAGAATGGAAGGTGGATGACTTACCTGAATTTATAACTGATGAATTAAATAAAAGGGAATTTGGGTTTGATCATCTGGGCAAAGGCCCTAATGACCGTTATAAGATTTTTAAAAATACGGATCAATTAAGAAAATTTCTAAGGTACCGATCACCATTTGCCGCTTATTGCTCAGTGGCTTTTTATAATAAACCATGGAAAAGAGGGGACTGGCAAAAATCAGAACTGGTTTTTGATGTTGATGCCAAAGATTTGCCAGTAAGATCCTGTAACTGTGAGGGTGTCTGTGAAATATGTCTAAATGAAGCTCTTCTTATTGTAAAAGATATACTGGATACTTTGAAGGGTGATTTAGGTTTAAAAAATATTCATGTAATTTATTCCGGGAGAGGATACCATATCCGGGTACTGGACCCGGAAATAATGCAGTTTGATAGTGATGTTAGAGCCCAGGTACTTAAATATGTTAGTGGTGCGGAAAATCCGAAAAATAAATATTTTCTGGGCCCCGAGCAGGGACAAAAACCCTATGAATTGGAACATTTTACCATACCTCTGGGATATCCTTCAGTTTTCACCAGCAGGATGAAATATGTTATTCTTCACCTTACCGGGGAGGAAAGTATTGAAAATGTAAATCCTAGATTATTAAAAGATGTTATAAAAAACCGCCATCTTCTGGAAGAAGATCAATGGGGTTTATTTAAAAATAAAATCGGACCTATACGCTATAAGAAGTTAGTGGAAGGTATTTCAAAACTTAATATGGGCTTAATTGATGCCAAGGTATCAATTGACCTGAAAAGGATTTTAAGATTGCCATCCTCACTACACTCCAAGGTCTCCATGCGGTGCATGGAGGTTCAAAATCTAGAAAAGTTCGATCCAATAAAAAAAGCAGTTCCTAAGTTTGTATTAGAACGAAAAGAAGTTTAATATTTATTTAAATTATACTACCCTATTTTTTATCTCCATAAATGCACTCCTGGATTTAAAAATCTAAATAGAAACTCTAAAATTTCTGGATGGGTAGTTTTCCCCATAAAATCAGATATATTCTGAATTTCATAATGCTCTAATATTTTCTTTTTAAGATGTTTTCCTGTTTTTAAATGATGTATATTTTCCTTTTGCAGATAATAATTCAGGAAACGGTAAACATCTCTTTGTTTTCGGGGAATATCCACTACCCAGCGATCTTTTTCCAGATAAGCCTTATTGCCATATTTTTCCAGAAACTTGGTACTATGGAACTCATTCCATAACTCTGGCCCCACATTTTTTTTATATTCCGGAAGACTCCCTGAACTTAATTCCAGAATCAGTACTGCCAAATCAACTTCATCTGTCCAGTATCCCTTATTTTCCACTATAAAACCTTCATCAGACAATTTTTGGGAAATAGAATCCGATGTTTTTTTTAACTGAGGATAAATTGCATCAGAGGGAATTTCCGGAGGTTTAAAAGAAATTATAATGGTTTCGGTACCTCTGTTTGTTAAAAGTTTCTCAACTAATTTAAAATTCCCCTTTAAGTTTATTTTTGAAAAATAATCTTCTTTAGGATTACCCAGGAAATTTCTAGAGGCTGCTACAAATTCTGACATCTTTTGGAGTGTTAAAGCAGCAGCAACATTCCGGTTTTTATCCACCGGATCCACCACCACCAGGGGTTCTGTAAAATTTTCTCCAGTATGGTAATCTTCCAGATCAATAATCAAGCCGGGTTTCCATAAATGGGCAGCAGCTTTTAATACCCCTTCAAAAGTACCATATTCTAATATAAGTAACTCACATAGATAACCAGCAAATCCTCCAACTTTAAATTCAGATCCATATGTTTCCACACCATACATGAACTTTTTAAGAAGTAAGACTTCATTTAACTGGTCTTTTTTCAAGTTCTCTTGGATGTAGATGTTATGGAGATTGGTTCTATCAACGGCTGATTTTAGCTCGCTGGAGTTTTTGATAGCATAACATGGTACAAAATCTATTTCATATCCCTCAATGGTACCGGTAACATAGGGATGGGAGGCGTAACGTTCTTCAGCTACACCACCCATTTTTTTAATACATTCATGGCCTAAAAGTAGACCATTTTTTTTTAAATCCTGCAGTGAAGTATCCAGTGGGAAATTTAAAAATATATCAATATCTGCCTTTCCAGAAAGCCAGGTACCCTTGGCTACTGAACCTACCAGAACCGCTTTAGAGGGAATATCTTTTTCTAAGGACAGACTATCCAGCAAATTTATGATTTTATTAGATAATTCTTCCACTTCAGTTTTTTCTTTTTTATCTGGTTTGATATAACTTAAAATAGAATCGTAATTCATCTGATGCCTCATCAATAAATTAAGTTGATGTTCGAATAATATAAAAGATAAAGTGTATTTAAAAAAATATTAAAGTTTGAATACTTCCAGATTAGTGTATATGGGACCTTCAGGTGTTAGTTCGCTTTTTTTAAGGACTAACTGATCAATTTTCATATTACCTATTTTAACTTCTTTTAGTTCTTCAATTTTCTCCACCAAAAGTTCTTTATTGGCAGAACCTTTCAAACGTCCAATGGTAAGGTGGGGCAGGTAACTTCTTTCTTTAGAAAATCCCATTTTAATAAATTCATCATCCAGATCTTTTTGCATGCTGGAAAATGAATCAGTATCTTTAGTACCAATCCACAATACTCTTATGTATCTTAAACTTGGAAAAACTCCCATTCCTTCAATAGAAATAGAGAATGGATCATGATTTTTTAGTTTTTCTTCAGTTACAGATGATATTTCATTTATTTTATCTTTAGAAATATCTCCAAAAAATTTAAGGGTGAAGTGCAAATTCTCACTTTCAACAAACTTAACCGGGGCTTCTACCGATTTAAGTTTTTCCTGAACATCCACTATACCTGCATTTAAAGATTTATCAATATCTGCTGCTAAAAAGGTTCTTATAACTGAAGAATCACTCATATCCTCACCTTCTCTTTAATTTTTTTCTTAAGAGAAATGGATTCTCAAAAACGATCCGGGTAAAAACCCGGTACTTATTTATAAGTTTTTCATTCTATCTATAAGTTCTGATGGATTTAAAAAAAATTTTTAATTTAGTCTAAAAAAGAATTTAATAAGAGGAGCAGGCTTTAATAATAATTACTTAAAATTAAAAAACAGGAATAGAAATTATTTTTCTATTATGCTCTCCTCAATGGACATACCAAAATGTCGGGCTCCTTTATCCAGATAAACCATAACTTTGTCACCTTCTTTCAAATCTGAAACAGAAACTGTTTCACCTTCATCACTTACCAGTCTTATTGTTTCTGCATTTTGAAGTAGAGTTTTAATCTTAGTGTCTTCATATTCTGCTTCTAATAATATCAAAGGTCTTTTTTCTATTTTTACCCGACCCACAATGGCGTTTTTAGTTTTTCCCTTATCATCTACAATAAGTACTTCATCACCGGTTTCAATTTCAGAGAGGTACTTGGTTTTATTATCAGGGGTCATGACATAGGCCTGTACCGGACCGGCATTCACTCTAAAAGGCCTCGAGGCAACATACTCACTTTCTAGTGATTCACTATGGACCAGGAAAAGTCCTTTAGAATAGGAACCAATAAGCATACCTTCCCCTACATTCATTATAGAACAGGTATCAATACATACCCGGTCTCCAGAACCAACTGGCTCTACACGGGTTAGAGTGGCTACTTTTAAGTCATAATTTTCCGATTTGATTTTATCCAGTAATTCTGCAATTTTTTTAATTTCCGAGTAATGCTGGGGTTGGATAAGAATACCATCAGTGCCATGTTCCAGTGTTTCTAAAGCTAATCTGGCCTCTTCGTAATCAGAAACTGCAGCAATTACTTTTACTTTTTCTTTTTGCAAATCGGCAATAATATTTTCCAGAGGAATAACTTTCCAGTCACTACCTACTAAAATGAGGTAATCTACAACTCTACCTAATTTTCTGGCCAGTTCTTCATGTTTTTTACTGTCAATTTCTACATAGGCCGCCACAATTTTAGATTTTCTTTTAAAACTGGAAGCAACGGCTAAATCTTTTGAATCATCTAAATCTATAGGCAGATGGAGGGTCCCGTCACCTTCACCATTTTTTCCCACTAAAATTATATCTGCATCGTCCTGATTTGATATAACATTTATACTTCCTAATTTCCTGATATTTTCAACATCAGACAAATCCAGAACGTGATCAATTCCTGATTCCAGTGCAGTGGTAATGTAACTCTTTTTTTCTTCCCATTCTGTTTCAGGGGCCATAATCCAAGCGAATTTCATAGATTTACCTTCTAAGTTATTTTCTTATAATATTTCAACCTTTAATTATTTTTAAAGCTTCATCCACATCTAATTTATTATGAACAATCTCTGAAATTGCTCGAGTGGTCCTTTGAGGAGATTTTGCCTGGAAAACATTTCTTCCTATGGCCACACCTGCCCCACCAACCTCAATTGAATTTTTCACCATTTCCAGTAATTCCTGTTCAGTTTCCACTTTAGGACCACCTGCAATTACTACTGGAACAGGACATCCATCAATTACTTCCTTAAATGTATCTGGATCTCCGGTGTAATTTGTTTTAACAATATCTGCACCTAATTCAGCACCAGCCCGGGCAGCTAATTTTACCACATCTGCATCGTGTTCATCGGAAATCTTCTTTCCCCGGGGGTACATCATAGCAATTAAGGGCATGCCCCAATCATCACAGATTTCAGAAATTGTTCCCAATTTAATTAACATTTCTGGCTCTCTTTCTGAACCTACATTTACATGTACTGAAACTGCATCAGCACCTAATTTAATGGCCTTTTCTACAGAAGTAACCAGAACTTTATGGTCTGGATCTGATCCCAGAGATGTACTGGCTGAAAGATGTATTATGAGTCCTATATCACTACCATATCCTCTATGTCCACAGTCTACCATTCCTTTATGCATTAAAACTGCATTTGCACCGCCACTGGCAACTTCATCAATGGTTTCAGTCATATCGATGATACCTGGTACCGGGCCAATGGAAACACCATGGTCCATGGGAACTATTACGCTTTTTCCGGTTTTCCGGTCAATGATCCTTTCAATTCTGATTGTTTTACCTATCATGCACACCCCTCCAAATATATTATTGCCATTAATGATATTAATTTTTTATAATTTTAGTCTAAATTTATGAAAGATTACACTAACTATAGCTTATTTGACCATAGCTTAAATTCCTTTATACTGGGGGGAATGCCAGCATCACCACTGGATTCCAACCACCCCTCAGTTGAACTTATTATTTCCTCTGTTTGGGAGGAAAGAACAAAATCTACCAGTCCCCTATTTCTTATTATGGTCTTTTTTGGTTTTAATGCAGAAGACCATATGAAATAAACTTTGAATGTGGTATCCGGATGGTATCCGCCTCCTAAATCAATCAATAATACATCGCATCTTTTGATTTTCTTAAATACATACTCCAGAGTTTCATGAAGTCTCACATCTGCATTTATGAATTCTAAGTAAGGATAATCTACCATTAACTTATTCATACAGGGTAATGCTTCTGGACTGTTATCTATAGCTATTAATTTACCCTGAAATGCTTTTTCAGCTATCATTATGGTGGAATTACCAACATGGCACCCTAATTCTACCACAACATCGTCTTTTTCGATGATTCGCTTTATATTTTCACGATAGATTTTAATATCATATACAATTTTTATCATAGAATCCACAAATCTGTTCATCATGCTTTTAGGGCTTTTAAAAGCTTCCAATATTCTATTTGATATAATGGGCAATATATAATTTGTTAAAAACAATTTTTTAGATTTATAATTTTTTTAAATTTCCCTAAACCGGCTTCCACAAAAATCAATTTTTCCTACAATAGGATTTTCAATACTTGAATCAGGAGTTTTGGATAGTGCAAATGCAGTATTTCCCAGCATGGCCATAGAGGCCCCTATGGTTTCATCATCTAAAAGGTCCACCATTTCTTTTATTTCCTTATTCATCAAAGAAGTTTTTTCTGCAAACTGACGGGATAAAGACATGAACTTTTCAGGCCGGGGTTCCTTTAACAATGATTTAAGCATACCTGATCCGGTTTGATTAATTCTTTTCTGGTGCACTGGATTTTGAATAATGGAAGAAGTATCCATATCTCCATTAGTATGGGCAATTACATACAGTGGTTCGGTGATTATCTGGTTTAATTTTCCAAATCCAGGGGGTCCTTCTTTAATCCTTAATACAATACCTCCGCATGTTTCTGCAATTAAATCACCTAAACCTGTACCTAAAATTACTTCTGCATTATGAGCAATCTCTGCTGCTTTATTATGGTTAAAAGGCAAATTAAAAAGGTGAGATAATCCTAAAGAAGTTCCCAAAGCACAGGCAGCCGATGTACCAAAACCACATCCTATGGGAACCTGTACTTCATGCTCTATTTTAAAACCAGAATCCAGACTAAATTTTTGTTGTATTAATTCTATGGTCTTTTGAGTTATGGAGTCGGGTAATCTGTCAATTTTTCCATTTATTTTTACGGTGATTTTTTCATCTTTTCTTGAAGATTTCAGTGTGGTTATGACTCCTTTATCCATCACTACTCCTGCTCCCCGGGATCCTTTTTTAACTGGATTAGGATTGTCAATTATTTGAAAAAAACCGGTTATATGTGATGGTACAAATATGGAACACTTCATTAGATCACAACTTTTAGATTATCAATTAATTAGTATATCTAATGAGAAACTTAAAATAATTAGTTCCCAATATTATTCTATAACCCTTACGGGATTTATAAAAAATTATTTTTTTAACCATCAGGAGGATTTAGAATTACTCAAAGAATAGATCTGCACATTCATAGCCTTTTTAGTGATGGAGAATTATTGCCCTCTGAAATTGCAAGAAGGGCCTGTGTATTGGATCACAAAGCTATTGCTATTACTGATCATGTGGATGCCACCAACATGGATTGTGTGGGCCGTATAATTGATGCGGTAGATGACATTAATGATAACTGGGGCATCAAAGTAATCCCTGGTGCAGAAATAACTCATGCCCCTGCAGAAATAATTGATAAATTAGCTAATAATGCCCGGGATATAGGGGCAGAAATTATCGTGGTTCATGGTGAAACTCTGGTAGAACCAGTAATAGAGGGAACCAACTGGGCAGCGGTAAACTGTCCTGAAGTGGATATATTGGCTCACCCAGGGCTTATAACTTATGAAGAAGCTGAAATAGCCAGGGAAAATGATATTTGTCTGGAGATAACCTCTCGAAGGGGACATTCCCTGGGTAATGGGCATGTGGGTAAAGTGGCCCTGGATGTAGGGGCACTTTTGGTGATCGATACAGATACCCATGCACCTGGAGACTTGATTTCTTATGAAACTGCCTACAGTTATGGCCTGGGGGCAGGACTGCCTGAAAAGGAAGTTGAAAAAGCATTAACTAAAAATCCAGAAATATTATTAAAGAAAAGGGGTTTGATCTAAATTTTTAAAAAATTTTTCAGGATTTTTTACAGAATACTCTACAACTAAATCATTACCAAGCAGATAACTCTGATTTAATTTCAATTTTAAGGCATCTTTCATTAAATCAAATCCCTCCCCATCTACCAGAGTTTTTGCTTGACTTCCACCTGCAATCATAGGGGCTATGGCCACTCTAACTTCATCCACCAGACCAGAGGATAACATGGAAAAATTAAGGGTTGATCCTCCTTCTAACATCAAATTATCCAATCCTCTTAATTTTAATTCTTCCATTAAACAAACAAGATCCACCCTTTTTTCTCCACAAATGATGACTTCAGCTTTCTTTTTTAGTTTTTCAACCTTTTCAAGAGGAGCTATTTTAGAAACAGCAATTATAGTAGGGGCATCCTTATTTAAAATCCGGGAGGAAAGGGGGGTACGGCCCTGACTATCCACTACAATACGGGTGGGATTATCTTTTACTGTTGATGGGATTTTATGAACAGTTAAGCGAGGATCATCTATTAAGAGGGTATTAATTCCCACCATGATAGCATCCATATCTTTTCTCATGCCATGGACTCTTTCTAAATCTTCAGATCCGGATATTTCCGAGCTGCCACTGGCTGTGGCAATTTTACCATCAAGGGTCATGGCTGCATTCAGGATAACATGAGGTCGCAAAATCTATCACCTTTATCATATATTTATAGCTCTGTAATTAAAGGGCTGTTATATATATCCGATTAATCAGATAAAAATTCATTACCCTCATTTGTTGATAATTGATTATGACGGGATTGATTATAATAATTTATCTAATATTTTTTTTATTACATAGATTTTAATTGCTTCAAAACTAATTTTTTTTATGGAAAGGATAATAATTATTGATGTTCTAATCACTTAGAATATATATCTCATTAATGATTTACTAAAAAAAACAAATAGATATTATAAATACATTTAAACAAATTTAAGCACGGAATTATAAAAGGAGATTATAATGTCGGAACGATATCAAAAAGGATTAAAACAACTTCAATTAATGAATGAAAACTCTTATGAACTATTAAAGAAAAATTTAGAGGATATAGCTCCTGATCTTGCTCGTTTCGTGGCTGAATTTCCCTATGGAGAAATATATACTCGGGAAAACCTTGATTTAAAATCAAGAGAAATAGCAACTGTGGCTGCACTTACTGCCATGGGAACTGCCCCATTACAATTAAAAAGTCATATAAATGGTGCATTAAATGTGGGATGTAGTAAAGAAGAAATTATAGAAGTTATAATTCAAATGGCAGTATATGCGGGCTTTCCTGCTGCTATAAATGGTATCATGATAGCTAAAGAGGTCTTTGAAAATAAAGAGGATTAATAATCTATTTAAAATTAATTAATCTGGATTATAAGTAGTCTTTCAGGAATATAATTCCTTTACCATTTTTTATGGTTATACCTGGACTGGAAATGGATTGCAGGTTACTTAGAAATTCTTCGCCATTATTCTGGTCCATGAGGAAGGTCTGACTATTGGATATGTAAATAGGGTGTAAAATAATTTCAGCATCACCCTTTTTAAGCTTAAATTCAACCACCATGGATTTTCTTGCTGCAGGAGTTACCGCATCGAATATACAATTTCCTAAACTATAAAATATTAATTTACCTTTATAATTTTCTATTTTCTGTATAACATGGGGATGATGGCCTATAACTAAATCAGCACCAGCATCTATACTTTCTCTTGATAATAAATATTGCCTTTCATTAGGGGATGAAGTCATTTCATTACCATAATGGAAGCTCACCACCACAAAATCTGATTGATTTTTAGCTTCATCAATACTTTTTTTTATTAGTTCCACTTCTGCAGGAGCATATCCTGATCTATTTTCTGTGGAAAAAGGCATTTCTTCGGTAGAATATTCAAGAAAACTATTCCTATCCATAAAATTTATAAATACAATTGTCGAACCATTTTTTTCTACATAGGTGGGCCTTATGGCTTCTTCAAGGTTACTTCCGGCTCCAGCATAGGAAATATCATTTTTTTGTAGAGTAGTGATACATTCATCTAAGCCTTCTTCTCCATAATCCATAATATGATTATTGGCCAAAAAAGCAACTTTAATATTTTTTCTGTTAATAATTTAGCATATTCCGGTTTTACCTTAAAAAAATAACTGCTTTTAGTAGGATTAGTAGCCCGGTAAAGGGACCTTCCAGATTAACTACTACCATATCTGAACTTTTAAAAAGAGGTGTTAAATCATTGAATACATTAATATTATATTCTAATGCACTATTTACTCCTCTACTTAACATCACATCCCCGGTAAACATCAGGGTTAAATTAGAAGAATTAAGGGAGGATACCTTTTCAGTTTCATAAGTACTGAAATTACCCGATAGAAGAAATATAAGGGTTCCTGATGAAACCATTAAAAATAGTATAAAAATATTTTTTTAGGCATAATCCACCTAGATTTTGAACACATATTTCGCATTATTTTCTGTAATTTTATCCACCTTTTTAAAAGGCAATGATTGTAATTTAGCTAATTTATCTATAGCTTCATATAAAAAAGAAGGCTCATTTTTTTCTCCTTTAAATGGAGATAGGTAAGGACTATCGGTTTCAGTTAAAATGGATTTTAAAGGGATTTTGGCAGCTAAGTCCTGGTGATGTTTAGAAAAACATATCATGGTTGAAAAGGACACATAATACTCTTCTTCTATAATTTTTTGAGCAGTTTGGTAGTCCCCACTGTAACAGTGAAATACAACTTCAGGTATGGAATTAAATTTTTTTACTATATTGAAGGCCTTTTCTTCGCATTCCCGAGCATGAATAACCAGTGGAAGTTCATACTCTGCAGCCAGATTAGCAAATAACTTAAATACCTTTTCCTGCTTACGACGCCCTTCCAGGTCTTTAACATGATAGTAATCCATACCTGCTTCCCCAATACCCACCGCCTTTTCGATATTATCTTCAATTAAATCAATAACTTCTTCTACTACTTTAAATTCGGCTTTGGAAGAATTAACTGGATGAAAACCTAAGGTGGGATATATAAAACCTTTGTGTTTTTTGGAGAGTTCTAAAGCACGCCTATTACCTCCTAACGTAGCTCCAGAGTCAATTAAAGCCATTAATTTATCTTTAGCTCTTTTTATAACCTCTTCCCGGTTTTTATTAAAATCTTTAAAATCCACATGAGCATGGGTATCAATCATTTTTTCCACCAACTTATCTTAACCGGATTATCCAGACTATAGAAAAAATCAAAATCATGGTCTATACTCCAAAACGTCTTTCACGTTGTTGATATGATCTTAATGCCCTTAAAAAATCTACTTTACGCAGTTGTGGCCATAAACTATCGCAGAAATAAAGTTCGGAATATGATGATTGCCATAATAAGAAACCACTTAATCTTTCTTCTCCACTTGTTCTTATTATCAGGTTAGGATCCTCTAAACCAGCAGTGTAAAGATTATCATTAACCATATCTTCATTTATGCCTTCTATACTTAATTCTCCATCTTTAACCTTTTGTGCAATTTTCTGGATGGCATCAATAATTTCTAAACGCCCATCATATCCAATGGCTATATTTACTCTTCTTTTCTGGTAAGAAGATGTGGATTCTTCGGCTATTTGGATGGCTTTTCTTACATTTTCCGGGAGCAATTCCAGTTTACCTACCGCTTTTACCTGGACTTCATTCTGGTGAATTTTTTTATTCTGGGCAATTGCTTCAAAATTTTCCTGAAATAATTTCATCAATCCTTTAACTTCCTCTGGACTGCGATTGAAATTTTCTGTAGAAAATGCATAGGCGGTGACAATTTCTATTCCTAAATCTACACACCAGTCCAGCACTCTTTCCAGAGTAGCTATCCCTTTTTTATGGCCTTCGATTATCTTATTATTTCCCTGAATCTTTGAAAAACGACGGTTACCATCCATTATTATGGCAACGTGTTTGGGCATATTTTCCTGTGTTAAATTACGTGAAATATACCATTCATAAATTCTATAAATTGGTTTTAAAGGGTACATTTATCTCTCCTGGCTAGATGATGAGCAAAATTCAAAGCACGGATATAACCACTTTTACTTTGATCCCGGGATGTATCAATGAATATTTTGTTCATTCCTAAGGTTACAGCACCATAACTCTTAAGGGATCCAACTAAAACCAGGGAACGAAAAATTAAATTTCCAGAAATACCATCCGGGGCTAAAATTAAATTACATCTATCTTGCAATGCTTTTTCTATTAATATGTAATAGTGCTTTACCCTGTATTTATCTTTTATGATGGAGGTTAGATGTTTTCCTTCCTCAATGGATTGGTCAATCTGGGGACTTCTACCCATGTCCTGTGATCTTCCACCAGATATAATGGCCACCTGGGGACTTTTACCTATTGATTTTAAAAATTCACAGCACAGTTCCACCATAAGAGCCTTTTCTTCCAGATTTTTCCCCTCATCAATACCCACCGGGGCTAAGAGGAATTCATGGTCTTTAATTTTAATAAAAGAAGCTCTAATAATATTATTACCATATTCTTTTTTTATAGATGAAATTATTGAGGAATCAAGGGAACCTCTAACCACTGCTCCAACCTGGGGATTAGAAATCATTTCCATAAGCTGTTTTTCATTATCAAATAACTTCACTGGAAATTTAACACTTTGGGCGGCTTTTATAATTTTTTGGTTTTTCCCTACACCTGCGGCTATTACCTTCATTAAATTCACTTTAATTAATTATCAATTATTTAATTTTAATATAAATTTCAAATTTTAATTATTTTTTCATTAAATTTATAATTTAAACCTTAAATTCGATTTCAAAATAGGGTATTAATATTAATGCATTAACTTATTCTAGTTTAAATCTTCTAAAATAGGGCAATTTTTCTAATATTTTGTAATTATTTAAAAATTTCTTAATCTATTTTGTCATTTTAACTGTTAGGTAAATTATAAGTTTATATATTAATAAGAACATTTAATATATATCTGATTTAGGATTACCTAATTAATATTAAAATTATTTAAATTAATATTAAATTAGCATTAAATTAGCTTATTATTCGTTATTGCATTTTATACCATTGGTTGCAAATAATGAACCCTTAAAAATTTTTTAAAATTAATGAAAATAAGGTTATAGTATGGAAAAAAAGGATTATGTTATAATATTTTTATTTTTAGCCATAGTAGGCCTTTCTATATTGGCTTTTCAAGCGTATGCATCCAGTTCATACGATGTGACTAAAGGTGAAACTAAAATACTTCTTTTAGCTGTTGACCCGGGTGAACCCCGGCCAGGACCAGGAGCAGTGGACATGGCATTTGTACTAACCATGAATGAGGGAGACATAACTAATGTATTATCGGTCTATCCCTTTCAAATGGCTCACCCCACTGCTACACCCCCTCCTGAATTGAGAAGCATGGGTTTGGATAAACATTTACTCCATGATGCACTCTGGGATGCAGATGTAGAAAAGGGTGCAAAATTAGCTCAAGAAATCGTGGAAGCAAATACTGGTGAAAAAACAGATATTGTGGTTATGATGAAACCTGAAGCTGTTGATAGCTTTTTAAATATTGCAGGTCCGGTTATTATACCCGGCTATGGTGAGGTTTCTGGAAATTCTCTAACATTCTTACGAGAAGCTCAATCTGCAGGGGCATCAAGGGGAGCTGTCTTAGAAGCTCTAATGAAAGCGGTAGCCAGTACTGCCAATGATGAAAGTAAATATCTAACACTGGTTCATGTGGGAATTACCCAGTATGCCCAGGGAAACATTATTGTTGTTCCCCAGGGTGCATTTATTCAGTTCTTAATTTCCACTGGACTGGATCCTAAGAATATTTAATATTTCTTTTTCTTTTTTATTTTTTTTTTTTTAATATAAATCATATATTTTCAATAGAAAATAGATAAATATTAATAGTAAAAATGTAATATTATCTAATAGAATTATAAAACTGATAATGTTGTTTTTATTAAATGGAAATGTATCTGCATTTTCAGTTTTCTGATAAAGGGGGCCTTGGGGGGATTTTTTTGGTCTCAAATGAGATAAACCAGATTCTATCAAATTATAATGGGTATGAACAATCTGCCGGTGGATATTTAGTATGTGAAGACTGTGGAGGGTATTACCAGCTTCAGCTCGGTGAATCTCCGTCTGATTTTGATTATTGTGAATGTGGGGGTCAACTATTTTACTATGCAGATAGGGGAGAATTCAGTAATTTTGGGCAGGATGAAGCAGTTTCAACTTCTTTAGAATCCGAAGAAGTTAATAAACTTATTTCTAATCTAAAAAATAAGGCTGAAAAACGGAAGAAATTATTTGAAGAGCTATCTAAAAAAGTTGAAATTCAGGAAGAACTTTTAAATGAAATCCAGGAAGGAAAATGGCATTTATGGGAGGGAATAGCCCAAAAAAATATTCAAAATGATGTGCAGGATCAAAAAAGGTTAATAAGGGACATCATTGAACAGGAAAATACGGATTTATATGATGAGGAAGACTTGATCGATACTATTATGACTGAAGAAGCTAAATTGATGGGTCATATTAAAAATAAAAGACAAAGTATTCGTAGTTCAAGATCCTGGAGTGGTAAAAACCAACTTAAAGGCCAGGACTTTATTAAAAAGTGGGATAATGATTATGTGGGAGTAAATCTGAATATTATTCGTTTAATATCCCTGTTTATAATATTTTTAATTATACTGGGCTTCATATATCTGTTTTTTATCTGGATATGGACTTAAAATGCATTAAATGATAACACTTTTAATAATTCTTTTATTTAATAAATTAAGGCAGGGATAATATTTCCTGTAAAAAAGATAATTTATTAATTTAAAAAATAAATAAATACTAATCCGCAACTTTTTTCAAAGCAGATTCTATCTTTTCTAGTGTTTCATCCAGATCTTCTTTTTGGTGCGCTTGGGAGAGGAAACAACACTCAAATTGAGAAGGAGGAATGAAAACACCATTTGAAAGCAGATTATTGAAATAAACCCTGAATTTTTCAATATCTGACTTTTTTGCATCCTGGTAATCATAAACTCTTTTAGAATTAAAGTATATCTGAAACATGGATCCTAAACCTACCAGACTAAAGTCCAGGTCACTATCTTCCAGTATGCCCTGAATTCCATCACGCAAATATTTGCCCTTACTATTTAAATCCCTGTAAAAAGTACCATCTAATTCTTTTAAAGTATTTAAACCGGCTGTAATTGAAATAGGATTACCATTAAATGTACCTGCCTGATAAACGCTTCCACAGGGAGAAATAAATTCCATTATTTCTCTAGATCCAGCAAAAGCACCCATGGGGAAACCACCACCAATTATTTTACCCATGGTAACTAAATCTGGATTTATTCCATAATATTCCTGAGCCCCTCCCTCAGAAAGCCTGAAACCAGTGATAACTTCATCAAAGATAAGAAGTATATCATTTTCAGCAGTTATTTCTCTTAAAAATTTTAAATATCCTTTGCGAGGTTCTATACAACCAATATTGGCCATAACCGGCTCCATGATGATGGCGGCAATGTCTGAGCCATTACTGGCAATTAACTCACTTACATATTCTTCATTATTAAATGGGGCAGATAGAGTATTTTTAGTAGTATCTTCTGGAACACCTGGAGAATCAGGTAAACATGCTGCTCCAGATCCTGATTTTACCAGAACATAATCATGAGCACCATGATAAGATCCTTCAAATTTAACAATCTTATTTTTACCAGTAAATCCCCTTGCTAATCGGATAGCGCTCATGGTAGCTTCTGTACCGGAATTCACAAATCTTACCATATCGGCACAGGGTACCTTATCAACCACCATCCGGGCTAGATCGATTTCTTTTTTTGTGGGAACCCCGTAAGTGGTACCTTTTTGCATCTGACTGTAAACGGCATTAATTATCTTTTCCGGGCTATGGCCTAAAATCAGAGGACCATATCCCAGACAGTAGTCCAGGTACTCATTTCCATCCACGTCCCATAAACGTGATCCTTCACCCTTTTTGGCAAAAAAGGGGTAAGGTTGAAATGCTCTTACTGGAGAACTAACGCCTCCTGGTAAAAAATTTTGTGACTCATTAAATAATTTTTCAGATTTCATCAGGCTTCCTCCTTTTATTATCCTTACTTAACTGTATTAAAGAATTTGCTGCAGCTACGGCTACAGGAGTTCCTCCTTTAGGTCCTTTTGTAATGATATGGGGGATTTGACTACTTTTTAAGGCATATTTGGACTCTGCAGCTCCTACAAAGCCAACCGGAACTCCTATGACAGATTCAATATCCATTATTCCTTTTTCAAATAGTTCAATCACTTTATAAAGTGCCGTGGGTGCATTGCCAATGACCACTATTCCTTTGAATCCATTTTCTGCAGCATACTCCATAGCAGCCGCTGCCCGGGTAATACCCTCTTTTTTAGCCATTTTAATAGTTTCAGGATGGTTAATAAAGCATTTAACTTCTCCAGAATATTTATTTATCCCGGCACGTACCATATTTATATCAGTTAGAATGTCTTTGCCATTTTTAATTGATTCCATACTGCATTTAACAAAATCAGAACTTATCTGACAAATTTCTGCATATTCCACATCAGCGGTGGAGTGGACTATCCTTTCTACAATAGATTGTTCTTCCAAAGATAAGTGCTCTATTTTATCACTTATCAACGATCTTACTATCTCTCTGCTTTTCAGGGCAATATCCTGGCCCTGTTTAGTGGATGCACCCATAAACATTATATCACTTTTATTAATTTACAATCAGAAAGTGTAGTTAATATCTTAAAATTTCCTTTATAGAATTAACAACCTACTGCTTTATATTTTTTTCATATATCCTATTACACTTTAAATCTAAGCGCCTTAAATAAAAAAAATCCAGGGGCAGGATATACATTCTAAAAGCCTTTTTTTAATTAAAAACATCTGGGTTTTTAAAAATTTAAAAGGAAGTCATGAACATAGGAGAAATTATAATTTTTTAGTTTTTTAAAAAAAAAGTTTCAGTTTATTATCCATAAATAAAAAAGGGTGGAAAGTTTTTTAAAAAAGAGGTGATTTCTCCTGATTTAAGGAGTCAATCTGCGCCTATCTCTGGGGAATAAAACAGTTTCTCTAATATTATTTACACCAGTTAGGGTCATATTGAATCTTTCTGCACCTAAACCCCATCCTGCATGAGGTGGCATTCCATATTCGAATGCAGCCAAATATTTTTCAAATGATGCTGGATTTAATCCCTGATTTTTTATTCTATCCACCAGTAAATCAGGGGTATGCACTCGCATGGCTCCTGATGAAATTTCAAGATCCTTATACATCAAATCAAAAGCAAAACTTTTCTCAGGATTTTTTTCATCAGGCATTACATAGAAGGGTTTAATGGCAGTGGGCCAATCAGTTATGAAATAGTATCCTTCCATAATTTCACCCATGGCCTTTTCAGATGCCCGGGACATATCTTCACCATACTCCAGAGCCACTCCCTGGGAATTGACCATATCCACCATATCATCATAACTTACCCTTTCAAATGGAAGAGAAGGTATTTCCAGTTCACGTCCTAAAACATCTAGATCGTCCTGGCAATGGCTTTTAACATCAGTTATGGATTGGACTACCAGTTTTTCTAGAATTTCCATTACATCTTCATGATTCATAAAAGAAGCCTCGATATCAATGGATATTACTTCATTGAGGTGTCTTAGAGTGTCATGCTCTTCTGCACGGAATATAGGGGCAATCTCATAAACCCGATCAAAACCAGCAGACATCATTATCTGTTTATACAGCTGAGGGCTTTGCCCTAAAAAGGCTTCTCTTTCAAAGTAAGTAATGGGGAAAAGTTCAGTACCACCTTCTGTTGCAGATGCCACTAATTTAGGAGTATTTATTTCTAAAAACTCATTTTGTTCCAGAAAAACCCGTATAGAATGCAACATCCTGCTTTTAATCTTAAATATGGCACTAACTGCCGGTTTACGTATATCTAAGAACCGGGAATCGAGACGGGTATCTATCTCGGCCCTTACCTTTTCAGTGGGATCCAAAGGTAAAGGCTGTTTAGATTCATTTAAAAGATTTAAAGAGGTGGGTATAAGTTCCACACCACCTGGTGCTTTAGGTGATTCCTGTATGGTTCCTTTTACTGCAATGACCGATTCTTTTTTAATCTTTCTTAAATCTTCAAAGATTTCTTTTTCAATTTTTTTGCTGGGGGCAGCAATCTGGATGGTCCCGTCTCGATCTCTTAATAATACGAATATTATTCCACCTAAATCCCTTATTTCATGAGTCCATCCCATTACCGTTATTTCCTCTCCATCCATTTCAGGGTTCACATCACGGGAATAATGGGTTCTTCTCCAATCTAATGAGTTTATCAATGTTATTCACCTCAGGTATTTGATTAATTTTTATTTAATTTTATTATTTAAAATAAAAAACTCGGAATTATTTTTTATTTAATCTTCTTTTAAATGATTCAGAGTGAGCATAAAGGCCTTCATATTCTGCTAATGGTATAACCACATCTTCAAGGTTGCTTAGCCCTTCCGGACTTATTGTTTGCACCGTTGGTTTTTTTATGAAAGATTCGGTTGAAAGACCAGAATACATTTTGGCACATCCTGCCGTGGGCAAAACATGGTTGGTTCCAGAACCGTAATCCCCTGCAGAAACTGGTGTTAGTTCACCTAAAAATATGGACCCTGCATTATTAATCTCAGCTAAAACACTCTCTGGATTTGTAGTCATTATAATCAGGTGTTCTGGAGCGTATTCATTGGAGAAATAGATAGATTCTTCCAGTGAATTGGTAATAATTATTTTTCCATACTTCTCCAGAGATTCTTCTATTATATTGCTTCTTTCCATGTATTTAATGTTTGTGTGAATCATTTCCTGTACTTTTTTAGCCAGGCTAATGTCCGTGGTTACCAGTACACAGGAAGATTCAGGATCGTGTTCTGCCTGGGCCAGAAGATCATAAGTAATATATTCTGGATTTGAATTTTCATCGGCTATAATCAATACTTCCGAAGGACCTGCTGGAAAATCAATATCCACTTCACCATAAACCAGCTTCTTGGCCGCTGTTACAAAAATATTTCCCGGCCCTACAATTTTATCCACAGGTTTAATACTACTTGTTCCATAGGCTAAAGCAGCAATGGCCTGGGCACCTCCTACTTTATATATTTCATCTGCCCCGGCGATATCAGCTGCAACCAGCACAGCATCACTTACAGTACCATCACCCTGTGGTGGTGTACAGCAAACAATCCTTTTTACACCGGCTATTTTAGCAGGAATAACTGTCATTAATATGGAGGAGGCATAAACTGCTCTACCGCCAGGTATATAACAACCTGCACTTCCAATAGGCCTTATTATTTGCCCGGCTTTAATTCCAGAATCCACTTCCATGGACCATTCTGATGGGACCTGCCTCTGGTGGAATTTTTTTATGTTTCGGCCTGCTTTTTTCAATGATTCAATAATTTCAGGGTCCAGATTATTGTAACTGTAATCTATTTCTTTTTTAGATACCCTTAAATTTTTTAGATCCACCTTATCAAATTTACTGGTGTAATACTCTAAAGCAAGGTCCCCTTCTTTTTTAACCTTATTGATTATGGATTGAACATCATTTATGATATGATTAACATCTATTTGGGATCTTTTAACCAGTTCACTGATTTTTTCTTTTTTAAATTCTATAATCTCCATTTAATCCCCTCAGATAGTTATTTAATATTAATTATTTTTTTAGTTTTTATAATCTTAAGTTAAGAATAGATGTAGGGTTTTTTAATAAAAACAGGAAAATAATTTTTTTATATTTTATTTTTACAAGGTGGGTAAATTATAATTGATATTATTTTAGTACAGTTAGTTATAATTATTTTTCTTATAAACACTCCTCTTATTTTTAATTTTTTCAACTATATTACTTAATTTTAATCGTTTTTTATAGTATTATTTTTCATAAGTGATTAATATGTGTTTAATATACTATTGGAGAAAAATTAAAACTCCATTTATTTTTTTAAGAATCATAAAATCGAATTTTAATTATTAACTATTACTGTATATTTAGTAAGAGAAAAACTTATCTTATGGTGTTTACATAAAGCATGGATAGCCAAGTATAGACTATAACTTTTAAAAAAATTCAGGAATATGTGCGATTTAATTTTTAATTATTCGAGACTGTAAAGTTTATGGGTGTTGAGGGTTAGCGAAAAAAAATTTTAAAATTTTATTTTCTAGATCCTTCGACCCCATAATTCAAAATTAAAGAGGTTAAATATAAGTATTAAGTGAGAGCAGATATATTATCATGACCAATGAAAAAATATCCACTCTCAATTGTTGTATTGA